>Ga0208241_1000045_pt1 | contig 10341 bp, 4 predicted proteins | sample MicForSoiPHH12_O_FD_188040 | JGI IMG/M metagenome (GOLD analysis project Ga0208241, IMG submission 188040) | Forest soil microbial communities from Harvard Forest Long Term Ecological Research site in Petersham, Massachusetts, USA - MetaG HF047... | ecosystem: Environmental > Terrestrial > Soil >... | reverse complement strand
TGCAGATCCACGGGAAATGTTTCGGTTGACCCTGCTAACAGCGAGACGTCGGGTAAGGCAAACGCGGTTGTCGCCGTCATACCGAGTGCCGTGACCCCGAGGGCGAGCATCGCCACCAGCACCGCGCCTAGTGTCTTGATGTATCTCATTCGAGCTCCTATGTGCTTGTTGTGATGAGTGCTTTAGTCAGCATCGCCTCGCCACGCCTCTACTCGCTCCCTTCGGTCTTGCAAGGGGGTGGCGCGTTACGAGGCAACTCGATGCTAGATAGCGGTGACTGATAGTCAAGTGCCAGCATCACGATGCCCCCCGCCAGCTGCTCACGATGGCTGACAACCCCCCCTGTATTGGGCGCTTTTGGCAAGCTCTCGAAGATCGGCGATGGGAGACAAATCGCCAAATTCTCGCCGCGCTTGATCGCGCAAACGCGCGCGACGAGCCGACCGCGGGGTCTGCTACTTCTTCCTGCGCGCCTTCCTGGCCGCCTTGGCCCCATACTTCTTGCGGGCCTGCCTTTCACAGGCAAGGCGCCTGCTCTTGCTCTTTTTCTTCCTGCAGGCCTTCAGGGCTTTCGCGAGCAGCTGCGCCCGCGACGCTTTGAAGGCCTTCACGCCTTTGCAGCCGATGACAGCGATCTTCGTCGTCTGTCTGATGACCGCGCCGTTCTGGCCGGTTATTTCGGTCGGCAGCGCAAGCGAGGTCTTGCAGAGACTGAAGTGTTCCTTTTCCGCCACGTTCGCGGTGAGCGCTGAGTGCGGGCCGGCGGGCAGCACCGTTTCAAACGTCGTGAACGGCGCGTCCGGGGCCGATTCAAAGCGCGAGTAGGTGATCCCCTTTTTGATGTCGGTCTTGCCGTCGAGGACGAGGGTGACCCCTTCGCCCTGGAGCACGAACTCGACGTCGGGGAACGACGCCGCGGCGTGGGAGATCAGGTAGGCGGGGCCGCTCAGCGGGTTGGCCAGCAGCGGAGTGTGGATCGTCGCCATCCCGATCACCGAGCCTTCGTCGCACGCCGCCGGATTGGCTTCGAACACGCTGGCTGCGCACGCTTTCTGGATCGTCGTGAGGCGCGAGGGCAGGGCCTTCGGCAGCGTCAGGTCGACCTTGGCGATGTTCGCCTGTCCGAGGCCTGCGGAGGTGACGTTGACGGCGAAGGCCGTTCCGTTCGCTCTGCTTCCCTTGCCTGCGGCTGAGGCCGTGAGCTTGGGGGCGAACGGCAGGCTCTCACAGCCTGCCGCCTGGAAGCGGCTCGAGACCGGGGCGTGGGCGCCGCCGATGCTCGTGACGGTGGCGTTAATGGCCTTCTGTTCACAGCTTGTCGGGTTGAAGGTGAATTCGGGGCGATCGAGGGTGATTTTCACGCTCTTGATCCGCAGCGGTATGCCTTGGAGGATCGTGGGGAACGGATCGGAGACGGCGGTCACGTGGGCGTCGTTGCGGTCGATGTAGAGGGCCGCGCGGATCACGACCGTGCCGAGGTCAAACGGCCCGGCCAGGGCAGGGACGATCACGGCGATGCCGAACGGGGCTCCCTTGTAGGGGCCCGTGAGGTATGCCTTGCCACCGACCACGAATGGGTTCGGGCCCGGGCCTGAGGCGGTCGTGACCGTGCCGAGCTGCGAGGAGAAGGGACAGCTCGCGCTTGCCTGCTCGGTCGCGCCGGAGTGGGAGACGGCAGCGGCGACCTGAGCGTCTGAGCACTCGGTGATACCCGCGATCTTGCCGAGCAGGCCTTGGGGCATCGAGACCGTGAGTCCTGCGGGGCCTTCTTCTGAGTCCTGACGCGAGAAGGACAGGGTGAACGGGGAGAAGGCGCTTGCCTGGGGGCTGAGCGTTCCTGCGGAGAAGGCGGGGGCGAAGCCCGAGACGCAGCCCGAATTGATCGGGAAGCTGTCGGACGGGGTCGCGTCCGGGCCCGATTCCGGAGCCGACCACGGCGAGAGGTCGCTCGTGGTCGTGTAGGTGCCGCAGCCTTCGGGCGTTGCCAGGTCGCCGCGGGGGCCGCCGAAGAAGTGCAGTTTCAAGTCCGAGAACGGCAGCTGGGGATTTTCGTCGAACACCCCCGTGATCTGGCCCGTCTGGGGGTTCGGGGTCAGGTTGCCCGCGATCTTCACGACGGTGCCGGTCACTGGGTCATCGATCACGATGTAGCCAGCCAGCAGGGTTCCGAACGGGTTTTCGTCTTGGGCGGCGAGATACACCGAGCCCACCAGCGGCGCTGCCAAGAGCGGCGTGAGGACTTCGACCGAGCCGACCTTCGAGGCTTCCGGGCAGGCCGGGGGGGCCGCAGTGAAGTTAGTGACACCGGGGCCGAGCCAGCCGATCTCAGACTCAGAGCACGCTGCAAGGCCGCTCGCGGCGGAGGGGTCGACCGTCAGGCCGGCGGGCAGGGTCACGCTCGCGTCGCGAAGCGGTGGGGTGGCGAGCGTTTCCGGCGTCTCTGGCTGGGGGATCTTCAAGTCGAGGTTCAACCCTGTCGGAGTGTCCGCGGTGGCCGTTTCCGGTTGGACGGTGAACGCTTCCGGGGAGAAGCGCAGCTGGTCACAGCCCGTCACCGGCGGGGACTGCGAGCTCATCGACGCCCAACCCGGGCCTTCGACGTTCGGCGTGCCGTCCGCGTTGAAAGCGCCCGGGTGTTCCCAGGAGTCCATGTAGACGGTGGTATCGAGCGGTCCGCCGGAGCAGTCGGAGGGGTTGGTGAACTGAGCGCTGGGCGATCCCGCGCCGGTCTTCGCGGCGGGATCGCCGAAGAACGTGGTGGTTACGCTCGCCAACCTGACGTCCGGGATTTCGCGGGCCGTCGCACGCAGCACATAGCCCGCGCTCGTCGGCACGACGCTCGCATCGAGCACGTGCGTGTTGATGATCAGGTCGCGGAAGCCGAACTCGGCCGCGACACCGTGTTCGGGCACCATGTTGAAGATGGGGGAGTTTGTGCTGGCCTGTTCGACGGGCTCGGTCGAGATCGTGCCAACCAGCGTGTCCAGCGGACAGCCCTTCGGGAAGACGGTCAGCTGCGCCAACGTGCACTTCGGCGTCGCCTCTGCGCTGCCGAGGAAGCCCAGCGGCAGGTCCACCACCACGTCCCTGACGCCGTGACCAACGGTCGTGGTGTTGATAATGGATTCCGGCGTGAAGCCCATCTCCGAGTTGAGATCGATCTCGGTCGCGAACTCATAGGGGTGATCGCCCGCCTGCAGGTCGGGTTCGCCGTCGGAGGATGTGATGGCCGAGATGAAGGCGCTCGGGCCGAACGGCGGCGGAGTTGGACTGATCACATCATCTTCCGTGGTCGAAGCCACGGGCACGCCGGCTTCGGAGACGCTCGCGGTGTTCGGGGCGCTCACCGCGCCCGGCATCACCGTGGTGGTAACTTCCATCAGAAGCCTCTGGTCCGGCATCAGTGGTTGTTCAAATTCGCAGCTCACGTGCGTCGCTTCAGGCTTACACACCTTCGTCGGTTCGCTGTTCTGGTTTATCGGGTAGAGATGTTCGCCCTCGGGGCCTTCCCTGGAGCCTGGTTCGCTGATCACGCTGTTGTTGTTCCAGGAGAAGAAGACACCGCATTCTTCCCCTCTTACCGGGCAATGACTTTCATTGAGGTGGACCCTCAGTCCAGCCGGCAGCGCATCGGTGAGCGTTATCGGCCCTTTGGTCGGCGCATTGCCGGCATTGGTCACCGTCACGACATAGGAGTCGCACGGTTCTTCGCCCTCGGACCCCTTATTCCTTTTAGGCATTCTTCGGTGTCTGCCGAGGAGAAGTGAGTCGGCATCGCAAACGTGTGGATCGTCAGATCTGGAGCAGGGGTCGCAGCCGTGGCCGACGCCGGCCCGAGCGCGAGGGCAGCGAGGACGACAGGAGCTGCCAGGCACACGCGAACGGGGGTTCTCATGGCCTTGCCCCTCGGGCGCTGCCCGCTCTCCTGGCCCGGCTGGATTTGCTCGCCTTCTTGGCGCCGTAGGCTCTACGCGCCTGGCGTTCGCATGCGGCTCGCTTCTTGCCGTGTTTCTTGTGGCAGGCCTTCAGTGCCTTGGCGAGCTTTTCGGCGCGGACCTGGGCGGCCGTCTTTCCCTTCGGTGAGGACTTCGGTGGGGGTGGTGGGGTGAGGTTGCCGGGGCCGGCGAAGCTCTCGCTGCCCGGCGTCTGTCCGGCGCCCTGGGCGGGGGGCGCGCCGTGGCACGCTTCGCCTTCGCACGGAGCCGGCGGGCCCCTCGGCTGAGGGCAGGGTTCTGCTTCGCTGCAGATGTGGGCGTCGTAGATGTCGCGCTGGGTGTCGGTGTCTTCCGGAACCAGCTGGTCGAATGTCGTGAAGAAGACGTTCGCGCCCGTGGCGTCTGAGCCAAGCAGTGGTGCGACAGCCGATTCTAGGGTCTTGCCCTCATGGGTGGTGTCCTTGCCGTCGGAGATCAAGGACACGTGACCTTCGTGATACTCATAGACGTTCTGCGCGAACAGTTCTTTTTCTTCACCCACCGGGATGTCGTTCAACGCCCCCGGCGCCAGCGCGACGGGACTCTGAAAGAACACAAACGCCCCATCGTCTGACATCGTCGGGTCCAGGCGCACCGGAACGCTGTCGCTCTCCCCGTCTCCCCTACCTGGTTCCGCGACCCTCGCGTCGCCGGAATATAGGTCTTGCTGGCCTGTTTCAAGCGGTGTCCCGAGCACACCGTCGTTGCCGTTGTCGTTGAATCCCTTCTCACCGACAGAGACGCGCACCAGCGCGTGCGTCTGTGCGTCGTACTCGAACACCTGCTGGGGACACGCCGGAGCTGCGCCTTCGCCTTCGACGCAGGTGGCGTCCGCCGTCAGCGCCCGATGGCTCGTGAACACGAGGAACCGCCCGGTGGGCGTCACGTTCGCGGCCCCGCCGCCCGAGCCTGGTACCTTCTGCTTCCACTCCAAGCCGTCAAACGGGGAAAGCGTCGCGATGAACGCGAGACGGCCTTCCGGGTGGGCTTCGTCGCGTTCATAGACGTACAAGTTTTCGCGTTCGTCTTCTGCGGTTTCGTGGCTCTGGTTCTGTTCAGCGCCGGTGAGCACGCCCCTGGCGACGAAGTAGACGTGCGAGCCGTCGCCCGAGATCCCCACCACGCCCTGCACCCGCGGGCCTTCTGGGACCGGGGCGCCGCCGGGGCCTTCTGAGACGTCGATCAGTTCCCGGCCCGAAGCGTTGGGTTCTTCGCCCTGTCTCCCGCATGGTGGGAGGCATACCGACTCATACAGGTTGCACCCGCCCGCCTCGACGACCACGCTGCAGCTTAGCCCGGCTGCGCTCGACAGGGGGTTGGGGTCCTCACTCGCATGGTCGCTAAGCTGCTGGGTATCGGTGAAGAACGCGTGTGAGCCGTCCGCGGAGGCGGCTTCGAAGTTGGCGTCGCGCGCGGCTGCTTCTTCAGTCGTGTTCTTGTGGCATTCCGTGCTGCTGCAGGCCGTCGGCGTCGGTCCCGAGATCAGCACGGAGCGGGCGTCTGGCAATTCACCGTCGATGCGAGCGTAGAGCTCGCGGGCCGGAGGGGAGGTCGCTTCAGTGCAGGGGTCGCCATGACCATGGCCTACCGCGGTAAAATACACCGTGCGACCATCCCCGGAGAGCGACCCGTTACTATCCGACATTTGAGAGATGCCGCCAAGCATCGTGCCGCACGTGCCGATCGGTTTGTGGTTTTCACCGTTTTCAAACCCGCCGGTGACGCCCACCATCAGAGGTTCGGCGTTGCCGGTGCCCACATACTCGTATAGTGTTGCTGCGATAGTGGGGTTGAACGACCACACGGCTTTTCCTTCTTCCGGCTGGTAGACGACATGGGAGAGGTCGCGCGTCGAGTGGACCTTTCCGCCTGTGACTGCACCGAAGTTGGCGTGTTCTCCGAGCGGCCCGACGTTGACAAACGAGCCGTGTTCGTCCCACCCGGAGAATTCCTCTTCGATGACGCCCGGCGGCACGCGCGGAACGCTGAACAGCGCGGTGCCGGCGTCGGCGCTGACGGTCCGCAAGCTGTCGGTTTCAACGCTGGCCGGCGCTGCCAGCGGATGCGTCACCCAGCCACTGGCGGTGCGCGAGAACTCGAACGGGTTGCCCTCGTCCGGCGCCCGTATCGCTTTGCACGTCTGGGGGTCCGCGAAGCACTGGACGCTCGCGGCGATCACGTGCTGGCCATCCGCCGCGATCTGGGGAGCCTTGCCACCGAGGAAGAACGCGTTGAGCAGCGCCCCATTCTTGTGCGCGGGCGTGACCAGTTCATAGGCGCGGTTGTCGGGGAGGGCGGTGCCGGCCGTGTCATCGATGAAAGTCTGATCCGGGCTCGTCACCGTGCCGACTCCGCTGCTGGCGACCACGCGCCAATGGTAGGTGGTGTTCGCGGACAGGCCAGAGATGGGCTGGGAGACCGAGGCCACCGCGCCCGTGGAGATGGTACTTTCCGGAAGGCTCGTGCCATGGGGCGGTTCGCCCGGCGCGTAGGCGCGCGTGTCGTATTCGAAGTGGTAGGTGGTGGCGTTGTCCTCCGGGTTGATCTTCGCGGTCAGGTCGGCGGAGGTGGCGGTCAGGTTCGTCACCGAAGCGGCGGTGATGGACGGCGCGATCGTCGACAGCGTCGCATCGCCGCCGAAGCTCGTGCCGTTGGCGTTCGTGGCCTGCAGGCGGAAGTGGTAGACGGTTCCGGGTGACAGGCCCGTGAGGTTGGCGCTCACCGGCACTTGACCGCTGCCTTTGCCAACCGTCTGCGCGCACGCGGCCGTGGCCCCGGCGGCGTACGGGTTCGGTTCCGTTGGCGCATAGCCGGCTTCTTCGACGTAGTCGAAGTGGCAGTCGCTGACTTCGACGCCTTCCGGGTTGACCGTGCCATTCAACCTTCCGGAGGTCCCCGTCGGTTCGGTGGCGGAGCCCGTCACGACTTCCGCGAGCGGCCCGGACGGTCCGAAGATGTCGACCACGCCGGCGCTGCGATCGGAGACGTAGGCCTCGCCGCTGGTGTCGTTGACCGCGACGCCGAAGGATCCTGTGAACGTGCCGAACGTTCCGATCAGCGCCCCGGCGGAATCGTATTCGGAGAGCGCACGCTCGCTGTCGACGAGCGCGTCGCCCTGCTGGTCGACGGCGACCGCCTCGGCGCCCGTCTGCAGCAGAGTTTCGGAGAGCACTTCGTCTTTGGAGCCCACTTGGATCTTCGCGACGCCACCTTTGCTATAGCCGCCGACGTAGATCACGCCAGGCGCACCGACCGCCACGTAGAAGGGGTGAGCGATCGCGGCCTGCGCGATCGCTCCCACTTCTTCGCCTTTGGAGTTGAGCTCCGCGATGACCTTCGGTTCTTCTTTCGCGCCTCCGTAGAAATCGGCGACGTACAGATCTCCCCGATGGTCGACGGCGACGCCGCTCACTTCCTTGAACCGGAATTCTTGGACGACTTCGTATTCATGGCTCAGACCGTTCAACGCGAGCTTCTGAACCGCGCCCCCGCTCTTCTTTTCATTCGCGAGATACACATCGCCGTTGGAGTGGTCAAACGCTTCGCAAGCGGCGCCGCTCAGTTTTTCATAGAAGCAGGAGTTGTCGACCGCCACCCCCTCCGGTTCAGCGGCGCCCGCGTTCCCGAGGCCCGTGATTTCCTTCGGGACTTCCCCCGTCGGACTGCCGCCGCTCGCGCCGAACACGTCGATCACGCCGGCGGATCCGTCGGCCACGTACACGTTGCCTGTCTGCTGGTTGACCGCAACGCCCGACAGGCTGCCCGAGCCAAACGAGCCCAGGAGCGCGCGGCTTCGCGCCGCCAGGGCCGGGGTGACGGTGAGAATGAGAACGGCACAGGAGAGGGCGAGGAGCAGCAGCGGGCGAAGGGGTCCGGACGGCGCCATGTATCGCCTCAGCCGCTGAATGACACTTCCGCGCACCACCTTCCCGACCAAGCTCCCCTACCTCTCAAATCCGTGTTGACGTTGACGTCCGTCAGATCATCCAGTGGACCAGCCATGACTCGCGAGCCAAGCGTCTCATCGGCCGATCTGCCGGTCAACCCGTGTTTCCCACTCCTGCGAGCCTTCAACTTCATTCAGGCATCCACGGGCACCGGCACCGAGCGCGCTGCGCATCTTCCGTCGGGTCCTCGAGTGGGCACGCTGCCCTCCGGTCGCCGACCGGCTCACAGGCAGCGGTGCGCGAAGCCGTCTTCGACTCCGCGCACCAGCCTGCCGGCGGACGCGCTATGCCGCTGTTGCGGTCATCTCGCCTCCTGCGCGGATGTGATCAGATCACAGTCCAGTGAATTCGACCATTTTACCTAAGCTGCCTGAGGTGATCGTCGCTTCGATTGCTGTGCCTCCGTTTACAACCTCAGCACCTTCGACGGGTTTTTTCGTGTTGACGATTTCCGTTGTGAGTACGCATTTCACGTTTTCCGGCACGTCGTTTAAGTATTCCCTATGGTTGGCTTGGCCTTTGCCATTCGAGCCGAGTGCCCCGGTTACGCCGGTGTAGTCTTTGCCTTCTTCGACGGTGGTGCTCGCAAGCGAGCAACCTCTGATGTCGATTTTTTCGGAGGGGCATTCGATGAGCAGTAAGCTCCCGAGTAAGAAGGCGATCCCGTTCAGTAACGGTTTCGTCGTGATCGGCACGAGGTGCCATTCGCCTGTGACTAACACTACTCCTGCTTTGTCACCGAAGCTGTGACAGCTTTCTTTAGCTGCATTGGTGACATTTAAGAAGTCCGTGCTGAACGTGCCTAACGAGCTTAATTTGGTGAGTTCCAGTAATAGTTCAACGCCTTCGCCTGTGAGCAGGGGGCCAGCAGCGGTTTCGAGCCTCGTTGCTGTGGTGCCGTTGTCTGCAAAGTGCAGATCCACGGGAAATGTTTCGGTTGACCCTGCTAACAGCGAGACGTCGGGTAAGGCGAACGCTGACGTCGCCGTCATGCCGAGCGCCGTGACGCCGAGGGCGAGCATCGCCACCAGCGTCGCCCCTAGTACCTTGAGGTGTCTCATGTGGATTCCTTATGTTGTTTTGTAGTGCAACTACATCGAGGAGTCTCGCACTCTCGTGGTCTGCCCGTCAAGCGAATTCGCAGATTGTCTCCGACTGCTGACGGCGTGCCCGCGACTGCTGTAGCGGTCTCAATTCAGAGTGTAAGGATCTTCGTTAGGTGCAGGGACGCCGGTTGGCGGCCTGTACTGCCTGCAGTTTGTCACCACATAGCTGGGCCGGCAGTCCGTTCTGGCCCTCCATCTCTCACGCCAAGCCTTGATGAACGCAGCCAGCGCCTGTTTGTAAAGTATTTCGGGAAGCTGCTGCCTGATCGTTGCCTGCACCTGCGCCAGCGTTTTCTGTTCAGGCGGATGGACCCGCTTCACCTCGAAGATGTAATAGCCCAGCGAGATACCCACTGGTCCGCTGAGAACATTCGGCTTCGCAGCAAAGATGGCGTGGTCGAGGCGTGTCTCGCTATATAATTTAGGCTCGTAGCCCACGACCGAGCCTCCTTTGCTGAAGAACGGCTGGCGGGCGGTCGGGAGCGTGCTCGCGACGCTCGCGAAGGTCTTCCCGGCGGCTATCTCGCTCTTCAGCTTGCGGGCTTCGGCTTCGCTCGCGGCGCGGACGATCCCAAGGTCACGCCGCTTGGGCACGCCGAACAGCTGCCTGTTGTGGTTGTAGTAGTCGGCGATCTGCGCCTGAGTGGGATGAGCGGCTTTCCTCATGAGCAGGCGCCGTATTCCTTCTCCAAGCGACTGCACCTTCGTTTCAAGCACGAAGTCGGCCCACGTCAGGCCCGTTTTCGCCAGTTCCTTCGTCACCTGGGCCTGCGACTTCCCGCGCACGATGGCCTTCAGTTCCTGGTTGAGCTCCCGGTCGCTGACGTGCACGCCCTCTTCGGCCGCGCCGCCGATCACCCACTGCTGGGCGATCAGGAAATTGAGCGCAGCCCCGCGATCGGCCAGCGCATGCGCGTACATCGCCTTGGTGATCGCGTGCCCTCCGACCGATGCGACGACGGCGTTGGGTTCGGGTCCGGGGTCAGGCGTCGGCGGAGTGGCGACGGATGGCTGCGTGGTGGATCCGGTAGCTGCTGCGTTACGGTGTGAGGTCCCACCACACGCGCTCAGGGCGAATATCGCCGCGAGCACGGAAGCGCAACACGCGTAGCTGCGGAAGGCAGACATAGCGCGTGATGGTGCCAGGGAGCCGAGGCGAGGTGGGGATCGTGGCGCTCGCGAGCCCGCTGGCGCGCGAAATGCCCTTATCAGTGGGGCTTTGGCGCGCGGGTGACGACCGAAAATGTTTCTCTCTCGGCCGTCGCGAGCGCTGGCCGGAGCGGCTCCCAAAACATAAACGGCCACGATTCTGGC
>Ga0208241_1000044_pt1 | contig 10474 bp, 5 predicted proteins | sample MicForSoiPHH12_O_FD_188040 | JGI IMG/M metagenome (GOLD analysis project Ga0208241, IMG submission 188040) | Forest soil microbial communities from Harvard Forest Long Term Ecological Research site in Petersham, Massachusetts, USA - MetaG HF047... | ecosystem: Environmental > Terrestrial > Soil >... | reverse complement strand
AAGATCATGTTGCGGGCCGGGACCGAGGCGTCGGTCTGGACCGTGACTTCACCGCCCACCTGTCCCGCCGCGCCCTGCGTCGCGCCGTCGGGGCCGCCGACCAGGACGACCGCGGGGGCTCCGGCGACGAGCGCGAGCACGGTGAGGATGCGTCTGCGCGAGCGGCGCGCGCCTGGAATGGGCGCTCTCAAGGCAGCGTTTCCGCTTCGGTGAACGATCGCGTGTGCGGGAGCACCACCAAGCCGGTGCCGACCGTGTGGGTGCTCGCCCCCCGGAGCGAGGTGGTCGGAAGCGCAGCGAGAGCGTGGGTCTGCAGGTCGAGCTTCGTGGGCCATTTGCTGCGCTCCAGCTGCAGCAGCAGCTTGCGGTTGCCCGCGGCCAGCGTGCGCATCGGCGTCTGGGCGACGACGCGGCTGCGGCGCTTGGCGAGAAGGCGCACGCGCGCCTTCACGGCGAGGTGGAAGCGCAGTTCCAGCGTCGTGCCGTGCACGAGTCGCGTGTGGAGATTCGAGAGCAACGGCACCGGGACCCCCGGTTCGCTCAAGGCCGACGGGCTTTCGATCAATGAGCCGCTTGATTGAGGCACTTCTCCGAGCAGGCCGGAATCGTCCACGGGCGGGGCGTCGGGCACGACCGCGGGAATGCCCGCGTCGGGCGGACGAAAGGTGATCAGCTTGGAGAACGCCGGATCCAGGTCTTCGGGGAGCCGGCGGTCGGCTTCGTCGGCGTAGTGAAAGAGCCAGCCCTGCGTGGTCACAAGCCAGCAGTCGTTGGCGGCCGGACAGACGAGCTTGCCGGCGGCGCCCTTCGGGCCGACTCCTTCACCGGCGGAGGGCAGCGTCTGTCGTTCGGAGACTTCCCCGCTGGCGGAGACGCGCGCGAGGATCGCGGGCGCCGCGCCGCCGTTGTCGGCGGATGTGTTTTCCAGCGACGTGAGCGCGAGCCATGCGTCGGGCGTGCCCGGTTCTGCGCCGATCGAGGTCACCGTTTCGTTCTGGCGTTCTCCTCGTCCGGGCTGCGTGAAGGGATTTCCGCCCGGGGGGTCGCTGCCATAGCCGAGCACCTGGCTCCAAGCCCCCCCGGAGTAGCGCAAGATCGTCACCTCGCCGTGAGCCGATTCTTTCGGCGCGGGAACGGGGTCGGCGGCGCCCCACAGGCCTTCTTCGTCACTTGAGAGGTGGGGGAAGTCGAGCGCATAGGGGCGCTCTTCGGGCGCGTAATGCGGCACTCCGGGCGAGAGCGAGATGAACGTCGGCTGCACGCCGATCGGCGTGATCAGGTGCAGGTCGGGCGGCGCGCTGGGCGATTCGCTTTCGATCAGGTGATCTCCCTGCCCGATCCGCACGCTCTCGAACAGGTAGCGGCCAAATTGGCGCATGTCCTCGATCGCGTGTTCGGCGGGGTAGGCTTCGGCGGTCACCGAGCTGCCGTTCCAATGCAGCTGGAAGGCGCCAGATTGAGCTTTCGCGCCCGGTTCGGGTTCGGGCAGCAGTTCGCCCCCAAACCAGCAGTCCGAGGAGCTGAGGCAACCGGCCCCATGCATCGCCTGGTAGGAATTCGCGCTGAAGGCCAGCGAGGCGTAGGAGCCGGCGACTTCGCCGTCCTTGAAATGGCACAGCGTGTTGTCTTCAAGCGGCGGCGGTCTTTCGCTGCTCGCCTGCCCGGGGCGTCCGTCCGACACCGTCCAGAACTCATCCGGGCCGGCCCAGGCGATGCGACCGTCGCTGGCCCCGCACACGGTCGCGAGCTCATGCCATTCGCTGCCGTTGTAGGCCCACAGGCCAGGCGGAATCGTCGGTGGGTTCCCGGCGGTGATCAGCAGCCCGCGGTTGGGCGCGAAGAACTCGATGTCACCGATCTTGCCCAGACCGACCGGGAAGCGTCTCAGATGTTCTTCGCTCGATTCCCCCGGCAGCTGCGGCGGCAGGACCTTTTCAAGATGCCAGGCTGGGGCTTCTGCGCCACCCGCGGCGCTGGCGGACCCGGCCGCCAGCGTGAGCGCAAGCAACAGCGCCAGCGCCAGCGCGGCGGCGCTCGCGGCCAGCCAGCTCCGCGACATGGTCATCGCCGGCGGCGCGCTCTCGAGGCGCGCCGCTTGGAGGTATGGGCCGGATGGACCGTCCGCAGGAAGGTGACGGGAACACGCTCGCGCAGGACCGCGTGGCCGGGCGCCGCGAAGGCGAGGCTGACGGTCCCGAACAGCCCGCCGTGCTCGGAGGCCAGCGCGCCGTAGCTCGACGCCAAGCTCAGCACGAGCGTCACGAGTCCTTCGCCGCCCGCGGCCTTTGCGGCGCGCGCCACGAGCCGGTTCGCGATGCTCGTTGCCGTCCGCTTCGTTGCGGTCCGCTGACGGGCGCTGCGCGATCGGCGCCCGCCGCGACGCGACGCGTGCGAGCGGGCGACCGTGACCCGTACGGCGCTCTCGGCGCTGGCGCTCAGACGGCCCGCCCCCGGGGTCTGGACTTCAAGCAGCACGCTGCCGTCGCGACGTGAGCGAGCGCTGACGCTGAGCAGCCACCCCGGCTGGGTGTTCGGGCTTTCGGGGGCGGGCGAGACGTACTGCTGCACGGCTTCCGCTGCGAAGCGCTTGCGCGAGACGACGAACACGCTGTTGGCTTTGTTGCCCTCGCCGTAGGCCAGGTTGGCGGCGGCCGAAGAGAAGGTCAGGGTGTTGCCATCGGCAGAGAAGGAGGGCGAGCCGGCTTCCATTTGCGCCCTCAGCGCCCCGGACGGTTCGCTTTGCTGCGCTTCGCCCTGGTAGCCATGGGTCACGCGGGTCAGCGTGTCGTTGGCGAGGTCGACGTCATAGAGCTCTTCCATTTCGGGCTTCGCCGCCGGCGCGCTCACGTAGGCCGGAGCGCCGAGCGGGAACGACGTGCGCAGCGTCGAGAACGCGATCTCGCTCCCGTCGGGCGAGACGCCCAGATCGGCGAGCGCCGCAAACCCGCCGCCGACGTTGGCGTTGCCGCTCGCGAGCTCGGTCAGCCGCCGCAGCGCCTGGACGCGGGTCAAGCCGTCGGCCATGTCGACGACGTACAGATCGTCCGACTGTGCCGCATTGATGAATTCTTCGCCGCTTCCGACCGGACGCTGGCTGGCGAGGAAGGCGACCACGAGGCCGTTTTCGCTGAGCCGCGGCAGGAAGTCAGCCTCGCTCGGTGCCGCGTAGACTCCCGGGCCTCCTTCTCCTGCTTGTCTGAGAGCGGCTTCGAAAGGCCCCTGGCAAGGGTCCGCGAGGGTCGCCGGCGCCGTGAGCGCCGTCTCCCCGCTGGAGGCGCACGCCGGGCTGGCCGGATCCGCGCCCCCGGTGATGCGCCGTGTGGGTTCCTGCGCTCCGGCGCCGATCCGCCGCCACAGCGGCTCCGCGTATTCGGGGCTGGTTTCCTGGCCGCCGAGCACCGGGGCCTGCTTGTAGATCTCCTGGCCCATCCATGCGACCGTCGAGCCGTCGGCGCTGATCGAGGCGCCCTCGGACAGCGCGGCCGGGCCGGTTGTCGGGAACGCCACCTCGGCTCTGTAGACGGCCCCGTAGGTCGTGCTCCCTTCGGTGGTGGACACCGGACGATCCGTCGCGCCGTTTTCGTATTCGACGCTCACGAGTTTCGTTTCATCGGTCCTCAGGTCGCGGACCGCGACCTGCCCCGCGGGGGTGTGGGGCTTGGGGATTTCGCCTTTTTCTTCTTCTGACTTTTCCTCTTGCGGATATCGGACGAGGTTGGAGAGAGCCGTCGTCACGAACGCCACGTAGCGCCCGTCGGCGCTCATCGCCGAGCGGCCGCTCGCGACCGAGCCATAGGACCTTTCGAGCTGTCCCGCGCCCGGCTGGTAGGCCAGAGCCGTTGTGGAGCCGCTCGGCGCCGATGCCACTGCGAACGCTTGTTTTTCTTCGGGACCCAGCGACATGTCCCGCACGTACACGTTGGGGGCTCCGACCTGCGGGGCGTTGGCCCGGCCGTTGGTGATCGCCGGGAGGCTGGCTCCTTCGTTGGTGGTGAAGCTGATGTAACGGCCGTCTTCGCTGATCGAGGGCAGCTCGGCATCGCCGCCCGCGACCTGCTCGATCGCGCCGGTGAGCAGATCGCGCCGCCACACGCCCTTGACGCCGCCGAATGAGCCATCGAAGGCTACGTAGCGCCCGTCGGCCGAGATCGCGGGGTGTTCGGCGACGTTGGCCTGTTCGACGATGCTGGCGTGTTCCAGCATGCCCAAGGACGCGAGCGAGATCGGTTCGAATACGTCGGCCTGCGTGGCCCCCGCGCCCAGCATCGCGAGCCCGCCGCCCGCGAGCGCGAGGATCAGCGACGCCAATCCCCCGAGGCGCCTCATCGCACGCTCACCCACTCGCTCACGACGCCCGCGCTGCCGATCTTGCTGCGCACGTGCACGGAGACGCGGTAGATGCCGGCGTGGGCATAGCGATGCAGGAAGCTGCTCCGCCCGTGCGCGCTGCTGCCGTCGCCGAAGCTGACGCTGACGGCGTGCGTGTCCAGGCCCGAGTAGGCGTCTGAGATCCGCACGCGCACGCCGAAGCCCTGAACGGCGCGGGTGAGCTTGACCGCCGGCGGCTGCCCGTCGACGAGCAGCGTCGACGGCGCACTGAGCGCAGCCTGTGCGTCGATGTCGGTGGCGAGCAGCTGCACACGGTGGCGGCCGCTGCCAAGTCGATGGGTATCGAGTTGCAGCTGAGAGGCGCCATCGGCAGTCGGGAGCGAGTGCCCATCCAGCACCACGCGGTAGGTGAGCGGCCCGTCGGCGCTCGTCGCCGGCAGCCAGGAGACGAGGGCCTGCGCTGGCTTGATCCAGCCTTTCGGGATGCTCAGGATGAGCTGGACGGGAGGCGCGGTCGCCTGCGCCGCCACGATCGCCGCGTTGCCGAGCTGGCCCTGGACGAACGCGATCAGGCCGTCGCCGAGGCCCGAGCGGCCCACGGCCAGTTCGCCGATCGGACCGCCGGCGCCGCCGCGCACGAGCGCCGTCTGCACCGCCCCGCTGGCAAAGTCCTCGCGTATCGCCACCGCGGGATGGCCTTGGGCGTCGGCGCTCGGCCAGGCCGAGACGCCCCCGCCGGCGGGGTTCATGACGCTCGCCGAGGACTCGGACCCCACGAACGCCGGACCAAGCGAGAGGGCGCCCGCCAGGCCGAGGTCGTCGCCCTCGATCACGCGCGGCGCTCCGTTGCTGTCATACATCAGCCGCAGATCCTGCTTTTCGTCGATGTCGATGCTCGGCGGCCCGACCGTCGCCCCCGGTCCACCCGGCGCTTCGTCGACGATTTTGGCGCCGATGAATTTCGACCCGTCGGCCGATTCGCCGTCGGGCAGCGTGTTCAGGAAGATACGTGGTCCGGGCAGAGGCGAGCCGGAGCCCGCCGGTTGCCGGTAGGCGACCTCGGCCTGACCCAGGCGCGAGATGGCGACGCTCGGCGCATCCGCATCCTGCTCGATCGGCCCACCCGCGAAGCTCGTGGTCGTGACCGGCAACACATAATCAAGCGTGCTGCCGAACAGGCGCCTCGCCCAGATGCGAGCCACGCCTTCGATTTCGGGCTCCTGCCAGACGACCACGCCGTTGCCGGTGGGGCCGATCGCGATCTGCGGCGCGTTGGCCTGGGTAGGCGGGCGCATCGAGACCCCTCCGTCGCGGTTGATCGCGCCCAACCGCGCCCACTGTTCGCCGTCGTAGTGGGCGACCCGGACTTCCTCGATCACGTCGCCGGGGCGCAGGAGCGGGAATTCTCGGACGCGGCGGCTGCCGCTGCCTTCGTTGTTGACGACGCGGTAGACGAGATCCGCGCTGCCCGTCGAGCTCATCGCGAGATCGGGGCTCGTGCCGGTGGCTTCGCGAATGTTGGGGTCGATCAGCACCGCTGGCCCGAACGCCCCGGCTCCTGGACCGAGCGTCGCTCCGAGCAGCTCGTAAACCGGAACGCCTCCTTCGGTGGCGAACGGCGTCGCCCACACGACGACGAGCTCGCCCCCCTCGGCGGCGCCGATCCGAGGCCAGCTCGCGGCGAAGGGCTGTTCGGTGTCGACTCGGATCGGCGCGAGCCAATGTCCGCCGACGAAGCGCGAGACGAACACGTGCGGCACCCCGCCGACCCGCTTCAGGTACACGAGCCCTCCGGTGCCGTCGTCCGCCATCGCCACGCCGCCAAAGCCGACGACGTCTTCGTTTGGACCGTCAATGGTCACGGCCGGAAGGATCACGGCGCCTGCGTCCCGTGGATGCACGGCGAACGCGATCAGGGCGAGCCCCAGCAGGAGCATGGCCGTGGACCAGCGGCGCGGCGGTTGACGCATCCGCCGCTTGTCTTGACAACTCATCGACAGCCAAGATAGACGCGCCCGTTGCGCTCGGAGACGGTCGCGGATCGGGTTCACCAAAAGATCACGAATGAGATGGCTCCCGGACACAGGCAACGACGTCGGGCGCCCTATGAGGTGGCTTTGTTCAGCGCCCCGGGCGTCTTGTTGAAGGCGCAGCGGAAGTTCTCGGGGCTGGACACGGGCTCCGAGCCGGCGAAGCCGCCTTTTGTGCCGTTGCTGTACACGGTCACGTACTGCAGCGATTCAGGCAGCGGATTGGCGGGGAGGGGAGCCGGGTTGGCCTGGCCCTGGCGTGGATTCCCGGTCGAGCCTTCGCTCACGCCCTCGAACCCCGCAGCGGCCGAGCCCGCTTCGGTCGTGACCAGCGTCGAGCTCATCTCGCGCTGGTCTTTCAGCCCGCGGCTGGGGTCCAGCGGGATCGTCGCCGTGAGCTGAGAGTCGTGAATCGTCGACTCGAGCTTGACCCGGTCGGCCGCCCCGAGCAGCTGCGCCGCCGTGGGCAGCCAGCCGCCTTCGGCGACACAGGTCTTGCTCGCAAAGATGTAGTTGTTCTTGCCGGCATCGGCATTGGTCACCGGATAGGGCGCCGTGTCAAGGCACCAGCTGCCGAGATCGACCGTCGCCGGCGGACAGGTCCCGCCCAGCTGTTCGGCCGTTTTACCCCCGACCTTGTTCGCATTCGACACAGTCGGGATCGCCGCGGCCGGGAATTTCCTGTTCCTGCCCAGCAACAGGATGCCGCCGGCGTGCGGCGTGGCGCTGACCGGGTGCCCGGCGAATGCGCTTACCACGGCGTGTCGAGCGGCATCGGCCAGCCCCGTCGTGGAGAACACGAGCGCGATCAGCGAGATGACGAGCGCGGGCGAGGGCGAGGGGCGAGGATGTCGCCTGGCGCCACCGCGGCGACCCCGGCTCACCGTCCATCCTTGGGATCGCGCACGGTGAAGCGCGGCGGTGAAGCGCGGCGCACGTCGCGGAGCTCCTCGAGCGTCGTCTCGTGGACCGTCGAGAGCACGGCATCGAGGGCGACGCCGGACAGGGTCTCGTGCTCCAGCAGGGCGGTCGCCGTCTCCTCGACGGTGCCCCAATTGCGATCGAGGACCCTCGCGGCTCGCGCCTCGGCGTCGCCCACCAGGCGCTCGACCTCATTGTCGATCAGGTTCAGCGTCTCGGGTCCGACCGAGCCGAGGTCCTGCAAGGAGGCGCCGAGGAACACCTCACCCCCCTTCTCGCCGATCGTAACCAGACCGAGCGCCTCCGACATGCCGAACGACGTGACCATGCTGCGCGCGAGCGCAGTGGCGGCATGCAGATCATCGTTCACGCTCGTCGAGACCTCGCCGAAGGCGATTCGCTCGCCGGCGAGCCCAGCGGTGATCACGATCAGCTGGCGCTGGAGGTCCGACTGGCTCATGATCACCTGGTCACGGTCGGAGAGCATGTGGGCGGCAGTGCCGAGCTGGCGCCCGCGGGCGACGATCGAGAGCTTGCGCGTGGAGGCCGTGTGCCCTAGGGCGTCCGTCACGACGGCGTGGGAGGACTCGTGGATGGCGATCAGCCAGCGCTCCTCCTCGGTCATTATGTGGCGCTTGGCCGGTCCGGCGACGACGCGGTCGATCGCCTCGTCGAGGGTCGCCGCGTCAATCTGCCCGCGCCCGTCGCGCACGCTCAGCAGAGCCGCCTCGTTGATCACGTTCGCCAGCTCGGCGCCGCTGAATCCCGGCGTCTGACGCGCCACCTCCTCCAGCGAAGCGTCCGGGGCCAGCGGTCGCTTGCCTCCGTGCAGGCGCAGGATCTCCAGACGCCCATGCACGTCGGGCACGTCGATCACGACCTGGCGGTCGAAGCGCCCCGGCCGCAGCAGCGCCGGGTCGAGAATGTCGGGGCGGTTCGTGGCGCCCATCACCACGAGTCCCCCGTCGCCGGCGAAGCCGTCCATCTCGACGAGGATCTGGTTGAGCGTCTGCTCGCGCTCGTCGTTGCCCTGGCCGATGCCGGCGCCACGCTTGCGGCCCGCGGCGTCGAGCTCGTCGATGAAGATGATCGCCGGCGAGGCCTTGCGGGCCTTGCGGAACAGGTCGCGCACGCGCGCCGCTCCGACGCCCACGAGCGACTCCACGAAGTCCGAGCCCGAGAGGGAGAAGAAGGAGGCATCGGCTTCGCCGGCGACGGCCTTGGCGAGCAACGTCTTCCCGGTTCCCGGGGGACCGACGAGCAGCACGCCCTTGGGGGCGGCGGCGCCGACCGCGAGATACTTGGACGGATCGGCGAGGTAGTCGCGGATCTCGCGCAGCTCGGCCAGCGCTTCGCCGGCGCCGGCGACGTCGGCGAACGTGATCCGGTCAGCCGAGCCCTTGCCCTTCTTGCGGCCTTTCCCGGTGAACTCCGAGAAGCCCGCGATTCCGCCGGCGGCGCCACCATCGCCGCCAAGACGCGTGAACAGCGAGAACAGGCACACGAGCAGGAGGATCGGGATCAGGAACTGGACGATGATCGCCTTGGTCGGCTTGCCGGACTGCTGGTCCACGGTTACGGTTGCGCCGCTGGCGTAGAGTTCACGCGCCAGCTGCTGGGTCTGGGCCCCCGAAGCGGGATAGGCCGCCCACAGCCGTTGGGGAGGTCCGCTCGGCACGGTGCCCGCCGCGCCGCCGGTAGTGCCGGTCGTGGAGGTGGCGGTCGGGGTGGTCGTCACCTCGACGCGACTGTCGTGATCGAGCAGGACTGCGCTTCCGACCTCATGCTGCTTGGCGAGGTTCTGCACGGTGCTGATCGGCACCTGCGTGCCGGAGCTCCCTGGCTTTATCTGGCCGAGCAGGGTGGCGAAGGCGATCGCCAAGCCGATCGAGGCGAGGCCGAGGAACAGCGACAGGCGATCGCGAAAGATCGCCCGGCGCGTGCCCTGCGCCAGCGCTCCCAGCATCACCAGCGCCGGATTGCGACGCTGTGCCAGGCCCGAGCGCACGGCGCTCGTGCCCGCCGGCGAGCGGCCGTTGGTGGACGCAGACTCGATGGGAGGCTCGGGCGGGCTGAGATCGTCTGTCATAGGGTGGGTGGCAGCGGAGTCAGGGCAGCCGTCGTAGGCAGCTGGCAGGCAACCGCCGCCAGCGTCACATGCGCCGCGAGGAAATGCAACGCCGTTCACAAAAACGACACATCGGTGGGCCATGAATCCGAGCGTTTACAACTCGAAAACAAACCCGCCGTGCGGTTCCGTTCACAAAAACGACACAACGGCCAAAGCCACGCTCGACAATCTTGCCCGTCGGGGTGATGGCCATCGCGCATTCCGCATCGATTCCTGCATCGAGTTGTTTCCGCCCCCGGCGTTCTCGACGCTGAAAGCCGTACCTAAAGCCCGAAAAAAGGAGCACACCTTGCGCGCGCATCGCAGCCTCATCCTTACCCTCATCCTCACGCTGAGCCTTGCCGTGCCGGCTACGGCGACGGCCAAGCGTCTGATCATCGGCGGCTCGACCTCGATCCTTCCGCTTGCGCAGAAGCTCGCCACCGCTTACCACAAGGCCTACCCAAAGATCCCGGCGCCGAAAGTCGGCGGTGGACAATCGGACATCGGGATCAGCGGCGCTGCCAGCGGCCAGTTCGACATCGGCGACTCCTCACGCAACCCGATCAAAGGCGTCGACCCCAAAGGCCTCGTGTTCACCAAGATCGCCCAGGACGGCATCTGCATCATCACCAGCCCGAAGAACCCGCTGTCGAACCTGCAGCAGCAGACGGTCGAACAGATCTTCACCGGGACGATCCGCGACTGGAGCCAGGTCCCCGGGGCGCAGGTCTCGGGGCCGATCGACCTGTTCGATCGTGACGGGGCGTCCGGAACGCAGGACGCCTTCCAGCACATCTTCCTCGGCGAAACCCTGAAGATCTCCCCGAGCGCGACCGAAGAGGAATCGAACGGCCTCGAGCAGGTCAACGTGGAAAAGGACGAACACGCGATCGGCTTCGTCTCCTTCGCCTACACGGCGGGCGTCAACGCGGTTGGCTACAACCACGTCCCCTGCACGCTGCACAACGCGAAGACCGGCCAGTACGGCGGGGTGCGTAACTTCTGGATGGTGACCAAGGGCGCGCCCAAAGGCGAAGCGGGCAAGTTCATCGCCTGGGTCACCAAGCCGCACAACAAGACG
>Ga0208241_1000043_pt1 | contig 10481 bp, 7 predicted proteins | sample MicForSoiPHH12_O_FD_188040 | JGI IMG/M metagenome (GOLD analysis project Ga0208241, IMG submission 188040) | Forest soil microbial communities from Harvard Forest Long Term Ecological Research site in Petersham, Massachusetts, USA - MetaG HF047... | ecosystem: Environmental > Terrestrial > Soil >... | reverse complement strand
GAGACCCGCCGATGCCAATCATCGAGCGCGAACTGCTCGGCGGGCACGCCGTTGACAAGGTAACGACCCTCCTCAGGTGGCCGCAACCGCAGCACGAGCTGAACCAATGTCGACTTACCGGCGCCGGAGGGACCGATTATTCCGACGACCTCACCGCCGGCGATCTCGAAGCTGATGTCGGAGAGCACCGGTCGACCGGGATTATAGGCAAAGGAGACTTTTTCGAAACCGAGAGTCTGCACTCGCGGCAGCGGCTGTCCACCATCGACGGGGCTGCTCTCCTCATAGCGTCGCACGGAATCCTGCGTGCGCTGGATGAACGGCAGGGACTGGGAGAGGGCCAGGTAGGCGCTCTGAACCATCTGGCCGGTTGATCCCGCTCGAACGAGCAGCAGGACGACCCCTCCAAGCGATCCCGCATGGCCCTTGCCCGCAAGATACAGACCGGCAATACCCGCCACGAGCAGGATGTAGATCAGGCTTTGATAGAGGTTCCCGACGAACCTGCCGATCAGCACGGATCGATAGAAGAGGTCACGGGAAGTCTGAACGAAGCCCCCGATCCGGCTGCGCTGAGCCGCGGCTACGCCGAACACCTGCGTCTCCTCTGCGACCCGGATCGCCTCTGCGATCCCGCCGGCGTACCTCACCTGGGACTTTGAGAGCATGCGCGAGCTGCGAACCCCGCGCGTCCTCAGCGGGCGCAGCAGACCGAACATCAGCACGGATGTGACCCCGACAAGGACCGCAGCGAGGGCGTTGAGCACCAGCGCCGAGATCATCAGAATGATAAAGGTGAACAGCGTGATGATGAGGTTCGTCATATTCAACGCGCCTCCGGTCGCCTGCAGCACCTGACTGGTCATTGTCTCCTGCAAATGGCCCTCGCGGTCGTGGGACTGCACTGCCCAAGAGGCGCGCGTGAAGGCGTCGAATAGCCTGGTGCGCATCCCGGCCTGCACGTCGGCGGCGATCCGCGCCGGTAGGCTCGCAAGCGGAAACTGCAGAGCGAGGCGAATGAAGGTGAGGGCGAACGCAACGGCGATAAGTGTCCCGATCGCCGCGTGTATGTGGAGCGGTCCAACGTCTAGATGCACCTGCTTCGCCCCCGTGACGAGGGTGGCTGCCACCTGGGCGATGAGAGCGAGAGTTCCCGCTTCGGTGAAGCCGGAGAACATCGAGCAGACTACGAGCGCCACGACCAACCGGCGCCGATCACCGATCAGCACGTTCATGTACGCCGCCATCGACCGCGGCGACGCTCCGCCCTGGCCGAATGACAGCGACTTCATCAGGGCCTCACGGCGATCGTCGAATCGGCATCGCGTCCGGGCCCGGCGAACCAGTATGCGGCCACGCCGATCGCAAACCAGAAGTACGGGCCGGTCGCTGCGCTGACAATGAACGGTCCGGAAAATCCCATGACAATCAGGGCGATGAAAGGCGCGAACGTGCCCGCGAGGGCAATCGTCAGCTCACCGTCCGCGACGCGCCGCAGCCGCCGCGCCACAAGCACGATCACGTAGATCGAAAGGGCAACCCACAGCAGCAGACCGGGCCCGCCCACTTCGTCAGTCACGAGGTTGTACTGCGTGTCGGCACTGACCGAGTGGCCTTCCAGCTTGTCCGGATTCGCGCCCCCGAACGCGCCCACTGCGCCCACGCTACCCAGCCCGACACCGAACGGAGCGACTCCGATGACGTGTGGGATTTTCTCCCAGGTCGATTCCTTGTAGCTGACGGACGTGGACACTATGTTGCCCGAGGCGATGCTTTCGTAACGGGAGAAGGTTCCGCTGCGCAGAACCGACACGAACAGCGCTCCGAGCGGAATCGCCAGGACGACGATCGCCAGGAGCGCTCCGAGAGCACGGGTCACCCGGCGCCCGCCGAGGGAGGAGAGCACCGCGAAGCTGACAACGGAGATGCCGGCCCCGATGACCGCCAGGCGTCCCAAGCCCGTGACGACGGCCACCATCGCCGCCAGGGCGAACAGCGCGGCAACCCACCGTAGACGCGAGCGCCAGGTTGCGAGCAATGCCAAGCTGAAAGGCAGAGCGAGCACGCCGACGCCACCACCGAATCCAGTGTCGGAGCCGAGCGCCATCGGACGGACCCTCCCTTCGCCTTCGCTGGAGTAGGTCCTACCCCCAAGCCTGTCGCCCACCGGACCTTCGGTGCCATTGATCAGTTCGGCATAACCCGGGCCCCAGGCGGCCAGCTGTGCCGGCGAGATCAGCGTCTGGTAGGTGGACACCACGCCGTTGGCCAGGCCGATCACGCCCACGATCAGGAACAGCTTGCGCAGGCGCTCCTTGGAGCGCACGAGCAGATACCCGAAGAAGAAGAACGGAACCCACTGCAGCTCCTGCCTGAAACCGCCGAGCGCGTGCAGTATTCCGCCGGTCTTTGGGTTGAAGGCCTCGAGCAGCACGAGGCCGACGAACGCCAGGACCCACCCGGACAGCGGAGGCAGCCTCACGCGCTCCCTGCTCACAAGCAGGCGCATCACCGCCCCGAGGCAGACCGCGAGGATCAAGACATTGCGCACGGCCGCGGTCGCTTCGTGGTGCCCAATCAGGAGCTTGACCGGGCCATCGAGCAATCCGAGGTAGAGCGCTACAAACATGACCGTAACCTCGAGGCGCGCGCTGACCACGAGCGCCGCGACGCCCAGAGCTCCCAGGAGGACGCCGCAGACCAGCAGGAAGTTCGGCTTCGGCATCTCCACGGCGACGCCGAGCGCGATCACGAGGGGAATAAGCCCACTGAGACCGATCAGGAGGAATTCACGGATACGCCGATCCACGACCGCCGGATGGGTCAATCCGATCGCACTGGACCAACGCGGATGGGGCGTGCTCATCGGCCGATCAGGGTGCCCGGCCAAACCCGCCCGTCGCGCGCCGCGAAGCCATAGCGCTCCATGTCCTTGCGCGCCACGCAGTTGGCCGCCGTCCCAAGCACGGGCGCGCTGGCGGCATGTGCCAGCAGCTGCACAAGCCGCTGAGCGGACAGTTCGCGGGTGTGCCCTGCGCGCGCGACGATCACGATCGCGTCGACCGACTGGAGCAGTGGTATCGCGTCACTGACCTCGAGCGGCGAGGGCGCATCGATCAACACGCGATCGAAGTCCTCGGCGAGCGAACGCAGCACGTCCGTCATCTTCTCGCCCGCCAGCAGCGCGGGAGGATTGGCGACCGCTCCACCGGCGAGCAGAAACAGCGAGCCCTTGCTGCGCGACTCGACCGCGGTGGCCACGCCGGCGGCGGACACTCCAGCGTCGGCGCGAGCCGATGCGTGCAGCGGCTGCACGCGCTGCATCGCCTCCTCGATGGAGAACGTTCCGGCGAGCACCTCCGCGAGCCCATGCACGCCGTCCACATCCAGCAGCTCGGCCTGGACGGGCCGGCGGAGGTTGGCCTCGACGACGGCCACGCGCTCACCGGCATCGCGGTGGACCAGCGCCAGATCGGCGATCAGCGTCGACTTGCCGTCGCCGGGATCCGCGCTTACGAACAGGACGAGCCGACACGAGGTCTCGCGTTCGTGCTTGGGCACGACCCCCAGCTGAAGGACCGTGTGCAAGCGGCGGAGTGGCTCGAGCAGGAACTTGGAAGGCGCCGGCTGTCCGTCGCGATGGACGATCGGGCGCCTGACCGCCGGCAGGGCCGTGAGGATCTGCGACTGGAAGACCTCCCCGATGCTGGTCAGCGAACGCAGCCGGCGGTCGAAGCGACTCAGTGCGTAGGCGGCGATGGCGGCGAGGGCGAGGCCGATCACGAACCCGAAGATCGCGTTCTGTTTCGGATTAGGCGAGAGCAGCTTCGCGGCTTTGGCAGGTTTGACCTGCTCGGCGCCGGCAACCAGAAGATTCGATTCGAGCTGGTTGATCTTGCTGTTGAGATTCGCCTCTTGAATAACCGTCGCGGTGTTCGGCGACGCTGAAGTCACGGTGCTCGGCGACCCTGAGCTCGAGCTCGTCGTCCCTTTGGACGCACTCGACGTGGGGGCGACCTTTGGAATGCTCGCAGCTTCGATTCGCCGCAGTTGGAGGCGAGCGATCGCAATCTGCGCTTTGATCGACCGCTGTTGGGTGGCATGCTGCCGGCTGATATACGCCTGCGCAACGGCGTTCGCGAGGAGTAGGGCCCCCCTGCCCGTGTGCGCTTCGGTCGAGATCGTTATGAACTCGCTCTTCGCAGCGGCTTTCGCACTCACCACGCTGCCCCTCACCAGGACACCTTTGTGCTCCGCGCGCAGACGCTGGCGCACCGATTCGACCACGATCGAATTGATCAGCGCTATCTGATTTTCGTTGCTGGCGGCCCCGTTTTTTGTGATTCCTTTTTCGGATACCTGTTCTTCGGCGCCGGCGCCGAGGTAGAGTTGCGTCGTCGCCGAATAGACCCTCTGCGCACCCTTGTAGTAGGCATAGGTCCCCACCGCGGCCAATATCCCGACGGCGAGGATCAACCACTTGCGCCTCCAGAGCGGAGCGAAGATGGCGGTGGCGTCGGTCGTCTCGTTCATCGGCTGAGGGTCCATCCATGGCCGGTCACCAGCCATCATAAGGACTAGCGTAGCTCGACGCTAAGAGTAGCGTGCGTAAGGCATCGAGAGCAACGCGAGCAAGCATTCGTGCGGCGATCCTCGATAGGGTCGAGCGGAACGCCGAAGGTTACAACCAAGACACACTTGACTGGACAACTCGGGAAGGATAGGTGTGGAGGGCACGAGCAATAGACGGATCTTGTGCTTTGCGACGCAAGGGCACGATCATATCGAGGGTGAGCGTATCCGCGACCTCCTGGAGCCACTGCAGCCAGAAATCTATGCTTTCGACCACAGCAGGAAGCTGCGGTCGGCCGTTGGCTTGGCGAGAACTGCGATTGCGCGGCGCCCGAGGCTCATCGTCATGGAGGGGACCGGCACCGCGGGAGGCTTCACATTGGTGGCGCTCGACGCCCTCTTGGGGATTCCATTCGTCGTTTCCAGCGGTGACGCCGTTGGCCCATACCTCCACCTCCACTCGCGTCTGGCCGGACTGCTCGGCGGTCTCTACGAGCGCCTGCTGTGCCGGCGGTGCGCCGGCTATGTGGGTTGGACTCCCTACCTGGTTGGACGCGCGATTACGTTCGGAGCCCGGCGCGGGATGACCGCGCCTGGTTGGACCCGCGGCCACGCCTCCAACGGCGCACGAGAGAAGATTCGAAGTCGTTTGGGCATCTCCAGCGATGCGCTGGTAGTTGGACTGGTCGGCTCGCTTCACTGGGCCGACAGCGTCGGTTACGTCTACGGCGCCGAGCTCGTTCGCGCCGTTCGTCGCATCGGGCGTAGCGACGTCGTCGCGTGTATTGTCGGCGATGGTTCCGGGCGCCAGCGACTCGAGGAGATGGCAGAAGAGGATCTGGGGGGTCGCGTCCTGCTTCCCGGTCGCGTGCCGCCGGCGGACGTGCCTGATTATCTTGCCGCCTTCGACGTTGCAAGCCTTCCCCAGAGTGTCGATGGAGTTGGATCGTTTCGTTACTCGACAAAACTCAGTGAGTATCTCGCTGGCGAGCTCCCAATGATCACCGGTGAGATCCCGGCTGCATACGACCTCGACGAAGGCTATATCTGGAGGCTGCCCGGGCGTGGTCCGTGGAGCTCGACCTATGTCGATGCGATGGCCCAGCTGTTGGAGGCGCTGACCGCAGCCGAGATCGAAGAGCGACGTCAGGCGATCCTGCAGCGGCGAGCCGAACCGTTTGACAAGCTGGCCCAGCAGCGGCGGATGACCGAGTTCATAGGGGACATACTGGCCAACGAGCCTGACGCGAGATGATCGACGCTGAGGCGGTCATGCGCCCGACCCGCCGGGCAGACGCGAGTACAGCTCGTGGTGCTTGGCGACCATCGTCTCCCAACGGAACGCGAGCGCCGATTCCCGCGCGGCGCGACCCATGCGCGTCCTGAGCTCCGGATCGGCGGCGAGCTGCACCAGGCGCTCGGCGATCACGCGCGGCTCTTGGCTGATCAGGAAACCGCCCCGCCCATCCGCGAGAAGCTCGCGCACGCCACTCACCGGAGTGGCCAGGATCGGCAGACCGCTCGCCGCCGCCTCCAGCGTGACCAACGAGAAGGCCTCGTAACTGGAGGGGAACACGAGCGCGTCGGCCAACTCGTAGACCAGCTGGATGTCGCGTGAGACCCCCAGCCAGCGCACGGCTTGGCCGACGCCCAGAGACTCGGCAAGCTCCCGGTAGCGCTCGCGATCTCCGCTGCCGGCCACGACGAGGACCCATTCCGGCGCCATCGCAAGGGCCTGGATGAGCGGTTGCAGGCCCTTGCGCTCCCACTCACTTCCCACGAACACCGCCACCAGCCGATCCGCTCCCATCTCCAGCGCGGCGCGCAGCGCACGGGCCTCCTGCTGGCGTGCCCCGGGCGCGAAGCTCGCGGTGTCCACGCCGTTGTGAATGGTCACAACTCGATCAACAAGCTCCGGATAGTGCCTGCGCACCTCCTCCGCGACACCGTCAGACACACATACATAGGTAGCCGAGCCGTTCACCCGAAAGCACAGGCGCTCGACGAATCGGACCATCTGTCCCACCAGCTTGTTGTGCATGCGAAAGAGCCTGGTGGAGCGACTTGGATGGGCCGGCCCCACCTGATGGCAATAGTGGACCGCGATGACGTCGACTCGGTTGAGCACGATCGCACCGGTCGCCTGGACGACGCCGCGCCGCCATCTCCGCACCATCAGAGAGCCCACCGCGATGAACCACGGGTAGGCCAAGAGGAACGGGCGACTCGGCCCTCTCACGCGGTGGAACGCGACGCCGGCGCTCGGCGGCAGCTCACACGTGCGAGCGATCACGGTTACCTCGTGGCCGAGCCGTCGCAGCCCGATCACCAGTTCGGCCAGCTGATGCTCCATCCCGCCCACGGCGCCCAGATCCTGCGCGACGATCGTGACATCGCATCGGGATGGAACCGGCTGAACCGTGTGCTCGGGCTCTTGATCGGCTTGCATGAGCATCGGCGGGCCAGGATACTGAACCGTCGGAGCCTCGCGGCAACGACGGCGGACTGTCAATCCAGTTGGATTTTTTCGTGGATCGCATCGAGCTCATGAAAAAACCTCGCGCACACTGCGGAGACCGTGAAATCCCGCATGAATCGCTCGCGGCCCGCTCGACCGATCGTGCGCCGGAGCTCGGGCGAGCGCAGCAGGACCTCCAGCGCATCGGCGAGCGCATCGGGCTCGCCTGAGCGCGCGAGCAGGCCCGTGCGCCGGTCCTCGATGAACTCGGCAGGACCGCCGGCGTTGACCGCTACGACGGGGACGCCCCTGGCCATCCCCTCCAGTAACACGATTCCAAACGGCTCCGGGTCAGAGGCGTTGACGAGGATGTCCATCCGTTCGATATAAGGCCCCGCGTCGGGCACCTCGCCAGTCATGGTCACGGCATCGGTGAGGCCCAGTCGCTCGACGAGCGGCGGCAGCGACGCGGCGTACTCGGGGGACAAGCCATAGGAGTCACCGCCGACGATGATCAGGTGAACATCGTGTCCACGCTCGCGGAGCAGCACTTGGGCTTGGAGCAGCCGATCCTGACCCTTCCAGGGCTGCAGGCGCCCGACCAGCCCGACGACGGGAACATCGCGCGGAAGATCGAGCGGGGCGCGCTCTGCGTCGGCGCGGGGAAGAGGCGCGCCGGCGGCAACGACGAAGGTTGGTCGCAAGGGCCGGAGCGTGGCCTGCGCCCGAGCGGCGCCCCGCGTGTAGCAGCCGATCGCGGCGGTGGGAAGCCGAGTCGCGCACCGATCGAGCCAGGTGTGTTCCGGGATCGAGTGCTGCCACCAGACGACTCGATCGGCCATGCCGGCGAGGATCGCGGCCGGCGCGCCATACAGCTGTGCCTTGGCCACCCAGTTGAGGATCAGGTCGGGCCGGCGGCGGCGAAGGATCCTCGCGAGCCGCGCGACCGTCGCGACCCATCGATGAGCATGGCGAAGGCGCCCGGCGGGAATCACCTCGACGCGAAAACCGGCGTCGATCAGCTCGTCCGGCCACGAGCCGGGCTCGAAGAACACGAGCTCCAGCTCATGCCTGCTCTCGTCGACTCCCTCGAGAATTGTGTGAAGCATCGCCTCGGCGCCCCCGAGGCGCTGCCCCCACGGCACGGTTACGAGGATCCGCACGGGCTTTGGCTCCCCGCTGGCCTGACGGATCGCGGATCCTCGGGCTTGACAGCGGACAGCGCGACGCTCAGATGCGGGTAGCGCAGAAGCCTCGTCAGCGCCGCGTCGACTATCACCAGCGGGCGCAACGGAAGAACGACGAGCCAGGCCGTCATGAGGCCGCGCCGGATGGTCAGCCTCCTCATGAGATCGGTCAGCTTCTGAGATATCACTCCGCTGAGGAAACCCTCGCTCGCGATCTCCAGGCGCGCGCCCTGCGCGATCTGCCCGAGTCGCTCTTGCGAATATCCGTAAATGACGTGGGAACCGTCCTCGACCGCGCTCGGATACCGCTCCTCGGAGAACAGTGGATGATGCTCGTCGAACGGCGTGGTCAGAAGCAGCTGCCCTCCGGGCTTGAGCATGCCGGCAAGGGACCTGACGAGCTCCTCGTCGCCGTTCACGTGCTCAATCGTCTCGAGGCAGATTATCTGGTCGAAGGCGCCCAAAGAGCCACGATGATCATCCAGCTCGCGCAGGTCGAGCTTGCGGAACTCGATTCCGCTCACTCCCAGCATCTCGGCCCTCCGGCGCGCGTCCTCCTGCTCGCGGACCGAGAATGACGCTGCCACGACCTTGTTTCCGGCGCGTGCGGCATAGATGCTGAATGCGCCGTTCCCGCAACCTGCGTCGAATGTCCTCACATCTCCCTTGCGCAGGTGCCTGCGAAGCCACAGCCATCGATCCAATACGCACGGATCACCATGGATGAACAGGGCGCGCCAGCCTAGCGCACGGAGCATGAGGTCCGACACGGGCGAAATGTATACCACGACCAGTCGCGCCGGCGAGGCGAACGCCCATTGTCTGGGTATTGTTGCCTCAGGTGAATCCATCCGTCGCCACCTCCGAGCCGCACGAAAGCGTTGCGCTCGTCCACGACTACCTGCTGGTCATGCGCGGCGCCGAGCGCACATTCGCGGCAATGGCCGACCTCTATTCGCAGGCTCCGATCTTCACCTTGCTCTACGACGAGCAGGGCACGAACGGGCGGTTTGCGCGCCGCTCGATCACCACCTCGCCGCTGCAGCGCCTGGGCGTTGGACAGGACACGTTCAGACGGCTGCTGCCGCTCTATCCGCTCGCCATCCGGCGACTTGCGCCACCCGTGTCGGACGTTGTGCTCAGCAGCAGCAGCGCGTTCGCGCACGGCGTGCGCGTGCCTGATGGCGCCGTTCATGTGTGCTACTGCCACGCCCCGTTTCGCTACGCCTGGTATGAGCAGGCTCGAGCGCTGGCTGAGGTTGCTCGCCCCCTGCGGCCCGTTCTGCGCCTGCAGCTACGCCGGATGCGCAGTTGGGACCTGGCCGCCAGCCGGCGTGTCGACTGCTACATCGCGAACTCCGAGCTCACGCGCGAGCGGATCAAGTGTTACTACGGCCGCGATGCCAGCGTGATCCATCCGCCGGTGGAGACCGATCGCTTCGCCCCGGGCACGCCCGGCGACTCGCTGCTCGTCGTTTCCGAGCTGGTGGCTCACAAGCGCCTGCACCTCGCACTGGAGGCGGCCCGCCGAGCCGGCGTTCCGATCCGCATCGTCGGCGCCGGGCCCGACCAAGGCGCCCTCAGCGGGGCCTATCCCGAGGCCGACTTTCTCGGACGGGTGAGCGACGACGATCTCGTCGAGCTCTACGCGAGCGCCCGTGCGCTGGTCGTGCCGGGCATCGAGGAGTTTGGGATCACCGCCGTCGAGGCCCAGGCGGCCGGACGGCCGGTGATCGCCGCAGCCGCGGGCGGAGCGCTTGAGACGGTGCTCGACGGCCAAACCGGACGGCTGGCGAGGCTCGACGACGTCGAATCCCTGGTACGAGCGATCAAGAGCATCGACGAGCTCGACTTCGACCCCGCCCGTGCCGTGCACAACGCCGCGCGTTTCTCGGTAGCCGCCTTTCAGCGTCGTCTGTCAGCGCAGGTGAAACAAGCCCTCCAACGCACGGGCAACTCACCCTCGCGCAGCGACAATTCATGACACGAAAGCTCCAGCCGAGCCGACGTCGGCTTGGCAGCGTCGCCGGAAGGGCTCGACCTTCGCTCCGTGCTACCCTTTCGCGGCGTCACCGCCGCACGGTGGCAGTCGCTGTCACGGCGGCTCACTGGGAATGCGCCAAGCGCATTCGACGGGAATAACCAATGCTTCACATCGCCACCGTACATTACCTCTCCCCTCGCTGGATAGAGATCCAGGCGCGGCATCTCCGCGAGCACATCTCCGTCCCGTACCAAACTTGGACCTCGCTCGAGGGCATCGA
>Ga0208241_1000042_pt1 | contig 10497 bp, 7 predicted proteins | sample MicForSoiPHH12_O_FD_188040 | JGI IMG/M metagenome (GOLD analysis project Ga0208241, IMG submission 188040) | Forest soil microbial communities from Harvard Forest Long Term Ecological Research site in Petersham, Massachusetts, USA - MetaG HF047... | ecosystem: Environmental > Terrestrial > Soil >... | reverse complement strand
CGCGAACACGACCTTCCAGGCGATCGGCTCTCAGCAGGCCAACCTCGCACGGGGCCTGCGCCAGCTGCCGGTGACGCTGCGTCAGGGCAACCGCACGTTCGCCGACCTGCCCTCCACGTTCGGCGCGCTCAAACAGCTCGTGGACGCATCCAAGCCCACCAGCGAACCGCTTGCGACCTTCTTCGCGAAGCTGCGTCCGCTCGTGACGACGGCGACGCCGGTGGTGAGCAACTTCAGCCTCGCGATCAACCGTCCCGGACCCAACAACGACCTCACCGACTTCGTCCGCGCGCTGCCGCAGCTCGCACGGGCGCTGGCGACCAGCTCGCCGGCCAGCGTCACCGGGCTGAAGGAATCCGTGCCGATCACCGCCTTCTTCGGGCCATACAGCCCGGACCTGGTCGGCCTGCTGCGCCAGTTCGGACAGACCGCTTCCTACTACGACGCCAACGGCCACTACGCGCGGATCAGCCCCGTCCTTCCCGACTTCAAGCTCGGGGCTCACAACAACCTCACTCCGACGAGCGTCCAGCAGGCACTCGAAAGCCTGAAGACCGGCCAGCTGCGCCGCTGCCCCGGCGCCGCGACCCAGCCCGCCGCCGACGGCTCCTCGCCGTTCGTCGACAGCGAACTGCTGAGCTGCGATCCGACGGAGACGCCCTGATGAATCGGCGCCGTGGCGGCTCTCTTGCCGGCAGCCCGCTCCTGATCGGCGCGGTCACGACGCTGATCGTGGTCGTCGCCGTGTTCCTCTCCTACAACGCCAACAACGGCCTGCCGTTCGTGCCCACCTACAACATCAAAGTCGTCTTGCCCGAGGCTTCGGGCCTGCAGCCCTCAAACCAGGTGCGGGTCGGCGGGACGCGAGTCGGGCTCGTCAGCTCGCTGACCCCGCACGAGGACCCGCGCACCGGGCGCGTCACCGCGATCGCGAACCTCAAGCTCGAAAAGGGCGTCGAACCGCTGCCGGCCGACACCAGGGCGATCGTGCTGTCGGTGTCGGCGATCGGACTGAAGTACCTCGAACTGGAAAAGGGCACGTCGCACAAGCCCCTGAAGGCCGGCGAAGCGATTCCGGTCAGCCAAACGCGTGAACCGGTCGACATCGACCAGCTCTTCAACATGTTCGATGAAAAGACGCGAACGGCCAACCAGCAGAACCTCACCAACTTCGGCGACGGCCTCGCGGGACGCGGGCTCGGTCTCAACAACACGATCGCCACGCTGCGCCCGCTCGTGACCAACGCGATCCCGGTGCTGCGCAACCTGGCCTCGCCTGCGACCGGCCTGCGCGAGCTGTGGATCGCGCTCGACCGGGCGGCCTCCCAAACCGCCCCGGTGGCCAACGTCAACGCCGCGGGCTGGAGCGACACCGACACTTTCTTCACCGCCTTCGCCGGTGCCGCGCGCTCGCTGGAAGAAGCCACGGAGGGGGGACCGGCCGCGCTTAAGCAGGCCACCTACTCGCTCCCGTTCGAGGCGCCGTTCATCGAAAAGAGCACCGAATTCATGCGCCTGCTGCGTCCGAGCGCGCATACGCTGCGAACGGTCGCCCAGCCGCTTGGCCACGCGTTTGCCGAGGGCGCCGTCAACCTGCGCGCAGCGACCGCGCTGAACTCGCGCCTGGCTTCCTCCTCGCAGGCGCTGCAGTCCTTCGCGCTGAACCCCGTGGTAACGCTCGGCCTGGAAGACTTCACTCAGACCCTGCTGCTGGGCAACCCGGTGCTCGCCGGGCTCGCGCCCGAGCAGGCTTACTGCAACTACTTCACGCTGACATTCCGCAACGTGGCGAGCCTGCTGTCCGAGAACGTCGGCATCGGCACGGTGGCGCGCGCCGGGATCGTCCTGTCCCCGAACGGACCCAACAACGAGGGCTACCCCTCGTCGGCCCCCGCGAACGGGCCGTCGGTTGACAAAACAGCTCCGGTCGGCTCCAGACCCGGCACTCCGATCAACGACGACCACGTCCACGCCAACCCCTACCCCAACGTCGCCGGGCCGGGCCAGCCGAAAGTATGCGAAGCGGGCAACGAGAAGTACGAAGAAGGCAAGGCGGTGACCGGCAACCTGCCGGCCGCGAGCGTTGAAAACAAGCGTGAACTGACGAGCCGCAGCGAAGGCCTGTTCGGTGAAAAATACCCCGCTGCGACGCTGCAGGACCTCGGCTTGACGCAAGCGTCGAAAGGGAAGGTCAAATGAGCCGCCTGCGCTGGTGGCGCCGCCATGACGAGATCCCCGTCGCGGAGCTCGGCCGGACCAACCCGGTGCGCTTCGCGATCGTGCTCATCATCGTCGTGGTGATCGCCGTGTACTTCGGCTTCACCAAGCACATACCGTTCAAACACGGGTTCCGCTTGAATGCCGTGTTCGCCACCGCGGTCGACATCAAAGGCAAGTCGCCCGTTCGCATCGCCGGGGTGGACGTCGGCAAGGTCAGCTCGATCAAGCGCGAAGGCAACACCGGGTTGGTGAGCATGGAACTCGAAGCGCGCGCCTTGCCGATCCACTCCGACGCGACGGTCAAGATCCGGCCGCGGATATTCCTGGAAGGCAACTGGTTCGTCGAACTGCAGCCGGGCAGTCCGTCGGCGAGCGCGCTCTCCTCCGGCGCGACGCTGCCGATCACGCAGACAGCCGATCCCGTTCAGCTCGACCAGGTCCTGGACGCGCTGAACACCGACACGCGCGCCAACCTGCAGAACTTCCTGATCGGCTTCGGCGACGGGCTGACGCGCAAGCCGAACGCGGCCGAAGATGCCGAACAGGATCCCGACGTGCGTGGCCTGAACGCCGCGCAGGCGCTCAACAAGGCCTACCAGCGCGGCCCCGCGTCGCTGCGCGGCGGCGCCGTCATCACCCAGGCGATCACCGGGACCGAACCGCACGACCTCTCCAAGCTGGTGGCGAGCATCGGCAAAGTGACGGCGGCGCTGAACGTGCACGAGCAGCAGCTCGGCGAACTGATCGGTCACTTCAACACCTTCTTCGGCTCCTTCGCCGCCCAGGCCTCGAGCCTGCGGAGCACCGTGTCATTGCTTCCGAGCTCGCTGCTGAACATCGATCGCGGGCTCACCTCGCTAGACGCCGCGTTCCCGCCCACGCGGACCTTCGCGCTCGACATTCTCCCCGGAGTCCGCGCGACGCCGGCGGCGATCGCCGCGGCGCTGCCCTGGGTCGAACAGGTGCAGGCATCGCTCGCGCCCGGCGAGCTGGGGGGCGTTGCCAAGGGGCTCGTCGCAGCGACGCCGTCGCTCGCGCGGCTGACCAGTGAACAAACCCCGTTCTACCAGCAGACGGAACTGTTCAACAAGTGCCTGACGAAAGTGCTCTTCCCGGCCGGCAACGCCAAGCTCCAGGACGGCTCGAGCACCTCGGGCGTCGAAGACTACAAGGAATTCTGGTACTCGCTCGTGGGCCTGGCGGGGATCGGCCAGAGCTTCGACGGCAACGGCACGTTCGGCCACTTCCTGCTCGGCAGCGGCGGTCCGACGATACTCTCGGCGCCGACGTCGATTCAGGGCACGAGCCTGAAAGGCCTGAAGCTGCTCGCGCACGCGTCGCTGCCGCCGCTGGGCACGCGTCCGGCCTTCTCCCCCCAGGAGCCGGCATACGAGCCGCTCGTGCCCTGCTACACGCAGGCGCTGCCCGAATTCAACGGCCCGCTTGCGTCGGGCCCAGCCGACGGGGCAGGCGGATGAGCCCCGGCGACGGCCACCAGGGAGGGCTGGGCGTCCGCGGCCAGATCGAGCGCTACAAAACGGCGTTCATCTCGGTGGTCACGATGGTCGTGATCGCGGCTGCCGTCGGGGGCTACATCCTGGCGCATGAGAACCTGAAGCTCCCGGGCTGGGTGCCGGTGCTCGGCCGCGAATACTTCACGTTGAAGGCCGACTTCCAAACCGCCCAGGCGGTCACGCCGGGCCAGGGTCAGGCGGTGACGATCGCCGGCGCCAAGATCGGCGAAATCGCGAGCGTGGACCTGCAGAACGGGATCGCCGTGGTCACGATGAAAGTCACGCCGAAATACGCGCGCATATACCGTGACGCGACACTGCTGTTGCGACCGAAGACCCAGCTGCAGGACATAACGGTCGAGGTCAACCCCGGCACGCCCGCGAGTGGGAGGCTCCGCAGCGGCGCGACGATCCCGCTCTCCCAGACGGCCCCGAACGTCAACTTCGACGAATTCCTCGCCGGGCTGGACGCGGAAACGCGCGCCTATCTGCAGGAGCTGCTCGCCGGTGCAGGCGAAGGCTTCAAGAACAACGGCAAGGCGTTCTCGGCGACGCTCAAGCGCTTTGACCCGACCGCCCGCGATATCCAAGAAATCGCCCAGCAGCTCGAAATCCGCCACGCGAACACCGCGCGCGCGATTCACAACTTCGGGCTGCTGATGGAGGCGCTTGGCAGCAAGGACAAGCAGCTGGCATCGTTCATCGACGCCTCCAATGCCGTGTTCGCGACGTTCGCCAAGGAGGACCAGAGCGTCCAGAGCACCCTGCGCCTGCTGCCGGGAGCGCTCGCGAAGACCAGAACGGGTCTCGGCAAGCTCGCCACGGCCGCCGGTGTGCTCGGACCGACGCTCCATCGACTGCTGCCGTTCGCGAGCTCGCTCGCCTCGGGCCAGGAAGCCACGCGACGGCTCGCGCTCACCACGACGCCGATCTTCAAGAACCAGATCCGGCCGTTCGCGCGCCAGATCCTGCCCACGATCAACGAGCTGAAGCCCGACACCGAAGGGCTCACCGAAGCGTTCCCGAAGCTCGCGACGAGCTTCTCGGTGCTGAACGAATTCTTCAACGAGCTCGCGAACAATCCCGGCAGCAAACAGGGCGGCTTCCTGTTCTTCCTGGACTGGGCCAACCACAACCTCAACAGCGTCGTCAGCTCGGCCAATGCCCACGGCGTCCTCGGTCGCACGTTGCTGTATCTGAACTGCGAAGTCGCTCCGCTTCTGAAAGGTGTCTCGGAAGTCAATCCGACCGTCAATTTGATCGTCGGCCTGCTGAACCCGCCCACGAGGGCGGCGTGCCAGAGCGCCGGGATCCTCAAGGGACAGACGACGGCCTCGCTCGCTTCGCACAGCCACCCAAAGGCGCCCGCGGGCGGCCTGCTCTCCGGTCTGAACAGCCACGTCTTCGGAGCTGCCTCGCCGTCAAGCCGATCGCGGAGAGGCGGCTGACGGATGCAGAAGCGCGCCCCCACCCTCGGCAACATGATCGTGATCATCCTGTTCGCGCTGAGCTGCTTCGGCCTTCTGCTGTTCCTGTGGGAGTCCTTCGGTGGACCGCTGCCGTTGAAGCCGAAGGGCTATCGCATCGCCGTCGCCTTCCCGGAGTCGCTCGCGCTGGCCGAACAGTCCGACGTGCGCATCAGCGGCGTGAACATCGGGCACGTCGTCGCGATCACGCACGGCAGCGACGGTCGCACCCACGCGACCCTCGAAATCGCCGGCCGCTATGCGCCCGTGCGCTCGGACATGCACGCGATCCTGCGCCAGAAGACGCTGTTGGGGGAGACCTATGTGCAGCTGATCCCCGAGAGCCGCACGGCGCCGTTCCTGCGCGACGAGGGCCAGCTGCCCGACAGCCAGGTCGAACCGTCGGTGACGCTCGATGGGATCCTGTCCGCGTTCGATCCCAAGACGCGGCGCGACTTCCAGGTCTGGATGCAGTCCCTGGCCGAAGGGATCACGGGGCGCGGAGAACAGATAAACGCATCGTTCGCCACGTTCGAGCCGTTCGTCGAACACGCCAATCAGCTCGTGGGGATCCTCGCCTCCCAGGAAGGAGCCGTGCGGGCGGTGGTCCACAACACCGGTGTCGTCTTCAACGCCCTCGCCGGGCGCGACCACCAGCTGGAAGGCCTGATCGTCAACGACGAGCGCACTTTCCACGCGGCCGCCGAAGGCAGCCAGGCGTTCGCCGACGCCTTCCGCGCGCTGCCCACCTTCGAGCACAACTCGCGCGTGGCGCTCAAAGAACTCGATGCCTTCGCGACCGATGCCAGCCCGTTCCTCGATCAGTTCCGCCCCGCTGAGCGCAATCTTGCGCCGCTGCTGACCGCCGTCAAGCCGTTCGCGCCCAAGTTCAACGGATTCCTCACGGCGCTGGGACCGCTGACGGCAGCTTCGAAGAAGGGCCTTCCAGACGTCAAGACGACTCTCGACCTGACCGTCCCGCTGCTTGAAAACTTCAGGCCCGTGCTGCACAACTTCGACCCATTCCTGCAGTACCTCGGCCAGTACGTGCCCGAGCTGCAGGCCTTCTTCGCCAACTTCACCGCCTCGACGCAGGCCCATATCCTCAACAGCAACACGGGCGGTCAGGGCCCCGCGCAGCACTACCTGCGCTCGATGCAGGTCATGAGCCCGGAGAGCCTCGCCATCTATCCCGTGCGGATCGGCACCAACCGCGCGAACCCGTACTTCAAGCCGGGCGCATTCCGGTCGCTCGGTGGCCTGCAGGTGTTCAACGGCAGCTCCTGCTCGAACCCGGTTCCGTCCGTCAGCGGACCGGCCAACGGAACGATCTCCCAGAGCCTGATCGAACAGATCATCCAGTTCAAAGTCGCCAATGCGCCGGAAGCCCCCAATTCCGTGGCGGCGCCGGCGTGCAGCCAGCAGGGCCCGTTCTCGTTCAACGGACAGACCGGCCAGTTCCCCCACGTGACCTACGGAGGGAAAGGATGAGCGACGACTATCAGTACCACTCAAACGAGCTCGACCTGACGGGAGACCCGGCCGACGGCAACTGGTCGATCCGCTGCGTGGATCTGCACAAGCGCCTCGGTGGCGTACCTGTCTTGAACGGGCTGAACGTCGCCATTCCCGACGACAAGATCACGGTCGTGCTTGGCCCCTCGGGCACGGGCAAGAGCGTGTTGATCAAGCATGTGATCGGGTTGATGTTTCCGGATTCCGGCGACGTCAAAGTGCACGGCGAATCGGTTCCGTCCCTGACGATGCCCAAGCTGCTCGCGTTGCGCCAGCGCATCGGGGTGCTGTTCCAGGACGGCGCCCTGTTCGGATCGATGACGGTGTTCGACAACGTCGCCTTCCCGATGCGCCAGCACACCGACGCCTCCGAGGCGAAGATCGCCGAAGTGGTCTCCGAGCGCCTGACCGACGTGGGGCTTGCCGAAGCGATTGACGATCTGCCCTCACAGCTGTCCGGCGGCATGCGCAAGCGCGCCGGGTTCGCGCGCGCGCTTGTGATGGAACCGGACATCGTGATCTTCGACGAGCCCGACTCGGGGCTCGACCCGGTGCGCACCGCGCTGCTGTGCGATCTGATCCAGGAGATGCACTCCATCCACGGAGGCACCTACGTCGTCGTGACCCACAACATCGCCTCGGCGCGGCAGATCGGCGAGTACATCGCCCTGCTGTGGAGGGGGAGGATCGTGGAGGCGGGCGACGCTGAGCGGATGTTCTCCTCGGAGAACGCCTTCGTGCGCCAGTTCCTCAGCGGGTCGGCCGAGGGCCCGCTGACGATGGACTGACGTCGCGCGCGAGGCGGGCATGTCGCTACAGCGCGTAGGGCTGTAGCTCCTCGGTCGCGCAGCCCTCTGCTCTGGTTGTGGTCAGCGTTGCGTCGGCGAAGCAGACAAGAGTCAGAGACACGGGTAGACGACGGCCGCGGACAAAATGTAGATTCGCGGCTATAATCGCATAAGCGGAACTTTGGAGGAGACCGAATATGAGGCCCAGCGCGTGTAATCGTGGTCTAAGTTGACAGTCGCCCTGCACTGCCACTAACTCAACACCGATGCGAAGAGCAATCTATATAGCGGCGCTGATAATAGCGCTGACTGTGGCGACTGGTTCAGTAGGTGTAAGCAGCGCGTCTGCCTGGAACTGCTATCGCGACGCGAGCGAAGAACATCATTGCTACGCGATCTCAGCATGGCACATGAGGGGATGCCCACTAGAATGCATTGAAGGAGGTGTCGCCGACATCGAGACCACGAATATGAACGTCTACGGCTGGGAAAGTGGCGACGGCGTCAACCATGAGGAGTGGGTCGGCTTTTCCGCCGGAGGCTGGGTCGAGTCTGGACAAACAGCGGGCGCTCCGTATAGCTGCTGTGGGATGCATCCGTTTATCGCGGCGCAGCCGGTGCCCGGTCACGGCAAATATACCGAATATGAGCAACCGGGCGAAATCGGTGCAAACCAGTACAACGATTATGTGATCCAGGATCTAGACAAAAGTGGTGTCTGGCCGAATCTACTGGGGCAAAGAAAATAACAACTGGGTTGAAATACATGCCTATGGGGGTTTCCCGGCTAAAAACGATGAACTTGAAGCTGGAGAGGAGGCGGCTACCAATAGCGAGCCCGCGAGTGCGGGCAACCAGTTTCTGGCTGCTATCTATAACAATGCTTGGCATCAATGGGGAGGGGTGTATAGCACTCCCCACTATCTCACCTATGGCTCAAATATGTGCATTTCACCAATGCAAGGCTCATGGCTTGGCAACGCCTTCTATGCGAGCTGCTGAAAGGAATAAGGATGCTAAGAAGAAAACCTATTCAAAGCTTGCTTCTGGCGGGCATCGCCGCAGCGGTATTCTTGGTGGCCTTGGTCGCGGGCGCGTCGTCACGTGCTGCCACGAGCTCCGCTCCGTTCCAGCCCTTTACCTACACCGCTCCAACCGGGCCTGAGCTGGGGGTACCAGCAATCGAAGCGATCGCTATCAAGGAAGCTCAGTCGGCGGGTGAGCCGCGCCCGACGCAGATTGTCATGGCGCAGGGCACTTTTGCAGCCTTGGCGGCGGTGATGGAGCTTTCCGCCAACGTTCAGAGTTCCTCAAACCCGACGGTGGCAGCGTGGCTGAACACTCCCGCCTATCTGGTACAGATGCACGGCCAATTCAGTCCAACTCGGGTCCCAGTGCCGCCGGGTCGTCATGCTCCAACCGGCAGGGTCTACGAAGTGATCCTCGACGCGCACACAGGAGTGCGTCTAGGACGCTCGGTCGGCGCAGAAGCGGAATCGCCGGACTTGGGAGCGCTCGGTCTCGGCAGTGCTCAGGCAAGCATAGTCCACGAGATACCCCTTGGCGCACTAAACCGGGGTCTGATCGCGGGAATCGTGCACGGAAAGGGGATCGCCAAAAGGAGGGTGTTCGCCTTCCAAGCGCATAGGAAAATCGCAGCCACCATCACGGACAGACACGGTCGCTTCTTCTTCAGGTTGCACTACGGGCTCTACCGCGTGGTTGTGCGTAGACCGAACGGCTCGGCCTGTGCCTCGAAGAGGATTACCGTGAGGCCGCTGGTGGCCTCGTACGTAGGACTGAGCTGTCGTACGTAGGACTGAGCTGTGGTCGATGAGCGCGAGTTCGCTGTGCTGTCGCAAACGATGGAGCTCCCGGGCGCTCCGATAGCTGCGTCGGTTAGGCTGCTCGACGGTGCAGCCGGCGCCAGCCGGTGCCAGTTCCATGCTCAAGGATCACGAGGGTGCCCTTGGGAAAGCACCGCCAAGGCGCGTCCATGATCCCTTCCGGCCACAACTGGTCTCTCGGCCACAGAGCCCCGCTGGCCCCCCGCCGAGCCGCCGCGCTGACAACAGCCCCACTACTCGGGCCGGCGGAACCAAGGACGACAAAGCGGGAGGTTGGCGGCAGCGCTCGCACCCGCGCACCGGGCTCCTGTCGCCACCGTTCGTACGGCGGAAGAACCCAACCCGCGTCTCGACGGCCGGCCCGTACGGCGCAATAGGCTGCGAGCGCTCGCTGGAGAATATCCGGGGCACCGATCTCAACGAGGATATATCGCGGTTCGCCAATCTTGCGTGAGCCCGCGCACGGAGCCGGCCGGGCGCGCTAGCGCTAGCACATTGATCCCGGCCACAGCTAGGCTCCGGCCGATCGGCTTTGAGCTAGTTGCAGTGCAAGATGACGTGCGTCGTCCGACGGCCATGAACCCTGACGCTACGCGGTGCGCTGACGATGTACTTCCCCTCCAGCTCACGGAACGAGAAGTGCCCTGCCTTGGTTTCGAGAGGGCTCGAGCTCGCGAGAGCGGATATGAAGGCCACCTCCGTAGGCGGGCTGCCTGCAAGCCGTTTTGGGCCTGTATACACTACGAACATATGTTCGTACGAACTTCTGTTCTCATATCCTGAAGACCAGCTTGCGATGGTCGTGTCCGTCTACCTGCCCCGTTTTGAGTTGGTCATCGCCGCCGGCGGCGCGGAGGCGCTGGCCGGACGCGCCCTGGCGGTGGCGCCGCTCCTCGGCTCGGAGCAGCGCGTGGGAGAGGTCTCCGGGGCCGCCGAGGCCCATGGCGTCGTCAGGGGAATGGCTCTCGGCGAGGCGCTGGCCCGCTGTCCCGATCTCACTCTCGTCTCCGGAGACCCCGTGGGGATGGACGAGGCCTGGGAGGCCACGCTGCGCGCCCTGGAATCGATCGGCGCATCCGTCGAGCCGGCGCGCCCGGGGCTCGCCTACTTCGAGGCCGACGGGCTGCGCGGGCTTCACGGCACGGAT
>Ga0208241_1000041_pt1 | contig 10503 bp, 7 predicted proteins | sample MicForSoiPHH12_O_FD_188040 | JGI IMG/M metagenome (GOLD analysis project Ga0208241, IMG submission 188040) | Forest soil microbial communities from Harvard Forest Long Term Ecological Research site in Petersham, Massachusetts, USA - MetaG HF047... | ecosystem: Environmental > Terrestrial > Soil >... | reverse complement strand
TGATGGCGCGGCGGCGAGGAGTCTTGAGTAGGCGGCCGCCCGTGCCAGTGATGGTGCGCCGAGCGTCGTGTCGATCACGCCGTGAACCCCTGACTCGCTGCCAATCACGGCGAAGCGATCGACGACGCCGAATGCGATGCCGCCCGGCGTCGCCTGGTAGGAGACTCCCCGGTAGGCGGTTGACTGCGCGCCGGCTCGCGCGGCCTGGGCGTCGAGGAAGGAGCGGGCCTTCGCGGCGTCGCTGGTGTCGAGGACGATCGCCCCCTGGAGGCCGTGCGCGCCGAACGGGAAGGCGCTCGCGGTCGAGGACCCGCCCAGCAGGCCCTGCTGCAGCAGCGACAGCAGGCGGCTGACGCTCGTTTCCGAGGCGGCGCCGGGCGAGCTCAGGAAGATCGCCGCGCGGACTCCCAGCCATGGCGCCACGTCATGGTTGAAGGTGAGCGCTTGAGAGCCCGGAGTCTGCAGGGCTCCCAGCAGGCGCAGGTAGGGGTCGGCTTGGTGGGTGAGCTTCTGTGCCGCGGTCCGCGCGGCTGCCTTCAGGGGTTCGGAGGGGCGGACCGTCGCGCCGGCGTACAGGGTTGCGGAGGCGGGGACGGCGCCGGCTGGGTCGGCTGCGGTGCCGCTCGTGTGAGAGGAGCCGCAGCCGGCGACTGTCAGAGCGGCGATCGCGAGGAAGAGCGACGCGGTCAAGCGGCGCGACTCGGGCGGGGAGGGGACCGGCATCGGGGCCGATCGTAGCGGCTGGGTGGCCCGCCCCGCGACGGCAACGGGCGTCCCCCGCGGAGCCTCGGCGCTGCCGCCGGCGGCTTTGCGCCCGGCGTAGGCGGCGTGCGCGTCCACGACCGTCAGGACCTGCAACGGATGTCCCGCGCGGAGGATCTGCAAGCGCGCTTGCCGGCTCGCGTCACCCCGGGGATGCGCGCAGGGGTCCACGGAAGTGCGCGAGTAGCAGGGGTTTTTGCCGGTTGGGAGGGTGCGGGACCAAGAAGTGGGGGAAAATGTGCAATCAGGGTTGCATTGTGGGGGAAAGTGGGTTATGTTCGCGGACAGCGAGCCGGGGTGGAGGGGCTCCTCCCACTCCTCCACCTCGGCTCGGTAATCAATTTTGGAGTCGCCAGTGGTCCCCTTTCGTGGCACGTTCGACCATACGCTCGACGCGAAGAACCGCCTCACGGTTCCGGCGCGCTACCGCGCTGCCCTGGCCGACGGCGTGGTGCTCGCGATGCCCGTTGACCTGAAGCCGTGCGTGGGCGTCTGGCATCCCGAGGAGTACGAGCGCTACAGCCGGCGGGCGCTCGCCGAGCTGCCGCCGCTCTCTCCGCGACTGACCGAGCTCGAGCGCTTCTTCTATGGAAGCTCCCAGGACGCCGACCTCGACGCCGCCGGCAGGATCATGGTCCCCGGCTTCCTCAGCGACCACGCGCAGCTGGAGAAGGAGGTCGTGGTGGTCGGAGCTGGGGAGCGTCTGGAGCTGTGGAGCAAGGACCGCTGGAGCGAGCACCAACCGACGCTGCTGAGGGGCGTCGCCGAGATCACCGCGCATGTCGACGACACTGATTGACATGAGTCGCTCACGATCGCGCCCCCCTCGTGGGCGGCCGTCGAGCCATTCCCGTCGCCAGCTCGCCGGCGTGGACAGGAGTGACGCGCGTCCAGGCCACGTCCCCGTGCTCGCGGCTGAGCTGCTGGGGCTGCTGGATCCGCAACCGGGACAGACGGCGATCGACTGCACGTTCGGCGACGGCGGTCACGCTCGTCTCCTCGCCGAGCGACTCGGGGCTTCCGGAACGCTGGTGGCGATCGATCGGGACCCGCTGGCGGAAGAGCGCTTCCAGCGGCTCGCCGCGGAGGTTGCATGCTCGGTCCGTTTCATCCGGGCGGGCTATGCCGAGGCGCTCGAGCTACTGGGCGGCGAGGGGCTGCGCGCCGAGATCGCCTACTTCGACCTCGGCATGTCCTCGATGCAGGTGGACACGCGCGAGCGCGGGTTCTCCTACTCCTACGAGGCTCCGCTGGACATGCGGATGGACCCCGGCCAGCAGCTCAGCGCACGCGAGATCGTCGCCGACTGGGACGAGCGCCGGCTGGCGCGCGCGTTGCGCGACTTCGGCGAGGAGCGCCACTCAGGCGCGATCGCCCGCGCGATCGTGAATCGGCGCGCCCAGGCGCCGATCGAGACGACGCTCGAGCTGGTGGAGGCGATCAACTCCGCGATCCCCGCTCCGGCACGGTTCGCCGGTGGTCATCCGGCCAAGCGCTCATTCCAGGCGCTGCGGATCGTCGTCAACGACGAGCTCGGGCAACTCGACCGCGCCCTCCCGCTCGCCTGGGGACTCTTGCGGGACGGCGGCGTCCTCGCCGGGATCAGCTTCCACTCGCTCGAGGATCGGCGCATGAAGCGGTTCATCGGCGCGCGCACGCGCGGCTGTGTCTGCCCTCCCGACCTGCCCGTGTGCGCGTGTGGTCGCACGCCCGAGGCGACGCTGATCACGCGCCGCTCGGTCGTGCCCTCCGCCGAGGAGATCGCCCAGAACCCGCGTGCCGCCTCCGCGCGGCTGCGGGTCGCACGGAAGCTCTCAGACGACGGAGGCGTGGCGAGATGAGCTCGCGCGCAGCCGTCGCAGCCCCGGCCGTAAAGCCTCGCCGGATCGGCCACGGGCCGCCTCCGCTCAGTGTTCCGCGTGGACCACGGCGCGTCTCCGGTCCGGCGCGACGAGAGATCCCCGATCGGAGGGTCCGCCGGCGCGGCGATGGCGACGGCGATGGCGGCATCGTCCTGGGCCTGATTGGCGTCCTCGGGAGTCTCGCCGAGCACCGGCTGCTCGACCGGCTGCTTCGAGGACGCACGTGGATCGCCCTCGTTGCGTTCGCCTTGATCGGGATCGTGACGATGCAGCTGGGGTTGCTCAAGCTGAACGGAGGCATCGGCCGCGCCCTCGAGCGCGAGGCGGTGCTACAGCGTGAGAACGCGGCGCTCAGCATCGAAAACTCAGAACTCGCGGCGGGCGATCGCGTTCAGTCGCTGGCCACGCGGCTGGGCATGGAATTCGTTCCCGCGGGAGCGCTCCGCTTCCTCACGGCGAACCCTCGGATCGACCTCGCACGGGGCGTCGCGGCGCTGAGCGCCCACGTGCCGTCGGGAAGCTCCGAAGAATCGGGCGCCGCGTCGACGACCGCGGCGCCCTCGCAAGGCTCGGGCGCCGAAGCGCCAGCCCCCCGATCGGGCGCGTCGAGCGGATCGAGCGAATCTCCGAGCGGGGCCCCGGAAGAATCGAAGGCGGCGCCCGCCCAGTCCGCGCCGGCTGCGCCCGAATCCGGCTCGGCGTCCGCGGAATCCACGAGCGGGTCCGCCCGCTCGGCGTCCGGGGAATCCACGAGCGCGTCCGCCGGCACGGCGCCGGGGGGCGAACGATCGCCCTCGACGGCGCCCAGCGGCAGCAGCTCCGCCGAAGCTGCACCCGGCGGCGGAACTCAAGCGGGCCCGCAGGGATAAGCGCGTGGCCGTCGTCCAGCGCCGGATCGGGGTGATCTTCGGGATGAGCTTTCTGCTTCTGATCCTGGCTGCCGGACGGACCCTGTATCTCGGCACGCTGCAGGGCGGCGCGCTGCGCAGCGCGGCCCGCAGCCAGCAGTTGACCCTGGAACCGGTCCCCGCGCAACGCGGCGCGATAACCGACCGCAACGGGGTCGATCTCGCGGTCTCCGAGCCCGCGCAGGACATCTCTGCGACGCCGTACCTGGTCAAGGAACCGCTCGCCGCGGCGCAGCGACTCGCGCCGTTGCTGGACCAGACGCAGGCAAGCGTGCTGAGGAAGCTCTCCGAGCGCGGTGGCTTCGTCTATCTGGCTCGGGCGCTCCCGGCCAAGCGGGCGCAGGGCGTCCTGGCGCTGAAGATCGCTGGCGTCGCGGGCGCGCCGGTCATGCGCCGCGTGTACCCCCGCGGGACGCTGGCGGCGCAGGTGCTGGGCGTGGTGGGCATGGAAGGCAACGGACTGGCCGGTCTTGAGTATTCGAGCAACGCCGTCCTGCACGGTCGCTCCGGCGAGCGGCGCGTGGTGAGCGACGCGATCGGCCAGCCCGTCTCGATCACGGAAGTTCACCCCGAGACGGCGGGCGCGTCGGTCTCGCTGACGCTCGACGCCAACATCCAGCAGCGGACCGAAGAAGTGCTGGGCGCGGTCGGCAGCGTCTTCAATCCGAAGGATGCCACGGCGATCGTGATGGATCCTCGAACCGGCGCGATTCTCGCGATGGCGAACTGGCCCGCGGTGAACGCCAACGACCCGAGCGCCTCCTCACCGGAAGCGCTGGAGAACCGCGCGGTGAGCTTCAACTACGAACCCGGCTCCACCTTCAAGGCGTTCACCGTCTCCGGCGCGCTGCAGCGGGGGCTGATCACGCCGAGCACGAGCTTCGACATCCCCGATCAGATCCAGGTCGCCGACCGGACGATCCACGACGACACCGAACACGCCGACGAGTCGCTGACGACCGCGCAGATCCTGGCCCAGTCGAGCAATGTCGGCGCGATCAAGATCGGCCTGCTGGAGGGGGCGCCGAGCTTCAATGACTGGGTGCACCGCTTCGGCTTCGGGGCTCGCACCGGCATCGAGCTGCCGGGCGAGGAAATCGGCCAGGTCCTGCCCCTGAGCCACTACTCGGGCTCTTCGATGGGCAATCTGCCGATTGGGCAGGGAGAGCTCGTCACGCCGATGCAGATGGCCACGGCGTATTCGGCGATCGCCAACGGCGGCATCCTGCGCCCGCCTCAGATCGTGCAGTCGGTGGGCGGTCGCCGCCAGCCGCAACCCGCCGGCCATCGAGTGATCTCAGCCGCCACCGCCGCGGCGCTGAGGCAGATGCTCGAAGGCGTGCTGGCGCCCGGCGGGACGGCCAGTGAGGTCTCGATTCCCGGCTATCAGCTCGCCGGCAAGACCGGTACCGCCAGCAAGATCGATCCGGCGACGGGCGAATACTCCAAAAGCGCCTACGTCGCCTCGTTCATGGGATTCGCCCCCGCGTCAGATCCCAAGCTGCTGTGCGCGGTGGTCGTCGACGAACCGCAGTCCGGCTCGATCTACGGCGGCACGGTGGCCGCGCCCGCCTTCGGACAGATCATGAGCTTCGCGTTGCCGTACCTGCGCATCGCGCCGGGATAGCATCAGCCCTATGAGGCTCGACGAGTTGACGGCCGGCTTCACCGTCGTGTCCGGAGGCGGTGATCGCGGCGCGAGCCCGCCGGCGGAGATCTCCGGGCTCGCCTACGACAGTCGCGCCGTCGGTCCGGGCGAGCTGTTCTTCTGCGTGAGCGGCTTTCGCAGCGACGGGCACGACTTCGCGGCGCAGGCGGTCGCGAATGGCGCCGCGGCGCTCGTCGTCGAGCGGCCCCTCGGGCTCGGCGTGCCCGAGGTGGCGGTCTCAAGCGCCCGGGCGGCGATGGGCCCGCTCGCGAGCCGTTTCTTCGGCGATCCGACCGCCAGGCTGCGCGTGCTGGGGATCACCGGGACGAACGGCAAGACGACGACCGCCTACCTGGCCCGCGCCCTGCTGCAGGCGACAGGGATGCAGTGCGGGCTGCTGGGCACGGTCAAGTCGGTCGTGGGGGGCACCGAGCGGCCGGTTCTCCGCACGACCCCCGAGGCGATCGACCTGCAGTCCGATTTTCGCAAAATGCTCGACGGCGGCGACCGTGCCTGCGTGATGGAGGTCTCCTCGCATGCGCTGGAGCTCGGAAGGAGCGATGGCATCCATTTCGCGGCTGCGATCTTCACCAACATCAGCCGCGACCACCTCGATTTCCACGACACTATGGAGGACTACTTCCAAGCCAAGCGGCGGCTGTTCGTGCCGCCGGCCGCGCAGGTCGAGCGGACCCCGGCGCCGCCGCTCGCGCAGCCACCGGAGGTGAGCGTCGTGAACGCCGGCGATCCGTATGGCCGGCAGCTCGCCGAGGAGATCGACGGCGCGCACACGTTCGCCGTCGACGCGCCCGCCGACTACAGCGCGACGGCGCTGCGCTGCGACTTCGATCGCTGTCGCTTCATCCTCCACAGCCCCGCCGGCGAGCGCGAGATCGCGCTGCCGATGCCCGGGCGATTCAACGTAGCCAACGCGCTGGCGGCGCTCGCCGCCGTGCACGCGCTCGGTGGCGACCTTGACGTGCTCGTGGCGGCGCTGCAGCGCGGCGTGCGCGTCCCGGGCCGTTTCGAGCCCGTGGACGAGGGTCAGGGCTTCGCGGTGCTCGTCGACTACGCGCACACGCCCGATTCGCTGGAGAACGTCCTGCACGCGGCGCGGGAGCTGGCGCACGCGAATGAGCACGCGGTGGGACGGGTCGTGTGCGTGTTCGGCGCAGGTGGCGACCGCGATCGGGGCAAGCGCCCGCTGATGGGCGAGATCGCGGCTCGCCTTGCCGACGTGGTCGTCGTGACATCGGACAACCCGCGCTCGGAGGACCCGGAGCGGATAATTGCCGAGATCATGGCGGGAGTCGAACCGGCGACGCGGGGCGGAGGTGTCCGCTCGGCGCCTTCAGAGCCGGCGGTTCGAGCGATCGCCGATCGGCGGGCGGCGATCGCGCAGGCACTCGAGTCCGCCCGCGAGGGCGACGTCGTCGTGATCGCCGGAAAGGGTCACGAGCAGGGCCAGGAGTTTGCCGGCGGGCGCAAGGCGCCTTTCGACGATGTGACGGTGGCCAAGGAGGCGCTTCGCGCACGTGCGTTGGCGGTGTCGGGCGCGTGAGGCGCTGGGACGTCGCTCGCGTGGCGCATGAATCCGGCGCCCGTCTCCTCGGAGGAGCCCCCCGATCCGGCGATCAGCCAGGCCCGCAGGGAGTGGGCATCGACTCGCGCCGGACGGCTCCAGGCGAGCTGTTCATTGGTCTGCGCGGCGAGCACGCCGATGGCGGTGAGCACGCGGTAGCGGCGCTGCGCGCCGGCGCTTGGGGAGTGCTGGTGAGGCCCGAGCACGCTCGGGCCGCCGTCGATGCGGGCGCGGGCGGCGTCGTGCTCGAGCATCGGAATCCGCTCGCGGGCCTGCAGGCGCTTGCCCGGGCTTGGCGGCGGGAGCTCGCCGCGGGCGGGACGAAGGTCGTCGCGATCACCGGATCGACGGGCAAGACCTCGACCAAGGACATCCTTGCAGCGCTGCTCGGCCAACGAGCGCGGACCGTGGCGAGCCCCGAGAACCTGAACACGGAGATCGGGATGCCGCTCGCAGTGCTCGGCGCGCCCGTCGACACCGAGGTGCTGGTGCTCGAGATAGCGATGCGCGGCGCGGGCCAGATCGCCGAGCTGACCGCGATCGCGCGGCCCGACGTCGGCGTGATCGTGAACGTCGGACCGGTGCACCTCGAGCTGCTCGGCTCATTGGAGGCGATCGCCGCGGCGAAGGCGGAGTTGATCGCCGGCCTCACACCCGGTGCGACGGTGGTGCTGCGGGCCGAAGAGCCGCTGCTCGCGCCGCACCTGCGCGCAGATCTGCGTACGCTCACCTTCGGTCACGGGGGAGACGTCGCGCTGGCGGACGACGGGGCCGGCGTTGCGGGAAGCGGAGATGGCGGCGCGCTCGGCGCGGGCGAGCGGGCGGCCGGCGGCGAGGTCGTCATTCGCCTACGCGGGCAAGCGCGGACTGGGAATGCCGCCCATGGCGATGACAGACTTGCGCTGCGACCGTCGTTCGCACAGGCGCACAACCTGAGCAACCTGCTGGCCGCCGTGGCGGTCGCCCGGGCGCTGGGGATCGCTCCGGCGGGCAGGGTCGACGTAGGCTTCTCGGCGCTGCGCGGGCAGCGGCTCGCGCTGCCCCGGGGGGTGGTCCTGATCAACGACTGCTACAACGCCAACCCGATGTCCATGCGCGCAGCGATCGACGACCTGGCCGAGACGGCCCCGGCCCGCCGGGTGGCCGTGCTCGGCGACATGCTCGAGCTCGGCCCGGGTGCGGCGCGCTTTCATCGCGAGATCGGCGCCTATGCGGCTGAGCACGGCGTCGAGCTGCTCGTGACCGTCGGTCCGCTGGCCGCAGGGATGAGCGATGGGTTCGCCGGCGAGACACGCTGCGTGGGAGATGCGCGAGCCGCCGCCGAGCTGCTCGGGGCGCAGCTGCGCGACGGCGACACCGTGCTCGTGAAGGGGTCGCGCGGAGTTGGGCTGGAGCATCTGGGCGAGGCATTGGGGGCCGCGCCGAAGCGCGCACGGGAGCCCGTCGGTGGCGCTCCCGTCGGTGGTCTCGCCGCCGGGCCGCGGCGGCGCTGATGGGCCGGATTCTGTTCGGCGGCACGGCGGCGCTGCTGATCTGCATCTTCCTGAGCCCGAAGTTCATCGAGTTCCTGCGCCGGCGCGAGTTCGGCCAGCACATCCGCGAGGACGGTCCCGAGGGACACCACCTGAAGGCCGGCACGCCGACGATGGGCGGAGTGATCATCTTTCTCGCCGTCTCGGTCCCGTTTCTGATCCTGACCGACTACGACTGGCGCTCGGTGGGCGTGTTCGGGGCGGCGATCGCGTGCGCGCTGCTCGGCTTCGCCGACGACTACACGAAGCTCGTCCGGCGCCGCTCGCTGGGTCTGCGCGCGCGAACGAAGCTGGTGGTGACGATCGCGATCTCACTCGGGCTGTGGTACGTCGCCGAACACGAGGCGCACCTCGCACCCACGCTACGACTGCGCTTCGTCGACTACCAGATCGACCTCGGGCCGTTCTATCCGCTGCTCATCTACCTCGTCGTCGCGGGGACCACGAGCGCTGTCAACCTCACCGATGGGCTCGACGGCCTGGCCGCCGGCTGTGCCGCGATCGTGCTGCTTGCATACGTCGCGATCACGTTCATCACCGGCGAGAACGACCTGGCGATGCTCGCCGGCTGCCTGGTGGGGGGGTGCATCGGCTTCCTCTGGTTCAACGCCTTTCCGGCGACGATCTTCATGGGCGACACCGGGTCCCTTGGACTGGGAGGCGCGATCGCGGGGCTGGCGGTGATGACGAAGACGGAGCTGCTGTTGGTGCTGCTGGGCGGGATCTTCGTGATCGAGGCGCTGTCCGTCGTGATCCAGGTGATCTCCTTCCAGACGACGCGCAAACGCGTGTTCCTGATGGCGCCGATCCACCACCACTTCGAGCTGCGAGCGTGGTCGGAGACGAAGATCATCCTGCGCTTCTGGATCGTCGCGGCGATCTGCTGCGCGATCGGCTTCACGATCTACCGGCAGAGCATCGGTTGAGTTGAAGCCGCGGCCGGAGATCCCAACAGGCCCCTACCTCGTGGTCGGCCTGGCGCGCTCAGGGATCGCGGCGGCGCAGGCGCTGCGCGAACGCGGCGAGGAGGTGATCGGGGTGGACGCCGGCGCGCCATCGGGGACCGTCGTGCTCGCGGCGAAGGACGTGGACGTTCATTTGGGCGAGGAGGGGGTGGAGCTGCTCGACGGCGTGCGCGCGGTTGTCAAGAGCCCAGGCGTGCCCCTCCAGGCGCCGGTCATCGCGGCTGCGCGCCGTCGTCAGCTGCCGGTGCTGGGCGAGCTCGAGCTCGCGTGGCGGATGCTGGAGAACGAGTTCATCGCCGTGACGGGGACGAACGGCAAGACCACGACGGTCGAGCTGATCGGCCACATCCACCGTGAGGCGGCGCGGCCGGTTGCGGTCGCGGGCAACGTCGGAGCCGCCGTGAGCGGCCTGGTCGGAGCGATCGACGAGAACGCGACGGTGGTGTGCGAGGCGTCTTCCTTTCAGCTCGAAGACACGCTCGCGTTCGCGCCGGAGGCAGCCGTGCTGCTGAACGTCTCGCCGGATCATCTCGACCGCCACGGCACGCTCGACGCCTACGCGGAGGCGAAGCTGAACGTATTTGCCCGCCAGAAACAGGACGACGTGGCGGTCGTGCCGAGCACGCTCCTCTCACGCGGGCTAGGCCGCGACGCCGAGCCGATCGAAGGGCGGATCGGCAAGGCGAGGCGCGTCCTCTTCGGCGCCGACCCCGGGGACGCGCTGCTCGAGCGCAACGGCGAGCTGTGCTGGCACGGGCGCCCGCTGCTGGCGAGGAGCGAGCTGCGCTTGCGCGGCAGGCACAACGTCGAGAACGCGATGGCGGCGGCGGCCGTGTGCCTCGCTCGCGGCATCGCCCGGGAGGCAGTTGTGGCGGGACTGATCTCATTCGCGGGCGTGGCGCACCGTCTGGAGGAGGTCGGGCTCCGCGAGGGCGTGACGTACGTCAACGACTCCAAGGCGACCAATGTCGCGAGCACGCTCGTCGCGCTGGATGCGTTTGCGGATGCGAGCGGCATCCACCTGATCCTCGGTGGTCAGGGCAAGGGCCAGGACTTCACCCCGCTGGGCGCTGCGGTCACGCGGAACTGCAGGGGTCTGTACCTGATCGGCGAAGACGCCCCGGCGCTCGCGATCGCGATCGCGCAGGCGCAGGTGCCCGTGCGCGAATGCGGAGATCTGGAGCGTGCCGTCGGCGAGGCGAGCAGGGCGGCCCGCAACGGCGACGTGGTGCTGCTGTCGCCGG
>Ga0208241_1000040_pt1 | contig 10510 bp, 6 predicted proteins | sample MicForSoiPHH12_O_FD_188040 | JGI IMG/M metagenome (GOLD analysis project Ga0208241, IMG submission 188040) | Forest soil microbial communities from Harvard Forest Long Term Ecological Research site in Petersham, Massachusetts, USA - MetaG HF047... | ecosystem: Environmental > Terrestrial > Soil >... | reverse complement strand
CTCGCGTCGAGAATCGAGAACGTGCCGAAACCCATTTTTTTAATTGCGTCCTCCAAGGCCTGAATCTGCGCAGGATTCTTTACGCGCACGCTGACCGAGGTATAGACCGGCTGATCGCTGGCCGCGGAGTGCAGCGCCGGGATCTCCCAGCCGGTGGCGGTCAGCTTCGCGGTCCCGGCGAGCGAGTAAGCGGTCCACGACGCGGCTACGCCCGCCGCGACCAGGACGACCGCGACCGCGCGGGCTGACATTCGGTAGCGGTTCCAGACCAATAACGCGCCAGCAAAGGCCAAGGTGAAGATCAACCACCACCCGATCGCCGTCAGCGCCAGCACTCGGGCGTCGTGGTAGTTGCTGCCCGTGCGGAAGTGATTGATAGTGGTGCGGATCTCGTGTAGCGAGGGGTTCAGACCGAACACGGCGATTACGGCGACCGCCCCGCTTGCGCCCACTACCATCCACGCTCGGCGGGGTGCCTCCGGCGAGCGCTCGATCAACGCCTGCAGCCCGAACGCGGCGAGCATGGCGATCGCGAAGGGCGCCCAGAAGATCATGCGAGCGTCCTGCACTGAGCTGAAAAACGGGAGATGCACCACTATCCAGTGGATCAGCGGGGCGTCTACAGCGACCGCCGGACCAATCAGGCCAATAGCCAGAAACGGTAGCTTGCGCCGCCACCCGGAGCGAAGGGTCAGCGCAAAGCTGGCCATCAGCAGCCCGATAGCGCCAGCGTAGATCGTGCGCTCGACGTAGTTCACAGGGCCCGCATAGTTGCCCTCGCTTGGCCTGCCCCACCATTCTGGGAAGAAGATCGTTCGCAGAGCCGACTTTGGCAGGATGAAGCCTCCGCCAGCGCGCGAGGCCTGCCCCACCGTTCCCGGTGCAGCCATGATGACGGGAACGATCACGAACGCCATGAGCATTGCGGCGAGCACCATGGCGCCGGCGACCATTCCTAACCCACGCAGGCGCTGTCTCGGCCGGACGTTGGCCATCGTTCCGGCTCGCAGCACGGCGTAGAGCGCGGCCGCGCCAAGCACCTGAACCTCGGTTCCAGGATGCCCCCCGTCGATTGCCAGGGCGCTGGCGACCACGAGCCAGAGGAGGTCGGACCGGCGCTGGCGGCGTAGAAGTCGCTCGACCGCGAGCACCGTCCACGGCAGCCACACCGCCGAGGCGGGAAGCGTCTGGTGCTCGAGCCACAGTACGTTGAACGAACACAGGCCGAAGCACACTCCAGCGAGCATTCCGGGCCAGAAGTCGAGGCGTAGCTCGCGCGCCAGAAGGTAGGCACCCGCGGCAGCCACCCACAGCTTCGCCCACGCGACGAGGCCAAGGGCATAGTTAAGGGGAAGCAGCCACAAGGGGACGTTGAATAACGCCGTGAGGCCATTCTGACTGTTGGCGTAGAACGGCGTGCCGGAGAGCACGAACGGATTCCAAGACGGGAACGTTCCGCTCCGAACGGCGTGGCGAACGTAGTCGTCCCACGGGTAGTGGTACTGGGCCACATCGCTAAGCAGCGTGTTCAGGTAGTGGGTGAGGTCCGCCGGCGCGTCAACCTTCCACGGCGCCACGAGATATAGGAAGGAGTCGTTGCTGAGCACGCGTCCCTCGATCAGCGCTGGCCACAGATAGACAAGCACGAACGCACCGAGTAGCGCTACAGCCCAAAGATGCTCGCGGATGGGTGGTCTCAGACGGACTCGTCCCTGGCCAAACCAGCCCTGGCGCGTCAGATCGGCGCGAAGGTTGGGGGTGCTCATTGGCTCCCATTGGCCGGCATCGAGCCGCGAAGCTATCAGGAAGGAGTCATGCAGAGCTGAGACCGGAGTCTGCCGAGAAGTAGCGTCGAGGGCGGGCAAAGAAGGCTGCCGGGCGAAGGATGCCGGGCGCGGCTGTGCCTCTCCCGCCCAACCTCACGGGTCTGTAGTGCGCGTGCGACGCGCCGCTCGCTTTGCTGGTCTATATCCTGCGTGTCGATGAGCGATCGGCTGCTGAACGCCTCGCCGGATACATCGGACATGTCCGACGTGCCTGAGCGATTTGACCCGGCGACAATGCGTGGCGAGATCATCGAGGCTGAGCACCTGGCGAGGTATCGTTGGGTATCGTCACTTGCCGCCGGTCACCGCGTGCTCGACGCCGGCTGCGGCACCGCGTATGGGTCGGCGCTTCTGGCGGACGCGGGTGCGTTAGAGGTCGTTGGGGTCGACCGCGCCTCCGACGTTCTGGAGTTGGCTCGCCCGGGCATGCCGGCCGCAGTGACTCTCGAGGTCGCCGACGTCACTGCTTTGCCCTACGAGAGCGGGCGATTCGATCTAGTCGTGTGTTTCGAGGTCATCGAGCATCTCGATGATCCAGGGCGCGCACTGGATGAGTTTCTACGCGTGCTCGGCCCTGAGGGGGTACTTGCAGTGTCCTCCCCAAATCGTGACATGTACTCACCCGGCAATCCACACCATGTGCATGAGTACACGCCGACAGAGTTGGAGCAGGCGCTGTCCACCCGGTTCGGGTTTGTAAGACTCGAGCGTCAGCACACTTGGATTACTTCAGGCGCACTTGACAGTACGCGCTTCCGATTCGACGATGACAGGGATCTTGGCGCGGATGTGAGCGTCCGTAAGCTTGCGGCCGACGAGCTGGGCGCAGAGCTTTACACACTTGCACTGGCGGGGCAAACCGAACTTCCTGAGACCGCGCCGACATTCGAGCTGGCTGCGCCTGTGGAGCTGCGCAAGTGGAACGAACTATGGCATGAACAGGCACAAACGCTCGAGCGTCAGGCACAAACGCTTGAGCGTCAGGCACAAACGCTTGAGCGTCAGGCACAAATGTTGACTGATCAGGAGCAAGCACTCACTAGTCATGCGGCGTACCGGGATCAGTCTGGGCACGAGATCGAGGAACTCCGACATCAGTTGGGGATGGCCGAGGCGGACCTAGCCCGGATTCCGCTACTCGACGGTCAAGTGCAGGAGCTCGTAGCGCTCAATGACGAGCTGTTGCAGCTCAACCGGGAGCTGACACAACGGGAAGAGGACCTAGACGAGCTGGTGGCAATCTCACATCGGTATACCGTGCTCGTGGAGTCAACGAGCTGGAAGCTAACGCGCCCCCTCCGCCAAGTGGTCGCGCTTGTCCGCAAGCTCGGGAACTGAGGATGTCGGACGACGACCGGCTTGCGCCTGAGCTCGCGTTCACGCTGGCTGATGGCCAGAATCATTTCTTTCTCGAGCTCGCAGAGGCGCTCGCATACGAGTTACAGGCGCTTGGTGCGTCCGCGCACCTCACAGTCGGCGAGTTTCCCATTCCACGCGAGGGGCTCGTGCATGTGTTCCTTCCGCCTCACGAGTACGTAGCGCTCGCTGCGCATCGTCCACCGGCTGAGGTCCTGCGACGCAGCATCCTCATTTCGGCCGAGCAACCGCAAAGCACGTTCTTTCCCGCCAACGTATCGCTGGCGCGTGATGCGGGAGGGGTGTTTGACATCAACCCGCGCTCGGTGCGGGCTTATCGGTCTGAGCGAATTGAAGCTTCTCTGCTCGAGCTGGGGCACACTAGGCTATGGGATCGATTCGAGGGTGCACGACCGGAGCAGAAGGATGAAGCTTCGGATCCTCTCGAAGATGTCCGCGAGCGGGATATAGACATCCTCTTCCTTGGCCGGCTCACGCCTCGCCGGGCGTCTGCGCTCGCGGTCTACGCGGGCGTTTTTGAGCGCTTTCGTTGTCACCTCGGACTGTCTGACAACTCGCGACCCAACGTCACAAGCGGAGCGGCCTTCGTCGTCGGCGAGGATAAGCGGGATCTGCTCGCTCGCGCGAAGGTGTTGCTCAATGTGCACGCAGACGACGAGCCGTATTTCGAGTGGCTTCGAATGGCCGAGGTGATTTGCGCTGGATGTGCCGTCGTTACCGAGCACTCGAGCGATGTCGCGCCGCTCCAATGGGGTCGCCATATCCTCACTGGTCGATTGGGAAGCCTCGGCTTACTCTGCGCTTGGCTGGTCGATGACGACGCGCGACGCGAGCGGATGCGGCGAGGCGCCTATGAGCTGCTCCTGAGGCAGCGACCACTATCGAACGCTGCGCGGCAACTGTTGGAGGTGGCCCGCGAAGTCAACGCCGCGCCGCTTGAACGCGAGGTGGTTATGGCGGCTCGGCAGGAGCGGGCGCGCAGACCTCCCCGTGAGAACTCAGACGTTCCTGAGCATCAGCCGCTCGAGCGTCAGGATCTGTCCGACGGCGAGACGCTGGTGCTGCGGGCGCTAAAGAACCAGCAGCTCGCGCTGATGGCCCTACGGCGCCAACTTGCTCTCGTAGAGCGCGAGTTGCGAAGCGGCGCTTCTAGCGCCCCGAGCACCCACGTTGTTGCAGAGTCGTCGGCGTGGGGCTCCGGCTCGCCCCGGGCTCTTACGGCGATTATTCCCCTCTACAACCACCAAGGGGACGTGCTCGACGCCCTTAACTCGCTGGCGCGATCCTCGCGAACGGACTGGGAGGCCGTCGTAGTCGATGACGCTTCCACCGACGGCGGAGGAGCGGCAGTGCACGTGTGGATGGAGTCTCATCCGCACCGAGCCTGCCTGCTCCTTCGCCATGACCTCAATCGGGGCCTGGCGGCGGCGCGAAACACCGGCGTAGCGTATGCCCGCACGGATCGCCTCCTAATGCTCGATGCAGACAATGAAGTGCGACGGACTGCCATCGCTCGCTTGATGGATGCCCTCGACAGCGAGCCAGAGGCGAGCTTTGCCTACGGCATCATGGAGCGGTTCTCAAGCGATGGGCCGCAGGGGCTGGTGAACTGCTACGGCTGGGATCCACAGCGGCTGCGGGTAAGCAACTACATCGACGCCTTTGCGCTGATCCGAGGCGAAGCGATCGCAGCGATGGACGGTTACTCCCATGATCAGCGACTGTATGGGTGGGAGGACTACGATCTCTGGGTTCGCATGGCGGAGGCGGGCCGCCATGGCGTGTTCGTGCCGGAGATCATCGCCCGATACCGAGTCGGCCACAGCTCGATGATCTCGCAGACCAACGTCTCGACAGCCGATGCCTACTCGGCGCTCGTAGATCATGCCCCAAACCTCATGACCGGGCTTCGGATCCCTCGTTAGCGCCACCCCGGCCCAATGATCGCGCGTCGTCGACCCGGAAGGTGAGATCCACGCTAGGGCACGGTCTCCGCTGGAAGCTATAGCACTGACTACTGGCGATTGAGCACACGGCGCTTTAACGCTCGCAAAGGAGCGGTCAGACGCCAGCTAGCAGAATCCTGAATTCCGTCCAGCCAAGCTCGATGACGTTCCAGGTCGGCCACCAGGAGCGTGACTTCATGCCGCGCCTGAGAGAGCGTTCGATCGGAGACCAGCTTGACTTCACCGACGAGGTCTACTGAGGACTTGCCTTCGCTCCGGATCCACTGAGCTGCCGGCCAGACCAATGTTGATTGATCGAACAGATCTTCGCCCCGAAGCGGTCCACCGGACTGGAATGCCCCCGTGGCGTCCACGACGATCAAGCCGAGGCCGCCCCAGCACTCGCCCAGGCGCTCTGGTAGGCGCGCCACGTAACCTGGTATGAAGTCGAGATCGACCCAAGCGACATGCTCGTATGCGCCATAGTCGATTTCCTCGAGCCCGTGGCGAACGTCCTGATTAAGTGTGTCGTGCGCGAGGATTATCGTGCTTGTAACGGCCGGGGATTGGAGCAGGTCTTGCACGTCGCGTCTAACGCCGTCGGCCGAGTGGTCCCCGTCGACGAGCACGAAGTCGACGTCCTGCCCGTTGTCCGCTAGGCGCTCAAGCTCGACCGGCAGAAGCGTGTGGCTGTCTCCTGTCAGCAACCTCACATTAGGCAACCCTGTCAGCTCGCTGGATGCATCGACCATGTCGAGCGAGACGACCTCGCCGGAGTAGGCGGCAATACGCCGCAAGCTACCGCCCTCCGCCCGCCCGATCTCGATGGCGAGGCGGGGTTTGACCATCGCGAGCATGCCCTCAACTACGGTCCGCTCGCCATAGGACATCTGCCACGGCTGCTGCGAGAAGGCAGGCAGCTCACGCAGCTGACGGTCGGCTGAGAGCTGGGTAATACGACCGGCGCGAGGGGTCATGCGATGTGCGTCTGGCCCGTCAGGATGCTGTCAACGCCAAGCATGGGTGCAGTATGTTAGGCGGTCGCGGAGCAAGGTGACCGACCGCGGGCTGGACCGCCGCACCGCACGCACCGAGCCGTCGCAAGCATGCAACCGCGTAGGGGCCTAAGCTATGGCCATTCATCACGGCGGAGAGTCTAGGGCGAAGTCGGGTCGGAATGACTCGCCGCTCACTACAGGCGTCCTCAGCTCTAGATCGACAGGCCTGGCGTCGTCGACGGCTCGCACGATCACGTCCCTCCGCAGGCCATTGCGATCGTCGTGCTCGTCGAACCAGCACACCGATGCCTGCGTCAACGCGACGCTCAGTCGGTAGTGGCCGGGTGTTAGCGGTGGGTTCAAGAGGAGCTGCACGCGTTGGCGGCGCCCGGAAGCGAGACGCGGCCACAAGTGCGCAGGAACCGGGTTCATGTAGATTGGCGCGCCGGTCCGCGGGTCCTCCCACCGAGCCGCGAGCATGATCGGATAGGGCCCCGCCGACGATAGGTCGGCCGTACCGTGATTCTCGACGATCACGTCGACCCATTGCGAGTATCCGATGGTCAGCGCTGCCGGCAGCCTGCCCCTGAGCGTGGTACGCCTCTGCTCTGGATCGAGCAGCCTCACTGTCGAGTATCGATCCGTATGCCCTCGTGGCGGCTGTTCGAGTGGGCCCATGGGCAGCACGAGCGCCTGCGCAGAGTGCCGCCAGAAGTCTCGCGACCACCAGAAGTGGCGAACCGTGCCGAGATTGGCCAGATCCTCACGCCAGCCTCGCGCCGCGAGCCGGCAAGCGAGGATCTGCTCACGCGTCCAGAGCTGACGCAGCGCCTTGTGCATGAGGGCTCGGTGCAGATAGCTGAAGCGGCCGTGCAACCTGGCCCACAGCCGGTCGAGCTCGGAGAGCAGCGCACGTACTTGACGTGCACCGCTAAGTCCGACCTCCTCGAGACACAGGGCCGCCGAGCGCGAGAGGATCAGCAGATGCGGGCACCATACCCAGTCGGGGGCGCTCGCGGCGAAGCGGCTCATGACGTATGTATGGGGGAAAAACGGATAGCCAGCTGCCACCTCGCGCTCGGAATCCACGATTCCCTGCCACAGATCTCGCCGCACGACATTGTTGGAGAGGAATAGAAACAGGTAGCCGCTGCTCTCCGTGAGATCACGCATACCACGTAGGCGTGTTGTCGTCCGCTGTGGGGGATAGGCCTCCGGGGCGACCTGACAGCCTGGGACGGTCAGGTCGGCTGCGCTGACGCGAAGATGGCCAAGATGCAGTCCGCTGGTCCCCTTGTGCCCTTCGATAAGCTCGAGCACGCTGCGAAGCGCTCCGGGAGCCGGCGCGTCATCGGAGCCCATCAGCCAGCAATACTCGCTGCTGGCGAGTTCAACTGCGCCGAAGAGGTTCTCGGCGAATCCTTCGTTCCTATCATTGCGCGCATACCGTAGCTGGTCACCAAGTGCTTCTCGATGACGCTCGACCACGTTCGCACAGTCGCTCGAGGCGTTGTCGCTAATACATACCTGGACCTCTCTGAAGCGTGGCTCCATTGTGAGGCGCAACAGCAACTCGTCAAGCAGGGGCGCTCGCCCCTCGTGGACCGGAATGCATACGCTGAGCGTGCGGGAGTCTGACGCGCGGATGTTCACGTGGAGCAACAACTGTAAGGCATGCCGACTAGCGAGATGCTTCGCTGGGAAGCCTTTGGTCGCATGGCTAGTCCCTCGACTGGAAACGTCTATGCTGACGGGCAATTGTCATGAGCGATTCTGGTGTGATGACCACCGTCCACGAAGCCGAGGTGGGAACCGTTCTGCCTTCCTGGGTTAGTATCGGCCGCCACACGTATGGCCACGACGACACGACGTTCCAAAGCTTCTTGGCCGGTGCGCGCATCGAGGTGGGAGCCTTTTGCAGCATCGCGCCCGAGGTGAGAATCCTCGCCGGCGGCGAGCATGTCACAACGCGCGCTGCCAACTTCCCTCTGAACGCGCTTCTGTTCAATCCGGCGGGGGGGAATGCCGAGGATGCGGTGGATAAGGGAACGACCGTGATCGGGAACGATGTCTGGATCGGGCTGGGGGCGACGATCCTTTCGGGCGTGATCGTCGGCGATGGTGCAGTCATCGGAGCTGGGGCGGTCATCAGCAAGTCCGTGCCTTGCTATGCGGTTGTCGTCGGCAACCCAGCGCATGTCGTTCGCTACCGCTTTAACGCCGAGATACGGCGTCGCCTCCTTGCGCTTTGCTGGTGGGCGTGGGACGACGAGGAGATTCGGAACCTCAAGCCCTGGTTCATGGCGGACGTCGAAACCTTTCTAGCCGAAGCGGAGCGGAGTCGCGAGCCCCACCCGGAGAGCGATCTGATCCGACGGCTACGCGAGGTGCCCTCCGCGCGCTTGACACCCCAAGGCCCGACGGCGGGGATGCAGGATCCGGACAACGCCCCTGCGCCGCCCACTTCCGGCGAGCCTAGAGTCGCGGAGCTGGAGAGACGGATTGACGGCATGCGCGCAACCGCGGCCTGGCGATGGGCGACCAGGTATTGGCGCTTGCGGGCCGGTCTGAGGCGACTACGTTCTCGTCGGTCCGATCAGTGAGCCCAAGCCCTGTTTAGGGTCGGTCGCGGACTCGCCCAAACCCAGGAGGACAGATCGCGTGGTGGACGCTCGACGGCGACCGCAGCGGCCGCACGATCACCCACCTCCAGCTCGGCGACCCAAGGCTCGCCCTGGTCTGTGCCCGGCGAGGCGCCTCCGATGCCCGTCCCACGCCACTTCAGCTCGGCCTCGTATCTCGCCCATGCGCGCAAGAACTCCCGCTGTCGGGCCGCCTCGTCGAGTCCTCCCAAACGTCGCGCCTCGGCTGGGCCAATGGCACGCGCTGTGACCGCGACCTCGTCGATCCGCCTCCGAGCGATCTCAATGTCCACTCCGATGGGGCCAATCCGCGTAAATGCATAGAGCGCAACGTGCTTCGAGTGCGACAGGTTGAACGACAGCCCCATCGGCGTCGCCGTTGCGTCCGTCTCCTCTGCTGGTGCCCGCACGGAGTCATCGAGCAGCGCCGGCTTGCCATGCTCTCCGCTCGCAAAGCTCAATCGGCGCGGCTCGGCCTCCAGATAGCGGCCAAGCAGAACCCTGAGCACGCCGTGGGCGCGTGCCCACAGCTCTCCGTCACGCGCCCTGAGGAAGCGCTGCGCGCGCGAACGTTCATTAGTCGAGAGAAGCTCGATCAGATCGCCCGAGACGGCTGTCAGGTCGGCTCGCCACACATGGACGGCGCCCTCTGCGAGGTGCGGGCGAAGCGGGCCGGGTGCCCAGCTACCGTCAGTGTGTCCAGGTGGAGATGTCTGCGCTAAGGCAACGCCGTGCATCGCGACGGAATATAGGCCGGCCGGAGCCCACCCTGTCCGTGCGTCGAGGAGCCGTCCGTCTAATCAAGCGTTCCCGGGAGACCGCCGATGGTACCTGTGATGGCAGTGCGCTCCGAAGCTCTGATCCCTCGCCGTCGGGCACGCTCTCGGCGGCTGCTCGCCGGCGCGTTGCTCGCCGCGGCAGCGATGTTCGCGATCGCCGTGACGGGCACCTCCAGCGCGACAGCCGCCGAACCAGGCGTCGGGCTCCGCGAACCGAACACCGCCCAGATCGCCGACGTCAAGGCCCTCGGCACGCACTGGGTTCGCGTGTTTGCGACCTGGCCCGACCTGGAGCCGCAGCGCGGCGTCTACGCGCCGAACTGGGTGGCGTCCTACGAACAGCTCTTCCGCGCCCTGCCAGCGGGCTCCAAAGTCATCATCGTCGTCGTCGACACGCCGAGCTGGGAGAGCGGTTCCTCCAATCCGCACACACCGCCGTCGAACCCCAACGACTACGCCGCCTTCCTTGGCTTCCTGGCTCATCAGTGGGCGGGACGCGTGGCGGCGTATGAAATCTGGAACGAGGAGGACGCGGCCAAGTGGTGGAGCGGCGGGCCCAACCCCGCCGCCTACGCTCAGCTGCTGAAGGCCACCTATCCGGTCGTCAAGGCCGCCGATCCGAGCACCGAGGTCGTCCTTGGCGGGCTCACCGGGAACGATTACCCGTTCCTCCAGGGCGTCTACGAAGCCGGGGGCAAGGGCTCCTTCGACGTGGTCGGCGTGCACACGGACACCGCCTGCAATGTCCTCTCCCCATACAGCTTCCTGCGCGGCCTCGATGGCCGGATGGTCCCCGACTCGTTCCTCGCCTACCGCGAAGTGCATGCCACGATGCTCGCCAACGGCGATGAAAAGCCGATCTGGATGACCGAGCTCAGCTGGCGCACGACTAACGCCACATGCCAGGAAGGCGCCTTCGCCGGGCAGAAGCCGCAGGGCGTG
>Ga0208241_1000039_pt1 | contig 10569 bp, 8 predicted proteins | sample MicForSoiPHH12_O_FD_188040 | JGI IMG/M metagenome (GOLD analysis project Ga0208241, IMG submission 188040) | Forest soil microbial communities from Harvard Forest Long Term Ecological Research site in Petersham, Massachusetts, USA - MetaG HF047... | ecosystem: Environmental > Terrestrial > Soil >... | reverse complement strand
GCCCGGCGGCGTCGCGATCCTCCTATGCGGGAGCGGCGCCACTGGCGCAGATGAACCAACCTGCGAAGACGGCAACAGCCCCGTGGTGGAAGTCGACGGGTCCGAGGCCTGCGCGGATGGCTCTCAACCGACCTGTCCGGAGGGCTCGGACGTCGTTGTCTCGAGCGACGGCACGACCCTTGTCTGCGAACTCGCCTGAAGTCTGCGCCGCGGGGCGTCCGGTGGGCATCGGAGCGCTCACCAATCGAACGCAGCCAGCCCGCGCGTCGCGATCGCCTCGTAGCTGGCGCCAGCGGGCGAGAGCCATGAGCGGTAGAGGACGACGGACGTCGGCGTGAAGCTCGCCTGCGGCGTTGCAGGCAGGGCAGGCCAGCTGGGCGCCGAGTCTCGACGCGACGCCACGCTCCCGCGCGTGCGCGCGACCGTCACGTGCGCTTTGAAGCCTCGTCGCTCGGCCTCCCAGCTCGTTGCGCGGGCGATCGCGTCACTCACGGACCGGTGCAGACGGGCCAGCCCTTCGCCGGAGTCGCGCACCTCGACCGCCAGTGCGCGCGGGCCTCGCGGCGGCAGCCACAGCGGAGCGCCAAGGGAGAGCTCGGCCACGTGGGCGGTGCAGGCGCTCAGCGCCGCGCCGATCACCTCGATCTCGCCGACGGGGCGCGCGCCGAGGAAGCACAGCGTCAGGTGCAGCGCCTGCGGCTCGAGCACGCGCAGGGGTGCGGCCGCGCCGCGCCGACGGTGCCCCGTCAGCGCCGCGGCGGCCAGCTGCTCACGGACCGTCGCCGGCGGGTCGACCGCCACGAACAGCCGCGCTGTGGCACCTGCGGACATCCCGGCGCTCGATGCTAGCGACGTTCAGCGCCGCGGCCGGTGATCGCTCACGGACCGCTCAGCGCGCGGCGAATCAGGTGCATGGCGACCGTCGTCGCGCGATCGCGGACGTCCGCTCTGCCGCCTGGGAGATTGACCGAGCGCGTCAGATGTCTGCCATCGGGCGTCGCGACGCTCAGCCACACGAGCCCCACCGGCTTCTCCGCGCTGCCGCCGCCCGGCCCGGCCACGCCGGTCACTCCCACCCCGACGTCAGCGCCCAGCCGCGACCTTGCTCCGTCGGCAAGAGCCTGCGCCACCTCCCCCGACACCGCGCCATGGCTCTCGATCAGCCGGGGATCGACCCCGGCCTGGGCGACCTTGACCGCGTTGGAGTAGGCGATGATCCCACCCCTCACGTAGTCGGAAGATCCGGCGAGCTCCGTCAGCCGCGCCGCCAGCAGACCGCCCGTGCAGGACTCGGCCGTGGCGATCGAGCGGGCCGGCTGCGCGCCCTCCACGGCAGCGTCCGCTCCGCCGTCCGGCATGCGTCGCGCAGACCGGCCGGCATGCGATGCCCCGCCTCGCAGAAGCGCCGCGACCTGCTCGTCCACGGAGCTCCCGTCCTCGGAGAAGAGCGTGTCCGCGTGGCGCTCCTTGACGACCTCGACGAACGCCGCATAGGCATGCTCGGCGGCGGGCTCGAAGCGGGTCACCACCTCGACCTCTCCCCGTTTCAAGCATGTCGTGATCTCCAGTCGCTCGAGCGCCACGCCCTCGCGCTCGGCCACGCGCAGCGTCTCGGCGATCTCCGACTCGGGTATCCCGAACAGCCGCAGCGTCCGCAGGCGGTATTCCGTCGCGCCCTGCAGCGCAGCGCGCAGCGCGCCGGTCTCAACCGCATGCCTCCACATCGGCTGCAGCTCGCGCGGCGGGCCCGGTAGAACGATGATCGTCGGCCCGCCGCCCTGCTTCAGCGGTGGCACGACGAGCCCCGGGGCGGTACCCACCGGTTCGAGCGCCGTCGCGCCCGCGGGGATAGTCGCCTGCTTGCGGGTGCCCTCTTGGATCGCCTGCACGTCGAGGTTCGGCCAGCGCGTCATCAGCGGCTCGACGATCTCGGTGATTCTCTGCACGAGCGCATCGTCGAGCACCATCTCGCGTCCCTGGAAGCTCCCCACGACGGCAGCCGTCACGTCATCGGCAGTTGGGCCCAGCCCGCCGCTCGTCAGGACGATGTCCATCCCCTCTTCGGCCATGAACCGCAGCGCCGCCTGCATGTCGCCCGGCCGGTCGGCAACGATCGCCGTGAACGCGAGGTCAACGCCGAGCTCGCGCAGTCGATCGGCCAGCCACGGGCCATTGCGGTCGCTCACCCGACCCGAGAGCACCTCGGTGCCGGTGACGACTATCCCTGCGCGCGCGCTCACGTGCAGGTCGGCAGCTGGCCGGCGTGCAGGGGCCGTCGGCCGAATGCCTTGGTGATCGAGTAGCCGATCGCCTGACTGGAAGCCGGCACCGTCCTGGCCCTGCCGTCCACGAACATCGTCACCGAGTTGTTCCCCAACGTGATCGCAAAGCGCCGAGCGTGGTAGGTCGGCGTGCTCGCACCGGGCTGCAGTTCGACGCCGGGGATCAATCTGCGCCCGTTGTCACCGATCAGGCACACGTACACCCGTGCCGACGGCTGCAGTGACAGCGCCACGAACGCGGGTTGAGCGCCGGTTGCCGTCGCCCGCGCAGTCTGATGGCGGCTGCGTGCGCGCCTGCGCGCGGAGGCTGCAGAGGAGGCGCTGGAGGATGTCTTCGCGCTCGGGGGCTTGGAAGAGCCTCCACCGCCGCTGAGGAGCCCCACGATCAGCAGCACGATCACCAGCATGACGACGCCCACCAGCGCCATGTAGGCGCGCGACGGGCCACCTGGAGACCGGCCTGCTCCGGGCACGCGTCTGCCCACCCGCTGCGGGCTCGAGACGATCGGCTCGAGCATCGTCTCACTCGGAGTCTCATGGCTGAGGCGGTATTCCTCCACGAGCGCCTTTCCGTCCAGGCCCAGCGCCTGTGCGTATGTGCGAAGGAAGCTCTTGACGAACGTCGGACCCGGCAGCAGGCCCCACTCCTCGTTCTCCAATGCCCGCAGGTACTTGGCCCGAATCTTCGTCTTGGCCTCGATCTCCGACACGTCGATGCGGGCGCGCATACGCGCTTGGCGCAGCGTTTCACCGATCTCGGACATATCCGCCTGAAGGCTAGTCGCTCGTGGCGGCGGCGGGCTCGGCGAGCTGGGCGAGCACGCGTGGCAGGTCGGCCTCGGTGATCAGCACCTGCCGGGGCTTGGACCCCTCGTAGCCGGAGATCACACCACGGCGCTCGAGCATGTCGATCACGCGACCCGCGCGCGTGTAGCCCAGGCGCAGGCGGCGCTGCAGCATCGAAGTCGAGGCGGTCTGCATTTCCGCGACCAGCGTGATCGCATCCTTCAGCAGCGGGTCCTCGTCCGGGTCGAACTCCTCCGTGGCGCCCTCGGGCGTCTGGGGCTCGACCTCCTCGAGCAGCTCCTCGCGCAGCTCCGGCTCTCCCTGGCCCCGCCACAGCTCGGTCAGTCGGGCGATCTGGCGCTCGTCGACGTACGCCCCCTGGATGCGCTGCAGCCGCGAGGTCCCCACCGGGCTGAACAGCATGTCCCCCTGCCCCAGCAGCGACTCGGCGCCGTTCTGATCGAGGATCACGCGCGAGTCGGTCTGCGAGGAGACCGCGAACGCGATCCGCGATGGAACGTTCGCCTTGATCATCCCGGTTATCACGTCCACCCGCGGACTCTGCGTCGCGAGCACGAGGTGGATCCCCACGGCGCGCGCCTTCTGCGCCAGGCGGATGATCGAGTCCTCGACGTCGGCCGGCGCGACCATCATCAGGTCCGCGAGCTCGTCGATCACACACAGGATGTAGGGCAGCGGCGCCTCACCCCGCTTCGCCCTCGCCTTGTTCAGCTCGATCAGGCTGCGCGTGCGAGCCATCGACATTATCCCGTAGCGCTGCTCCATCTCCTTGACCAGGTTCTGCAGCGCGTTCGCCGCCATCCGCGGGCTCGTTATCACCGGCGTCAGCAGGTGCGGGATCGACTCGTAGTGGTTCAGCTCGACCTGCTTGGGGTCCACGAGCACCAGGCGCACCTCGTGCGGCGTCGCGCGCAGCAGCACGCTCGCGAGCATCGCGTTGATCGCGCCCGACTTGCCCGCGCCGGTGGTGCCGGCCACCAGCAGGTGCGGCATCTTGGTCAGATCCGCGCCGATCGCCTTGCCGGCCACGTCCTTGCCCAGCCACACCGTCAGCGGCGACCAGTCCTTCGGCGGCTCCTGGAAGACGTCGCCGAGCCTGACGATCCGCCGGTGGGCGTTGGGCACCTCCACCCCGACGGCCTGCTTGCCGGGAATCGGCGCCAGGATGCGGATGTCCGTGGCCGCCAGAGCGTACGCGAGGTCATCCTTCAGCTGTGCGACCTTCGCGACCTTCGTGCCCGGCGCCAGCCTGAGCTCATAGCGCGTTATGTGCGGCCCTGCGACCGTCCCGATCACCTTTGCCTGCACGCCGAAGTGCCCGAGGGCCTCGACCAGGCTCGCCGCTGTCTGACTCTGCCCGGCGGTGTCCGGGCGCGTCTGCTCGCTGCTCGAGCGCGTCAGCAGCTTCGCCGCCTCGGGAAGCTTCCAAACGAACCCGGGATCATCCGTCACCGCATCGCGCAGCCGGCCCTGTGGCGTCAGCGACTCGGCGTCGGCGCGGGCTACGCCCGAGATCTCCTCCTCCTCGAAATCTTCCGGCGCCTCCTCGAGCTCACCGCGCTCGGCGCCAGCGCCTGCGTCGGGCGCGCCGAGCGGGGCCCGTTTCGGCGCCCGACCCGGCTGGTCCTCCTGCGCCGGACCCTCCACGTGCGTTGCCCGCACGACGAGCTCCTCGGCTGCCGGCTCGGGCGGTCGCATCAGCGCCGGCGTGGCGGCGAAGTCCTCCTCCGTGGCGCCGGCGATGCCCGCAGAAGCCGCGTCAGAGTGGGTGTGCAGGCCGTGATCGGTCATCGCGCGCACCATTCGGGTCGTGTCGATCAGGCCATTCCCGGTCGCGCGGAGCGCGCTCGCAAGCGAGGCGCCCGTCAGCAGGATCACGCCGACGAGCAGCAGGAAGACCACCAGGATGTCCACCCCGACGTCCTGCACCAACCGATGGGTGACCTGGTAGAGCGCCTCACCGGCGACGCCTCCATGCGCCTGCAGGAAGGCCGAGGTCCAGGATGCGCCGGCCTTGCCAGGCCCCGAGCTCACTCCCAGCGTGCCCGCGGCCAGCGCGAGCGTGATCGCGGCGAACAGGCAGATCACGCCGGTGCGCAGCGGGCGCAGAGCCGGCAGCACGGGACGCAGCAGCAGCGTCCCCCCGCCGGTGACGAGCGCGATCGGGGCGAGCACGCGCGCCCTGCCAAGCAGCCAGCCGAGCGCGGTCGCAAGCCCGTGTCCGGCGCGTCCACCGTTCCATCCGCCGTAAAGCACGAATCCCATGAACACTCCTGCGGCGACGAGGCCGAGGCCGAGCACGTCTCTTCCGCGCTGATCCAGGACCGGCAGGCGGGGCATTTCACGGGGCAGCAGGAACCCGAAGCTTGGACCCCGGCGTGCTTTTCGGCGGCGCGGCCGCGTGCGCGCGGGGGTCCTCCGAGGGACCGAAGGTCGGCGCGCAGGGGCGCGCTTGCGGGTTCCAGCCATCTCGCGCAACTTCGACGCCAAGTCCGCGGGACCTCCCCCGGGGCCTTACCATCGCTTTAGCGCCCGGCGCTACATAAAGGCCAATGAACGACTTCTCCCGCGCACCACGCATCCTGGTCGTCGAGGATGACGAGGACATCGCCCAAGCGCTCCAGCGCTCGCTGCGCATGGAGGGGTACGAGGTGCGTGCCGTGCCCGACGGGCATGCGGCGCTCGAGCATGGGCGCTCGTTCGCACCGGACCTCGTGATCCTCGATCTCGGTCTGCCGGGGCTCGATGGCCTGGACGTGGCGCGCTCACTGCGCGCCGAGGACGACGTCCCGATCCTGATCCTCACGGCCCGCGACGCGCTCGAGTCGCGCGTGGAGGGGCTGGATGCCGGCGCCGACGACTATCTCGTCAAGCCGTTCGAGCGCCAGGAGCTGCTCGCGCGCATGCGTGCGCTGCTGCGCCGCCGCCCCCCTCGCGGCTCGGCCCCGCTGCGCGTCGGCGACCTGTCGCTCAACGCGGACACCCACGAGGTGATCCGCGGCGAGCGCGCCGTCGAGCTGACGCAGCGCGAGTTCGAGCTGCTCGAGTACCTGATGCGCAACGAGCGGATCGTGATCTCGCGCCAGCGCCTGCTCGACGAGGTATGGGGCTATGACCCGTTCTCGACGACGAACACGATCGAGGTGTTCGTGTCCAACCTGCGCCGCAAGCTCGAGTCAGAGGGCGAGCCGCGCCTGCTGCACACGATCAGGGGAGCCGGCTACGTCCTTCGCGCATAGGCCCCTTCGCGCTCTGGCGCGCGCCGCCACGCGCACGTCCGCCAGCTTCGACCGGCTGCCCATCCGCGTGCGGCTGGCCGGCGTTTCGGCCCTATTGACATTCGTGATCCTGTGCGCGTTCGCGATCGCGATCGGCTGGATCACCGTGCACCGCATACGCGCGGACTTCAACCGTCAGGTCAGCGACACCGCCAAACAGCTGCCCGAGCAGCTGAGCATCAAAGTCGTCCCCGGAAGCCCGCCGCAAGGCGTGGTGATTCAGCCGCCGCTGTCAGACTTCGCCGCGGCGCCGGATGACGCCGTGATCAGGATCTTCACCCTCGATGAAAGGATCGTCGCCCAGGAACCCGCGAAGGCTCCATCGCTCGGTCCTCCGCAGGCCCAAGCGCGAACGCTCAACGGCTACCGCGTGCTCAGCGTCCCGGCCGTCGTCAGCGAGAGCGGCGAGCCCGTCGGCCGGGTGATCATCCAATACGGTCGCCGCGTCTCCGACACCGAGGCAACGGTCGCGCGCGTGGAGGTGTTTCTGCTGCTCGGGGTCCTTGCTGGGAGCGGGCTGGCGCTGCTCGCGGGGATGGCGATCGCGCGCCGGGCGATGTCCCCGATCGCCGACCTCACCTCGACCGCCGAGGCGATCGCGCGCACCCGCGACCCATCCCTGCGGATGCCCCAGCTGGAGGCCGATGACGAGGTCGCCGAGCTGGCGCGCACGCTGGAGGGCATGCTCCGTGAGCTGGACGCCGCCCGCGCGGAGACCGAATCGATGCTCGCGCGACAGCGCCGCTTCGTCGCCGACGCCTCCCATGAGCTGCGCACGCCACTGACCAGCATCCTTGCCAACCTGGAGCTGCTCGCCGAATCGCTGGACGGCGATCACGGTGAGGCCGCAAGCTCGGCGCTGCGCTCCTCGCAGCGCATGCGCCGCCTGGTGGCCGACCTGCTTCTGCTCGCGCGCAGCGACGTCGGGCGCGTCGTTCCCCGCGAGCCGTGCGACATCGCGCAGATCGCCGTCGAGGCGGCAGCCGAGCTCGGCCCCGTCAGCGTCGCCCACGACATCGTCCTCGACGTTCACCCGGCCGTCGTCGAGGCCTCGCGCGATGAGCTGCACCGACTCACGATCAACCTGCTGGAGAACGCCCTGCGCCACACGCCTCCCGGCACCAAGATCGACGTCTGGACCGGCTCCAGGGACGGTCAGGCCACGCTCGTGGTGCACGACGACGGCCCCGGCGTTCCCCCGGAGCTGGCCGCTGCCCTGTTCGAGCGCTTCGTCCGCGGGGCTGGTGACCGAGGCGGCTCCTTCGGCCTGGGCCTGGCGATCGTCAAGGCCGTCGCCGAGTCCCACGGCGGCACCGTCGCGCTGGAGGTGACGGGCGAGGGCAAAGGCGCACGATTCGTCGTGCGCATTCCCGCGGCCTCAAACCTCCACGACGACGGGCAAGACCATCGGCCGCCGCTTGAGACGGTCATAGACTAGCTTCGCCAAATCGTCGTGCAGCATCCGCTGCAGCTGATCGACCTCGCGGATCTCCTCCTTGGCCGCCCTCTCCAAGGTCTCATCTACGGTCGCGCGGATCTCCTCGAGCAGCTCGTCGGCCTGATCGAGGAACGGCACGCCCCGGAAGATCACCTCCGGAGCGGTGACCGAATGTCCATCCTGCTCGGCGATCGTGACGACGACGATGAAGATTCCATCAGCCGAGAGCATCCGCCGGTCGCGCAAGGCCACGTCAGCCATGTCGCCGATCTCGACGCCGTCGACGAAGATCATCCCCGACTGCTCGCGATCGCCGAAGCGCGCGCCGCGCTCATCGATGTCCAGCGGCAGCCCGTTGTCGCCCTGAAAGACGTCCTCCGGCGCCACGCCCACGGCCGCCGCCAGTTGGGCGTGAAGTCGCAGGCGCTTGAAGTCGCCGTGAAATGGCATCACGTAACGGGGCTTGACGAGGTTCAGCATCAACTTGACCTCCTCGGCATAACCGTGTCCGGACGCGTGCACCGGGGCATCGCGTGGGGTCACCACGTCGCAGCCGATGTGGTAAAGGCGGTCGATCGTCTCGTTGACGGCGCGCTCGTTGCCCGGGATCGGCGTCGCGGAGAACACGACGGTGTCGCCCTGACGCAGCTCCACCTGGCGATGGTCGCGGTAGGCCATCCGACGCAGCGCCGACAGCGGCTCCCCCTGCGAGCCGGTCGAGATGATCACCACGCGCTCGTCGGGGAGGTCGCCGATCTCGCGCGGTCCCACGAGCAGGCCGTCGGGGACTTCGATGTGGCCGAGAGTGCGGCCGATACTGACGTTCTTGCGCATCGAGCGGCCGACGAGCGCCACCTTGCGGTCGAGCGCCGCGGCCGCGTCCAGGGCCTGCTGGACGCGGTGGATGTTCGACGCGAAGCTCGTCACCACGATTCGGCCCTCACAGCGGGCGAAGACCTCCTCCAGGTGCGGACCGACCACCGACTCGGAGGTCGAGAAGCCAGGGCGGTCGACGTTCGTGGAATCCCCGCACAGGAGCAGCACGCCGTCGCGGCCCAGCTCGGCCAGGCGCGAGACATCGGCAGGCGGACCGTCGACGGGCGTCTGGTCGAACTTGTAGTCGCCGGTGATGAGCACCGTCCCCAGATCGGTGCCCAAAGCGACCGCGCTCGAATCGGGGATCGAGTGGGTCATGTGGACGAGCTCCAGCGAAAACGGTCCCAGCTCCAACGTGTCGGAGGCGTCCAGCTCGTTCAGCTCGACGTCTCGCAGCTTGTGCTCGTCCAGCTTCGAGCGCGCCATCGCGATCGTCAGCGCGCCGCCATAGACCGGAGGCAGGCTGTCCTCGCCCAGCTCGCGCAGAACCCACGGCAGCGCGCCGAGATGGTCCTCGTGACCGTGGGTGATGACGATCGCCTCGATATCGCGCGCGCGTTCGCGCAGGTAGGCGAAGTCCGGCAGGACCAGATCGATCCCAACCATCTCCGGGGTCGGAAAGCGCAACCCGACATCGACGACGACGATCCGGCCGTCCCGCTCGACGACCGTCATGTTCTTGCCGATCTCCCCCAGGCCTCCGAGGGGAAGGACGCGCAGTGAGCTCACGCGCCGCGTGCCTGAACTGACGGCGCGGCAGCGTCGGTGGGCGGCGGAGAGTCTTCGCCGCCCGGGGCGCCCAGTCCGGATGGCTGGGTCAGGCCGTGGCGCACGAGCATCGCCCGGACCGCCGCGAGCTCCTCCTCCGTGGCCTCCACGAGCGGCAGGCGCAGGCCGCCGACGTTGCGGCCGAGCAGGTTGAGCGCGGCCTTCGTGCAGGTCGGGCTCGCGGTCATGAACAGCGTCGCATAGACATCGCGCAGCGAGGCGTCGATCTCGGCCCGATGCTCGGGCTCGTCGACCATCCGGCGCATCTCGTTGCCGACGATGTGGCTGGCGACGAGGATCCCGCCCGCTCCGCCCATGTCCAGCGTGCGCGCGAACGTCGCGTCGTCGCCCGCATACAGCGCCAGGCCGTCGATCGGCGCAAGCTCCTGCGCGTTTGCCTGCTTGACGCCCTCGATCCCGTCGATCTGGGCCAGTTCGGCCAGCAGGTCCGGTCCCATGTTCGTCGCAGTGCGCCCGGGGATGTTATAGAGCAGGGTCGGCCTGTCGCTCGCCTTGGCGACCGCTTCGTAATGGCGCTTGAGACCCAGGCGGCTCGGCTTGTTGTAGTAGGGCGTGACCGACAGCATCGCGTCCGCCCCCAGCTCCGTGGCGCGTTCGCTCAGGTAAACCGCTTGGCGGGTGTCGTTGGTGCCGGTGCCGGCCACGATCGTCTTGCCCGGCGGGCGCTCTGCGACCGCCAGCTCGATCAGCCCCAGCTGCTCCTCGTCGGTCATCGTGGATGCCTCTCCGGTCGTGCCCGCCACGACGAATCCGTCCGAGCCGTTCTCCGCGAGGTGGCGCATCAATGCCACGAACACCTCGTCGTCGACCCTGCCGTTCGCGTCGAAGGGGGTGACGATTGCCGTCAGGATCGTGCCGAGGTCGATCATTGGATGCAGTATTCCACGGCGCCGCTCACGAGAACAGCAGGTTCTCCAACCCGACGACGAACGGCTCCGGCAAGCTCCCGACGCGGCGCACCGCGAGCAGCATGCCGGGCATGAACGCCTCGCGGCTAACGGTGTCGTGACGGATCGTGAGCGTCTGGCCGACCTCGCCGAATATGACCTCCTGGTGCGCCACGAGGCCGGGCAGGCGCACCGAATGGATCGGCGGCTCC
>Ga0208241_1000038_pt1 | contig 10773 bp, 11 predicted proteins | sample MicForSoiPHH12_O_FD_188040 | JGI IMG/M metagenome (GOLD analysis project Ga0208241, IMG submission 188040) | Forest soil microbial communities from Harvard Forest Long Term Ecological Research site in Petersham, Massachusetts, USA - MetaG HF047... | ecosystem: Environmental > Terrestrial > Soil... | reverse complement strand
GCGCAGCGATCGCCGAGCGTCTGGTCGCGGACGGCCTCGACGTAGTGACGCTCGACCTGAACGAGGGCTGCGGAATCGCGCTCGACGTCGCGCGAGATCCGTTCCCGCCGCTGGACGACGTCGACGTCTGCGTAGCCAACGCCGGAATCACGACGACGATCGCCCCGGCGCACAGGATGACTGCCGAGCAATGGCAGCGCGACGTCGATGTCAACCTCACGGGCTCGTTCCGTACGGTTCAGGCCTGCATCGGCGGCATGCGCGAGCGCGGCCATGGCCGGATCGTGGTGATCTCGAGCATCGCGGCGCTGGGCGGGCTGCCGGGACAGGTCGCGTACGCCGCATCGAAGGCGGGGCAGCTGGGAATGGTCCGAACGCTCGCCAGCGAGAACGCCGCACGCGGGATCACGGTCAACGCGATCCTCCCGGGTCTCGTCGCGACAGAGCAGGTGCTGGCGATGCCCGATGCGGTGCGCGAGCGCGCGCTGCGCGCCGTGCCTACGGGGAGACTCGTCGAGCCGTCCGAGATCGCCGCGGCCGTGGCCTTTCTCGTCGGCGCCGAGGCGGCTCAGATCAGCGGACAGGCGATCGCCGTGGACGGCGCCGCGTCGCTGTCCCAACTCTCGCTCGGAAGCGAGCGCTCTGCTCGACGTTGACGTGTGCGACTCGCGCATCTCTACGATCACCGGCTCGATGGCAAACGGCACGCCTCCGACCGCTGGGAATCTCGACGTCAGGAGAGTCGGCTCCGGACCGCTCGTCGTGCTCGTCCACGGCAGCGTCGTCGGCGCCGCTCGCACCTGGCGCCACCAGGTCGAGCTCGCCGAGCACTGGACGCTGTGCCTGCCGAATCGCCCTGGGTTCGGGACCAGTCCAGCCCTGGCGCGCGGAGACTTCGAGTCCGAGGCGCCGTTGATCGCCGAGCTGCTGGGCGACGGCGCACATCTCGTCGGACATTCATACGGAGCAGTGATCGCAATGTACGCAGCGGCACTCCGACCAGCGGCCGTGCGCTCCCTGACGTTGTCAGAGCCGGGCTGCCTGAGAGTCGCGGCGGGCGATCCCGGCGTCGATGCACAGATCGCTCACGGCGGGCTTCTCTACGAGCGCGCGGCGACGCTGTCGCCGTTGGAGTTCATACGCGCATTCCGCGGCGGCGTCGGCTCCACCCACGAGACTCCCCAGCAGCTCACCGGCGAGCTGCTCGAGGGCGTGCGCCTGCTCATGCGCGAACGCCCACCGTGGGAGGCCGATCCACCTCTGGACGCGCTGCGGACCGCCGCTTTCCCCAAGCTCGTCATCTCCGGCGGGCACTCACCGGTCTTCGAAGCCGTGTGCGACGCCGTCGCAGCGCGATTGCGGGCGAGGCGCACGGTCGTGACGGGTCGCGGACACACGATCCCCGCCACGGGCGCACCCTACAACGCACTCTTGCACTCGTTCCTCACCAGCTGCGAACGGGAGTGACATGCGTAACGCACCGTGCGATCATTTTCGCTCGACATGCTGCGAGGATCACAGCAGCGGTAAATGATGAGGCTCTCCACGCGAGTGCCCCTTCCGGGCCTGCCTGTGCGCGGCTCGCGTACCGGCCGACCAGTGATGGCGCTCCTCGACCTGCTCGGCAGGCGCTGGGTGCTGCGGATCTTGTGGGAGCTGCGCGAGGAGCCTGCGACGACCTTTCGCGACCTGCAGACTCGTTGCGGAAACGTCTCCTCGAGCGTTCTCAATCAACGCCTGCGCGAGCTGCGCGAGGCCGGGATCATCGCGACCGGTGATCCAAACGGCTATGAGCTGACCGACGAGGGGCGAGGCCTGCTCCATGCGCTCGCTCCGGTCGACGAGTGGGCCCGGCGTTGGAGTCGCGGCCCAGACGGCCTCTGATCGATAGGACAATCAGGCCGCTCGCAGGCTGCCGACGGCACAACATCCCAGCCGCGAGGCCACAGGGCGCCGGTGACACCTCCAGTGCGCTGCTGGCGTCCGCTGACCGTCGCAACGGCGGCGCGGAAGCCCGGATCCCAGGTATCGAGTTGCTTTCGGGCGGGCCCCGGCCGCACGGCGCCTTGCAACCGCATCGAACCGGAGCTCGCCGTGTTTGGGGGTCAAGTCAACCGGTTAGATCCCCACTACGCCGGATGGCACCCTCAAAGCTCATCACGCAAACGACTGATGCCACAAGGAGGCCCACGAATGCGTTCAATCAGGCTGGTCCCGGCCCTTGCAGCCACAGCGAGCTTGCTCGCACTGGCTCCGGCCGGCGCCTTGGCTCGCCCGGCGGGCCATAAAAATGCTCTTCCCAGCGGCAACTGCCGCGTCAGCATCTCGGTTTTGGAACCGGTGATCACGGCTGGCGAAACGGTGTCGATTACAGGCCGGCCGCACTGCCCGAATGGCGCGACCACCGCAGCCCTTCCGGCCACGGTCTATCAGCACGAAGCCAACGCCTCCCCGGCAGTCAAACTCGTCGGCAGCGCGAGCTCCGCACCGTTCGCCTTGACCTCAGCCCCCGTTTCCTTCGACAGTACGTTCTACGCGGTCATCAATGGCGTACGCAGCGGAACGAGGAAGGTCCGAGTGGCCCCCCAGGTCATCCTCAACGCACCGACCGGCTTCCCGGACGGCGCACAGCTCTTGACCGGCCACCACAACGAAGTGCGTTTCACGGGCACGGTCAATCCGGCGACAGCGGCGGACAACGGCGCCGTGGCCTACTTGGAACGCGAGGAAGCGACGAGCAACGAAGAATGGCATCGGATCCAGGTCGGATCGGTCAAGGAAGGCGCCTTTTCGTTCCTCCACACGTTCGCGGTGCCCGGCGCCGCGAATCTCCGCGTTCTGGTGCGCCCGCGTGGACCGTTCGGCGCTCGCGGCATCTCCAACGCGCTCTCGTATGAGATCTCTCAGCCACAGAACCCGAAGCTGACGATCCTCTCCTCCGCCGATCCGGTCCCCTACGGGCAGTCGGTGACGTTCAGTGGGGTCGTCGCGGGAGTCACGGCGCCGACAACGGTCACTTTGCTCGGCAACACTCACTCGGGCACGGGATTCACTGCGATGGCACCAGCAGGAAAAACCGACAGCAGCGGCAAGTATTCATTTACGGTGCCGGCCGTCCAGAACACCTCCTACCAGGTGACGACCGGGACCGTGAAGTCCGCCGTGCTGTTCGAGGGCGTGAAGAACGTGCTCTCCATGACCAGCGTGCCCCCGGCCACGATGCTCTCCGGCCAGACATTCACGGTGAGCGGTCTGGTTACTCCCGCGCGAGCGACCCACCGGGTCTACCTCGAGCGGGAAAACGCCTTCCACGGCGGATTCCACGCCGTTACCGTGGGCAACGAGCTCGCAAACGGCGTGTTCTCGATCTCCTACACCGTGGGTGGCTCCACGAAGCCCGAGACCTATCGGATCAAGGTCCCTGGCGATCCGGTGCTCCAGGCGGTGTCCAGCGCACCGTTCACTACCCAGGTGAGCCCTGCGCCGACAGGGCCGCTGCTGCCCGTGGCGCCAGTCACGCTGCCGCACTGACTCAGGTCTAGCCAGTCGCTGCAACTACGCTCTGTGGCCGTCCCCTCGGGGGCGGCCACAGTCGTGCTGCGGACCGCATCCCCACGCGCGGCGAGCCGAGCGCTCGGCCGCGGATGGCACATTCCACGAGCGCCATTTGATTGCTCGCTCCCAGACTTGCCTCAGGCCGCCACGGCGCGCGCCTCGAGGTGCGCGCCAACCTTGCGCTTGACCCTCTGAAGTGCGTTGTCGACCGTCTTGGTGTCGCACGAGAGCCGCTCGCCCACCTGCTCGTAGGAGTAACCGTCCAGGTACAGCGACAGCACGCGACTCTCGAGCTCGGACAGGGCGCTTGACAGGCAGCCGACCAGCGAGCGCAGCTCCTCAGAGGAGATCGCCTGGTTGACGGGGTCGTGAACCGTCGGGCCGGGCAGCATCTGGTCCAGCGTCGGCACGTCATCACCAGCGCCCGCGGGCGTCGAGGAGAATGAGACGTACTGATTCAGCGGCGTGTGCTTGTTGCGCGTGGCGGTCTTCACGGCCGTGATGATCTGGCGCGTGATGCACAGCTCGGCGAAGTTGCGAAAGCTCGACTCGCGGTCGGTGCGAAAGTCACGAATCGCCTTGTACAGGCCGACGAGCCCCTCCTGGATGAGATCGTCGGAGTCGCCACCGGCCAAGAAGTAGGACGAGGCCTTCAGGCGCACGAAACCGTGATAGCGCCTGACGAGACGGTCATATGCGTTGCGATCGCCGAGCTTGGCCAGAGCGATCAGGAAACCATCCTCGACCTTAGGTTCAGAGTTAGGGTTGTGAGAGATTCTTGCCACGAGCAGATCCTTTCCTGTGGCTCCCTTCTGCGGGCAGCCGCAAATTTGCTCAGTGGCGCACTCCTCCCCCGGCGCCAAAGCTATATATACCTAAGGCTTCATCAACCTTAGGTTCAGCGTTATGTGAGCGCGAGCCTCGCACAGTTATGGAGCGTTGTCAAGGTCCGCTTCGCGACGCTGCAAGATCTCATACAAGATCGCCGCCGCCGCAGCGCTCACCCCGAGCGAGCCGACTCGCCCGAGCAGCGGCAGCGCGATCAGCTCATCGCACGCTTTGGCCACGCGCGGCCGCAGGCCGCTGCCCTCGCTCCCGAGCACCAACACCACGCCAGCGCCGGCGTAATCGGGGGCGTCGTATGGCACCGGCGCCCTCTGGGCGGTGGTGTCTGCGCTTGCGCCATAGCACCAGCACCCGGCACGGCGGGCGTCAGCGAGGAAGTCGGCAACGTTGCGCACCTGCGCCACGGCGACGTGCTCGACTGCTCCGGCCGAGGCCTTGCAGACCGCCGCCGTGACGTCCGCCGCCCGGCGCTGCGGAATCACGACGCCCGTCGCGCCGGAGCACTCCGCCGTGCGACAGATCGACCCCAGGTTCTGCGGGTCCTGAACCTGGTCGAGCGCCACCAGCAGCGGTTCGCTGGCGGCGAGCAGCTGATCCGCGGAGGCATAGGGGAAGTCGCCCGCCTGGGCACAGACGCCCTGGTGAGCGCTCGACCCGCAGCGGCGCTCGATCTCCTGCGCCGAGACGATCCGAACCTGGACCCCCCGTGCCTGAGCGGCTATCAGCCATCGCTCGCGCGCCGCGCCGGCGCTCGCCCAAACGCCGCTCACGCTGTCCGCCCGCCGTCCGCGCAGCGCCTCAGCGACGGCGTTGCGACCGTAGATGATCACGGCGCAGGTGAGGGGATCAGCTCGGGGCCGTCGGGGCCGTCGCGGATATCCCATCCGCGCTCGCGCAACTCTTCACGCATTCGATCGGCGGCCTGGAAGTCGCGCTCCCTGCGAGCCTGCTCCCGTTCTGCTAGCAGCGAAACCGCCTCCGGATCGATCGTGGTGACATCGCCCACCGTCTCAAGCGGGGTCAGCTCGTCCAGCCCCACCACGGCCAACATCTCCCGCAGGTCCGCATCCCCCACGCCTGTGCCGCGGCGGTTGGCCTCGCGAACCCACTCGAACAGCGACGCCAGCGCCGTGGGTGTATTGAAGTCGTTGGCCAGCGCGTCGAAGAAGGCTTGCTTGTGCCGGGCCATCTCGGACGGACTGGGCTTGCCTGCGTCCAGCCGTCGGAGCGCGTCACGTACGCGCTGGATGCGGCGCTCGGCGTCGGCGAGCTCCGACGGCGAGAAGGCCAGCGGCTGGCGATAGTGGCCGGAGATCAGGTACATGACGACGGTCTCGCTCCCATAGCGTGCGAGCACGTCGTGCAGCGGGGCAATGTTCCCCACCGACTTGGCCATCTTCTCGCCCGTGAACTGGATCATGCCGTTGTGCATCCACAGCCTCGCGAGCTCCTCGCCGCGCGCGGCGCGCGTCTGTGCGGCCTCGTTCTCGTGGTGGGGGAACAGCAGGTCCGATCCGCCGCCGTGGATGTCGAAGCCGACGCCGAGAAGCTCCTCCGCCATCGCCGAGCACTCGATGTGCCACCCCGGGCGACCCGGTCCCCACGGCGACTCCCAAACGGTGTCCTCGCCCGGCTTGTGAGCCTTCCACAGCGCGAAGTCCAGGGGGTCCTGCTTGCGCTCGGCGCCCTCGACGCCCTCGCCCTGGTCCATGTTCTCGAGCTGCCGGTGCGAGAGGCTCCCGTAGGATCGATCCGAGCGCACGCGGAAGTAGACGTCGCCGGCGCAGGCATAGGCGTGGCCGGTCGCGACGAGGGCCTCGATGTAGGCGATGATCGGGCCGATCGTCTCCGACGCGAGCGGCTCGTGGTCGGGACGACCGAGATCCAGCGCATCGGTATCGGCGCGGTAGAGCTCGGCCATCTCTGCCGCCAACTCCGCGCTCTGGCGACCCTCGGCGCGAGCGGCGTCATAGATCTTGTCATTTACGTCCGTGACGTTGACCACCAGCGTCACGCCATAGCCCTCGTGCTCGAGGAAGCGCTTGAGCAGGCTGAAGACGACAAACGGGCGTGCGTTGCCGACGTGGATGCGGCTGTAGACCGTCGGCCCGCACGCATAGATGCCCACGCACCGAGGGTCCCGCGGCTCCAGCTCGAGCAGCTCGCCGCGGCGAGTGTCGTGCAGGCGTATGCGTCGCATCTCAACCAGCGCTTTGAAGGCTCGCTACGGCCAACGCCGCCACGCCCTCTCCACGCCCGACGAAGCCCATCCCCTCGCCGGTGCTCGCCTTCACGTTCACCCGCCGTGCCTCCAGCCCGAGCGCGTGCGCCAGTCGATCGCGGATTGCGGCCCGATACGGAGCGAGCTTCGGCACTTCCATCACCACCGTGCAGTCGACGTTGACTATCTGCAGTCCGTCCGCGAGCACCCTGCTCACGATCACCTGCAGCAACTCGATCGAGTCCGCTTCCCGCCAGCGCTCCTCGGTGTCGGGGAAATGCTCGCCGATATCGCCCAGGCCGGCTGCTCCCAGCAGCGCGTCGATCACGGCGTGGGCGAGCACGTCGGCGTCTGAGTGGCCCTCCAGCCCGCGCGCGTGGGGAATCTCAACGCCTCCGATCACCAATCGCCGGTCCGCGCGCAGGCGATGGGAGTCATAGCCGATTCCCGTGCGGATCATCGCGGGCTGCTCTCGACCGATCGCGGACTGGCTCCAAGCGGTTGCAGGCGGCGCACGCGATGCTCGAACACGGAAAGCTCGCTCACGCCGAGCCGCTCGAGCAGCTCCAGCGCGTGATCGTAGTCCGCGCCGACGTCCTGCGGGCGATGAGCGTCGCTCGATAGCGCTATCGGCGCACCTGCCTCCAGGCACATTTGAAGGAACGCCGGCGCCGGATAGATCTCCGCCGTGCGCTTTCTCAGACCCGCCGTCGACACCTCCACGGCGATGCCCGACTGCGCGATCCCATCGATCGCCAGCTCGTAGTAACGGCGCAGGTCGCCTTCGGGCAGTGGCCGCTCGCGACCCCAGTACTTCACGAGGTCAGGGTGCGCCAGCACGTCGAAAAGGCCGCTCCTCGCGGCCTCGCCGATCGTCTGGAAGTAGCGACGCCAGACCTCCTCGGCGCTGCGCCCCGTCTCCCACACGCTGTAGTCGTCCATGTCCACCGCCCCCTCGCGCATGAAGTGCACCGACCCGATCACATAGTCGAAGTCGCGCGCCTGCAGCAGGTTGGCCATGCGGTCCTCCGCGCCGGCAACGAAGTCCGCCTCGATGCCCAACCGCAGGTCGGTCTGCTCACGCACGAAGGCGCAGTAGGAGTCGAGATCGTCGTGCGCGTATTGCTCCCAGAACGGGTGGCGCCACACCTCAAGCGCCTGCTCGAAGCGATATACGTGCTCGGAGGCGCCCAGCTCGACGATGCCTCGCTCGCTCGCTATCGCCCGGTAGCGCTCGACGTTCGTCTGCGTGAAGTGCTCTGCCGCCGTGGCGTCGACGGCGTCGGAGCGGAGATGGAGGTGATAGTCGGTCAGCACGAGACGGGTTGCGATTCAAGCAGGCCGGGGCTCGCCTCGCGCGCACGCAGGCTAGACGCGCCGGGCCAACAGCAGCGCGGCCACCTCCAGATCCAGCGGGGTGGTCACCTTGAGGTTCTCCTCGCTCGCCCTCACCACGATCACCTTCCCCCCGGCGCGCTCGATGAGCCAGGCGTCGTCCGTAGCCTTCGCCAGGATCTCGGCGGGCACGTCCAGGGCGCGTTCGAGAGCCACGCGGCGGAAGACCTGGGGCGTCTGCACCCCCCACAGGCCCGCCCGGTCGAGCGTCTCGGTCACGACACCGCCCTCTCGCACTCGCTTCACCGTGTTCGTCACCGGCACGGCGGCAATCGCCGCATCCGCATCCGAGTCCTCCGCCAGCGCCGCGATCACAGCCCTCGCCAGCGTCACCGTCACCAGCGGTCGCGCCGCGTCGTGCACCAGCACCGGATCTCCCTCCGGAGCCGCCGCAAGCGCTCTGCGCACCGAGTCTGACCGCACGGCCCCGCCGTTCACCGCGGTGACGCCAGGCGGGGCCTGTGCTCCAGGCGGCAGCGCAACGACGATCCTCTCAATCTCCCGCACCTCACGCAGGGCGTCGATGCTCCACTGCGCCAACGGGCGCCCCGCGAGCTCGACAAGCGCCTTTGGGCGAGCCGCCCCGAGACGCTCACCGCTTCCCGCGGCCACGATCAGCGCGACGGTCATGGCTTGGGAGACTTTCGCGCACGCGCCACGCGGACCACAGTGGTCGCTGGGGCGTGCGCGAAAGCCTCGTTACTCTGCCGCGGCTCCGGCCATCTGGATCGAGGCCGAGTCGGCGAGCAGCTCGTCGAGATAGCTCTCGGCGTCCTCCTCGTCCTTGTCGAGCGCATACATCAGCTCCGACGCGAGGATCTTCTTGGTCCGCGTGAACATCTGCTTCTCGCCGGTGGACAGTCCCTTCTCGTTCTCGCGCAGCGACAGATTGCGCACGACCTCGGCAAGCTCGTAGATGTCTCCTGTCTTGATCTTGTCGCGGTTGTGCTTGAACCGGCGGTTCCAGTTCTTTGGCATCTCCGAGACCTCGTCCCGCAGCACATCGAGGACCTTCTTCACCGTCTCCTCGTCGATCACCCTGCGCAGGCCTGCCAGAGCAGCGTTCTCCGTCGGCACCCTGACCGTCATGTCGTTATGAAGGATCTTGATCGTGAGGTACTCGCGTCGCTCGCCGAGCATCTCCATCTCCTCCTTCTTCAGCACCTTCCCGGCGCCATGATGCGGGTAGACGACGTGATCGCCGAGCTCGAACTCGATGAACTCGACCTCGCGGGTCGTCTCGAGCTCCTCCATCAGCGTTATCTCTTGAATTCCTTGTGGCGGAATGGTGTCCTCCTTTGTCGCGGCCAACCGATGGGCGGCCCTGTTCAAGTCTGCAGGTAGCGGTCCACGAGGTTGATCTCCTGCAGCCTGCGCAGGCCCTCGCGGATGTCCTTCGCCCTGATCTCTCCAACTCCCTCGACCGCCTCCAGCTCTGCGTCGCTGGCAGCCAGCAGCTCGTCCAGGCCGCCGAACTCGTTCACGATCTCGGCGACCACCAGCTTGGGCAGCCGCGGAATCCGTCCCAGCACCCGGTAGCCGCGGGGTGAGACGGGATAGTCGAGGGTATTCAGCTTGCGGTCGTATCCAAGCAGCTCGGCCAGCCGCCCGAAGTCGAGGAGGTCCTGGTGGGGTAGGCGCCCGATCTCCTCAAGGCCCGCCGCGAAGCCCTCGTCGGAGTGGCTGAACAGATAGTCGCGCACGAGTGCCGCCTTCTCCGTCGCGGTGCCCACCGTCGTCTCCTCTAGCTGCATCTCGATCAATCGTCCCTCGCTGCCAAGCTCGACGATGTAGCGCTCGATCTCGACCGCCATCCGCGTCACGAGCTCTGAGCGCTGCAACACCGTCAGCACGTCGTGGAGCGTCGCCCCGCCCTCGAACTCCAGAGCCGTCAGGCGGGTCGAGACCTGATCCAGACGGGTGCGGTACTTATCGAGCGTCGCCAGCGCCTGGTTGGCCTTCGCCAGCACCACCGGAATGTCCTCGAGGATGTACTTGGCCCCGTCGACATACACCGACACCACCTCGCGGCGCTGCGAGATTGCGATCACGAGCGCGTCCGTCTGCTTGGACACGCGCTCGGCCGTGCGATGCCTGGTACCGGTCTCGTGCGAGAGGATCGTCGGGTCTGGCATCAGCTGAACGTTCGCCATCGTGATCTTCGTCGAGTTCGCGTTGAGGATGATCGCCCCATCCATCTTCGCGACCTGGTAGAGGAACGCAGGCGTGTAATCGATGTCGAGCTTGATCCCCCCGGAGTTCAGGAAACTGAGGTCCTCCGGCTCGCCGATAACTATCAACCCGCCCGTGCGGGCATGCAGGATGCTGTCGATCCCCTCCCGCAGAGCCGTGCCAGGGGCAATCATCTCGAGCGCCTTCATCAACCCCGGCTCTGCCCTTACTTCGGTATCGAAATCTTCGCCGGATCGTAGCGCCACGATCCCCCATTCTAGGGCATTTACCGTTCCTTTAGCGGCTCCTAGAAGCCTGGAGGACCGTCAGGCGACCGCTTGCGCTCGCCTGCTCGTCGAGAGCGCGAGCGCGAGCGCCTCGCGCAGCGTGGCCGCCTCGCACGCCTCCGCGCCGCTGTCAATCGGTGCGATCACATCGCCGCACCCGTGCTTGGCCGCCTCCTGCAGGCGCCGCTCGGGGTGCCCCACCCAGCGCAGCTCTCCGGTCAGGCCAAGCTCGCCGAAGCATGCGCGGGGGGTGCCCGTCAGCGGCACGCCGCGGCTCGCGCTCGCGACAGCCAGGGC
>Ga0208241_1000037_pt1 | contig 10796 bp, 9 predicted proteins | sample MicForSoiPHH12_O_FD_188040 | JGI IMG/M metagenome (GOLD analysis project Ga0208241, IMG submission 188040) | Forest soil microbial communities from Harvard Forest Long Term Ecological Research site in Petersham, Massachusetts, USA - MetaG HF047... | ecosystem: Environmental > Terrestrial > Soil >... | reverse complement strand
CCCGGGTGTCGACGCCGCGCGGGTGGCGACGTTCGGGTCCTCGATGGGCGGCGGCAACGCGCTCGCCGCCGCCGCCGCCGACCCGCGGGTCGCCGCCGCGATCAGTCAGGTTCCGTTCCTTGACATGTGGCGCCAGGCACACCGATCATCACCGCGCATCGTCGCACGGATGCTCTGGACAGCCGTCCTGGGAAGACATCTTCCTGCCGTGGGTCAACCGGATGAGGCGGCGTTCGTCAACGCGCCCGACGGTGAGACGGGCTGGCGTCACGTCGTCGCGATCGGCGAGGACTCACGCTGGCGCAACCGTGCATCGGCGCGATGGATCCTCGGCGTCCCCTACCGCCCAGCCCGCCACGCCAAGCGACTTCACTGCCCGTGGCTCGTCTGCGTCGGGGAGGCCGACCGGGTCGCCAAGCCCGGCCCGGCGATCGCAGCAGCTCGCCGGGCTCCGCTGGGCGAGGTCTGCACATACCCTGGCGTCGACCACTTCGACATCTACGACGGAGCTCAGCACGAGGCGGTCGTGACTGACGAGATCGACTTCCTGCGCCGCCACCTGCTACGCGAGGCTTGAGCAGCGCCGGCGTGCGGAGCCCCCGTTCGGCCTGCGGCTCCTCCCCGCTCGGGCGCTAGTCGCCGGACAGGCGCCTGAGCAGACCCAGCGCCTCGATCAGCACCCGCTGCTCCTCCTGGGATAGATCCTCGGCGATCGCGCGCGCGAGCCATCCCTCACGCTGGCGACGGTCCGCTTCCAGCGTCCGGCGGCCCTGCTCGGTCAGCTCGACGAGGATGCGCCGCCCATCGCTCGGGTCGGCGTGGCGCTCGATCAGGCCCTCGGTCTCCAGGTCGCCGATCGTCTGGGTCATGGACTGGGGGCGCACGCGCTCGGCGACGGCCAGGTCGCCGATCGACTTCGTGCCCTCGCGGTCCAGGCGCCCGAGCACGGCCCCCTGGGAGAGCGAGAAGCGATGCTCGGCGCGCAGCCGGCGCATCAGGTGGCCGAGCACCATGCGCAGCTCGCTGGCAAGCCTGGTGGTGTCGACCGCCTTGCCCACGGCGCGGAGATTATATCCCGAGAAGCCAAGGAAAACTGTTCAGTCTTCCTGTATAATAGAAGGGGAATGGCCACCAGCATGAGCGTCCCAGCGAGCACGAACGGCAGAGCGCCCGTCTCGGACAGCTACAAGTGGATCGCGCTGTCCAACGTGACGCTCGGGGTCCTGCTGGCGACGCTCGACGGCTCGATCGTGCTGATCGCGATGCCGAGCATCTTCCGCGGCATCCACCTCGACCCGCTGGTCCCGGCCAACAGCTTCTATCTGCTGTGGATGATCCTCGGCTTCCTCGTCGTGACGAGCGTGCTGATCGTGAGCCTTGGTCGCCTGGGGGACATGTTCGGCCGCGTGCGCATGTACAACCTCGGCTTCGTCATCTACACGCTCGCGTCGCTGCTGCTGACGATCGACTGGATGACCGGGCGTGCGGGCGCGTTGTACCTGATTGGGCTCCGCGTCGTGCAGGGAATCGGGGCGGCGTTCCTGCTGGCCAACTCGGCGGCGATCCTCACCGACGCCTTCCCGGCCAACCAGCGCGGCATGGCCCTCGGGATCAACAACATCGTCGGCGTCAGCGGCGTCTTCATCGGGCTGGTGCTCGGCGGCATCCTGGCGCCGATCGACTGGCGGATGGTGTTCCTCATCTCCGTGCCGATCGGGCTGTTCGGCACGGTGTGGGCATATCTCAAGCTCGAAGAGCGCAGCACGCCCAAACGCGCGCGGGTGGACTGGGCGGGCAACCTCACGTTTGCCCTCGGGCTGATCTTGATCATGGTGTCGGTCACCTACGGCATCCGTCCCTTCGGCAGCCACTCCACCGGCTGGACCAGCCCGCGGGTCATCGCCCTGCTGCTCGGCGGCGCGACTTGCCTGATGGCCTTCGCGCTGATCGAGCGACGGGTCGCCGACCCGATGTTCCGCCTGCCGCTGTTCCGAATCCGCGCGTTCACGTTCGGCAGCCTCTCCACGTTCCTCTCGGCTGTCGCCCGCGGAGGGCTAATGTTCATATTGATCATCTGGCTGCAGGGCATCTGGCTGCCCCAGCACGGCTACGACTTCGCCGATACGCCCCTATGGGCCGGGATCTACATGCTGCCGCTGATCATCGGCATGCTGCTGGCCGGCCCGAGCTCCGGATACCTGTCCGACCGCTTCGGCGCGCGCCCGTTCGCGACCGGCGGGATGCTCGGAGCGGCGCTCAGCTTCTTCCTGCTCGCGCTGCTGCCGACCGACTTCCCGTATCCGCTGTTCGCGCTCGTTCTGTTCCTCAACGGCATCTCGATGGGCATGTTCGCCTCGCCAAACCGCGCAGCCGTGATGAACAGCCTTCCGGCCGGCGATCGCGGCGCGGGCGGAGGCATGAACCAGACCTTCCAGAACTCCGCTCAGGTGCTCTCGATCGGCGTCTTCTTCACGCTCATGATCATCGGACTGTCCTCCAAGCTGCCGTCCACGATGCTCGCCGGCCTGCAGGCCCACGGCGTCTCATCCGCCACCGCCAACGGCGTCGCGCACCTGCCGCCGATCTCGATCCTGTTCGCGGCCTTCCTCGGCTACAACCCGGTCCAGCACCTGCTGGGGTCCCACGCGCTGGCCACGCTGTCGGCGCACAACCGCGCGGCGCTCGTCGGCAAGTCCTTCTTCCCCCACCTGATCTCAGCGCCGTTTCGCTCGGGGCTGCACGAGGCATTCGCGTTCGCGATCATCGCCTGCCTGATCGCCGCGGCGGCCTCGCTGATGCGGGGAGGGCGCTATCACGCCGAGGATCACGCCGACACCGCCACGACGAGCGCCGATAGCGCCGCGCCGCCGGCGGGTAGGTCAATCGCAACCGGCGGCCCGGTCGCCAAGCAGCAGGCTGGGTCGCCCGTGGCCGGCCCGGCAATCCATGCCATCACCAGAGAGGAGCAGCATGCGCGTTGAATGGTACGGCCAGTCGGCGTTTCACCTGAGCGGAAGGGAGGCGTCGGTGGCGATCGACCCGTTCGCAGACCTGTCGGGGCTGACAAGCCGCGGGATGCAGTTCGACTACCCCCGGATCGACGGCGTGGCGGCCGACCTGCTGCTCGTCACCCACGAGCACGCCGATCACAACGGCGTGGAGGCGATCGGCGGAGACCCGGCGATCCTGCGCTCCACGGCCGGCACGCTGGAGTCTCCGCTCGGCGAGGTGGGCGCGATCGCCTCCGAGCACGACGAGCAGGCCGGCACCGCCCGCGGCCCGAACACGATCTTCGCGTTCTCGCTCGACGGGCTGCGCGTGTGCCACATGGGCGACTTCGGCCAGCGCGAGCTGCGCGAGGAGCAGGCGGCGGCGATCGGCGAGGTCGACCTGCTGCTCATTCCCGTCGGCGGCGGGCCCACGATCGGGGCCGAGCAGGCGGCGGCGATCGTCGAGCGCCTGTCTCCGCGTTGGGCGGTGCCGATGCACTACCGCACGCCGCGCATTGGCTTCCTGGAGAGCGCCGAGGACTTCCTGGAGCGCTCACCCCACGTCGAGCGCCTGCCGAGCCCGGCCTTCGACACCGAGGAGCTGCCGGTGCATGACGGCCCGCTCGTGATCGTCCCGGCGGCGCCGTAGGGCCGGGGCGAAGCGCCTCGCGGCGCGGGCACGCTCGGGCCAAGCGCCTTGCTCAGCCCTGTGCCCGTGCCCCGGGCACCGAGGCAATCGTGAGGCTCAGGAGCCGCTCAGCGCCGCGAGAACCAGCTCGTCGTGCTGGGCCGGCTTGACCTTGCGCAGCACCCGGGCGATCCGCCCGTCGCCGTCGATTACGAACGTCGTGCGCTCGTTTCCGTAGTAGGTGCGCCCGTACATCGACTTCTGCACCCACACGCCGTATGAGTCCGCGACCGCATGGCCCTCGTCCGCCAGCAGGGGAAAGTTCAGCGCCTCTTTTTCGTGGAACTTCTTGACCTTCGCGACGCTGTCGGGAGATACGCCCAGCACCACCGCGCCAGCCTTCGCGTAGTCGGCCCGATGGTCGCGCACGCCACACGCCTGGGTCGTGCAGCCAGGCGTTGCCGCCTTCGGGTAGAAATAGACGACGACCGGCTGGCCGCGGAAGTCCGAGAGCTTCACCGCCCTGCCGTCCTGGTCGGGCAGCTCGAAGTCGGGAGCCTCGTGTCCTTGCTCGACCATGCGCGGATCGTAGTCAGTCTGAGCGGTCGGCGACGAGCGTTCGATGCGCCCTCACCTCGCCTCCAGGACTTGCTCGAGCGTAACGCACTGCCCGAGGAGCCGGAGTAGCGTTGGCCACAAATCCTAACGACAGAGAGGTTTTGGTATGGCTGGTGACGCATTGTTTCTCGGCTGGGGCCCCGTCGTCCGGGGTCGCGAGCTTAAGGCGCTGGAGGTCTTCCAGGAGACTCTCACGTACTACGGCACCTTGCAGCAGGATGGCCGGATCGACAGTTTTGAACCTGTTCTGATAGCCCCGCACGGCGGCGACCTCGCCGGGTTCATCCTGTTGCGAGGCTCACGTGCCTCGCTGGACGAGGTGCGCTCCAGCGACGAGTTCCGGCGCCTGGTCGCTCGGGCGGCTGCAATCGTAGACGACGTCGGCGTGATAGACGCCTACACCGGCGAAGCGCTCGCTCAGCAGATGGCCACCTTCCAGGCCGTCTCCCAAGAGCTGGGTGGTTGACCCGCAATCGACTGGACTTCGTGCCTGTCCTGCCAGGCACGAAGTTCTCGCTGGAGAAGGCTTGGAGCTGAAACCTCGCTGCGCCATCCGCATCGACCGATGCTTCAGCGCAGCAAACGCGAGAGACGGCGGTCCTTCAGCACCTTGCCCTCGGTCTGACAGGAGGGACAGTAGGCGATCACGTAATCCTCGAAGTGCACCGCTCGCAGCGTCGTGGCACAGCGCGGGCACTCCTCGCCCTCGTGCCTGTGAACCTGCAGCGGCATCGGCAGCTTGTCGGGGATCGGCAGTCGGACGACCTCTTCGTAGTGCGCCAACGCCGCGCCGAGCGTCTCCACGATCGCCGCCGAGAGTCGCTCGCGCTCGCCCTCGTCCAGGTCGTTGCCGCGCTTGTACGGCGAGAGCATCGCGCTCCACAGGATCTCGTCGACCCAGGAGCGGCCGATGCCGGCGATCGTCCGCTGGTCGCGCAGCACGGCGTGCAGGGGGCGCGGCGCGTCCAACAGCTCTTCCAGCGGCAGCCGCAACGGCCACGCCTCCGGCCCCAGCGTGGCGAGCGCCTGATCGTCCTCAAGCTCAGCCGCGCGCAGCAGCTTGACCCAGGCGGCCTGCTTCGAGCCGAACTCGCGCAGCCGCAGCTCGCGCCCATCGGCGAGGCGCACGAGCAGCCGCGAGGTGCGATCGCGCGGACCCGCGCGCTTGTCATACAGCTGCAGGCGCCCCGCCGACATCAGGTGAATCAGCAGGGCCAGATCCCCCGAGACCTCCACGATCAGGTGCTTGCCACGCCGGCGCACCCGATCGATTCGCCGTCCCACCAGCTCGGACAGCGGCGGGTCGAACGTCTTGAGAGCGTTGATGCCCGGCGCCAGTGCCGACTCGATCTCCACGCCACGCAGTGCGCGGTCGAGCAGACGCGCCGTGATCTCGACCTCGGGCAGCTCGGGCATCGCCCCTCATCGTAGGGCGATGAGCGCGAGCGCCCGAACGGCGAGCCGGGCGACCGTGAACTGGCTAGTTTGCGCCGATCGGGGGGCCGTTGTAGGCCACGCCGCTCGGATTTCGCCAGCTCACGCGCCAGTTGACGCCGCGCGTCGAGGAGTGCAAGGTCCAGTAGCCGTGCGAGTCGGTCGAGACGATCGCCAGCGTGCGAAAGCTCCGCGAGCCCGGCGTCTGAACCCGCACCTTCACCCTCGTGGCAGCGGTCGCCGGGCGCACGAGACCCCACAGCGAGTAGCCCGAGGAGGTCCTGCTGACGACCAGCGGCAGGGGGTAGGAATAGTAGAGCGTCTTGGCCCCCCCGCGCGAGGTCAACAGGCCGGTGCGATAGCCGTTGAGGCCGTTGTGCGGGTTTTCGTCGGTGAGCAGGTACTGGGAGAAGGCGACCACGTCCGGGTTCCCCCACGCGATCTTTTCGGAGATCGCGTCGTATTCGGCCTGCTGCTGCTGTGAGACGCCGAGCGTGTTCGGCTTGCTCTCGACGCCGAACTCGGTCAGGTACATTGGGATGTGGGCCGGTATCGCGTGCGCGTGACTGGCTTTTTCAAGCGCGTTCGACAGCCTGTTGAGCGATCCGATCGTCACCTCGTCCGTTTCCGGCGGCCGGTAGAACGGTCCCTGGACTGCTGGGTAGGTGTATGGATGATGCGCGTAGCCGTAGATCGGCAGCGTGCTGCACGTGGAGGCCTTGTGGTAGGCGCCGTTCAGGCACAGCGCTTCGCGCAGGAACTCCAGCGGGGCGAGCTCGCGATGGTTGTCTTCGCTTCGCGAGAAGACCCTGTCCACGCCGAACGGCGCCGTTTCGCCAAACAGAACCTTCGGAGCGGTGATCCCCGCCGCCTTCAGTCCTGCATATCCCGCCTGCCACAGGCCCCGGTAGATGCGCGGCGAGGCCGGCGTCCCGTTGGAGTTGAACTGCGGGAGCAGCCAGCCCGGGATGTTGGGCTCGTTCCAGATCGCATAGAGCGATACCTCCGACCCGTAACGGCGGCCGACGGCCGTCATGAACTGTTCGAACTGCTTGTCGTCGGGGCGCGTGATCAGGTCTCGGTGACCGGCCGTCGCCCACTTCGGGGCCGGCGCCGTGACGGTCAGCAGCACCTGCCATTTCAAGCGCGCGGCTTCTTCCAGCACCACGTCGTAGCCGCCCCAGCGGTAGCTCGCCGGGTTCGTCGCGTCGAATTTGGGACGCCTCGAGCTGTTGGCGGCGGGCGCGACTTCGTGCCAGTGCAGCTCCAAGCGCAACGCTTTGACGCCAAGGCGCTCGAGCTTCAAGAAGGTGGCGTGGTGGGCCGGACTGAGCAGGTCCTTTGGAGCCTCGAAGAACACCGTTTGCGCGTGCGACGCGAAGGCCGGCGCCGGCGCGCCCACGGCGAGCGCAGCGAATGCCGCGGCAAACACGACGAGGACGCGCGTTCTGAGGGCTGAGAGAGCTGGGATCGGGAACATGGACCGTTAAGACACGGGCGGGAAGACGATGTTGCGGTCGCCGCCACATCGGCCTCGCCAGCGCGCGGATGACGATCCCGCGGGCGGCCGTGTAGCGTGCAAGCCGATGACCTTATCGGTTGCGCGGGACGACATCGTCTACAGCCATGCCGAAGTCGGGACAGACGCACGTCCGCCGCTGCTCGTCCTCGAGCCGCTGAGGGCATTCCTGGACGAGCACGGCCTCGGCGAGGGGGAGATCGAGGCCAGCCCGATCGGCGAGGGGCACTCGAACGTGACCTATCTGATCAAACGCGGTCCGCTCGAGGTCGTGCTGCGCCGTCCTCCGCGCCCGCCGCTGCCGCCGAGCGCCCACGACGTCCTGCGCGAGGCGCGCCTGCTGCGGGCCCTGCGCGACACACCCGCGCGGGCGCCGACGGTGCTCGCGGTGTGCGAGGAGGAGGCAACGATCGGCAGCCCGTTCTACGTGATGGAGCGGATCCACGGCGAGGTGATGGTCACGAGCATCCCCGCCGACCTTGACGCGCCAGCCGAACGCCACGCGATCGGCGAGCAGCTCGTCGATGCGCTCGTCGAGATCCACTCGGTGGACTGGCGGGCCGCCGGGCTTGAGGGCTTCGGCAAGCCCACCGGCTACCTGGAGCGCCAGCTGCGGCGCTTCGTGGGCCTGTGGGAGGTAAACAAGACACGCGAGATCCCAGCCGTCGAGCGCGTCGGGAGCTGGCTCGCCGAGAACATGCCGAGCTCTCCCGCGGCCACGATCGTCCACGGCGACTACCGCCTCGGCAACACGATCTTCGCGGCCGAGCCGCCGGCGCGCCTGACGGCGGTGCTCGACTGGGAGATGGCCACGATCGGCGATCCGCTGGCCGATCTCGGCTACCTGTGCATGATGTGGGCCGAGAAAGACGATCCGGTCGGAGGGTTGCGCGAGGCACTCGGCGCGGTCACCCGCCGCGAGGGATTTCAAACGCGCGCCGAGATGATCGGCTACTACGAGCAGCGCACCGGGCGCTCCATGCAAGCGCTGCGCTGGTATACGACGCTCGCGCTGTGGAAGTCGATCGTGTTCATGGAGGGCAACTACAAGCGCGCCGTCTCCGGGACGACCGACGACCCGTACCTGAGGCAGTTCGGCGACGGCGTGCTCGAGCTCGCTCGCCAGGCCGAGGAGGTGGCGCATGGCGCCTGAGCCGCCTGCGCCCTCCGGGCGCGAGGCGCCCGCAGCGGCCCTGCAATCGGCCCCGGGCGACGGCGTCCAGACGGCGGGCGCCGGCGCTGCCCGCGCCGGCCTGCTGATCGACTGGGGCGGCGTGCTCACGAGCAACCTCTTCGCCTCCTTCCAGGCCTTCTGCCTGCAGGCGCAGATCGATCCGCAGACTCTTCGCGAGCGCTTCAGCGGCAATGAGTCGTTCCGCGAGCTGCTGATCGGGCTGGAGAAGGGAGAGATCGAGGAGTCGGCCTTCGAGCTGCGACTCGGCCCGCTGCTCGGCGTCGAGGCGGACGGGTTGATCGACGGGCTGTTCGCCGGCGTGCAGCCCGATACGGCGATGCTCGATGCCGTCCGTCGGGCACGCGACGGCGGCGTGCGCACGGCGCTCGTGTCGAACTCGTGGGGCGTCCACCGCTACCCACACGAGCTGTTCGGCGAGCTGTTCGATGGCGTCGTGATCTCCGCCGAAGAGGGCATCCGCAAGCCCTCGCGCCGGATGTACGAGCTCGGCGCCGAGCGAGCGGCGATCGCCCCCGAGCTCTGCGTCTACGTCGACGATCTGCCGTTCAACCTTCCCCCGGCGGAAGCGCTCGGCATGGCCACCGTTCATCACACGAGCGCCGCGAGCACGATCCCGGAGCTCGAGCGGCTGCTTGCGATCGCGCTGCGCGACGACGACGACGCGGAATCGGCTCAGCAATAGCCGTCGGGGATCCGGCACGGCGCTTATGCAAAAGCGCATTTGAGCCGACGGGAAAATATGGCCCCGCTTCTCGCCGAGGCGGACCGCGGCATGGACGCTCCCACGCAGACGGGCCTCGGGACGAACTTCGGTACCAGCCTGATGGCAAAGATCCTCGCCGCCCTCTTCGGCGCTGGGGCGACACTCGCACTTCTCACGCTCGCGCTTCCGCACTCTCCACGGGCGAGCGAGCTTGGCCTGCTGGTCATCGTCGCCACCGCCTACCTGGTCGCCGGCGCGTTGCTGTTGCGGGCAAGCCGCTTGCCGGCGCGAGTTCTTCCGCTCGCTCTGGCGTGGGGAAGCACGCTGATCACGGGCGTCGCCTATTTCTCCGCGGAGAATCCCAGCCCGCTGGTCTTCTTCTACCTGTGGGTCTTCCTGTACTCCTCCTACTTCTTGACGACCACCGAGTCGGCCATCCAGATTCTCTATGTCGGCGTCGCCTACGGCGCGCTCCTGATCGCAAGGCCGCCTCCGGGTGGGATCCCCCAGTGGTGGCTGGTCGGCATGGGCACGCTCGCAGTCGCCGCCGTCCTGATCCGCTCGATGCGCGAGCGCGTCGAGCTGCTGATCGCGCGACTTTACGACGCCGCCCGCGCCGACCCCTTGACCAAGCTCTCCAACCGGCGCGGCTTTCGTGAGCTGCTCGACCTCGAGCTCGCACGGGCGCGCCGCGCCGAGGCGAGCATCACCGTGGTGGTCGGAGACCTGGATCACTTCAAGGAAGTCAACGACCGCTCCGGCCACCACGTCGGCGACATCGCCCTGCGGCGGGTCGCACGCCTGTTGGAATCGGGCAAGCGAGACATCGACGGCGTCGCGCGCGTGGGCGGCGAGGAGTTCGCGCTGGTCCTACCCGACACGGACGACCACGGCGCATTCGTGATCGCCGAGCGCCTGCGCTGCGGGCTGCGTGACGAGTTCGCCCGCGACGCGATCCCGCTCACGATCAGCTTCGGCGTGGCGAGCTACCCGCAGAACGGAGAGACGGCGGCGTCGCTTCTGCGCGCCGCCGACGTGGCGCTCTATGCGGCCAAGCGCAGCGGGCGCAATCGGACGGTGCTCCACAGTCCAGCCCTACGGGCCGTGCCCTGCGTGGACGGGGATTCGCGGGACATCGCCGCCGAACGCTTCGTCGCGGTCATACTCGATCTCGCCGAGGCTGTCGATCTGCGTTTCAGCGGCAGCGCGCGACACTCCGAGACCGTCGGGCGCTACGCCGAGATGATGGCCAATCAGCTCGGCCTGTCCGAGCAGCGGACAGGCCGCGTGCGCCTCGCCGGCCTGCTGCACGACATCGGCAAGGTGGGCGTGCCGGACCTCATCTTGAGAAAGCCCGGGAAGCTCACCGAGGAGGAGTTCGCGCTGATCAGGCGCCACCCCGAGCTCGGCGCGCAGATCCTCGAGCATCCGAGCCTCACCGATGTTCGCGAATGGGTGGCCGCTCATCACGAGCGCCCCGACGGCCAGGGCTACCCGCTCGGACTGCACGACGAGGAGATCCCGCTGGAGGCGCGGATCCTCGCGGTGGCCGACGCCTACGAGGCCATGACCAGCGACCGCACCTACCGTTCCTCGATGGCCCACACCGACGCCCGCGCCGAGCTCGAGCGCTGCGCGGGGACTCAGTTCGACGCAAGCGTCGTCGCGGCCCTCCTCACCGTCCTGGAGCGCGAGGCCGAGCACGCCGA
>Ga0208241_1000036_pt1 | contig 10865 bp, 9 predicted proteins | sample MicForSoiPHH12_O_FD_188040 | JGI IMG/M metagenome (GOLD analysis project Ga0208241, IMG submission 188040) | Forest soil microbial communities from Harvard Forest Long Term Ecological Research site in Petersham, Massachusetts, USA - MetaG HF047... | ecosystem: Environmental > Terrestrial > Soil >... | reverse complement strand
ACCACCGGCCCGACTGCGGGCGCGTCGCGCACTTGCATCCCACTATTTTGGCTCTGCCACGCCGTTTGCGGGGTGGCTCCCAGTCTGCTTGCGTGCGCAACGACACCGCGCTATACTAACTACACTTTCGTAAGCACATATGGAGCGAATACCATGCCCTCTGCCTCAGAGAACAACCAGATCCAAGCCTCCCCGCAGCCCAAGCCCCTCCTGCGGCTGATCCCGCTCGATGACACCGTCGTGTTCCCGAACATGGGCATCACGCTGACGATCGACGTCGGCGATGACGAGCGCGTCGTGCTCGTCCCCCGCCACGAGAACGAGTTTCTGGAGGTGGGCACCGTCGCCGAGGTGTCCGAGCGTATTCGCCTCCCCGGCGGCGGCCACGCAGTGGCCATCTCTGGCGAGCACCGCGCGCTGATTGGCGCGGCCCAGACGGGACCCAGCGGCGAGCTGCGCGTCGAGGTCGACGAGCGCCGCGACGAGGTTCCGGTCGACAAGCGCACGCGCGAGCTCGAGCGCGAGTACCGCGCGACCGTCGAGGAGATCCTCGAGCTGCGCGGCGACGACGGGCGCATCGCCGCCTTCCTGCGCGCGATCGCCGAGCCCGGCGCGCTCGCGGACTCCGCCGGCTACTCCCCGAACCTGTCCTACGAGCAGAAGGTCGAGCTGCTGCGCACGCTCGACGTCACCGATCGCCTGGAGCTGGCCGTGACGCTGCAGCGCGAGAGCCTGGCCGAGCTGCAGGTTCGCAAGCGCATCCGCGAGGACGTCCAGGAGGGCGCCGAGAAGCAGCAGCGCGAGTACTTCCTGCGCAAGCAGATGGACTCGATCCGCAAGGAGCTCGGCGACGACGACGCCTCCGTGGCCGAGGAGTACCGCGCCAAGATCGAGGAGGCCGGCATGCCCGAGGAGGTGAACGAGCAGGCCCTCAAGGAGCTCAGCCGCCTGGAGCGGATGGGCGAGCAGACGGGCGAGTCGAGCATGATCCGCACCTACCTGGACTGGCTGATCGCCGTGCCGTGGAGCAAGCGCTCCGAGGAGCACCTGGACCCGGTCGCCGCGCGAGCGGTGCTGGACGCCGACCACGCCGGCCTGGAGGACGTCAAGGACCGCGTGACCGAGTACCTCGCCGTGCGCAAGCTGCGCCAGGACCGCGGGATCGAGCTCGACCCCAAGTCGGGCGCGATCCTCACCCTGATCGGGCCGCCCGGCACCGGCAAGACATCGATCGGCGAGTCGATCGCCCGCGCCACCGGACGCGAGTTCGTGCGTATGTCGCTCGGTGGCGTGCGTGACGAGGCCGAGATCCGCGGCCACCGGCGCACCTACATCGGCGCGCTGCCCGGACGCCTGGTCAGGGCGCTGCGCGACGCCGGCACGATGAACCCGGTGATCCTGCTCGACGAGGTCGACAAGGTCGGCGCGGACTGGCGCGGAGACCCCTCCGCGGCGCTGCTCGAGGTCCTGGACCCCGCGCAGAACCACTCCTTCCGCGACCACTACCTGGACGTCGAGCTGGATCTCAGCCAGGTGATGTTCCTGGCCACCGCCAACGTCGCCGACACGATCCCCGGACCGCTGCTCGATCGCATGGAGGTGATCCGCTTCGACGGCTACACCTCCGAGGAGAAGCTCGCGATCGCAAAGGGCTACCTGTGGCCGCGCCAGCGCGACCGCAACGGCCTGCGCGAGGACGAGGTGCAGATCTCAGACGACATGCTCCGCACGATCATCTCCGAGTACACGCGCGAGGCCGGAGTCCGCAACCTCGAGCGCGAGCTCGGCACCGTGCTGCGCAAGACCGCGACCGAGATCGCCTCGGCTCAAACCCCTCAAACCCAGACCAAGACCGACGAGCAGCCCGGCGCTGCCGGCGAGGACGCCAAGAAGCCCTCTGCCGAGAGCAACGGCAAGCTGCCCGTCGAGAGGAAGAAGCCCGTCAAGAAGGCCAAGCCCGCCAAGGCGGCCAAGCAAGCCCCGGTGAAGATCGATCTGGAGGTGGTGCGCGACGCGCTCGGCCGCCAGAAGTTCTTCCAGGAGTCGGCCGCGCGGACCGCGACGCCGGGCGTCGCCACCGGTCTGGCAGTGACCGGCGCCGGCGGAGACGTGCTGTTCGTCGAGGCCACCGCGATGAAGGGCAGCGGCTCCGGCGGCAACAGCCTGGTTCTGACCGGCCAGCTCGGCGACGTCATGAAGGAGTCGGCGAAGATCGCCCTCTCCTACGTGCGCGGCCACGCCGAGGAGCTCGGCATCGACGAGCACGCGTTCGAGAACCGCGAGTTCCACGTGCACGTTCCCGCCGGGGCGATCCCCAAGGACGGTCCGAGCGCGGGCGTGACGATGGTCACGGCGCTGGCCTCGCTGCTGTCCGGACGCCCGGTCAAGCACACGGTCGGCATGACCGGCGAGGTCACGCTGCAGGGCCGCGTGCTGCCGATCGGCGGTTTCAAGCAGAAGGCGCTTGCCGCCAACGCAGCCGGCCTGACCGATGTGATCCTGCCGGAGCGCAACCGCGGCGATCTGGATGACATTCCCGAGGAGGTTCGCAAGCAGATGAGCTTCCACCCGGTGATGACCGTCCAGGAGGTGCTCGACCGCGCACTGGAGCCCGCACGCGATGTCGCGCACGTCTCCTAGATGCAAGCCCGTTCCAGCGGAGGTTCGTCAGACGGCGGACCTCCTGGAGCGGCGCTGGCAGCTCTCGATCATCTACGCGGCCCTCACCGGGGCGCTGCGCTTCAATGAATTCGCCGAGGCCGTCGCGGGCATCTCGCCGCGGATGCTCTCCGAGCGCCTGCGCGACCTCGAGGCGGCTGGACTCGTCAAGCGGACGGTGATCCCCTCGAGCCCGCCGACCGTCGAGTACCGGCTGACCGAGCGCGGGCGCCGGCTCGGGCCGATCATCGACGCGATGCGCGCCTACGCCGGCGAGCCGGTCGGCTGACCGCTCGCCGGCCGCTCCTCGAGCCGCCCGCCGATCTCCGAGCTGGCACCCACCAGCTGACCGCCCGCACAGCTCTCCGCGTGGATCGCCTCGCGGCGCGGGTTGCGAATCCCCAGCGCTCCCGCGGCTCCGCCGGCGGCGACGAGCACCGCGGCGATCGCCATGCCGAGGTGGAAGCTGTGCAGGGACGCCTGTTCGGCGGCCCGCGTCAGCGCTCGCGCCTGTGCGCTCGGCAAGCCGTGGACATCCGGGCGCCCGAGCGGAAGCTTCTTGGCCTGGCTGACGGCCGCGCGCGCCGCCGCACCGAGCGGCCGCCCGCTCAGACGCTGATCGAGCGCCGATCCGAACGACGTCGCGACTGCCGCGCCGACGGACGCCGTCCCCAGCAACCCCGCCACGCGCGCGATCGCGTTGTTGACGCCTGAGGCGATCCCGGCCTCTTTCTCGGACCCCGTGAGCACCGCCGCGGTCAGCGGCGCGACGGTCATCGACAACCCGAGCGCGAACACGAGCAACGGAGGCAGCACTTCAGAGACGTAGTCGGCCTTCACGCCGACGCGCTGGAACAGCAGCAGCCCCGCCGCCCCGATCAGCGGTCCCGCGCCCATGAACAAGCGCGGGCCGAGGCGGTCCGCGAGCGCCCCGAAGCGGCGCGAGAGGAAGAACATGATGATCGTCACCGGCAGCGTCGCGAGGCCGCTCTTCAGCGGCGAGTAGCCGCCGATCTGCTGCAGGAACAGCACCAGGAAGAAGAACAGGATCGACAGGCCCGCATACATCGAGAGCGTCTCGATGTTGCCCGCCGAGAAGTTCCGCCGGCGAAACAGGCCCAGCGGGAGCATCGGATCGCGCGCCCGGGACTCATAGAAGGTGAACGCGCTCAGCAGCAGCACACCCGCGATCAGCGGAGCCCACACCGCGGGACTGGACCAGCCGAGCCGCGGCTGCTCGATCAGCGCGAACACCGGACCGCCGAGGCCGGCGGCGCACAGCACCGCCCCGCCGAAGTCGACCCGCCGCGCGCCGCGCGAGCGCGGCGCAGAGGCGGGGATTGCAAACAGGATCAGCGCGACGCATGCGACCGCGAGCGGGATGTTGATGATGAAGATCCAGCGCCACGATGCGATCGCCAGCAGCTCGCCGCCCGCCAGCGGTCCGAGCACCCCGGCGATCGCGCCCCAGGCCGTCCAGCTGCCGATTGCGGCGCCCCGCTCGGACTCCGGGAAGGTGTTGACGATCACCGCCAGCGAGCTCGGCACGAGCAGCGCACCGGCGATCCCCTGCACGGCCCGCGCCGCGACGAGCGCTTCGATGCTCGGCGCGATCGCACAGGCGGCCGAGGCGAGGCCGAAGCCCCCGACGCCGAGCGCGAACACGCGCCGCTCGCCGTACAGATCGCCGAGCGAGCCGCCGATCAGGATCAGCGAGCCGAGCGTCAGCAGATAGCCATTCGCCACCCACTGCTGTGCGGCCAGCCCCCCGCCGAGCGCGCGCTGAATCGTCGGCAGCGCGACGTTCACGACCGTGCCGTCGAGCAGCGTGATTCCCGAGCCGAGGATGCACGCGATCAGCGTCAGGCGCTTGACGGACGCATCGCTGCGCGCGGGCATGCGACCACGTTATCCGCGACGGCAAGAGCCCTGCTGCGTGAAACGGGCGGGCCGACCCTCGGCAGCGACGATCAGCTGACGGTCAATGCCTCCAGAAGGGGCTGACCCACCGCCGATCCGCGGTGCGGCGATCTGCTCGGTGACGCACCGGCGTTCGGCGCGCTGACGGTGGCCGTCGCGCCCGTCGGCTCGAGCACTACCCGCAGCAGAGCCGTGCCAGAGGAAGCCGCGATCGCGCCTGACAGCTCAATCGTTCGAGCGATCTCCTCGACCGGGACCAGGCACTCCTCGAGAAAGCGCCGAACGCCGGCTCTGCCGAGCATGCCTCCATCGACCTCGAGCTCCTCCACCTGGATGCGCCCGTCGGCGAGGCTCGATTGGGGCGAGAGAACGCACGCGACCATGTCATCGCGGGCGCCTTGCGCCGCGGCTCTGACCTCGTGGAGCAGATCGGCAGCCTCGGGCCGCGAGCCCAGACCGGCGAGGAGCTCGCTCAAGCGCTCGCGACCGAGCAGCTGGCCGTGGCTTCGCGCCTCGATCAGGCCGTCGCTGAAGAAGCACGCCGCGGCGCCCGCGGGGAGCGAGACGGTGCTCTGGCGACGTCCCGTCGGCACGCCCCAGCCGATCGGCGGCGAGGAGCAGATCGTCACCGGCTCGCGCGTCGGGAAGCCGAGCAGGACCGGCGGAGGATGACCGGCAAGCGCGTAGGTGAGCTCGCTTCTCTGTGCGTCGAACACGCCCACCGCAACGGTCGCGTAGCGCTCGCGCGTCGGGTCGACGAGGACCCGTCCGGCCAGCGCGAGCGCCGTGCGCGGATCCAGGCCCGCCTGCAGATAGGCACGCAGCGTGTAGCGCGTGAGCGCTGCGTGCGTCAGCGCTTCATGTCCATGCCCGGCGACGTCCCCCAGCATGATCGCCACGTTTCCCGACTCCGTCGTGAAGAGGTCATAGAAATCTCCGCCCGCCGCCGGACCCTCGGCCGGTCGATACGCGACGGAGATCGCAAGGCCGCCCAGTCGGGGCGGAACCTCGGGCACGAGCGCCGCCTGCATCGCGCCGAGATCGCGGATCAGCGTCACGCGCTGGCGCTCCAGCCGCCGAGCGCGCAGCGCCGCAACGCGCGAGCGAACGGCGAACCAGATCGCCAGCAGCAGCAGCGCGATGATGATCGGCTTGCTCCAGTCCGGGACCGGGATCGGCAGTGGAATGTGCCTGCCGATCGCTTCCAGCGGATTGCTCGTCGCGTGCGCCCGGACGTGAGCGCGCAAGGCCGCCGTGCGAGCGACGAGCGGAGAGCCCTGCGCGGATGCGACGAGCGTCGGCCCCGCGGTGAGCGCCAGTGCAGCAAGCGGACCGCTGGCGCGCGCTGCGCGGCGGGCCGGCGTCGAGCGACCCGTGCCCGAGAGTCCCAGCTGGCTGGAGCCTCCGGTCGGCTGCCCGCTGCTGCTCGCGATCTGGGGAACAGGCGCCGTGGCCGCACTGCCCGTGCCCGCAGCAGCGAGGATCGGCGGCGAGCCCGGCGCCGTCGCCGAGCCGACCGTCGCCGGCGCGGTTTTTGAGCTCGCGCGCCTGCTGCTCAGCCCTTCCTTGCCGCTTGCCGGCGGCGGTGTCGCTTCGTGATGCCTGCCGCTGCCACCGCCAGATCCTTTGCGATGCGGGCGTTTGCGGCCCGCCGCGGCGACCCGTTCCTGCGCGGATTCGCCGGTCCGCGACGTGGCATTTGGCGACGTCGCGCCCGACGAGGGCTTGGCCGGGCGCGAGCGCCTGGCATGTGCTGACCTGCGCTGCGGCGAGAGCCTTGCATGGGCGCCGTTGTCCACCGTCGGCTGCCCCTGCAGAGACGGTTCAGCCGCTGACGCGCGTTCGCGCTCGGGGCGCGGCCTGCCGCGCGCGGGCCGCGCGGGCGGAGAAGAATTGCCCGTCGATGAGGTCGTCCGCGTGGGCGACGGCCCGGCTGCCGGCGTCGACTTGCCGGCGGGCACGGGCTTGGGCGGCGGAGGCGTTTCGGCCCGCGCGGGCCTGCCCGGCGGAGGCGTCGTTGGCGCGCGCGACGGATCGGTCGCTCGAGCGCTGGCGCGCGATGCGGCGTGCGACTGGATCGGTACGACGACTGGTGCGGCGCAAACCCCGATGAGCACAAGTCTCATTACCGTGCTTCGACCCGTGGGTCGCACGCGTGCCATCGTCAGCCAGCCCGCGCCCGCGCTGACTCCGACGCACGAGCCTTGGAGAGGCGAACGGTCGTGCCCCCCGGCTCGATGCACAGCTCCACCTCATCGACGAGACTCGCCATCAGGGCCAGCCCTCGACCGTGCTCGGAGGTCTCAGCGCTGTCCATGACGGGCATCGCGAAGGTGCCGCGGTCGCTGACGGCGAACGTCAGGCGGTCGGCGTCGGCGACGATGCTCAGATGGATCATGCCCTGCTCGTCGGAGGCGCCGTGGCGGATCGCGTTCGTCACCGCCTCGTTGACGGCGTAGACGAACTCGTAGCAACCATCCGCGTCGAGGCCGAACGCCTCGGCAACCTCGCCGGCATATCTCCGCGCCGCGCCAAGCTCCGAGCGCCGCGCCGGTATGTGCAACTCGCTGGCGGACGCGGTGACGGTGTTCGAGCCAGGAGGCACGCGGCTCACCCAGCCAGAGCGAGCGCCGAGACCGCCTCATCGCGTGAGCGATACAGCGTGATCACGCTGTCCAGGCCGGTGATCTCAAGGATCTGCAAGACCTTCTCGTGCGTGCATACGACCGCCATCGATCCACCGCCGGCCTCGTCCAGCCGCTCGACGGCGCCCGCGATGACGCCGATTGCCGTCGAGTCGATGAACGTGACGTCCGTCAGATCGAGGATCAGCCGACGTCTGCCGGCCTTGATCGCTCGCAGGACACGCGTCCGAAGCTGCGGGCTAACCTCGTAGTCGACCTCGCCACCGAGCGCGAGGACGGCGAGGTCGGGACAGCCGGCGTCGCCGGCCTGGACCTCATCGCCTATGTAGAAAGACCTCATTCGCGCCTCCGGCGAGGTGTGAGAAGGGATTGGCAAGTTCTCGCATGGATTCGGCCATGCGACACCGATCCTTTAGCCTTGGGGCAGACGCTAGACGGGAGTGGGACACGCTCGCCGGCTGAACGGGCCGCCGAAGCCCGGCTCGGGCGCAGACGCCCCGACCTGCGAGGCCGGATGCCAGTGGACAGCGCGCGGCGTCAGTGACTCGCAGGCCACGTGAAAGCTGCCCAAATTGCGGCTGTTTTCGAGCGCACGACCCGCTGTGTCCGCGATATTCTTCTCATCCCGGCGGCCACCCCGAAGCCGCTGGCGCCCGAGGGGCAGGAGGCCGTTGGAGAGCAGTTCAGGAAGCCCGGCATCGTCCGGGCTTCGGGCGTTGTCGGGGTGATTCCCCTGCCAATCCGTGGCCTGCGCGAACGGCTCGCCGCGCGCTTTTTGACCCGTCAGGCTGGTTTGCCCAGCGAGCCGCCGCAGCTGCAATAAACCAGACTTGACACGGCACGCCGCAGGTGGAACACTCGATGGTGTCTTCACTACTCCTCGCGGCGCGTTCTGGCCGGATGCCGGGGCGCGCCGCATCTAGTTGAGGCCGGCGCGCAAGCGCTCTCGGAGGCCGTGAAGGGCGTCTTTCCCCGGGGTTCGCTCCTCCCATCTCCCACGAACGTCGAGCGGCCCGGGCCGCCTTGAGCGACGCGAAGTCGGCGACATGGACGGAGGCAAATGGAGCAGCCAGCACCGGCATGATTCAGCGCGCGAGGGCAATCACCGCGAGCGCGACCCAGGCGACGGACGTGGCGCTGAAGAGCAGCGCGCCGAAGCCGCGATAGGCAAGCTTCTGGCCCAGCTCAGGACTGACGGCGAGCGGTAGGAACATCAGCGGCTGCAAGAACGCCCCGAACACCAGTAGGACCGCGACCCAGGTGGAGACTGGGTGAACGGCCAAGCCAACGACGGTGACGATCGTGCCCATGAACAGCAGATCGAGATGCGCCTGGCGGATACGACTCAAATGACGAAACCCGGCGCGCTTCAGCACCTCCGGCCATTCGACGATCGCGACCATCGCCCAGCCCGAGAGCGCAGCCACGGCCAGCTCACAAATCCCGAGCTTGACGAGCAAAGCCACTCGATCACCTCCTTCTAAAATAGCTCTACAGAACTAGAATGAGACTACAGTAGCGCTATCATGTTGTGCATGCAGCTCTCACATCCAACGACCGGCCACGCCAAGAACCGAGCGGGCTCGCGCACGGATCGCCACAAGGCGCGGACGGCGGGGGCGATTCGCGACGCCGCCGAGCGTCTGTTCATCGCTCGCGGGTATTCGGCGACGACGATGGAGGAGCTTGCCGAGGAGGCGGACGTCGCCGTGGGTTCGATCTATGCGCACTACGGGAGCAAGGAGGGCGTGTACACCGCGCTTATCGACCGGGCGCTTGAACTGGACAAGCAGTACTGCGACGAGGGCTTCGACGCCGGCGCCTCGCCGGCTGAACGACTGCTGGGACTCGCCGAGGGCTACCTGCGCTTCGCTCGCGAACACCCCGGCTACTTCCAGCTGTTTCGCTTCCCCCCGCCGGATCGTCCCGGCGCCGGGCTGACCCCAACCGCGACCGCGAAAGTGGCGCAGCGCATCAAGGATGAGACCGAGCGCATGGCCGACCAGTTGCAGCAGGCGATCGACGAAGGCATCTTCCGGCCCGTGGACGCCAAGAGCACCGCGACGTTCCTGTGGGCCGCATGGGACGGCGTGATCTCCTGCCATCTGGGGCCGAGCAACATGGGCCTCACCGACAAGCAGTTCGACGCCGTGCTCGACAGGGCGCGCGAAACGAACGCGCTCGGCCTGCTTGCCCCCGCCCTTGCCGACGGCAGACCGTGATCGAGAGCATCCCCGCCAACGGCGACTACGACCGCTCTGCGACACCGGACCCACGTACGATCGACTGGCGAGCTCGGGAGCACGACACGCTCATCAACGAACGCCGCCTGCGCTATGTGGACATCGGCGAGGGCAAGCTCGGGTTCGTGTGCGTGCACGGCATGGGCGGCTGCTGGCAGCACTGGACCCAGACGCTCCCGTTCATCGCACAGCACGGCCGCGCGATCGCCCTGGACCTGCCCGGCTTCGGACGCTCACAACTACCGAAGGACCGCATCACCCTGGACCTGTTCGCCGACACGGCGGCGGAGCTGGCACACAGCCAGGGCCTTGAGCAGGTGATCTTCATCGGACACTCGATGGGCGGCCCGATCGCGCTGCGCTTCGCAAGCCGTCACCCAAACCTGACGCACAGCCTGATCCTGCTGGCGGGAGCGGTGAGCACGTTCGTTACGCTGCTCGGGCTACGCGAGGTGACACGCATAGCGCGCGAACGACCAGCAAACACAGCGGCGATCTACACCGAGGTGCTGACGTGTGGCATCCCGATCCCAACAGCCCTCAAGCGGGCCATCGCGAGACATCCACCGCTGCGAGCGTCGGCGCTCTGGCCATACGTGTACCGACCGAGAGAGCTGCAACCCGACACGATCGGCCTCATCCTCGCAGGCGCAGGGGCCCGCGGTGTGCTGCCGACGGCGCGCGCGCTCGCCCACAGCGACCCCTACGACGGCCTCGGGAACATCGACTGCCCAATCCTCTCGATCGGCGCTCGACACGACCGCATATCCCCGACCGCGGACATCGAAGCGTTCGATCACGCCACGCCCAAAGCGACAACCGTCCTGCTCGAGAACGCCGGCCACATGGCAATGCTCGAGCGCCCCCAAGCGGTCAACGCCCAGATCGAGCGGTTCCTCACCGCGATTTCGACATCGGCGTGACAATGCGGAGAGCCCAATGTCCCTCAGACCGCCCCCATGCCAGGACTTTGCGCTCACCGCGACCCGGCGTATGCCATGCCATACGGGCGTACGCGAAGACAGTCTCCGCATGTTTGGCCCACGCTCCCGTGCGCATCCCGGTGGGGAATACCGGCGGATCTCGGTGGGTCACAGGCGGGCGGACCGGATCAGCCCCAGGAACAAGGATGCCGTCCCGGAAAAGACACAACGCCTGGTGATCCGGGCGCGCGGCGCTCGGATAGAGCACTCCGCGGTATCCCTCATAGTGCAGCTGCTCACCGACGGCTTGGAACGGTGCCCAGCTTCTGCGACTCGGAACTGGAACGGGCAGATCGACCTCAGCGAGCTTGGTTGGAGTCGAGAGATCAGCGACGTCGCCGACGGCGATGGTCCAGCGCCAAATGTCGCGAGGCATCCCGTGGGTAGGCGCCAGCGCCGTCTCGGCAAGTAGCCGG
>Ga0208241_1000035_pt1 | contig 10877 bp, 11 predicted proteins | sample MicForSoiPHH12_O_FD_188040 | JGI IMG/M metagenome (GOLD analysis project Ga0208241, IMG submission 188040) | Forest soil microbial communities from Harvard Forest Long Term Ecological Research site in Petersham, Massachusetts, USA - MetaG HF047... | ecosystem: Environmental > Terrestrial > Soil... | reverse complement strand
CGCCGCCGCGCCCGCATAGGCCGGCGCGCTCGATCCTCGCGATCAGCGGCGACTCCTCCCGACGCCGACGGGGCCGCGCCGACGGCGCGATTCCGTGGATCGATAGATGCCCATCGAGGCTCATCGCCCCGTGTGCGGGAATGCCCGTCAGGAGCCGTGGCAGCGTCCCGGCGAGGTCTGCCTCGGCGACGTCCGGCCGCGCTGTCAGCGACGGGGAGGCGGTCATCGGTGGCTCCCGCTCGATGCCTTGGCGCCGTGAGCGCCGGCGATCAACGACGTGGGCGTGCCCGAGCGGCGCGCCCATTCCGAGCCCAGAGGCCCGCCCGGCAACCACAGCGCCAGGAACAGCGAGAAGGCTCCCGTGCCCGCGAGCGCGGCGCCGCGGCGCCCGACGTTCTCCTGCCAGCCTGAGAGCACGCGCGCCAGTATCGAGGCTAGAACGAGTGCCAGGCAGCCGATGCTCAACGCCAGCAGCCAAGCGCTTTTCACGTCGCTGCCGGTGCCGAGACCGTGCAGCAGCGCGATCGGCCAGCTCGCGTAGGTCAGCCAGTGGATCGCCCGCCAGCTCGCGTAGCCCATGCGCTGGCGCAGCAGGCTCGTGATCGTGACGGCCAGGAGCAGGTCGAACGAGACCGCGCCCAGCCCCAGCCAGAACGGCCGGTAGGAGCCCGCGAACGGGATGAAGGCGTCGATCAGTGAGATCGGCGCAAAGCTGTCGAGCACCGAGGTGATGATGTGCAGTACGAGGAACACCATCGCCAGCAACGAGACGTTGCGGTGCAGTGAGTCGACGATGAAGCGCGGCCATTGCGGCGTGCTCCAGCGCCGTACGTCGACGACGCCGAGCGCGACCGCGAAGGTCAGCAGCAGCAGCGCGACCGCGCCGGTGGAGCGCGTCAAATACCAGTAGATGCTCGGTCCGGCGCTGGCGAGGGTCTCGCTCACGACGCCCGCGCCTCGCTGGCTGACAGCTCAGCTGGCCAGTCGCCAAGCGCCGTGACGCGTCCGTCGGCGTCGACGAGGCGCGCCGGCAGGCCCAGGCCTTCGAGCCATTCCAGCGCGGCGTCCGCGCGCACGAGCGCCGCCGTGGTGGCGATGTTGGCCTCCGTGCAGTCGGCCGCAGCGACGCTGACGGTCCGCCAGGTCGCCGTCACGGGCGCTCCAGTTGCGGGATCGATGATGTGGTGCATCGTTTGGCCGCCGCGACGCCAGCGCCTGACCGCCGTGCTCGAGGTCGCAAGGCCTCCGGAGTGGATCACGACCGTCTGCCCCGGCGCCGAGAGATCGCTGCGGTGGTCATCGGTCACTCGGATCCGCCATCCCCGCTCGGGGGCCGGACCCGCGGTCGCGATGTCGCCGCCGAGACTGACGAGCACGCCGCAATCGCCCGCCTGCGCGGCGGTGAGGGCGGCGCGATCGGCGGCCCAGGCCTTGGCAGTGGCGCCGAGGTCGAGCCGGACTCCCGCGGGAACGCGAACCGAGGAAGCTGCTCGATCCAGGGTGACCGTCCGCCAACCGGCCCGCATGCTCGCCGTGATCGCGGGCCGCGGCCGGGCGGGCTCGCTCTCCAGCGCTCGCCAATCGCGATCGTAGCCGGCCAGCTCCAGGGCCTCGCCGACGGTTGGGTCGACGTCGCCGCTGGTCAGCTCGGCTGCCCGAAGGGCAACCTCGAGCGCTTCCATCAGCAGGGGACTCACCTGCGCCGAGCGGCCCGCGCCCGCATTCACGCGCGAGAGCTCGGAATCTGCTCGGAAGCGGCTGCACGCTTGGTCGATCGCGTCGAGCTCGAGCTCGACCGTTGCGCGCGCCGTGCTGAGCGCGGCCGGGTCGGTCAGGCGCAGGACGACGCTCGAGCCGAGCGCCTCCCACCTCGCGGACGCGAGCTCGCCGCAGACCGCCGAGGGCGAGCGCACCTCAGGATCCTCCCGAGACCACGGGCGCCGATGATTCCGGCGCCGGAGCGGATTCCTGGGACGGAGCGGATTCGTGCGCGGGGGCCGATTCCTGTGCGGGCGGCGATTCCTGCGCCGGGGCCGATTCGTGCGCCGGAGCGGATTCCTGCGCCGGAGCGGATTCCTGCGCCGGAGCGGATTCCTGCGCGGGCGTGGACTGCCGCGAGGATTCCTGCGACGGCGTGGATTCTTTCGTCGGTGCGGATTCCTGCGCGGGCGCCGATTCCGGCGCCTGAGCGGGCGGGCGCAACGGGGCTGGGGAGGTTGCGCCCGAGCTGGTCGAGGAGTGGCTTGTGTGCGCGCTCGAGCCCTTCGCTCTGCTTGCGGGGCCGGTCTTGATCGTCTTGCCCGGGAACGCCTGGGCCGCCACCTCTGTGAACACGCCGGTGAGCGTGACGCTGCCGGCGATCAGCCAGCGATTGATGCGACTGAGGCGGTTCAGGGCGGCGTCGCGGGTGTTGGCCGTATGGAAGCGCATTGTCAGTGATGGCCCCCGTGAAAGTTGAGCCAGGGCGCGAACTGCGGGATCAGCAATATCGCAAGCACCGCTCCCGCCGTCAGGGCTCCAGCCAGTGAGAGGATGCGGCCGGAGCGTCCGCCGATCTCCTCCCGCCACGGTCCCGGGGCTCCGTAGTCTGCCCGCAGCGCCCGCGGCAGGGCGGCCAGGTGAACGAGCACGTGGAGCGCCGTGAAGGCGACCCAGACGAAGAAGCTGACCTTGTGGATCGGCAGCAGGGTACCGCGCGACTGCGGCCCCACAAACAGGAGCGCCACTCCGCTGGCGAGCACCACGACGGTGGAGACGACGACGACGGGCGCGATTATCAGGCGCTGCAGCTGCGGAGGGGCGCCCTTGCGGCGATAGGTCGGGTTTCGGGTGTAGTAGCGCACGAAGCGATAGCCGGTGCTGCCCAGCTTCAGGGCGACGGGGCCGATCAGCAGTATGCCCACGAACAGGTGGACGGAGAGGAGCGGTCGCAGGGAGATGATCGTCACGCCGATCACGGCCAGCAGCGCGATGAGCACGGCTCCAGTCGCGGCGGTGAGCCGCTCGTTCCCGTCCGTTCCTCCGCCGGCCATGCGGCTGACGCGCGGCTGAGCGGACGACGAAACGGGCAGCTGTTGCTCGACGGCCATTCATGCAGTGTGCGTTTAATGACTAAGGATCCGGTAACAGCTTGATTAGAAACCTCATGGAATCTGCCAGCAGGGAAAAGGGCTGCATCCTCGACGCCTATCCTTGGATGATGCAAAAGGTCACCAACGTCGATGCGGGCGATCCTCCGCGAGCAGACGCGACGGATGCAGGCGCGAATCAGGGGATCGAGGCGCCGGCGCGGATCCTCATAGTCGAGGACGAGCCGGGGATCGTCGATTTCGTGCGCCGCGGCCTGGAGGCGGAGGGGTTCATCGTCGAGGCGGCCCTCGACGGCACTGAGGGCGAGCGGCTGGCGTTGGACGGCAGCTTCGACGCGGTGATGCTCGATCTCATGCTTCCGGGTCGCAGCGGGCTTGAGATCCTGGCGTCGGTGCGCCGGGCGCGGCCGCGCTTGCCGGTGATCGTCCTGACCGCGCGCGGCGAGCTCGAGGATCGCGTCGCGGGACTCGACGCCGGCGCCGTCGACTACCTCGTCAAGCCCTTCTCGGTGGCCGAGCTCGTTGCGCGCATTCGAGCGCACCTGCGCGTCGTCGCCCAGACATCGGCGACGACCTTACGGGGCGCGGGCGTCGAGGTGGATCTGCTCACGCGCGATGTGCGCCGCGATGGCGAGTCGGTCCTCTTGTCGACCACGGAGTTCGAGCTGCTCGTCTGCCTGCTGCGCCATCGTGGGCAGGTGCTCACGCGCGAGCAGATTCTAAGTGCCGTGTGGGGCTACGAGCACGATCCGGCCACGAACGTCGTGGACGTCTACATCGGCTATCTGCGGCGCAAGCTCGGGCGTCCCGGCAGCTCCGCGCCGATCTTCACCGTGCGCTCGGTCGGCTATCGCTTCGGCAGCGCCGCCTGAGCGATGCGCTCGGCGCTCGGTCGCCTCTCGCCTGCCGGGTTGCGCTGGCGCCTGGCGGCGTGGGTCGCGGTGGTGGTGCTGGTTTGCACCGGGATCACCTTTGTCGCCGTCTACCGAGGCACTGGGACTCAGCTGCGAAACCAGATCGACCACGAGATCGCCGGCGACGCCACCGATCTGGCGCACAACCTCGCTCTCTCGGACGATCACTCCCCGAGAGAGGTCGCCGAGACGGCCGCTCGATACATTCGCGGGCAGCCGTTCAGCGCGAGCTCGACGCTGCTGTTCGCGATCGTCCCCGGGGTCGGAACGAGCACCAACCGCCCCGAGCTGTTCGCCGGGGCAAAGCCCGACAGCGGCGAGACGCTGGCCCAGCAGGCGGCCGAGAACCGCCTGTCGGCGCACCTGCTGAGCGCGCGCGACGGATACGCCACGCTCGTGCTCCCCGACGTTGGGAATCTGCGGCTGCTCAAGCGCGTCACCCGGCTTGCGGGCGGACTGGGCGTGACCGTCGGCGTGGGAGAGCCGTTGGCCGCGGTCGCGCACGCGCAGGGCAGCGTCGCGCGGGCTTTCATCCTCGCCGGCATCCTCGCGCTGGCTGGCGCTCTGCTCGCCTCCTATCTGATCGGCACCCGCGTGTCGCGCCCGCTGCGTCGCATGGCCTCGGTCGCCGCCCGCGTCGACGCGGGCGACCTGCACCCGCGAATCCATGACGCGGGCCGACAGGGGCATGAGGTGCGCGTGCTGGCCGACGCCTTCAATCACATGCTCGACCGGCTGACCGACGCGTTTGCCGGCCAGCGAGCGTTTATCGCCGATGCCTCACACGAGCTGCGCACGCCATTGACCGTGATCCGCGGGCAACTGGAAGTGCTCGCTGCCCAGCAGAGCCCGTCTGCCGATGAGGTGCGCCGTGTCGAGGGTCTGGTCCAGGCGGAGATCGCGCGCATCACCCGCCTGGTCGATGACCTGCTGCTGCTGGTGAAGACCGAGCAGACCGAGTCGCTGCGGATCGAGCCGATCGACCTGCCCAGCTACGTGCGCGAGCTGTGGGATGGGATGACGCTGCTCGCTCGGCGCCGCTTCGAGCTCGGCGCGGTGCCAACAGGCATGCTCAGGGCCGATCCCGACCGCCTTGCCCAGGCGCTGCGCAACCTGGTGAGCAACGCGATCGAGCACACCGCCGCCGAGCGTGGAGTGGTCCGCATGTGCGTCGAGGAAGTCGCGAGAGGACGAATCCGATTTCTCGTCGAAGACGATGGCCCGGGCATTCCCGCGCAGGAGCGCGAGCGTGTCTTTGACCGTTTCAACCGCATTGACGCCGCGCGCGATCGAGCGTCGGGCGGAACCGGTCTCGGGCTCGCGATCGTACGCGCGATCGCCGAGGCGCACGAAGGTCGGGTGGTGGCCGGCGAATCGCCCGAGGGTGGCGCCCGCATCGAGCTCGAGCTCGCCGGCTTCAGGGCGGTGGGCCGACGCCCGACAGACGCTGGAGCTCGCGCCGCGTCGTCGCAGGATGACGGCATGCCCGATCGAGTGGCGGCCGGGCTCGGCCCACACGCATAGGCAGCCCTCACGGCACGATGACGGCGGCGCCTGTGAATCGCCCGGCGCGCAGGTCCTCGAGCGCCTCGCCTGCGGCCTGCAGTGGATAGGTGGTGATGCTCGTGCGCACCGGGACGCGCGGGGCGAGCGCGAGAAACTCCCCGGCGTCGGCGCGCGTGAGGTTGGCGACCGAGCGCACGGCCCGCTCCTGCCACAGGTCGCCGTAGGCGAAGGCGGGGATGTCGCTCATGTGTATTCCCCCGCATACGACGGTCCCACCAGGAGCCAGCGCGCGCAGCGCGAGAGGCACGAGCGACCCGTCCGGCGCGAACACGATCGCGGCGTCCAGCTCCTGCGGCGGGGACTCGTCGGAGGCGCCCGCCCATGCGGCCCCCAGCTGCAGCGCGAACGCCTGCGCGGCCTCGTCGCCGGGGCGGGTGAACGCGTACACGCTGCGTTCCTGCCAGCTGCAGACCTGGGCGAGGATGTGGGCGGCTGCTCCGAATCCGTACAGGCCCACGCTGCTCGCCGGGCCGCACATTCCCAGCGCGCGGTAGCCGATCAGACCGGCGCACAGCAGCGGCGCCGCCTGCGTGTCCGGATAGCCAGCGGGGATCGGAAAGCAGAAGCGCTCGTCGGCCACCGCGTACTCGGCCATCCCGCCGTCGATGTCGCGCCCGGTGAAGCGCGCGCGGGGGCACAGATTCTCGCGTCCGCTGAGACACCAGCGGCATTCGCCGCAGGTCCAACCCAGCCACGTCACGCCGATCCGAGCACCGACTTCGACGGCGCCACGCACCCCCGGCGCCGACTGCGCCTCGGGCGAGCGCTCGCGTAGTGCCGGCGCGCCGTCGGCGGCCTCGACCGTCCCCACTATCTGATGTCCGAGGATCCGCGGCGGCGACCCGATCCGCACCTCCCCGTCGAGCAGGTGCAGGTCGGTGCGGCAGACGCCGCAGGCCGCGACGCGCAGCAGCAGCTGGCCACGCTGCGGGCGCGGGATCGGGCGCTCGATCGCCCGCAGCGGCCGGCCGACCCCCTCGAAGACCATCGCCCGCATCGTTCCCCTCGCCGTCGCTTGCGCCATATTTACTGCAGTGAACCACCTTCCTACCGCGGCGAGCATGTGATGACGGCGGGCCTGTACTTCAGCCATCCCGACTGCCTGGAGCACGACCCCCGCGTGCACTCGCCCGCTCACCCCGACACGCCCGAGCGCCTGCAGGCGATCGAGCGGGCGCTCGCCGCGCGCAACTGGCTGGACTGGGAGCGGCGCGAGGCGCCCGCGGCGAGCGAGGCGCAGCTCGAGCTCGTCCATTCTCGCCGCCACGTCAGATCGATCATCGAGCTCTGTGCGGCCGGCGGCGGAGCGATCGACGCCGATACGTTCGTCGGTGAGCCCTCCTACCGTGCCGCGACGCACGCGGTGGGCGCGGCGTGCTCGATGACCCGCGCGCTGTTGGCCGGCGATGCGCGACTCGGCTTCTGCGGCGTGCGCCCGTCCGGGCACCACGCCGAGCCCGAGCGCGCGATGGGCTTCTGCCTGTTCAACAACGTCGCCGTGGCCGCCGAGCTGGCGATCCGCGAGCTCGGCGCGAGCAGGGTGTTCATCCTGGACTGGGACGTTCATCACGGCAACGGCACCGCGGAGGCGTTCCGGCATCGCGCGGACGTGCTGTTCGCGAGCGTCCACCAGTGGGGACTGTTCCCGGGGACGGGGCTGCTCAGCGACGCCGGCTCGGGGGAGGGGGAGGGATACACGATCAACCTGCCGGTGCCGGCAGGGTCCGAAGAGGAGCTGTGGCTGTCGCTGCTCGATCACGTCGTGCTGCCCGCAGCGGTCGCCTTCGAGCCCGATCTGGTGCTCCTTTCGGCCGGTTTCGACGCCCATCTGGAGGATCCGCTGGCCAACTGCCGCCTGCAGAGCAGCTCGTTTGCCGAAATGGCGCGGCACCTGCGCGACATGGCGATCGCGGCGGAGATCCCTCTTGGAGTGGTCCTCGAGGGCGGCTACAACCAGCAAGTCCTGGCGGAATGCGTGCCCGCCACGCTCGCCGCCCTGGCCGGCGAGGGACAGGCGCGCTCGGCGGCCCCGGAGGCGCTCATCAGCTCGCGCGCCGCCGCCCAGGTCGGGCACTACTGGCCACTCTGACGAGCGCCGCTGCCGCTGCAGGGCTCAGCCGAAGAACAGCTCCGCGGTCTCATACAGCGCCGGATCGAGCAGCTTTGGCTCCCGCAGGGCCTCTTCGAGGGAGACCTCGACGATCTCGGTCCCGCGCAACGCGACCATCGTTCCGAAGCGCGCCGAGCAAGCGGCATCCGTCGCCGCGACGCCGAAGCGGGTGGCGAGCACGCGATCGAACGCCACCGGCGTGCCGCCGCGCTGAACGTGGCCGAGGATCGTCACGCGGCTCTCGTACCCCGTCCGCCGCTCGATCTCCGCCTCCAGCGTCACGCCGATTCCCCCGAGCCGCGCGTGGCCGAAGGCGTCGGTCGCTGCATCGGCCGCGATCTGCAGCGTCCCTTCTCGCGGCGTCGCGCCCTCGGCGACGACGACGATCGAGAAGCTGCGCCCGCGCTCGTGGCGGCGGCGCAGGTGCGCGACGACCGCGTCGATGTCGAACGGGCGCTCCGGGACGAGGATCGCGTCCGCCCCTCCGGCGATTCCCGCATGGGTCGCGATCCATCCGGCGTGCCGACCCATCACCTCGACGACCATCACGCGGTTGTGCGACTCGGCGGTCGTGTGCAGGCGATCGATCGCGTCGGTGACGATCTGCACGGCCGTCTGAAAGCCGAACGTGACGTCCGTCCCGTCGAGGTCGTTGTCGATCGTCTTGGGCACGCCCACGACCGCAACTCCCGCCCGGTGCAGGCGCAATGCCACGCCGAGCGTGTCCTCGCCGCCGATCGGGATCAGCGCGTCCACGCCACGCGCCTGCAGCGTTTCACGGATGCGCGCCGTCCCATCCTCGCCATCGGCGAACGGGTTCGTGCGCGATGTGCCGAGAATGGTTCCGCCGCGCGGGAGGATCCCGGCGGTACTCTGGAGCGTCAGCTCGCTCGCATCGTCCGTGAGCACGCCCGCCCAGCCATGGCGAAAGCCAAGGAAGCTGTGCTCGCCGTCGCGGATTCCGCGCCTGACGACGGCGCGGATGACGGCGTTCAGCCCGGGGCAGTCGCCTCCTCCGGTCAATACTCCGATGCGCATCGGGGCTCCTCTCTGCTCATGCGCTTGTGATCGGCGCCCGCGCGACTCAGATTCCCTGCCCGGGCAGGAACTCGTTGGTGAACGGCGGCAGGCCGAGGTTGGGGTCGTGCGCGAGCAGCTTATGGGCGAACATCCAGCTCCCGAAGGACGCCCACGACGACGGGCTCTGCCAGCCGAACGGCTTGCCCGCTTCGGCCGGAACCGCGGCCGGAAGCGTCTGCTCGATCGAGGCCAGCTGCAGCTTCGGATCCAGGGACGGGTTGGCCTTGACGACGAGCGCGGCCGCGGCGGCCGGGCCTGCGCGCACCAGGCGCTCACCGCGTGTGAGCGCCTGCAAGAAGGCGCGCAGGTCCTGCCCGCGCGTGCGCGCCTCGTCCTCGCGCACGACGAGCACGAGCTCGTCGTATGGCGGCACGCCGGCCTGATCCACGGGGATCGTCACCGGGTTCTTGTGCAGCTGCTGGAGCTGGATCGCCTCGTAGTTCCAGAAGCCTCCCAACGTCGCCGCGACCTGTCCCGAGAGCATCGCCGGGACGAGGTTGAAGCCCACGTTCACCTCCCTGACCTTCGACGGGCTGACACCCGCGCTCTGCAGGGCGGTCTGCAGCTCGGCGGACTGGTAGGCGATGCCGGCGGTTCCGACGGTCTTGCCCGCGAGGTCGGAGACCTTCCTCACATGGGCTCCGCGCAGGGCGATGATCGAGGTGAGGGGTCGCTGCACGAGCGCCCCGATCGAAACGAGCTTCAGGCCCTGGTCGCGGGCGAGCAGCAGCTCGGGCTCATAGGAGATCGCCATATCGGCCTTCCCGGCGGCGAGCAGCTTCAACGGCGCGGAGGGGTCCGATGGGGCCTGCGGGATCACTTCCAGGCCGACGGCGCGGAATTCGCCGTGCGCGATCGCGGCGTACAGCGCCGCATGGTCGGCGTTGGGAAAGAAGTCCAGCACGACCGTGAAGGGCTTGGTCCGGCTGGTCGAGATCACATCCTGCTTTGAGCCACATGCGGACAGGGCGATCGCGACCGCGACGCCCAGCAGCGCGGGCGCGAGACCGCGGCGAACTACGCGCAGGGCGGGCGCGAGATCTCCGCGCCAGGCGAACGGGGCTCTCAACGGGTGTCTCCTCTCGGTTGGCTCGCCCACGGCGCCAGCCGTCGCTCGGCGAGGGCAAGAGCGTAGAAGCAGGCGACTGCGAAGGCGAACAGCACGACCGCGGCAGCGTACGCGCGTGGGGTCTGAAGTGCCGTGAGGTCGGCGTTGATCTCATGTCCCAGCCCGGCATGGTCTCCGATCGTGGCGGTCTGGGACTCGGCGATGTAGGCCCCGATGACGCCGACGGTCAGCGCGATCCGCGCTCCACTGATCGCGGCCGGCAGCGCCGCCGGGAGCTCGGCGAAGCGGAACGCCTGCCAGCGAGAGGCGTCGAGCGTGCGCAGCAGCTTGAGCTGGTCCGGGTCGATCGCGGCGAGCCCGTCGACGGTGGTAACGAGGACCGGAAAGAAGCAGATCAGCACTATCACGACGAGCTTGGGGAAGATGCCAAAGCCCCACCAGAAGACCAGCAGCGGCGCGATCACCGCGATCGGCACCGCCTGGGAGCCGATCGCGAGCGGGTAGAAGGCCCGCCGCAGCGTCGCCGAGAGGTGGATCAGCACCGCCAGTGAGAAACCGAGCGCCAGCGCGAGCGTGATCCCGAGCCCGACCTCGATCGCGGTGGGCTCCAGGTTGGCGGCGAGAAGGCCGGCGTTGCCCCACAGGGCGGTGGCGATCGAGTGGGGAGCGGGCAGCACGAACGAGCTCGTCGAGCCCGAGTCGACGTAGGCCTCCCACGCGCCCAGCAGGGCGCCCACGAGCGCCAGAGGCGGAAGCAGTCTCGCGAGCAGTCGCCCGCGCGGGCGATCACCGCGGCGAGAGGATTCCGCGGCGGGGAGCATGCTCACGCGCTCGCCCCGCCAGCGGCCGCCGCGCCCAGGCGCAGGTCGCCGAGCGCGCGCTCGCGCAGCGCGATGACCTCGGCGTTCGTCCGTGCGCGCGGCCGCGGGAGGCCCACCTCGAGCTCCTCGACGACGCGTCCAGGCCGCGGCGAGAGCACGAGCACACGGTCGGCGAGCAGGATCGCCTCCTCGACATCGTGAGTCACCAGCACCACCGTGCGCGGCTCG
>Ga0208241_1000034_pt1 | contig 10961 bp, 11 predicted proteins | sample MicForSoiPHH12_O_FD_188040 | JGI IMG/M metagenome (GOLD analysis project Ga0208241, IMG submission 188040) | Forest soil microbial communities from Harvard Forest Long Term Ecological Research site in Petersham, Massachusetts, USA - MetaG HF047... | ecosystem: Environmental > Terrestrial > Soil... | reverse complement strand
GCTCACAAGCGCGCGAAGGACATGGTCAGCGCCGGTGCGCCCGAGGCGCTAGAGGCGATGCGCACAAGTGCTCTCGGGCTTTCCGCGTCGCATTGAATCGCGCCTCGATATTGTTCTTGGCCGGTGTCAGACAAGCACGCAAAGTACAAGTCAAAGTACACCGCCGACCGTATGATCCCCGGTGCCTTCGAGGGCGAGACGATCACCCGACGGCGGTTTATGACTGGCAGCGCCCACACTGCGGGCGCGATCGCCGCAGGCGCCTTCACGCTTCCCGCGCTCGGCTTCGCGCTGGGCCCGGTCTTCAAGAGCACTCCGCACCGCTGGGAAACCGTGGGAACGGTCAACCAGTTCCCGGACAACAACTACATCCCGGTCGTCATGACGCTCACCCCCGGGATCGGCGAGGCTGGAAAGACGACGGTGTACGTGCGCAAGTTCAACGCGGTGCTCGACACCGACCGCTACGACCGCGACACGCCGTTCATCGCGATCTCGTCGCGCTGCGCGCACCTCGGCTGTCCGGTTCGCTGGGTGGATGCCGCCGAGCGCTTCATCTGCCCCTGCCACGGCGGCGTCTATGACCTGCTGGGCCGGCGCGTCGGCGGACCGCCCGTGCGGCCGCTCGACCGCTTCTACACGCGCGTGGCCGGCGAAGACGTGCAGGTCGGCCCTCGCTTCAGCGTCAACAGCGAGCTGCGCCGCTTCTCCCCGCGCGATCCGGGCGAGCCGCTGGACGGGATCGGCCAGTACCTGTATCCATCCAGGCCGAGCGAGCAGAAACTGTAAGGCCGAGCGAGCGAGAATCGTGCCCAAGCTGCCCAGGCCCCCAGCCCCCCCGATGCCCTCCGCCCTACGGGCGCCGACTCCTCGTCCGGGCGAGGGCAACGGCAAGGGCGGGCCGATCGACGGGGCCAAGGAGGCCGGGATCACGGTCGTCGACTGGGTCGATGAACGCACGTCCCTCAGCAGTGCAGGGCGCTGGCTGCTGTTCCGCAAGGTGCCCAAGGGCACGAACTGGTTCTACACGCTCGGGTCGGCGACGATGTTCGCCTTCCTCTCCCAGGCCGTGACGGGGGTGTTCCTGGCGATGTACTACCGTCCGGACCCGGGCGGGGGAGCGTACGAATCGATCCGTCACGTGACCAACGAAGTGTTCCTCGGCCAGTTCGTGCGCGGAATGCACAAGTGGGGCTCCACCGTGATGGTGATCCTCGTGTTCCTGCACATGGGGCGCACGTTCTTCTTCGGCGCCTACAAGTACCCGCGCGAGCTGAACTGGGTGATCGGAGTCGTGCTGCTGATCCTGACGCTGGTGATGTCGTTCACCGGCTATCTGCTGCCGTTCGATCAGCGCGCCTACTGGGCGACGATCGTGGGCGTGAACATCAACGGCACGGGCCCGCTGCTGGGACCGTACCTGAGCGACTTCCTACGCGGAGGGGGCGAATTCGGAGCGACCACGCTGTCGCGCTTCTACGCCATCCACATGCTGCTCGTGCCAGGTCTGCTCGTCGCGCTGATCGGCGCGCATCTGTACCTCGTGGCCAAGCTCGGCACGACCGCGCCGCCGTGGAGAAAAGCCGAGCTGCGCGACGAGCTGCGCGAGGCGGAAGCGTGAACCAGCGCGAGAAGGAGCAGTACCTCCGCGAGTACGCCGTCCTGAAGGCGCAGGGCAAGCCGTTCTTCCCCTACGCCGTGGCCAAGGACGCGACGATGGCGTGCGTGGTGATGGCCGTCATCATCGCCTTGTCGCTCGTGCTGGGCGCGGAGCTCGGCTCGAAGGCCAACCCGACGACGACCACCTACGTGCCGCGTCCGGAGTGGTACTTCTTCTTCCTGTTCGAGGTGCTGCGCGTGATCAAGCCGCCGAGCCTCGTGCCGCTGGCGACGATCGGCGTGCCGACGCTCTGCATGATCCTGCTGTTCCTGCTGCCGTTCTATGACCGACGCCCCGAGCGACGCCCCGAGCGACGCCCGATCGCCACTCTCACGGGCATCTTCGTCATCGGTGCGATGGCGCTGCTCACCTATCAAGGCGCCAATGCGGGCTCGCCGACGGCGATCGAACTTGCCACGCCGCCCGCCGTCAAGCAGGCGGGCGGCGCGACGCTCGCGGAATTCGAAGCAGGTAAGAAGGTCGTCGCGCAGTCCGGCTGCCTGGCCTGCCACAAGATCGGTGACAACGGCAACGCCGGGCCGGGGCCGGACCTGACGCACATAGCCGCGCGGCTGCCGAGCCAGGGGATCGCGCGGACGCTCGTGAACCCAACCGCGCCGATGCCCTCATTCAAGAACCTGCCGCCGCAGAAGTTCAAGTCGGTCGTCGCGTTCCTGTCGCTCTTGAAGTAGCGTCCCGGCGATGCCCGCCCAGCAAGGCGCCGACGCCGGCCCGGAGCAAGCGGCGTGAGCGATCCGGCGATTGGCCCGTCCGCTCCCGGCGGGGCGTCCCTCGCGCGCTCACGGGCATCCGCGGGTCGACTGGAGGCCGCGCAGGTAAGCGCGATGTTCGATCGGATCGCGGGCGTGTATGACTTCCTGAACACGGCGATGACCGCCGGCCTGCACCATCGCTGGCGTGCGCGTGCGGTAGACCTCGCGCGGGTCGGCCCGGGCAGCCGCGTGCTCGACGTCGCCACCGGCACGGGGGATCTCGCGATCGAGCTCGCGCGCCGCGTCTACCCGGGAGGGGAGGTCGTGGGCAGCGACTTCGCCGAGGGCATGCTCGCGCGAGCGCGCGCGAAGGCGAAGGCGAAGGCGGTGGATGGCCGGCGGGTGCAGCCGAGCTTTGAGTGGGGCGACGCGCTGGCGCTGCCATACGAGGGCGGCACTTTCGACGCGGCAACGGTCGGCTTTGGCGCGCGCAACTTCACCGACCTGCGGCTTGGACTGCAGGAGCTGGCGCGCGTCGTGCGCCCCGGAGGCCGGGTTGTGGTGCTCGAGATCACGACGCCCACGCGGGCGCCGCTGTCGCTGTTCTACAAGCTGTGGTTTGACCGTTTCGTTCCAGCGATCGGGCGTCTCGCGGGCTGGACGACGACGGCCGCGTCGCGCTCGCGTGAGCCCTCGGCAGAGGTCACGATCGCCGACGCCTACGCCTACCTGCCGAGCTCGGTCAAGCGGTTTCCCGCACCGGTGGCGCTCGCAGCGGAGATGCAGCGGGTGGGCCTGTCGCAGATCGGCTACGTGCTGATGGCCGGAGGGATCGTCGCAATCCATGCCGGCACGGTTGCGCCGGAGAGGGCATGATGAGCACGGTGGGAGGCACAACCACCAGCGGCCGTGCGGCGGGCGTGGATGGGGTCGACGCGATCCTGCGCCGCGGCGGAGCGCAGCTGCGCGAGCGCATGGCGCGCGCCGAGCTCCACCTGGAGCGCGTGACCGCGCAGGCCGGTGCGCCGCTTGCAACCCATGCCAATGCCACGATCAGGGCCGGCGGCAAGCGGCTGCGCCCGTTGCTCGTGGTGCTGGCGGCCGAGTCGGCGGGCGGACCGCCGTGCACTCCTGGGGGCGATGAGTGCTTGGTGCGCGCCGCGGTCGCGGTCGAGCTGGTGCACTCGGCAACGCTCGTCCACGACGATTTGATCGATGGCGCGCAACTGCGGCGCGGGCACCCGACCGTGGCCGCCGTCGCCGGGCGCGGCGTCGCGATCGCCACTGGGGATCTGCTGTTCTCGCTCGCCTTTGCGGAGCTCGCGCGCAACGAAAGCGCGACGCAGCTGCGCGCGCTGTCGGACGCGAGCTCAGCGCTCGCCGCTGGCGAGCTGCTCCAGCGCGAGGACGCCTACGCGTCGCACGTCGCCGTCGGACGCTACCTGAGACGCTGCGAGCTGAAGACCGCAGCCCTGTTCGAGGCCGCCTGCCGGCTGGGAGCGCTCACGGCCGTGAACGCGTCGAGCGCGCTGGCGGATGCGCTCGGCGCATTCGCCCGTCGCATCGGGCTGGCCTTTCAGATGCTGGACGACGTTCTCGATGTCTCCGGCTCGGTCGAGCGAACGGGCAAGGCGCGCGGGACGGATCTGCTCGACGGCACCGTCACGCTGCCGTTCATCCTCGCGCGCGAACGCGAGCGCGACTTGGCGACGTTCGACCTCGCCTCCCTGGAGAGCCCGGAGGAGGCGGAGTCGTTGTGCGAGCGGATCGCGGCCACCGGTTCGCTCGACGAGGCCAGAGAGCAGGCGCTGGCCGTCGTCGCCAAGGCGAAGGCCGCGCTGCCGGCAATCCTGCCGAACGGTCGCTCGGCGTTGCTCGACCTCGTGGCTGACGCGGTCGTCGAGCGCTACCGCTGAGCCGTTAGAAGTCCGACGGGACGATCAGGTCGGCCTCGAGGGCGCGGATGAAGAACTCGACTTCATCCGACATGTTGGCGTGCGTCATTCGCCTGAGGTCGCCAAGCAGCGCGCTGGAGGCACGGTCGAGCTCGTCATCGAGCAGCTCGACGACCGCTTGCTCGAACACGCCCTCGCGCCGGGACTCGCACTCGGGACAGCGCAGGACGATCCGCCAGTGACGGAGCCCTTCCTCGCACCAGTCCAGCGGATAGGCGAGCTCGCCGGCGCAGTGGAAGCAGACATGCAGTCGATCCGGCGAGGAGGCGCCTGGAGCCGCTCGCCCGACGGCGCCCGGGCGATCGATCGGCTTGTCGATTGGGCGCTTCGGGCTCATCCCGCTGGGCGGCTGGGCGCGATTGCGTGTTTTGGGGCTCTCGTCGGCGTGCATGGCGTCTCGTGCACGTCATCGGCCCGCATCAGTGACGCCTTTAGTCTGGTGGGCAGGTTGTCCGCGCTTCGCCGACGAGGTCCTTCTGCGCCGGTGACGTAGGGCGCATGGAGGGCGGTGATGCGGTGGTAGGTTCATGAGGCCCATGGCCACCGCGATTCGCCCGATCGGCCACGAGGATCGGCTCAGCCTCGTCGATCATCTCGATGAGCTGCGCACCCGCCTGATCGTCAGCGCCGGCGTGCTGGCGATAGCTTTTGGCTTCTGCCTGTGGCAGAACCACGCGCTGCTGCACATCATCAACAAACCGCTGCAGACGCAGACCAAGAAGCAGGTCGCCAAGGGACAGGGAACCGTCGGGCAGGCGGTGCTGGCGCAGCAGGGGCTGTTGAAGGTGGCCGGGGATGCCGAGGCGGCACTGGCGGCGCTCGCCCAGCCCGGCAGCGGTCTGTCGGATCGGGCACGCACGCAAGTACGGCCGTTGATCTCCGCCCTGAGGGCCGACGTGGCCAAGATCCCGCGCAATCCGCCGGGCGACAATCCGGTCACGCTCGGCGTCGGCGAGCCGTTCACGACGACTCTCACCGTGGCGCTGTACTTCGCCCTTGTGATCTCCCTCCCGCTGATCCTGTACGAGCTGTACGGCTTCATCCTGCCAGCGCTGAACCCGAGCGAGAGACGCATCGCGATGCCGCTGCTCACCGCGGTCCCGTTTCTGTTCGCGACGGGCGTGCTGTTCGGCTACTTCGTCGTGCTTCCTGCGGCGGTGCGCTTCTTCGTGAACTTCAACTCGAGCGAGTTCAACGTGCTCGTCCAGGCAAGCCAGTTCTACAAGTTCGCCGCGACGGTGCTGTTGGCGATGGGGCTGGTGTTCCAGGTGCCCGTCGCGATCCTTGCGGCCACTCGCGTGGGGATCGTGACCCCCAAGCAGCTGCGCAGGAACCGCCGCTATGCGATCGTGGTGTGCGCGCTCGTAGCCGCGTTCCTGCCCGGCGACGCGATCACGCTCGTGCTGGAGACGGTGCCGCTGTATGTGCTGTATGAGGCGAGTATCCTGGTTGCATCGTTCGTTGGCCGGTCGGCTAGCGCGGACAGTCAGGACGCCGGAGCTCCGCACGGAGAGCCGTCGCCATCCCCAGGGGACACAGCGGAGCCAAGCGTGCAGCAGATAATCGATCACGTAGACCGGGACCTGTAGGAACGATGTTGTTCGATCTCAGGGGGCGCGGCCGTCGGCGGACGGTTCGTGCTATCTACGTCGGTCTCGCGCTGCTGATGGGCGTGGGCCTGGTCGGCTTTGGGATCGGCGGTGGCGTCGGCGGTGGCGGGATCCTGAACGCCGCGAGCAAAAACGAAGGCTCTGGCGGCGTGAGCTTCTCCGACCAGATCAAGAAATACAAGAAGCTCACGCAGCAGCAGCCGAGCAATGTCGGCGCGTGGGAAAAACTGACCGATGCCCAGCTGCATGAAGCGGGCGGCGAAGCCTACGTCACGAGCACCGGCGTCACGAGCAAAGGCAAGGAACTGTACGCACAGCTGGCTCAGTCCTGGGACCACTACATCGCGTTGAACCCGGCCAAGCCGAACTCCGAAATCGCCGAGCGAATGGTGAGCATCTTCGGTGAAGAAGGCCTCAATGATCCGGCTGCCGCGGTGGGAGTCCTGCAGATCGTCGTCGCGGACAGACCGACGAGCGCCTCGCTGTATGCGTCGCTCGCGGAGTACGCCTACAAGGCCCACAACGTTCGCGTGGGCGATCTGGCGTCGGAAAAGGCTGTCAGCCTCGCCCCCGCCGGACAGCGGCCGCGGCTGCAGAGCGAGCTGGCCGCGCTCAAGAAGAACCCGAGCGGGAGCGAAACGCTGACCACGAAAACGAACGGCAAAACGTACGTCGGCAAGGCGGGGCCGAACGGGACGTTCACGGGGACCGTGTCGACCCCCACGCCTCCGCCTGCGGGGAGCGCGCCGAGCAAGAAAAAGTAGCCCGGGGGCGCGTGCGGAGCCGGATCCGAGCGGGCTCGACAGAAGCGCTCACGACCTGGAGCGGCGGCCCCTCGGCTAGAATCGCGGCGTCAGCCGGCCAGTCCGCCGGCGCCCTCACGGGCCGTTAGCTCAACCGGCAGAGCAGGGGCCTCTTAAGCCCAAGGTTCCGGGTTCGATTCCCGGACGGCCCATTGAAAAACCGCATAACGGAGCGCAATTCGCACAGAGGTGGCGGGACAATCGCGGGCAAGTTAGGGCAAGAAGGCTAACAGCCTCGGTGTCGGTTCGGTGACGAATCGACGGATCCAGGCCAGGATTGACTCTCAACAGGCACGGCCGTAGAGCCATCGGCGATCTGGCCAAGCTCACGCTTCCGCGGCGCTCCCGCAATCGGGCAATCGTGCTTGCAAGCGGGAGTCTCGCTGCCGCTGCTGCTCGTCAGCACAAGAACGGGGCGAGATCAACTGGACCACCCGGGCAGGCCATCAGGCGGCTACCGGTAGATCACTTCCAACCGATTCGAGGTCGCCTACGATCGTCAGCAACTGCGTTAGTGTCTGGCCGACATCGAGCAGTTCGCGTGCGCGCGCGCGACGCCATGCGGCATTCTCCAGATTAGCGAGCACGTCGCGATACATAGGCGCGTAGAGGGAGTCGACATATTCCCGGTCGCATAGCGCCGGAGCGGCCTGGCTGTACAACACATGACCGCCTCGCTCGAATGTCAACAAGCCCCCGGTCCATTGCAGCGTGCAATCGCCACAGACGACAACGACATTGGTCTTACGTGCGTGTGCGCCATACGTGACCGACGCGTTGAGCGTCCCAAGTCCGGCACGGACACGGGCACGCGCGCGCTCATGATCGTCGAGATCGTAGGTGCGAGAGCTGTGCAGTGCACGCAGGGGCCCGCGGTCGACTCGCGCGAGAGCCAGGAAGTGAACGACATGGTCGCCGAGCGCTCCGCCCATGGCTGGGTCGTCCCGCCACCGGGACAAGGCGTGACGATCCGTGCCAGGACGCTCGATATCAACTGAGATCGAAAAGGCGCGCCGCTCACGCCCGATGGCTTGGAGGAACCGCGCAGTAAGGATCCATGGACGCGCAAATCGGTACTGATACATCGCAGCCAGTGCGCGTTCTGGATACCGACGGTGGATTTCCGCGAAGTCCGCGGTGTCAACGGATGTGAGGCCCGCAGGCTTCTCGCAAAGGATGTGCGCTCCGTGCGTGGCTGCCAGCTTCGCAAGATCCGCATGAGCCTTCGGAGGCGTCGCGATCACTAGCAGGTCAGGACGAACTGTCGCTAGCATCTCCGTAGCCGACCCGAACATAGGGAGGCTCGGGTAGTCCTGCTGTATGACGAGGCGGCGCTGCGGGTCGGGATCGCAACCGCCCACAACGACAACCGTATGCTCAGCCGCGAGTAGATCTAGCGCGGGCAAGTGACCGCGGCGGGCGGCTGCCCCGAGACCCGCCAGCGCGATCCTCATACCAGCACCTCCTCTAGGATGCCTAGGAACTGCTGTGCCTCTTGTTGAGACAGGGTGAGTGGCGGGCTGAGTCTCACACGCGGAACGTCGGCCGCGATCAGGAGTCCGCGCTCATGACATCTGCGTAGTATCTTGGCTCGCGCTTCATCGTCAGCCGGGCCGCCCGTGTCGGGGTTCAAGAGTTCAAAGCCGAGCATGAGTCCCGCACCACGCGGACGGCTCACACAGCGCGAGCGGAGTGCGAGTCGATCGAGGCCTCTGCTCAAGATCTGCCCGATCGTGCGCACATTGCCGAGGAAGCGTGGCTCGTCGAGCACGTCGAGCACCGCCAGTCCGGCTGCACACGCTAGCGGATTGCCTCCATAACTGCTGGAGGTCGAAGAGGGACGATCCAGCCCCGCTGCAGTCCATAGCTCCTCGGCGGCCGCAACACCGCTGAGAGGGAATCCCGCGCCCATTGCCTTACCCATCACGATCACGTCCGGGCGGACATCGAATAGCTGGTACGCGAACTTATGTCCCGTGCGACCAAAACCGGTCTGTGACTCGTCGAATACGAGTAGCCAGCCGCGCTCGTCGCAGACCTCGCGCAGCTCAGGCAAGAACCCGCCCTTTGGCGGAATGTTTCCAGCCGTACCAAGCAGGGGCTCGACAAGCACCGCACCAACATCATGGAGGTCATCTCGCTGGGCGAGCTGATCCCACAGCAGCGTTGCGGACTCACTACATGTCTCGTACTCTAGCGCCGAGTGGTCCGTGCAAGCCGGGAAGTCGGCAGTGCGGAGCCACGAGATTCCGAGACGCTGGCGCTCTGTAGCGAGGGCGCCGCCAGCGAAGCGTACGCCTGCCGTCTTGCCATGGAACGCATCATTGAACGCCAGGATCCCCGGTCGTCCCGAGGCGAGCTGCGCAAGGCGCAGGGCGGTCTCGACGGCCTCTGCGCCGCCCGAGAAAAGTGCCGTCCGATCCAGGCCTGGGGGGAGCACGTCAGCGAGCTTGCCGAGATAAGCCGCCAACTGGGGGTTATGGAACGGCGACGTGCACAGCATTTCGAGCTGTTCGGTCACGGCACATACCCAGCGCGGATGTCGGTGTCCTAGGGCGGCGACACCGTAGCCGGTAACGAAGTCGAGGTAGCGTGTTCCTCGCTCGTCGATGAGGTAGGAGCCATCGCCATCCATGATCGTCAGGCCGGCCGACTCGGCGATGCGACGGACACCTCCTCCAGCATGGCGCCTGATGAGATCCGCTGCCAGGGAGCCTTCTTGCAAGGCGCCGGACATGCGCGCATCCGGTCTCACGCCAGCCCGCTCGCGACTCGAGCTCCCGTGGCGACGAGTTGCCTGAGCGGCCCGGCAAGCCCGGCTGGCCCAGCCACGAGCGTTCCTTCCCCTGACCACGGGTTACCCGAGACGTCGATACCTGCCTCGGTGGCGACTAGCGCACCTGCAGCTATGTCCCAGCAGCGGAGATGAGACTCGTAGTATGCATCGATTTCCCCTATGGCGACCGCGCAAAGCTCAAGCGAAGCTGCTCCGTGTGAGCGTACGTCGCGCACTATCCCGAGGACGTGCCTCAGCTCGTCAAGCTGGTCATCGCGGTGCTCGGGGCGGGCGCTGAATCCTGTGGCGACGACCGCCCGCTCTAGGGAGCGCGTGCGCCGGCGACGCGGCACGAGTGGTAGTCCATTCCGCCAAACGCCCGTTCCTGCGAGTGCCGTGTAGGTGCATTCCAGCTCGGGCGCGTGTACTATCGCGGCCTCCACGCGATCCGCTACGCGAGCCGCAATCGAAGTAGCCCAGTGCGGCATGCCCGCTATGTAGTTGATCGTGCCGTCAACTGGATCGACTATCCACTCAACGCCACTTTGGCCTGAGATCGCTCCTAGCTCCTCGCCGATAAAGCCGTCATCCGGGCGGCAGGAGAGGATCGTGTCGCGGATCGATGCCTCTGCGCTGAGGTCTAGATCGGTGACGACATCCTCAGCGATGGGATCACGCGCGATCCGCTGGCTCGGTATCGCGCCGACCAGCGTCGCGGCAGCCGAAATCGCTGCCCTCTGGGCGATCACCAGAAGGTCTTCGGGCCTTGAGTCGCTCTCTGATGTCATGACGTAACCCTAGCTCGGCTGGTGGATGCAGCCCTTGCTCGGCTGGTGGATGGGAGCGAATGCCTACCCTCGCCTACCTCGGCTCGGTGCTGCTGGCTGATCGTCGCCGCGTCTACGCAAACCGCCTCGATCTCGCAAGAAAACCTGCATAGCGGCGATGTTCAGGAAGTTGGCATTGTAGGATGCCCGCATGGAGCTAGGCGCTGCAGGTCCATCGGAAGTTGACGGCGGGGGAGGGGCACCTGCGTCGGGGCAAGGACAGACCGGTGGCAAGAGCGATGACAGGCTCGAGTTTCAGCTCGAGGTAGTCGCGCTCATTCTGCTTGCCGTAAGCGGACTCGCTCTTTGGCAAGGCGAATCCAAAGGCCTTCTCCATGAAATCGCCACGAACTTGATGGCGTCCGCGATCGTGGGGCTCGTACTGCTTGTCGCCTACGGACGTCTGCTACGCAAGAAGAGCAAGGAAGCGGCCGACGCGCAACGTCAACTCTTGCTCCGTGCGGTCGAAGGGATCATCAAAGTCGAGCAACGCGGCCCTCTGGAGGAGACGCTCGTTAGTGAGGCCGTTGGGAAAGCCTTGGTGAGCCACCTACCGATGATCGCGGTCGCGGAGGAGCTCGGGCTCACGAACGTCCGTGTTGATCGCCCGACTGGGG
>Ga0208241_1000033_pt1 | contig 10972 bp, 10 predicted proteins | sample MicForSoiPHH12_O_FD_188040 | JGI IMG/M metagenome (GOLD analysis project Ga0208241, IMG submission 188040) | Forest soil microbial communities from Harvard Forest Long Term Ecological Research site in Petersham, Massachusetts, USA - MetaG HF047... | ecosystem: Environmental > Terrestrial > Soil... | reverse complement strand
AGGGTCGCGCTCGAGCAGCCCGACCGCAAGCAGCGTCGTCACGTAGCGGTGCGTCGTGCTCGTGTTCATGTCAAGCATCCGCGCGAGTTCGGCGATGCCCAGATAGCCGCCCTCGGGCGGGAAGCAGGAAAGCACGAGCAGTCCCGAGAGCAGGGATCGAGACAGGCGTCGGTCCTCCATCTGCGCCGGATAGGCCCATTCCTCGGAGTCCAGCGCCAGCGTCCACTGTGGATCCCTCAGCGCCGAGAGCAGGACCGACATCGTGCCGCCCTGGCCTGCGCTGCGCACGACCTGATCGACCTGAGACTTGGAAAGCTCGATCAGAACCGTCTCCTCGGGCCCGTCGTTGGTGCGAGCCGAGCGTCGCGGTGGACGCTCGGCTCGCTGCCACTGGCGAGACGACGCGGCCTTGGATGCCTCGGAGCCGCCCGCCTTGGAGCGCCGCGCACGGCGCTCTTTATCTCTCCTCGCGGGCAAGACCCCGATCCCATTCTCATCCAACATCGCGTGAAGACATCATGTCGGAACGACGGCTCGCGTAAAAGGCTGTTCTGAATGTTCAGTTCTGACTAGTACTCGCAACGACGCAGATCATACAGTTGTCTGCCGTGTTTTGCACGCTTCTCGGCGTCATCGCCGCTGTATTTCCGACCGAGTTCGAGCTTCGTGTTTCTGACTCCGGCGAGTGGGCCGTCGGCACGGCCGAGGCTCAGGCGGAGCGTTGAGCATAGGCGATGCGCCACAGCCGCAGGACCGGCAGCAGCAGTCTCGTGAGCGAGCCTCCTGCTCGAACGAGGCTCGCGGTCGTCGCCCGCATATCTGGCGCGTGCGCGCTGTCCTTGGAGAGGTACATCGCGACCATGCACGCCGCAATAACGGCGTGGCGGTGGCCATTGCGCAGACCGCGCGCTTCCCGCGCCGAGCGGGTGACCAGCTCGGATACACGCTGGCCGGCGAGCGCCCGGCTGGAGTAATGGGCGATGTAGCGGTGGTCACCGTTGACGACGTCTTCAACCTGATCTACGTAGCTGTCAAGCATCGTCGTCGCAGCCGACAGCCAAGGAAAGTAGGCGGCGTAGGTGTGAGCGACGTCGGTCTCGGTGCACTCGGGTTCTGCCGCCAAGGCCAAGAAGGCGTGAACCGTCAGCGAGGCGCTGGCAGCGCCGCTCAACTCAAACCAGCTGACCTCGCCGTCCTCGCCGGCGAACTCCTCGGCGGCCCATTCCCTCAGCGCCGCGTCGCGGCAGCCGGGATCGGCGTCGTGATTCAGCGCGAGAACCTGAGCGCGAGCCGCTTCGCGCATCACAAGCGGACGCACGCGCGCGTAGGAGGGAAGGGCGGCGCAGCCCTCGCGGCAAGCTTCTACGAGTGCGCACAGGTAGCCGCCGTCTTCCCGCCAAGGATGGTAGCGGTAGTAGTCGGAGATCGGCGCCCCGGGGTCGAGCGCCTCGATCAGCGCGCGGTGAAGCTGGCGGCCATTCGCCTGCCCAGCGCCCGCGCCGTGCTCGTTCACGCTGTCGAGGAAGTCCCAGATGGTCTCGTACGCGACGAGCAGTCGCAGTAAGCTCAGATTCCGGCGTTGCGGCAGTATCCAGAACAGTGCGGCTCCGTCGGTATGGCCCCGCTTGCGTTCGATTGAGTTGAGTGCGTCTTCGCGGATCGATGCGTCCGGGATCATCAGGGCGCGTTCTCGCCAGCCGTGGATCTCGCGCGAGACCGCACGTAGACCCCACAAAAGCTCCCGCGTGGCGGCAGCGAGAAGGGCCCACACCTGCCGCGGAGAGAGTGGAAGCGGGTTGGGCATCTATCCAGAAATCGGAATTCTCCCGAAGACTAGTGAGTTGACCGGTCGGCTTTAAATCGTTCTTCATCGCTCTTGGAGGCTGATCGACGGTCTTACGCGGGCCGCGAGATATCCAGGCACCCCGACGATCGCGACGGCGACTGCGGTGATCAGCGCGAAGCTGATCGCGGCGGCGGGCAGTCCAACCGAGCCGATCACCGGAAAGCCGCTGACCGCGGAGAGCGCCCTGCCCAGCAGGAGCTGGCCATATAGCCCGAAGGCGGCTCCGATCGAACAGCCGGCGCCGAGCAAAAGGCCGCTCTCCCACAGCAACGATCGCCACAGCACGCCCCTGCTGAAGCCATCGACCTTCATCCCCGCCAGACGCCCCCGGCGCTGCCAGATCATCGCGCCCATCGCCGCGGCCATCGCGAGGACCGCCGCGATCAGTACGAGCGTCCTGATCTGCGTCAGGCGCGAAAGGCCCTGGGCGGCCTGCGCGTAGTGAAGCTGCTCGCGCTGATCGGCTGTCTGCACCTGAAGGCCCGAGCGCGGGCCGAGGGCCGCGCGAATCTCCTGGCTCACTTGCGCCGCCGACGCGCCCGGCGCGAGTTCGATCAGATACGCGCTGGGGTCGCTGCTGCCCCATGCCCGCGCGTAGTCATCGGCGTTCAGGACGGCCGCCCCGGGCGGCCAGCCGAGGTTCGTGCTCAGGCCCGCCAGGCGGAAAATGGCCGGCTGCGGCGAGGGCAGCGTGAATGACTGCCCGATCTGCAGGTGATGTTCTGCGGCGATCGCCTGCGAGAGGACGATCCAGCCGCCTTCGCGCAGACGAGCCTCGAGAGTCGAGCCTCCACCATGCAGGACCTGACTGACGGCGATCGGTTGGGAGGCCGCCCGCGGCGGCGCGAGGACCCATACGCGTCGATCGCCCCAGTCCAAGAAACTGCCGCGGTAGGAGCGCACCGCTCGCACGCCGGGCAGCCGGCCCAGCCTGGGTGAGGCGCCGCCCGTGAACGGCGTCGTGGCGAACGAGTTGGACGCGCCCGCTGGAGTGACCCAGATGTCCGCAAGCGAATCGATTCCATGCGCGGATGCGTCAAGGCCACGCTGCAGATTGCCACGAGCGCCCTGGATCGAGACGCTGCCGAACACGGCGATCGCGCCCGTGGCGGCGATTGCGATCGATCGGGCGTGATTTGATCCCGAGCGCAACTCGATCACCGCGAGATACGACGACGCGCCCGACATCGCGCGCTGGAGACGATCGAACGCCTGCACGGCCAAGTCGAGCAGCACGGGCAGACAGAGGATCAACGAGGCGGTCAGGCTCACGACGCCGACGATCGCCGCCTGCGGCGCGGCGAGCAGGATTGCGGTAGTCGCCGACAGACAGGTCGCCGCGGCGCCCAAGAGCCACCAGGCGCGCCCGCCGGCCGGAGGTCCGGGCGCCTTGAGGAATCCGCCCAGTTGCGAGTAGATCTCGCTGCGCAATGGGGCGAGCACGCCGACGCCGGCGGCCAATAGACCGCCGCCCATCGCGAGCGCCACGCTCGACCAGGTCACGATGCGCTGCGCACCGATCGGAAACGCGAACGACAGATAGCCGGGATCGGCGTTGAAGAGGGCTACTGAGACCAGCTCTCCCAACAGCAGTCCGATCACGCTCGCCACGACCCCGAGGACGAGTGCGTCGAACAACAGGAGCTCGACGATCAGCCTTCGCGTGTAGCCGTCGAGGCGCAGGTCCTCGATCAGATTCCGGCGCTGGGGCACGGTCAGCAGCAGGGCATTGAACGCGAACAGAAACCCCACCAGCGCGCTGATCGCCGAAAACAGCCCCGTCGACTGGTTGACCGGGCCGGCAGCCCGGCTGAACAGCGCCGTCGTGAAGTCGGCGGGGCGAACGTTCAAGCGCCCGCCCGCCAGCTGCTCGAGCGCCTCCCTGACCGCACGATCGCGCGCGGGCGGCGATTGGATGAAGATGCTGGTCAGACGGCCCATCTTGCCAGTGAGCCTCTGAACGGTGCGCAGCGGAGCAAGCGCGATCGGGCTCTGGCCCAGCGCGCTCGCGTTGCTGGCCAGCAGCTGCGGAACGAGCAGAGCGTGGACCGTCCCGGCGCCGATCTGCAGCTTGACCGGCTGCAGCGAGGAGATGCCGATCTTCTGCGCGACCGGCGCGGCAAGCATGAAGACCCTTGCGCCACCGAGTTGGACGGCCCCGAAACGGCGCACGAGGTGCCCGCCGAGGCGTGCGAAGCGAGGGTTGGTGCCAATCAGGTCCACCGACTGCGCTCCCGCGGGCCCAACCACGTTTGCGCTCTGCTCGAGCACGGGCACCGCTACCTGCACGCCCGGGATGCTCTGCACCTGTTCCAGCAGATTCGCGTCGAAGCCGTCGCTGTCGCGCGCCGCGAGCTGAAAGCGCATGTCGCCGACGATCCCGTTCGTGAGCTGCCGCACCGAGCCGTTGAGGCTCGTATTGGCGACCTGAGATGCGAACAACAGCGCGACGCCGACCGCGATGCCCAGGATCGCGAACAGCTCCTGCACGACTCTCGCGCGTAGACGTACGCGATACAGACGGACGATGCTCGACAGCCTCATGGCCGCGACGTCGGGCGCCCGTCAGCGTGCATTCGCGGGCGCGCGCGCGCGATCGGGCTCGTGCTCTGCGAGCCGACCGTCGCACAAGGCATGCACCCGGTCTGCGTAGGACGCGGCCCGCGGGTCGTGCGTGACGAGCACAACCGCAACATCGCGTTCGCGGCAGATCTCGGCGAGCAGGCTCAGTACCTCCTGGCCGCGTTGGGAATCGAGGCTTCCGGTCGGCTCATCCGCCAACACGAGCTTGGGGTTGGTCGAAAGAGCGCGCGCGATCATCACGCGTTGGCGCTCGCCCATCGAGAGCTGCTCGGAGCGATGCGTCGCCCGCTGCTCGAGGCCCAGCCGCGTCAGCAATGGCGCTACCTGCCGACGCGCTGCGCGCGAGCCGATGTCCGTTCCCATCAGCTTCAGCGCAGCGTTGTCGAGTGCGTTCGCGCCGGGGATCAGATGCAGGGACTGGCGCACGAACCCGAGCTCTCGTAGCCGGTAGCGCGCCGCCTCCCGGTCGGATAACTCGGAGATGTCGCGCCCATCCACGAGCACCGTCCCCCCATCGGGGCGCAGCAGCGCCGCGATCAGCATCAACAGCGTCGTCTTGCCGGATCCGCTGGGACCGTAAAGCGCCACGAATTCTCCTGCCGCGACCGACAGGGAAACGCCGTCCACCGCGCGGACCGGCTCCCCGGAGGCGACGGGATAGTGCTTGACCAGCTCGCGCAGCTCGAGCACTACCGAACCGGTCCGCGGATCCGTGGAGGCGTCTCGCGTCGATGCGATGGCGGCGCCGGCGAGCCAGTCGCGGCTTGAAAGTCGATCACGTTATCGGGGCTCGGCGGCGGCGCTGGCGGTTCGATCAGCCGGCCGCCGCTCAGCGCCCGGAGCTGGTGCGAGCGCATCGCAGCGGGCATATCCGGGACCACCATCAGCACCGCGAGATTCGTCTCTTCGACCAGCGCCCGCAGCAGCGCCATGACGTCCTCGCGCTCGCGCAGGCCAAGGTTCGCGGTCGGGTCGTCGACAAGCAGCAGTCGTGGAGCCCGGGCGATCCCATGGGCGATCGCGACCAGCGCCCGCTCGCCATCGGAGAGGCTCTCCCAGTGCTGGCCGGCGCACGCCAACATGCCAACCCGACTCAACGCGTCATTCGCGCGGGCCCTCGCGCGACGCTGGCCGTGCTCGATCAAAAGCGGCAGCGCGACGTAGTCGAGCATGCAGAGCTCGCTCCTCGGCCCGGCGCGGCGCACCAATCCGACCTGCTCGCGCATCAGCCGCGCGTGCTCTGTCTCGGACAGCATCGACAGATCCTCGCCGTCGAAGCGGACCGTGCCCCGGTCAGGCGTCTCCAACCCGGCCGCGATCCTCAACAGAGTCGTCTTGCCGGCGCCCCGCCTTCCCCAGACGCCGACGAACTCGCCGGCGTGGACATCGAGGCAGGCGTCGATCAGAACGCGCACTTCGGCTGAGCCCCGCCAGTAGCTCTTGCTGACCGCATCCAGCGAGAGCAGCTCGGCCGTCATCAGATCGCCCGCAGCCGGCCGATCCGAGCGCCTCCGCCGCTGGCGATGCCCGCGACGTTTGCCCGCTCGGGCTCGTCGCGCAGCGCTTCGAGCAGCTCTCGGGCACTCTGCAGCCACTCGATCCTCGCGTTCCAGAACGCGACCTCAGCGTCGGCGGCGAGCATCCGCATCAGACGCGACCATTCATGCGGGCTGGCCGGCTCGCCATCGGTGACCCGCCTGAGATCTCGCAGGCGTCCCAGACAGGCAAGTTCCTGGCCGTAGACGACGTCGATCAGTCGCGGCACGTTTCGCGGCCGACAGAGAGCGATCTTCATATGCAGCTCATCGCGCAGCGGCGGCGTCGGCGAGGAGTCGAGCATCCAGGCCTCGAAGTGACCGACGCCCTCCTCGGTGGCCTCATAGATCGTGCGCGGCGCAGCTCGCCTGGCGCGACCGGCTCCCATCTCGCCGGCGCTGCGCACGAATTCATCACGGGCCAGCTGGTCGAGCGCCGAATAGACCCCCGACGGCGCGAAGCCCGAAGAGCCAAAGCGCTCCTCGAGGCGCTGCGCCAACTGATACCCGTAGCCCGGGCGCTCAATTACGAGTCCCAATACCGCATGCTTCGCCGACATGCCTCGCCCTTCCTGGTCAACTGTTCTAACTCAGACGGTACTCCAAAACACGACCGCACGCATCCCAAAAGTCGAATGAATCAGATGAACTGGAACTTACCGCCGTACTGGAACGTGCAATTTGGGACCATTTCTGCGCTCCGGCGCCTAGGTTATTCCGAGACGATCGAGCAGTCCCTCATCGGCTCGCCAGTCGCGCCGGACCCGCACGGAGAGGTCGAGGTGGACCTGGCAATCGAGCTCGCGCTCGAGCTCGCGCCGTGCGGCGGTCCCGATCGCCTTGATCATTCGCCCGCCGGCCCCGATCAGAATTCCCTTCTGCGAAGAGCTCTCCACCCATATGAGCGCCCGCACTCGCACCAAGCCCTCGCGCGGTCGCTCGACCTCCTCGATGATCACCTCGACCGCATGGGGCACCTCTTGGAAAGTGCGCCGGATCACCGCCTCGCGCACAAGCTCCGCCAAAAGCACCTCGAGCGGCTGGTCGGAGATCGCGCCGATGGCGAACATGAACGGCCCTTCGGGCATCATCGCGGCCAGGTGCTCGACGAGCGCCTCGACGCCGACTCCCGTGCGCGCCGAGATCGGAAACACATCGTCGCCCACTCCGAGCTCGGTGGCTTGCTGAAGCATCGCAACGGTGGCCCCTCGAGAAAGGCGATCAACCTTGTTGACGGCGATCGTCACCGGCACGCTCGCGCCGTCGAGCGCGCGGGCGATGAAACGATCACCGGGGCCGACGCCCTGCTCGCCGTTGAGAATCAGCAGCGCGACGTCCGCGCCCTCCAGCTCCAGCTGCACACGCCCGGCCATGCGCGCCGTGAGCGCGTCCCGTGGGCGCTGCACGCCGGGAAGGTCGATGAGCACCATCTGACAGTCGCCGCTGGAGCGCACGCCGCGGATCGCGCGGCGCGTTGTCTGAGACCGGTCGGAGACGATCGCCACCTTCTCCCCCACAACCAAGTTGACGAGCGTCGACTTACCGACGTTCGGCCTGCCCGCCAGAGCCACGAAGCCGCTTCGTGTCATTGGTCGCGGCGCGCGAGCAGTCGATTCTGGAGCGCTAGCATCTCGCCGTCGTCGGTCTCGTGATCCATGCCGACCAGATGCAGCACGCCGTGGACGATCGCCTCTCTCACGTCGACGGTGTGCTGCGGACAGATCACCACGTCGCCGAGCTCACGAGCACCAGTGGCCAAAGGGCGAGGCGCCGGGCCGGCGGCGCTGCCTCCGAGCCGCGATTCGCCGGCTGCCGTCGCGTCGGTGGCGGCGCTCGGCTGGGTCGCAGGACTCGGTTCGACGCCATCGATCGGGAAGGACAGGACGTCCGTCGTCCTCGGCTCGTTGCGATATCTGGCGTTCAGGTCGGCGATCCGCTCGGGATCGACGAACTCGATCGCGAGGTGTCCGTCCCGAACCCCGGCAGACGCTGCCGCCAGCAAGCACAAGCGCCGCACCTCGGCGACGGGCGGCACGCTGAGTCTCGCCGTTTGGAGATCGAAGACCTCGACCTCGATCATCGGAGCTCAGGCGCGGAGATCGGCGGACCTGAGCTCCGGTGCTTCGCGCTGGGAGTGCACGTCATAGGCCTCGACGATCCGCTGCACGAGCCTGTGGCGCACGACATCCCCCGCGCCGAAGCGCACGAACTCGATCCCCTCGATTGCCTCGAGAACCTCCCCGACGACGATCAGGCCCGACCGCTGCTCGCGCGGCAGATCCACCTGGGTGATATCCCCGGTGACGACCATCCTTGACCCGAAGCCGAGACGGGTGAGGAACATCTTCATCTGCTCGGGCGTCGTGTTCTGCGCCTCGTCGAGAATCACGAATGAGTCGTTCAGCGTGCGCCCGCGCATGAACGCGAGCGGTGCGATCTCGATCACCCCACGCTCGATGTGCTGAGAGACCTTCTCGGGATCGAGCATGTCGTGGAGCGCGTCGAACAGCGGGCGCAGGTACGGGTCCACCTTGGCCATCAGGTCGCCCGGCAGGAATCCCAGGCGCTCCCCGGCCTCAACGGCGGGACGTGTGAGGATTATGCGGTTGACCTCATGCCGCGCCAGCGCGGCCGCCGCCATGGCTACCGCGAGGAACGTCTTGCCCGTGCCCGCCGGGCCCACGCCGAAGGTCACCGTGTTAGCGCGGACGGAGTCGACGTAGCGCTTCTGGTTGACCGTCTTTGGAGCCACCCGCAATCCACGGTGGCGCCAAACGACATCCTCGAGCACCTGTGCCGGAGACTCGTGTGCATCGAGCGCGCCCGTCACCGCCGCGATCGTTCCGGGACCGATCTGGTGTCCACGGGCGATCAGGTCGGAGAGCTCGCGCACCACGCGCTCGCCGGCGTGCGTCTCGGACTCATCGCCATCGAAGGTCAGCAGGTTTCCGCGCAGGAACACCTTGCACTCCAGATGCGCCTGCAGCGCACGCAGCACCGCGTCTTGACTGCCGGCCAGCTCGACGGCGACGTCGTTCGGAAGCTCGAGTTGCGTCCTCATCCGCCGAGCGACGCCCGCACGAGATCGGAGACGAGCTTGCCGTCCGCGCGACCGTCGACAGCCGCCATCGCCTGCTTCATGACCCGGCCCATGTCCTTCGCCGACTCGGCTCCGCTATCGCGGACCGCCTGCTCGATGATCACCTTCAGCTCGGCTTCGGTGAGCTCCGCCGGCAGATACGCGTTGATCAGCCGCTCTTCGGCCTCCTCACCGCCAGCGAGGTCCAACCTCCCGGCCTCGCGGTAGGCGCGTGCGGCCTCAGCTCGGCGCTTGCGCTCACGGCGCAGCACGGCCAGCTCGTCGTCCGAGCCCTCCTTGGCGGCCTTCTGTAGCTCGGACAGTAGGAGTCGCAGCGCGCCGACCCGCTCTTTTTCGCGGGCGCGCATCGCCGCTTCCACATCGCCTCTGATCTGATCGAGCACCGCCATCCTCAGATCAGGATACGCCGGTCGGGCGATCGCCGGACCAGCTGTGCCCGTCAGTCGCGCCCCAGAGGGGTCGGACTGCCAAGGCGTCCCGGCGAGGAGGCGTCGCGGCCAAACGCGAGAGCCACGTTCCAATCGACCAGCAGGCGCAGCCGCCGACCCATGCCGGGCATCAGCAGAAGGTGGTACGTGCGCGCGATGAACCACGCCGGAAAGCCGCGCCAGCGCAGGCCGAGCGTGATCGCCACGGCCTGGTTGTGTCCCAGCTCGGCCACGACGCCTTTGCTGCGATAGCGGAATGGACGCGCCCTGCCCCCGCGCAGCGTCCCAGCCACGTTGCGAGCCACCAGGCGCCCCTGGCGGATCGCGTGTTGCGCCGTCGGCGGACACGGCTGCCCGGGCCTCGCGGCATCCGGGACGGCGGCGCAGTCACCGATCGCCCAGACGCCCTGCTGGCCCTCGACGCGCATCGTTCGATCGACCAGCAGCCGTCCGGCGCCGTCGAGCGGAAGGCTCAGCTTGGCGACGACGGGGCTCGGCTTCACGCCAGCCGTCCAGACGACGGTCCGAGCGGGGATCGCTTCGCCGTCGGACAGCGTGACGCAGCGCGCGGCGAGCTCGCGCAGCGTCGTGTTGGTCCGAACCTCGATCCCGCGCCCGCGCAGCTCGCGTTCTGCGAACTCCGACAGGCTCGCCGGCACCTCCTGCATGATCCGCCCCTTGGCCTCCGCCAGCACCCAGCGCATCCCCTCCGCACGGCAGCGCGGATACAGCTCGATCGCCTGCGCGGCGAAGTCCTGGAGCTCGGCCAGCCCCTCGACCCCGGCGTAGCCGGCGCCGACGAACACGAAGCCGAGATACTCGCTGCGCATCGCCTGGTCCTCCAGCGACTCGGCGATGTCGAAGCACCTCAGAACCTGGTTTCGCAGCGCCGTCGCGTCGGCCAGCGACTTCAGACCGGTCGCATGCTCAGCGAGGCCCGGGATCGGAAGGGTTCGCGACACCGACCCGAGCGCTATCACTAGCTGGTCGTAGCCGAGCTCGTCACAGCCGAGCAGGTTCGTGCTCGACGGCGGGCACAGGGTGTTGATCAGGTTGGTGTCGACCTGGTTGGTGACGTAGATGTGCGGTCCGACGAAGCAGAACAGCAGGATGAAGACCACGAAGGCGAGGCCGGCCAGCGCGAGCTTGTTCTCCGCGAAGACCTCCCACGCCCGGCGGAACATGCCGCGGGGGGGCGCTACGAGCTCGAGACCGAGCTCGGCGTCGGTGGCCGCCGCAACGGCCTGCGCTTCCATTGCCATGTCAGTACCTCACCCTCGGGTCGAGCACCGCGTAGCCGACGTCGGCCAGCAGGTTCCCCAGGATCGTGGCCACGGTGGCGAGCACCGTGAAGCCGAGCAGCGTCTGGTAGTCCACGTTGAGCGCCGCCTGGTAGAACGCGAGGCCCATGCCCGGGTAGTTGAAGACCGCCTCGATCAAGATCGCGCCGCCGACCAGGGTCGGCAGCGAGAGGCCGAGC
>Ga0208241_1000032_pt1 | contig 11087 bp, 12 predicted proteins | sample MicForSoiPHH12_O_FD_188040 | JGI IMG/M metagenome (GOLD analysis project Ga0208241, IMG submission 188040) | Forest soil microbial communities from Harvard Forest Long Term Ecological Research site in Petersham, Massachusetts, USA - MetaG HF047... | ecosystem: Environmental > Terrestrial > Soil... | reverse complement strand
CGCGAGCCGTACACGCTCGACCTCTTCTTCGGTCCCAGGGAAAACAGGCATCTGGCGGTGTTGGCCTACGTGAAGGCCTCCTCGCCGGCCGCCTTTGAACTCGTATTGGTGGCAAAGGAATTCCACGCGCCGAAGCCCTACGGACTCGGCTTCAGCATCGACGTGCCGCCCATCGCCACACTCCCCGGAGCTTCAGACGCCTCGGTCGAAAGCGCTTTCCTGACGTTCGGCTCCAAGAACGTCGCCTATTACGAGATGGTCCATGGCAAGAAGAGGCTGCTCCACGTCAAGGGCGTGATCGTCCCCAAGACGTGCCCCCGCGGCGGCTTTCAGTTGAAGGCGACGATCGACTTCGCCGACGGCACTGCGCTCACCGTCAGCCCCACAATCCCATGCCCACGCAGGTAGCCCATGCCCACGCAGGTAGTCGGGCGCTGGCCACGGCCAATCGTGTCCCAACGAGTCGCCCGCGCAGCCGCCGCGTCCGAAGTTCCGCGCGAAGGTCACGATCGAGACATACTGGACATCGCGTGAATGACAGACGGGCGGACATATCGGGCTCTCGCACCCCGATCGCGGGTGCCAGCACGGCTCTCGCCGCCCTAGTAGTCGTGTGCGCCACGCTGGCAGCGCCCGCGCAGGCCGTGACCTCTGCCGCCATCACGCCATCCCTCTCCTCCAACCGGCTCGGCGCCAAGACCGCCCTCACGTTCACCATCCGCTACGCGGGGGGTCGATTCGGCGTGCCGGCGCCGGTGCGACGGTCGGTCCTGCAATTCCCCGCGGGGCTGAGCCTCGACATCCCCCACCTGAGCAGCTGCACTGCCGCGCGCCTGCGGGCCCGTGGCCCGAACGGCTGCCCCGCGCGATCGGCGATCGGTAGGGGCCACGCGCTCGTGGAGACGCACGCGGGATCCCAGACGATCACCGAGGATGTCGCGATGTGGGTCTTCCTCGGCCCGCCGCAGAACCTCCAGCCCACGTTCGAGATCCTAGCCCGAGGCTATACGCCGCTCGATCAGCAGATGGTGCTCAGCGGCACGGTGCTTCCCGACCAGGCTCCCTACGGAGAAGAGCTGGTGATGCCCATTCCCCCAATTCCAACGCTGCCCTATGAGCCTGACGCCTCGATCGTCAGCTTCACCCTGACAATCGGCGCGAGCAAGCACGATCGGACACACGGCGCGAACGCGGTGCTCGTACCCTCCAGCTGCCCGGTCGGCGGCTTTCCTTTCGCCGCCGAATTCACCTACGCCGACGGCTCCAGCTCCAGCGCCCTTGCCACGGCGCCCTGTCCACCATGAGCAGACCGGCAAACCTGGGAGGCGTCCTGACGGCCGGAGCTCTCTCTTTCGGGGTGTTGATGGCTGCCGGACCCTGCCTCAGCCTGTCACGAGCGTCGGCTCCTTCCGCGCACGCGGCAAGAACGATCTCGCTGAACGAGACGGGCCATCTGCATCTCACCAGCAAGCACAACTTCACGCTGAACGAGCAGGGCCCGGCGTCGGGCACGATCGCGGGCACGATCTACGTTCACCTGACCGCCGTCTCGACCAGCCGCGTGACGGCCGAAGTCAACATCTATCCGAGCGGGGGGTCGATCTCGGGCAACGGGACGGCGAGCTATCGCCGCGTGGGCGCGACGGCCAGCTTCTCGGGCTCGATGTCGATCGGTCGCGGGACGGGGAGCTACGCCCACGCCCATGGGTCGGGCCTGAGCTTCAGCGGAACGATCCAAGAATCTAGACACGACGCCATCACCGTGCGCGTGAGTGGCAGGGTGTCGGACTGAATACGTCGGGTACCTCCGGCGCACGCCTGGGAGACTGAGTAGTGCTGGAGCTGCGTGACCTCGTGAAGCACTACCCCGCCGTGGGCGGGGTGCCCGTACGCGCGGTGGACGGCGTGTCGTTGAAGGTCGCACCCGGTGAAACGGTCGCGTTGTATGGGCCGAGCGGCTCGGGTAAGACGACGCTGCTGCTGATGGTCGCGATGCTGCTGGAGCCCACGGCCGGGACGGTCCTGATCGGCGAACGCGATGTTTCTTCGCTCTCGGAGCGCGAGGCTTCGAACTTCAGGCTCTCCGAGCTGGGCTTCATCCGTCAGAGCTTCGACCTGCTGCCGGGCGTGAGCGCAATCGATAACGCGACGCTGAAGCTGCTCAAGACGAGGCGCTGGCGCGAGGCCCAGCGTGAGATCTCACCCCTGCTCGAGCGGCTCGGGCTGGGCGAGCGCATGCGGCATCGCGCCGAGACGCTCTCGATGGGCGAGCGTCAGCGCGTGATGATCGCACGGGCGCTCTCGACCGAACCCCGTCTGGTGCTCGCGGACGAGCCGACGGGGAGCCTCGACACCCAGCGCGGGCGCGACGTGCTCGAGCTGCTGCGGGGACTGTGCCGCGAACGGGAAGTCGCGGCCCTGATCGTCAGCCATGACCCGATCGCGGCTCACTATTCCGACCGTGTGCTCGCGTTGCGCGACGGGAGGCTCTCTGAATACGAGACCGAGCGCGTGCACGCACGGCCGGCTGGCTGGGCAAGCGGGCACCCGGACGATCCTACCGCCAGGCAGGCGGGCGGCGCGGGCGGTCTCGCCATCTCCACTGACGTGGGGTAGCCATGAAGCCGTTGAACGCCCTGCACCTCTATCGCGTGCGCCTGCGCGCGCGGTTCTTGCAGGAGTGCTTGGCGATCGTGGGGATCGCCGCCGGCGTCGCGCTGCTGTTCGCGTCGCAGGTCTCCAGCACGAGCCTGCAGAGCTCCGTGGCCCAGCTCTCGCGCGGGATCGCCGGTAACGCCACGCTGCAGCTTCTGGCGCGCGACCCGCATGGCTTTTCCGAAAGCACGCTCGCGCTCGTGCGCCGCATCTCCGGCGTGCGCGCCGCGGCGCCGGTGCTGGAAGCCGGCGCGAACGCGATCGGCCCAAAAGGCAGCGCATCGGTCGAGCTCATCGGCGTCGATTCGAGCCTGTCCGAACTCGGCGGCGCGCTCGTGCGTCACACTGCCCTCAGACCGTTCGGAGGGATCGGCGCCGTCGTGCTGCCCGCTCCGCTCTCGAGGACCATCGGCGTGACGAGGTTCGGCCAGGAAGTCGTCTTCGAGCTCGCCGGACACACGGCCGAGGCCCCGCTTTACTCGCAGCTTCACGAAAGCCAGATCGGGCCTTTGGTCGCGAGCGCGGTTGCGATCGTGCCGCTGTCGTTCGCGCAGGAAATGACCGGTTTGACCGCTCGCCTGAGCCGCATCCTCGTGCAGCCCGCCGCCGGCTCGGAACCTCGGGTGAAGGCCGCGCTGCGGACGCTCGCCGGCCCTCGCTTGAACGTCGAGGGGGTCGATTACGAAGAGCGGCTGTTCTCGAAGGCCGCTGCGGCGAGCAACCAGTCAACCGCGCTGTTCTCGGCGATCAGCGCACTCGTGGGATTCCTGTTCGCATTCAACGCGGTGCTGCTCACCGTCCCGCAGCGCCGGCGGCTGGTCGTCGATCTGCGTCGCGACGGCTACACGCCTCAAACCGTGGTCGCGGTACTGCTCCTCGACGCCGTCGTACTGGGCTTCGTCGCATGCGTGCTCGGACTCGCGCTCGGCGAGGAGCTCTCGATTCATCTGCTCCATTCCAATCCGGCGTTCCTCTCGCTGGCCTTCGCGGTCGGCTCGGAGCGGGCCGTGAGCTGGCAGAGCGTCGCGATCGCGACAGGAGGGGGAATGCTGGCCGCGATCGTGGCGGTGCTCAGCCCGTTGCGCGACATCCTCTCGCGCGATCCGCTCGCCGCGATCGGTCCACGGGAGAGCTCCGGCCGCGCTCGCGCCGAGGGCCGAGCGGCCCTCGGCGGGCTGGCCTGCCTCGGCGCCGCCACCACGATCCTGCTCGCGGCGCCGGATGCGGCGATCCCGGGGATGGTCCTGCTCGTGGGAGCGCTGCTGTTGGTGCTGCCGTTCGCGCTCAGCGTGACGCTCGCGCTCGTCACGCGGCTCGCCCGCCTGGTCACCGGCGCCGTCCCTCACGTGGCGACGATGGAGTTGGGCGCGGCTGGCGCGCGCGCAGTCGCGATCGCGGCGACCGGCGCGATCGCGATCTTTGGCAGCGTCGCGATCCGGGGGGCGCACGGAGACCTGCTCAATGGCCTTGAAAACGCGGCCGACGACATGAACGCGTCGACCGACGTGTGGGTCTCCCCCGCCGGCTCGTACAACCTGATGAACACGGCCCCGTTCGCGCCGGTCGATCGCGCCAAGCTCGAACATCTTGCAGGCGTGCGTGCGGTGCGCCTCTACCGCAGCGGGCTACTGGACTACGGCGAGCGTCGCGTGCTGACGATCGCCCCGCCGCCCCAGGCCACGCCGCTGCTGCCCGCGGGTCAGCTCGTGCAGGGCAGCCTGCGCCAGGCTACCGAACGCGTGCGCGACGGGGGCTGGCTCGTCCTCTCGCAGGCGATCGCCTCCGAACACCACCTGCACATAGGTCAGGCGCTCACGCTGCCGACGCCCAATCCGAGGACGTTCCGAATCGCGGCGCTGTCCACGAACATCGGCTGGGCGCCCGGCGCGATCGTCATGAACGCCTCCGACTACGCGCGCGCGTGGGGGAGCGAGGACGCGAGCGCCTACAACATCCTGCTCGCTCGGAGCGTCCCGCCGGCCCAGGGCGTGCGCGAGATCGAGCGCGCGCTGGGCCCGCATTCGGGGCTCGCCGTGCAGAGCGCCGCGGACCACGCCGCCCGCCAGAGCGCGCTCAGCCGCCAAGCTCTCTCACGTCTCACTCAGATCGCCACGCTGATTCCGATCGCCGCGGTACTCGCGATGGCCGCGGCGATCGGCGCCATGATCTGGCAGCGGCGCCCGCGCCTGGCCAAGCTCAAGCTCGAGGGGCTCCCCCGAGCCGACCTGTGGCACACGATCCTGCTCGAGAGCCTGCTGCTGCTTGGCGTCGGATGCCTGACCGGCGCGATCTTCGGCCTCTACGGCCAGCAGCTGGCCGATCGCGCGCTGGCCAATACGATCAACTTCCCCGTCGTCTACTCCGTCACGGCGCTGACGGCGCTGTCAAGCTTTGCCCTGATGACCGTCACAGCGCTCGCGATCCTCGCGATCCCCGGCTACCTCGCCGCGTCCGTGCCGGCAGCCCTCGCGCTGCAGGATTGACGTCCGCGGTCTGCATTCGCCATGACAAGACGACGCTCAACGCTCGCTGCTGGACGCGCGATACTCGTCTATGCGGGCCTGATCGCCGCCATCGATCGTCGTCCATACAAACAGGTGGCGCGGGCGCAGGCGCAGGAGCGCACCCGAGACGCGTTGCTCGACGCCGCCGTCGACGAGTTCTACAAGGACCGCTGGCACAGGACGTCGCTGGAGGCCCTGTCGGCGAAGGTCGGAGTCACCAAGCAGACGCTGCTGCGCCATTTCGGCTCGAAGGACGGTCTGCTCCTGCAGGCGCTGATGCGCAGCGGCGCGCAGGTGCTCGAGCAACGCTGGAGCGCGCCCACGGGTGACGTCCAGGGCACGGTCGACAACCTCATCGACCACTACGAGGAGTGGGGTGAGCGAGCGCTGCGGATTGGCGCCTGGCAGAAAAGCGGCCCCCCCGTGCTCGCCAAACTCTCCCAGGCGGCACGCCAGGTTCACTACGACTGGGTCGAGTACGCGTTTGGCCCGTGGCTGGAAGGCCTCGACGGCGAGGCTCGCGCCCGGCGCCGAGCGGCGCTGATCGCGATCTGCGACGTGCAAACCTGGTGGCTCCTGTCACACGACCTCCGGCTCGCGCGGTCCGAGATCCACGCAATCCTGACCGACCTGATCGAGCGTCTGCTCGCTGAGAAATGAAGCTGCTCGCGTATACCTCGCCCGCCCGCGGACACCTTTATCCGATCGTGCCGATCATGCAGGAGCTGCAGCGACGCGGCCACGAGATCGCTCTGCGCACGCTCTCCTCGCAGGTCGAGATGATGTGCGCGCTCGGCGTCGATGCCGAGCCGATCTCGCAGGACGTCGAACAAGTCGAGCTCGATGACTACAAGGTGCGCTCGGTGCCCGCAAAGGGCAGGCGCGCACTGGCTACGTTCGCCGCACGGGCGGCGCACGAGGCCCCCGACCTCGCTCGTGCGATCGACGATCACGGCCCGGATGTGCTCATGATCGACGTCAACTGCTGGGGGGCCGCAGCCGTCGCCGAGGCATCCGGTCGTCCCTGGACGATGTATGCCCCCTACCTGCTGATGCTGCCGTCGCGTGATGCGCCGCCCTTCGGGCCGGGACTGGCTCCCCTGCGCGGTCCACTCGGCACGGTGCGCGACGCGATCCTGCGCCGCATCGTGCGCGGCAGCCTCGACCGAGCCGTCATGCCGGCGCTGGGCGCGCTGCGCGCTCGGCACGACCTGCCGGCGCTCAGCCACTTCGATGAGCTGCTCGGACGACCACCCCTGCTGCTGGCGCTCACCGCCGAGGGCTTTGAGTACCCACGCGGCGACTGGCCGGCGAACGTGCGGCTGGTCGGTCCAATGAACTGGGCCCCGCCGGCGCAGACGCCGGCCTGGCTCGCCGAGCTGTCGGACCCGCTCGTGCTCGTCACGTGCTCGACCGAGCGCCAACGCGACAAGCGCCTCCTCCACGTAGCGCTGGAAGCGCTGCCCGCGGCGGGCATGTCGGTGATCGGCACGACGGGGGCGCACGACCCTCAGGCGTTCGCGGCGCCACCCGGGAGCAGGGTCGTGCGCTTCGTCCCCCACGACGCCGTCCTGGAGCGCGCGGCGTGCGTGGTCTGCCACGGCGGCATGGGCATCACCCAGAAGGCCCTCGCGGCCGGGGTGCCGGTCGTCGTCGTGCCTTTCGGACGAGATCAGCTCGAGACCGCACGGCGCGTGGAGGTAGCAGAAGCCGGAGTGCGCCTCTCGCCCCGGCGCCTGACTCCCGGCCGGCTGATTGAAGCCGTGCGCACTGCACGCGAGCGCCGCGCGGGCGCGCAGCGCGTTAGTCGCGCCTATGCGGCCGCCGGAGGCCAGGCGGCAGCCGCAGATGCGATCGAGGCAGTCGGTCGGTCCCGAAACGAGCGGCCTGTAGCCTGAGCTCCCTGAGCACCGCATCAGAGAAAGACCGTAGCCCAGGTTGCGCCGATTCCCTACTCCTCTTGCCGGGAGAGGCGCTTCGACAGGAAGACTCGCTCGAAGCCATGTTCGCCTCGCCGGTCGTCCTCGCGGTAGCCGAGACGGCGATAGAGGGCAAGGTTCTCGGTCATCGCCGCATTGGTGTAGAGGCGCAGCGTGTCGAGTCCGTGACGGCGCGCATCGGTCTCGGCGTAGCTGAGCAGGGCGCGGCCAACTCCCATGCCCTGGCGCTCGGGATCGACGGCGATGTTCTCGATCAGCAAATGATCGGGCTCTCGAACGAGCACGATGATCCCGACGATGCCGTGCCGGTCATCGTCGGCGAGCAGCAGGCGGCCCTGCTCCGCCTTCTCACCGTAATCGTCGTCCATCGGCGCGGGCCGTCGGCCGATCCGCTCGACGTAGACACCGTAGGCGCGCTGAGCGATCTCCTGAGCCGCGATGGCATCGGCCGATCGAGCCGGGCGGATCCGCATGGTCAAGACGGCTTCATGACACGCGCCGCGATCCCTCGCGAGCCCTTACGGGCGCGACTGCAGTGCGGCCTCACGCGACGTTGGCTCAACAGCTCGATCGGATTGCCCGAGGGATCGTCGAGCAGAATCTGCTTGCCGCCAACTCCGGTGATGATGTCGTTGCGGAAGTGGACTCCGGCGTCGCGCAGCTGCTCGACTGTGCCGGCGAGATCGAAGACCTCGAGCGAGAACCGGTTCCTGCCTCCGGGCTTGGGCCTGGTGCCATCGAGCATCGCCTGCCCGCCGCCGCCGGCGCCGCTTAGCGCTCGGCTTCGCCAACGTCGCGCACGAAGTGGATTGGCCTGACCTTCATCGCGCCTGCTCTTCTTCCAGATGATCAAGGTAGGAGACGAGCGCCTCCTCGACCACGCGGGAGAGCGACGCGGCCCGGTCGATGGCTGCGTGCTTGGCGCGTCGGATCAGCGCCGGCGGCAGGTAGACGTTGAACTGCTGCTTGTCTGGGCCTTGTCTGTTCTCCGCCATCGTCCGCTCCGCCATCGTCCGGCATGCTAGCACTCTAGCAAGCTAAAGCCCGCACCGGATGTCGATCGACGGCACGGCGAGCTCGAAACGCCGAACCGGAGCCGCTCGCTCCTGCCTCGGCCTCAGACGGCGGGAAGGTAGTCGATCTCCGGAGCGCGAAGGGCGATGCCCAGACCGCGCAGCGCGACCCGCCCCAGCCGTGGGTAGAAGCACATGTCGTTGGGCTCGCGCGTGCCGTAGGCAAGGTAGGTCAGCCCCTCCGCGCCCGGACGGAACGCATGCGCCACGCCCGTTCCGGCCGGCCGGGAGATCACGTCGCCCGAGCGCAGCGGGTGCTCTTCGGGGCTCTGCTCGCCAGCGGAGAACAGCTCGAGGACTCCGCTGCCCTCGAGCACCACGAAGAGCTCCTCCTCCAGCGAGTGGCAGTGTGCCGGCGCGCCCTCTCCCCCGGCCGCCAGGACGACGTAATTGAGGCCCGTCGCGACGGCTCCGGCGGCCTTGCCCGCGCGTCGGGCCCGACCATCGAAGATCGCGGGCACGTCGCTCAGCGCGACCACGTGGGGCGGGCGCTCGGAGTTCGGCTCCGGGCACTCGGGAGGACCGGCCGCCGCCTCACGGGCGAATGGTGAGTCGCCTTCGCCGAGCTCGACCCAGCGGGGAAACGACCAGGCGATCCCAGCGCGCGGAAGCGCCGTGAGCGACGGGTCGCGCCGCTGGCCGAAAACGAGCACGTCGAGCCCACCGGCCCCGGCTCGCAGCGTGTGTGGACCGCGTTTGGGTCGGTGCACGATGAAATCGCGGGCGCCGACGGCGTAGGTCTCGCCGTCCTGCCACAGCAGCCCCTCGCCGCCCATCACGAAGAAGATCTCCTCGTCGGCGCCGTGCTCGTGCGCGGGCGTCGAGAAGTGTCCGTCGGCGATCTCGATGCGGCGCAGGCCCATCGTACGCGTGCCGACCTCACGTCCGAGGTCTCGCCACACGCCCTTGATGTGGCCGAAGGCGAGCTCGCCCGTCGGGCTCGTATGGAGGTTGGCGATCTTCACCGGCGCGACGCTACCAGTCGAGCGGCTCTCAGGACCGCGAGACGCACACGAGCGCTCGCGCGGGGGCTCATCACGCTGGGCCTGTATCCACGGCTCGCCACACGGCCTAGCGGATCCCGCGACGACCCGGCCCGCCTAAGCCGAGCCGTCTTGGCGCGCGAGCCCGTGGCGCACACGGTCGCGCACATCGGCGTAGCGAAGCGCCTCGTAGGCGATCAGTCCCATCAGCAGCGCGGCCAGTATCCCGAGCGTGAGCAACGCCGGCAGAGCCGCCCCCGCCGGCAGCAGCGCGAGGAGCACGATCGCGCAGAGCAGGCGCCGCCGACTGAGCGAGTGCATGTTGCGCAGGCGGAACGCGACGTGCGCCAGCAGGTAGAGCGCGGCCCCGCCGAGCAGTGCGGTCGCCGGGACATACTTCAGCGGGTCCCCCACGTGACCGATCGTCCGTCTCATCCCAACGGCGATCAGCGCGATGCCCGCCACCATCGGGAAGTGCAGATAGGAGTAGGAGTCGCGCGCTATGCCGTTACGTTCGCGCCCCTCGGCCGCCCGAGCCAGGCGTCGCCCGGCCACGATCGCCGCGACGTCGAAGTAGACCCACCACAGCGAAGCCGCGACGGCCACGCCGAGGATCGCCGCCACGACGATGCCGGCGTCGACGTGCGCCCTTGCGCCCACGCCGATAGCAACGATTGACTCACCCAGCGCGATGATCACGATCGCGCCGTGGCGCTCGACGAAATGCCCTGGGCTGAGCTTCCAGCCGTCGGCGCCGAACAGGAAGGGCGCCCCCATGTCGAGCACCAGCGCAAGACCCCACAATCCCAGCTGCAGGGCGCCACTCGTGGCCGCGGCGGCGAACAGCAGGCCAGCGCCGATTGCCGTGCTGATCGCCAGCCCAAGGACCGAATGGCGCAATGCCTCGTCCTCGCGGCTGGCGAGCATGAACAGCACGATGTGAGCCGCGCGCACGGCCGCGTAAGCGCATGCGAACAGCAGCGCCTCGGATCCGAACGCCCTTGGCACGCACAGGGCGGCCACGAGGAACGCGGCCATCGCCGCGAACATCGCCAGTCTGACCAGGCCCTCCTCGGGATCGACGACGCTCGTAAGCCACGCATAGCCGACCCACGACCACCACAGCATCCCGAGCGCCAGCAGGCCCTTGAGCATCCCTTCCCAGGTCGGCGTGCCCGCGATCAGGGCCGTGCACTGCGTGAGCGCGAGCACGAACACCAAGTCGAAGAACAGCTCCAGCGGCGTCACTCGCTCGCCTTCGCGCATCACCGCCGTCACGCGCGGCGCACGGCTGGAAGTCGCGGTGCTCACCCGCCCATCTTCGCAACTCGCGGCGCTCGCGCCAGGATTTCAGTCAGCGGGCTTGGCCCGCCAGTTCGAGCGGGCGCTATGCACTCTCCCCGGCGACGCGCGATGGCGCCTCTCCCCAGAGCTGCTCCAAGCGGTAGTAGTCGCGCGTATCGGGCGTGAATATGTGCACGACGACGTCGAGGTAGTCCATCAGTATCCAGTCCGCTCGACTCGCGCCCTCCACGCGCCGCGGCAGCATCTGATGCTCGCGCTTCAGGCCCTCGAGAATGCCGTCGTGGATCGCCTTGGTCTGTCGGCCGGTGTTGCCCGAGCAGATCAGGAAGTAGTCCGTGTAGCCGAGCACGCCCCTCAGGTCAAGCTCGACCACGTCGAGCGCCTTCTTGTCAACCGCGTGCCGCGCGATCTCGTCGACCAGCTCTTCCGGTCCCATCAACCCGCCTCCTCGCTCCCGCGATAGAGGCGATGCTCGGCTATGTACCGCGCCACCGCCGAGCCGACAAGCCCATCGATCGGCAGTCCTCTGGCCGCGTGCTCGCGCGCCATCGACGAGGAGGCCTCGATGACCGGCATGTCCAGAAACCTGACGCTCCCCGGCCCGCCTGCTCGCCCGCCGCGGGCCCG
>Ga0208241_1000031_pt1 | contig 11137 bp, 4 predicted proteins | sample MicForSoiPHH12_O_FD_188040 | JGI IMG/M metagenome (GOLD analysis project Ga0208241, IMG submission 188040) | Forest soil microbial communities from Harvard Forest Long Term Ecological Research site in Petersham, Massachusetts, USA - MetaG HF047... | ecosystem: Environmental > Terrestrial > Soil >... | reverse complement strand
CCGTTGGCCAGCCGGTCGCGTGCGCGGGCGCCGGTCGCGCTAATCACGCCGAGGTGGTGTCGGTTCCCGGCAATCTCGTCGCTCCGGTACCGGCGGGCGTGTCGCTGCGTGACGCTGCGTTCACGACGCTTGGAGCGATCGCCATGCAGGGCGTGCGCCGCGCTGATCCGTCGTTGGGCGAGCGGGTCGTCGTCATGGGCCTTGGCCTGCTGGGGCTCCTCACCGTTCAGCTGCTTCGGGCGGCGGGATGTGTGGTGATGGGGGTGGAGCCGGACCCTTCACGTCGTGAGCTGGGCGTCCAGCTCGGGGCGGCGCAGGCGCTCGCACCCGAGGACGCCGTCGAGCACGCGCGCGAGTGGGCCGGCGGGGTGGGAGCGGACGCGGCGATCGTTGCCGCCGCCGCATCGTCGAGCGCGATCGTCAACGACGCCATATCGATTGTTCGTCGCAAGGGGCGTGTCGTCCCGCTGGGCGACGTCGGGCTGACACTCGATCGCGACGCGCTCTACCAGCGCGAGGCAGATGTGCTGATCTCAACCTCATACGGACCTGGACGCTATGACCCGATCTACGAGGACGCGGGCGTCGACTACCCGCTTGCCTACGTGCGGTGGACCGAGAACCGCAACATGGATGAGTTCCTGCGGCTGCTCGCCGCCCAACTGGTCAGGGTCGAGCCGCTGATAGGGCTCGAGCTGCCTGTCGAGCGCGCGGTCGAGGCCTACGCGGCGCTGTGCTCGCCTCCGCTGCCACTCGCCGCGGTGCTCGGCTACCCGGACTCCCGCGAGCGCACGGCGAGCGTCTCCGAGTCGGTCCGGCTACATGCGACGCCTCGCCGTGGGCGATCTGTCGATTCGCGTCTTGTCCGGGTCGGCGTCGTTGGACCCGGCTCGTTCGTTCGCGGCGTGCATCTGCCCAACCTGCGCGCCGACGGCGCCGCACCGGTTGTAGCGGTGGCGGCGCGTCGGGGCACTGCGGCCACTGATGTCGCCCGAGCCGCGGGCGGCGAGGTCGAGGCGGTCACCGACTGGCATCGTGTGGTCGAGCGCCCGGATGTGGACCTTGTGCTGATCGGCACTCGGCATGACTCCCACGCCGAGATCGCCGCGGCCGCGCTAAGAGCCGGCAAGGCCGTGTTCGTCGAGAAGCCGCTCGGCCTCACTCGCGAGCAGATCGACGAGGTTTGGCAGGCGGGCAGCGGTGACTCCGCTCGCCTGGCAATCGGCTTCAACCGACCGCTGGCCCCGCTCTCGCGACGACTGCACGAGGAGCTGGCGCAGGTGAGCGGGCCGCTGCAAGTCGTCATCCGTGTCAACGCGCCGTTGGCGGCCGATCACTGGCTGAACGATCCCGACCAGGGCGGCGGTCGAATCCTCGGCGAGGGTTGCCACTTCCTCGACTACGCCAACTGGCTGTGCGGTATGCCGCTGAGTGTGAGCGGCGTGGCGGCGCGGGAGTCCGCGCATATCCGCACGGTGGCGAACGCGAGCATCACCGTCAGCTACGAGAGCGGATCGGCGGCGAGCGTGCACTACTCCGGGCTCGGTCCCGCGAGCCTGCCAAAGGAGCGAATCGAGATCCTCGCCGGCGGCCGGGCGTGGGTGCTCGACGACTTCCAGCGCCTGACCTCCTTCGATCGCGCCGGCTCGCGAACCGTGGTGAAGGGCGGTGGCGACAAGGGCCACGCCGCCCTCCTGCGCCGTGTGCTTGCAGCTTGCCGGGGGGAGGATCAATTCCTACCAGGCCTGCGCGAGGCCTATCTAGCCCAGAGCGTGGCGTTCGCGGCGATCGAGTCGATCGGCTCTGGAGCGACACGTGGCGTCCCGCTCCCTGACTGCTGAGGATCGCGTCAGGCGGGATGATCGACCAGCCGCTGCCACGGCAGCGCAACGTCAGTTGGACCGGACCCGCCGGATCGCGCGCCAACCCCTTACCCGGACAGACGCGAGAGCCCGATACAGCGGCTCCGTTGCATGGTCCGCCCATCGGGCCGGCACGAAGTGCTGGCGGCCGCTCAGCCGCGTGCGTGCGGCGAGCGCCACCACTCGGCGATACCAGAACGACGTGGCGTATAGGTCGCAGCCACACGCGAGGTACACAGAATCGCGCTCGCGCTCTACGCTGTCCGCCAACGCGGCGTCGTCGATCAACGCTTGCACGGCGCACGGGAACCGAACGTCGGCGATCGGATCCAGGACGTGTACGGAGTGATCGGCGAGCGTCAGCTCGATGACCTCGTGCCTACGGCAGAGACGGGGCCCGCATCCGTGGGGATGGTCGTGGGCAACCATCCTGACCCAGCGGGGCTCGAATCCTTCGCGCACGAGCGCCTCCCCGAGCACCAGCGTCATGCCGGCGGCGTTGGCGTGCCCACCGTGAAGCACCTTCACCGGGTCGAGGCTGTCGGACGGGCGGCTCGAATCGAGGCGCGCGTGAACCCAGCGGGTGAGCACGTCGACCCGGTCGACCTGCGCGAGCGGCGTCGCGCGCCGCCATGCTCGGACGTAGAGCATGTTGTCCGACGCCGGCGGATAGGGCGCGCCGCCTAGCCGATACGTGTCTGCCTGCTCGACGCTCACGTCGAGGAATCCGGCGCGGCTCAGGCGGTCGCGCACGTCCTCGGCGGATGTCTTCCACGTGTGGTTCCTGGTGATCCGCCGCGTGCCGTACGCGTCCGGTGGAATTGCGGCGAGGAGCACTCCTCCGTCCGCCAGCACGCGGTGGACCTCCAAGAGCGTCGCGTCGATGTCGAACGCGTGCTCGAGCACGTTGTCGGCATACACGCAGTCGAACGTGCGATCGGCGAACGGCAGGGCGAGAAAGTCGGCGACAACGAAGTCCACCCGGTCGCAAGCGTGTCGCTCACGGGCGGCGACGATGAACTCCTCTCCCGCGTCGATCCCGGTCACCTTCAGCCAGGGATGCTCAGAAGCGATACGCGCCGACCACGCACCTGCCCCACAGCCGAGGTCGAGCACGTGCTTGCGATCCAGCGGGATCATCGCCTGCAGGCGACGTGACTGCGCGTCGTTGCGTTCGTGACCAAGCACCGCACGGCGCTCGAGTCGAGCCTGATCCCGTGCCTCGCTCTCCGCGTCGGGAGCACCGCGACGCTCGAGCTGCTCGCGAGCGAGCCGTGCCATCTCCGACAGACCGATGATCTCGACTCCAGCCTCGCGGAGCACGCGGAGCTGGTCGCGGATCGCGGGAATGTCCAGGTCGGCCTTCGAGTGGCCGACGGCGAGGTAGAAGTCGTCGTCGACGAGGCGCTCGCCCGGATAGTCGACGAGAGCATGGGCGAGCCGCCGAGGAAGCATGCTGTTGATGAGACGGCGACGCCCGCGGATCACGTGATAGCCAGACCTGCCGAGCTGGTGGATCTTGGCGATGATCCGGGCGAGCTCGATGCTCGCGCCCGCTGTCCGCTCGGCCTCGATCGCAACGAGGAGCCGGTCGCCGAAGTGCCCACCCTGGTGAGTGTCAAACGTCCAGCGATCGTTGCGCGCGAACGTCGCCACCGGCAGCTCGATGATTCCACGCTCGGCGGGCGGCGCTTTGAGTTGCGGGTCGACGTGGCTTGCAAACCAGGGCTGGTGGAGATCTACGGGGTGGGCGTAGTCGTGGTATTGGCCCGGCTGGCGCCCGCCGTGGTAGACGGATGAGTCGCACCACACGTGGTTTGCCGTAAGCGCTTGCGCGAGTCGCCGGAACGGCTGCGCCTCGTAGCCGCCGGCCCGGAACGCGACCACCGCATATGTCGGGTCGACCGGTCGAATGACCTCCTCGAGCATCTGCTTCAAGCGTCCGATCAGCCCGACGAGGTCCGGGTGATCGTCGGCTCGCGTCAGCGTTTCGTTCCAGACGTAGCGTCCGCTCTCCGACCGCGCCCCGAGCTCGGGCAGCCAGTTGGGGTGCAGGTGCATCTGGACGTCGTGGCCCCGCTGGACGGCGTCTCGCCACTGTGACTCCATCCGGGTTGCGAGCTCGGGCTCGTGCTCGCGCAGAAATGCGTGCTCGCCGAGCTCGGCGAAGATCGTCAGATGGGCCCCCTCGGCGTCGCATGCGTCCAGGAGCGCGTCCGTGGGCCCGAACACGTCCGCCTCCCAGTCGATCCGTCTTCCCGCCGGCACCGGCTGCCAGGTCTCGTAGTCGAGCGTGAGCGCCGCGAGCCGCCGTCGTGGGCGGACGAGCAGCGTGAGGTGCTCGCTCTCGAGCAGCTCTCGACGCTCAATGACGAACTCGCGATCGACGAGCGTGCATACCTCCTCAGGGGTCAGGTATTCCTGGCCGCCCGGGCTGTATGCGGCGATGAACGCGAAGCCGTCCCTATTCAAGTGCTCGGCGATCCAGCGCAGCGCGGCCCGCCTACCGGTTTCGTCGACGTAGTAGAGGACGTCGCTGAAGACGATCGCATCGAAACGATCATGGTCTGCGGCGGTGCGCTCGAGCGCGTCGATCGACCCCCGCTCGAGATGGATGAAGGGGTAGCGCTCGGCGCCCTTGGCGACGGCCTCGGCGCTCAGATCGATGCCGTGCAGGCGCTCGAAGTCACCGCGCAGGCGCGCAAGCATCGCTCCGAACCCGCAGCCGAGGTCCAGAAGACTCCCGCGTGCTCGTGCGTGCGCGCGGATCGCCTCGACGTAGAGGTCATACCGCGCCGAGCTGGCCTCGCCGATTCCCCACGGGTCCTCCTCGGTGAGGTACTTCGCCTCGCAATCGAGGCCCACCTTCACGCGACGAGCGATCGTCGGTCGGCGCATCACGGACGCCGCAGGGCGAGGCGTACGAGCGACGCGGTGCCGGTCACCGTGGGTCGCAGCGGCGACCAGCTTCCGAAGTCGCGGGCGAACAGACGCAGGTGCAGGACGAGCACCAGCGCGTAGGCCACCGAGGATGAAAGCGATGCGACGTAGGTCCCGTGGTGCGGGAGCAGGAGGAGATCGAGCGCCAGGTTGAGCGCCAGGCCGGGTATCCACACGAGGATCAGCTCCCGGGGCATCCCGCGTGCAGCGAAGTAGTAGGCGATCACGTTCAGTAGCCCGAAGCAGTACACGCCCGGTAGCAGCCACAGGAACAGGGAGATCGCGGGGTGATAGCTCCGTCCGAACATCAACGTGATCGCGGGGCCGCCCAGCAACGCGGCGAAAGCGCAGACGATCAGGTAGCCCACTGCGATCAGGTGAAGCACGCTGACGCTCAGGTTGCGGTCGGCAGACCCACGGGCTACGCGCGCAAACAGGTTGACGCAGACCGACAACGGCAGCAGCTCGAGAGCGCTGGCGAGAGCGACGGCGACCGAGTATTGGCCGGCAGCCCTCGCCCCCTGAATGCCGTTGACGAGCAGCAGGTCAAAGCGAACCAGCAGGTAAGCAAGCAGCGTGACCACATACGCACGGACTCCGTAGCCGATCATCCGTCGTGCCAGGGCGCGGTCCAGCGGCCTCAGAAGGCGACCATGGCGGCGCATCGCGGACACGAACACCGCCAGCGCCAGCGCCTGGGGGCCGACCAACAGCGACAGCGCGAGCAGTACTCCACCGCCGGCCAACGGGAGGACCACGCTGAGCAGGACGACGGTGAGCAGTGCCACGCCCACATCTATTCCGTTGTAAAGCACGGTGCGTCCCTCGGCGAGCAGGATGCTCTGAAGGAACAACGTGCTGAGCAGGATCGGAACCGCGAGCATGCCGACCGCAAGCTCGGGCCAGCTGACGTCCATCAGCGCGCCCGGCGCCACGATCTTGACGGCGACTCCGACAGCTGCCATTGCGGGCCCGAGAACGCCGGCGAGCCACAGCGAGTTGCCCGCGATACGCGCTCGCAGGTGTGGCTCGCGACCGGCAAAGTAAGGATTCGCCGAGACGACTCCAAGCGTCCCGAGCTGCGCCAGAAGCGTCATCAGAGCGTAGATCGACGCAAGCGAGCCGCGGCCAGCCGGACCGAGCGAGCGCGCCACGATGACCGTCGTCGCTGCGCCGAAGACGAGCACACACACCTTTGTGCCCACCATCAGCAGCACATCGCCACGGAGCCCGCGCTCGACCGTCGGCGACGCGGCGACCGGTGAGGACGACCCTGGGCTCATTGGGTCAGTTGCGCGGCGCCAATTACATGCCAGCCTGCAACGCGACCGGGGTCGGCGGTCCAATGTCGCACGACCTCACACTCGAGAGACGCGCCGCGGGCGAGCATGGGCGTCATGCTAACCGCGCCCAGCAACTAGCTGAGAGTGCCGCGCGGGGTGTTCTATGGCCAGAGTTCAGAAGTGTTGTGACATTCAGATTATGATGGCCGCCGCTCGGCACCTGTCGACCGATCGTCCCGATCCGAGGGGCCAATGCCATGTGCGGTATCTGCGGAGTCCTGGCCTTCAATGACAACTTCGCCTGCGACGAGCAGGTGACCGTGGCCATGCGCGACACGATGACCCATCGTGGTCCCGACGAAGGTGGGGTCTGGAGCTCGTCGGTCGGCCGCGTGGCCCTCGGTCACAGGCGCCTGTCGATCGTGGATGTCTCTCACTCCGGCCACCAGCCGATGAGCAACGAGGATGGGACCGTGTGGGTCACCTTCAACGGAGAGATCTACAACCACGCCGAATTGCGTCTGGAGCTTGAAGATCGGGGCCATCGCTACCGCTCTCGTTGCGATACCGAGACGATCGTCCATCTCTATGAGGACGAGGGCGAGCGATGTGTCGAGAGGCTCGACGGGATGTTCGCGATGGCCATCTGGGACGAGCGCCGGCGCGAGCTCTTCCTCGCCCGCGATCGGCTGGGGAAGAAGCCGCTGTACTGGACGAGGACCCCGGCAGGCCTGGCGTTTGCCTCTGAGATCAAGGCGCTGCTTCGCCACCCGGCGGTGAGCGCCGATCTCGACGTGGAGGCATTTCACGACTACCTGACGTTCGTGTGCACACCGGCGCCGTCCACGATGTTCGCCGGCATCAGCAAGCTTTCCCCGGCAGAGCGGATGACGGTTGGGGGGGATGGAGACATTCGCAGCGAAATTTATTGGACGCCGGTTTCCTCACGGGCGACCGAGGAGCTTGCGGGTCGCGGTGAGGAGGAGCTCGGAGAACGGCTGCTCGAGCTGCTGCGTGGCTCGATCGCCAAGCGAATGATGAGCGATGTTCCCTTCGGGGTGCTCCTTTCCGGAGGCGTGGACAGCTCGACCAACGTCGCGCTGATGTCGGAGCTGATGTCCGAGCCCGTGAGGACATTCTCGGTCGCCTTTCGTCGGTATGAGCGTTACAACGAGCTGGAGCACGCTCGGAAGATTGCGCGGTTGTTCAAAACCGACCACCGGGAGGTGCTCATCGACGTCGAGGACCTCTCGTCCTTCCTTCCGGAGATGGTCCATCATCAAGACGAGCCGATCGCGGACTGGGTATGTGTGCCGCTGTACTACGTCTCGAAGCTCGCGCGCGACTCCGGGACGACGGTCGTGCAGGTCGGCGAGGGCTCAGACGAGCTGTTTCACGGTTATCAGAAATACATCGAATCGGTCACCAAGCGCCGACGCTACTGGGAGCCCTTCCAGCACGCGCCGGCCCTCATGCGCGGACTCCTGGGGGATTCCGCGATCGCGATCGCGCGGCACACCGGACGCGGCATCGTACCTGCGCAGTATGTGGCCAATGCGGCGGCGGGACGTCTGCCCTTCTGGGGTGGGGCGATCTGCTACACCGGCGAGCTCAAGCGCCAGATCCTCGCGGGCAACGGCAACCGGCCCGACGCTTACCGCGTAGTGCAACGCCTGTGGGAGGACGTCGAGCGCGACTGCCCTGGCGCCGACCTGCTCCAGAAGATGACCTACCTGGAGCTCAAGCAGCGCTTGGCCGAGTTGCTGCTCATGCGCGTGGACAAGATGACTATGGCGACCTCCATCGAGGCGCGCGTCCCTTTCCTGGATCGTGAGCTGGTGGAGTTTGCGCTCGCCCTGCCGATGGCGATGAAGGTACGCGACGGGGTCGGCAAGTGGCTGCTGAAGCGGACCGTGGACGGGCTGCTGCCCACCGACATCGTCTATCGATCGAAGCAGGGCTTCGGCGCTCCCGTGGCCGAGTGGTTTCGCGGTGATCTGGGGAGGCGCGCCCAGCAGGAGATCCGCGCCTCATCCCTGGCCGAGCGCGGTTTGCTCGACTACGCGCGCATCGACAGACTGTGGGCGGCGCACCGACAGGGCCGGGCGAACTGGAGCTTTCAGCTGTGGAATCTCTACAACGTGAGCGCCTGGCACGATCATTGGGTGGCCGGCCGTGCTGCGGGCTGACCGTCACTGGTCGGGCTGACCGAGCTTGGGGGACGGGCCGGCTGGCTCAACGACCAAGCGACAGTCAGAGACAACTCTCCCGATGTCCGCCCATATGGCGGCCCATTACTCGCATACGCCGGAGCCTGCCTCGATCCAAGGCAGCGCAAGGGGATCGGCCGAGCTTAGGTTGTCTCTGCTTACCACCTGCCCAAGGGCGATGTTGTCGCTGCGATGGCGGCGATGCACTACGTCAAACACAATACGTTGGGACCGATCATCGTCTGATGGCCATGAGTGTTACTTCAACGTCAATCAAGTCAAACCCGAGCCTCGCCCATGGGGCTTCCACGGCGACACTCAGCTTCGTCGTACCGATCCACAACGAGCAGGAGAACCTCGAAGTCCTCTTTCTGCGGTTGCGTACCGTCATGGACGAGCTCGATGAGACATGCGAGGCGCTGATGGTGGACGACGGATCGCGCGACGGATCCTACGAGATACTCCAAGGCATCCATCTGCGTGACTCGCGCTTCAAGCTGGTGTGCCTTTCACGCAACTTTGGTCACCAAGCGGCAATCACCGCCGGCCTCGATCTCGCCCGCGGCGACGCCGTCGTGGTCATGGACGCCGATCTCCAGCACCCACCCGCGGTCGTCCCTGCGATGGTCGCAAGGTGGCGAGAAGGCTTTGAGATCGTCAACGCCGCATGTTGCGATCGGCGTCGGGACAGACGCTTCAAGCGCGCTTCCGCCCGGGCGTTCTACTGGCTGCTTCGACGGTTGACGCAGGTGGAGATGACGGTGAGCGTAGGCGATTTCCGACTCGTGGACCGGTGCGCGCTTGAAGCGCTGAAGGCAATGCGCGAGCACGCTCGTTATCTACGCGGCATGTTCAGTTGGGTTGGCTTCCGTCAGACGGTTGTCCTCTACGACTATCACGAGCGGTTCGACGGCAAGCCCAAGTATGACCTGGCGCGCATGCTGCGACTTGGGGTAGATGGAATCGCCAGCTTCTCAGACGTTCCCCTGAAGGTGGCGCTGCATCTTGGGTTCCTCGTGGCTGGGATTTCGTTTTTGGCGGGCATCAGCGACATAGTTGCGAAGCTTGTTGGCGGCAGCACGGTGCCGGGCTGGCTTTCTCTCGCAATCATGGTTTCGTTCTTGGGCGGTATGCAGTTGGTGATTCTCGGCGTCATGGGTATCTACATGGGGCGGATGTACGACGAGGTCAAGAACCGACCGCTATATATCGTCCGCGAGCTGGCGGGAGTCGACATACCCGAAGGCGCACAAGCACGCAGCCTCCTTGGAACGGCCACACGATTCGAGTGATCTCCCCGTGTCAAGATCATCGGGTTTCGAGCGGCCATGAACGCCTTTGAGCCCAATCCGGGCTTGTCGGCCGAGCCCAGCGCTCGCTCGGATGCGGTAGCGGAACGGCGAGCCGACTGGATCCCAGCGGGTCTCGCCCGACCGTCGGGCGGCTCTCTGCGCCGAGCGCTCGCGTGGGGCCTTGTGTGGTCTGCGATCGGCGCAGCGACACTGTACTTCCTCGCCCCCAACCCGTGGCCGATCCAACCCTCGCGAGCGACCGAACTGAGGGCCTCGCTGATCGTGCTCGATCATGGCGGACCCGCGTTGTTGGGATATTTACCAGGCACGCACGCCCCCTACGCGATCGGCTCCTCCGACGATCAGGGCATCTACGTGATCGTGCCGGTGCTCAGCCACTGGCTCGGACAGTCGGACCCGATCGCCGTGTTGCGCTGGCTGTGGATAGCGGCGTGGGCGCTGGCCCTGCTGTTCAGCGCCGCCGTATTGCGATCGCTGTTCCGATCGAGCTGGGCCGCCCTGCTGGCGCCGCCCACGCTGCTCGTCTGCATCCTCTCCTTTGGCTTCGGCGACATCTACTGGATCGCGGCGTGGGTCGTCGTGACGTTCATGCCGCTGCTGGTACTGCTCGCGCGAAACAGACCGCGCCGACTGTGGGCTGCGCTCGCACTGATCGCGCTGGTTGCCGGGACGTGCACGGCGATTCGCAGCAACGCGGGGCTCCCCGTGGCGATTGCCGCTGCCGCTGTGGCGGTGATGGCGGGTCGCCGCTGGCCATCGCGCGTGACGGTGACCGTGGTGGTCGCGCTTGCGTATCTCATTCCTACCTGGATCGTGCTGCCGGCGATCCGCGCGCATCGCGACCACCGCGTCGGTGTGCGCCTGAGCGCGAACACACCGACCTCCCACCCGTTCTGGCATTCGCTCTACGCCGGACTCGGCTACACCTCCAATCGCTACGGAATCCACTATGACGACAGCTACGCCGCCGCGGCTGCGCAGGAGGCGGACCCGGGAGTGCGATACCTCTCGCCGGCCTACGCGAGCGCGCTGCACGGGCAGGTGGATGCCCTGATCGAGCACGACCCCGGGTTCATGGCCAGGGTCGAGGTCGAGAAGGCTGTCGTCGAGCTCTCCCACGCGGGACGCTACATCCTCCTGCTCGCGCTCATGCTCCCGGCGGCCCTCACCGCGCGGGGCTTGACGCGCCTACGGCGAGGAGAGCTGGCGCTGTTCCTGCCGGCGCTCGTGATCGGCGCGCTTCCGGCAGTCGTCGCCGTCCCGTTTCGGGACTACGAGCTCACCCTGTTCGCCCCCCTCGGCGTGCTCGGCCTGTTGACCATCGGCTCGGCTGCTGCGCGCGCGGAGGGCGAGTGGATCGCCGCACACGGATCCACTCGTGGGCCGACGGCGCATGCGCGGCTTGCTCTGCTCGGCCTGTGGGGCAGGTGGCCGAGGCGGTTGACGACGCCGGTGCTGCTTGTGGCGGCGGTGATCGTCACGTCGGCCTTCGTGTTCGCGCGCCACCTGGAAGGCGAGCACGAACGTTG
>Ga0208241_1000030_pt1 | contig 11477 bp, 14 predicted proteins | sample MicForSoiPHH12_O_FD_188040 | JGI IMG/M metagenome (GOLD analysis project Ga0208241, IMG submission 188040) | Forest soil microbial communities from Harvard Forest Long Term Ecological Research site in Petersham, Massachusetts, USA - MetaG HF047... | ecosystem: Environmental > Terrestrial > Soil... | reverse complement strand
GGCGGCGGCACGTAGATGACGGAGCAGAAGGAGGAGTTGCCGGCCCAGTTCTGGGCGTTTGAGGTTGCACGAGCTGGCGCCGCGAATCCCGCCCGATCCGTGGACTGCTGCTGATTGCTGCTCCAGGTTTCCCGACATGATTCGCCATTGGCGGCAAGCGTGCCCACGAACGTCGCCGAGTAGCCGGCCTCGATTGTCGTGTAGGGACCGGTGACGATCGTCACCGACGTCCCATTTATCGAGACGGTTGCCGCGGGTGAACGTGCAGGAGGCGCAGAGGATCCTCCTCCAGTAGCCCGCGAGTCGCACAACAAGCTCATGGCGTAGCGCCGCTCGCAGGACGCTTCCCCCGATTTGACGCATACGCTTCACCGCGTGGAAGCTCTTGAAAAGCTGCGCGGCCGCATGGCCGAGCTGGCCGATCTGTCCGCGTTGGAGATGCTCGTCAGCTGGGATCAGTTGGTGATGATGCCAAGCGAGGGCGCGCCGGGGAGGGCCTACCAGCGGAGCACGCTCGCACGCCTGACCCATGAACGTGCGATGGCTGAGGAGATCGAGGGCTGGCTCGCGGATCTCGATGGAGAGGAGCTCGGCGGGCAAGACCGCGACGTCGTTCGGATCGCGCGTCGTGACTGGGAGCGGGCGCGTCGGGTGCCCGCCGAGCTTGCGGCGGAACTGTCCCGCGCCCATGCCGAGGGGCAGGAGAGCTGGCGGCTTGCGCGCGCGAACGATGACTTCGCGGCGTTTGCGCCTGCGCTGGAACGTAACGTCGAGCTCGCGCGCGCCTACGGCGAATGCCTGGCGGAGGGCGATGGAGGCGTGTATCAGGCGCTTCTCAATGACTACGACTACGGAGTGGGGACCGCAGAGCTGCGACGCCTGTTCGCTGCGCTGGTGCAGGCGCTGCCGCCCCTCGTAGCAGAGGCACGCGTCCACTCCCCTCACCGCGATCTCGCGATTCCAGGCGCGGCCCAACAGATCGCGGTGGCTGCCACGCTGCGCCGGATCGGCGTCGAGGACGCAAGCTGGCGCGTGGACGTCTCCGCCCACCCCTTCACGGCGTGGATCGGCCGCCGCGACACCCGCGTGACGACGCGCTACAACGACGACGACGTGGAGTCGCTGCTCAGCTCGCTGCACGAGTACGGCCATGCCCTCTACGAGCGCCAGGTCGATCCGGCCTTGGAGCGCACCAACCTCGGACGCGGCACGTCGATGTCGATCCACGAGTCGCAAAGCAAGCTGTGGGAGAACCACGTCGCGCGCAACCGGGCATTCGCGGACGTGCTGGCCGCCGAGCTGGGAGCTGCCGGATTTGCGATCGCTCCCGCCGAGCTCCACGCCGCGATGGTGGGCGTCGAGCCCTCTCTCATCCGCGTCTCGGCGGATCCGCTCACCTACCCGCTGCACATCATCCTGCGCTTCGAGCTGGAGCTCGCGCTGATCGACGGCGAGCTCGCCGTAGTCGATCTCCCTGCCGCCTGGCGGGACGGGATGCGCCGACTGCTGGGTCTCGAGGTGCCGTCCGACACGCTCGGGTGCCTGCAGGACATCCACTGGGGTGCCGGCGCCTTCGGGTACTTCCCGAGCTACGCGCTCGGATGCCTGATCGCCGCGCAGCTGTGGAGCGCGATGGAGGCGGAGCTTGGATCGCGTGAGGAGGACCTGCGCCGCGGCGAGGTGGCTCCGATCCAGCGCTGGCTCGCCGAGCGTGTGCACCGTCATGGCAGGCGTCTCGACACAATTCCGCTGGTCGAGCAAGTCACCGGCAATGGCCTGGAGGTCGAGCCGTTCCTGCGCTACATGGCTCCTCTCGCCGGACGCTGATCGCCAGCTCTCCAGCATGGATCCGCACGACGGACGCGATGGGCAGGTTATCGTTGCGGGTCTTGACCCAACGCCCATCGCTTTCCGTCATCGAGTTTCCCGCCGACGATCCCGAGCGCGCCTGCGCTTCTGGGCGGAGTTTCTCGGAGTGCGGCTGGACGCCCGCCCAGACGCAGAGGGGGAGGGGTGGCAAACGCGCTCGGGAGTGCCGGCGCTCGGTATCCATGCTCGCGGAGGTGGACCAGGCGATTCCTCTTCACTGCCCTACTTCACGGTGAACGATCTCGCCGACGCGCTGCAGAGGGCGACGGCCCTCGGCGGGAGCGTCGTCCACGCAGGGAAGCAATGGGCGATCTGCAAGGATTCGGAGGGAAGCCCGTTCGGGCTGGCCCAGGAGCCGCCCGGAGAGTAGGGCTCGACCGCACGATGCACGTCAGCTCCTACGCGCTGCTAGAGCCGTTCGTCACGCTCGACGGATCGGAGATCCGGGAGTGGGCGGGGCGAGTGTCTGCGCCGGCAGAGAACCAGAGCCTCGCCGAGGCGACGATCCCGGTCGGTGGCGCCACGACCGAGCATTACCATCGCATCAGCGAGGAGCTGTACCTGGTCAGCGCAGGCCAGGGTCGGCTCTTCATGGACGGTGAGGAACGGATGATCACCGAGGGTGACTGCGCGCTGATCCCGCCCGGCGCCCGCCACAAGGTGTTCAACGTCGGCGCGGGGCCCCTGCGGCTCCTGTGCGCGTGCTCACCGGCCTACTCCGACGAGGACACCCGCCTCACCGAGTGAGCGGGTAGGTTGGGAGACGCTGTGCTCGAGGCGAATCCTCAGACGAACGGCGCGGAGCCGCTCGCACTGCTCGATCGCTGGCTCGGGGACGCTCGGACGGCCGGCGTGCGTGAGCCGGCATCGGTCGCATTCGTGACCGTGGGGGAGGGCGCGCGACCGTCGGCGCGGACGGTGTCGCTGAAGCGCTTGGAGGACCACGCGCTGGTGTTCAGCTCGGCGCTTTGGACGCGCAAGGCGCGGGAGATCGAGGCCAATCCGCAAGTCGCACTGCTGTTCCACTGGCCGACGATCGGGCGACAGGTCCACATCACTGGAGTGGCCGCCGTCGCCGAGCGCGAGCTGGCCGTCGAGCTGTTCTCCGAGCGCGATCTCTCGCATCGCGTGCAGACTCTGGTGTCGCGCCAGGGCGAGACGATCGAGGACATCGAGCCATTGCGCGCGCGCCATGCGCACCTGATGGACGTGCTGGAGTCAGCGCCCGAGTGCCCGCCGGACTGGGGCGCGATCCGCGTGATCCCAGATGCAATCGAGTTCTGGATGCAGGCGCCGGATCGCATCCACGACCGGCTGTTGTATGAGCGCAGCGGCGCGGCCTGGTCCGTCAGCCGGCTGTCGCCCTGATCTGATGCTCCACACCGATCGACAGCGAGCCGAGTCCTTTGGGGCCGATGCCGAGCGCTACGACCGGGCGCGACCGGGCTACCCCGAGGCCCTCCTCGAAGCTCTGCTCACGGGCGGCGTCATCAGCGTGCTCGACGTCGGATGCGGGACGGGAATCGTCAGTCGGCTCTTCCAGGCGCGCGGATGCAAGGTCTTGGGCATCGAGCCAGACCAGAGGATGGCGCGGTTTGCTCGACAGCGAGGTGTCACGGTCGAGGTCGACTCGTTTGAGAGCTGGCCGGCCGGCGAGCGCCGCTTTGACCTCCTCGTAAGCGGCCAAGCGTGGCACTGGATCGATCCCAGCCTGGGCGCGAGCAAGGCTGGCGCCGTTCTTCGCCCTGGGGGTCGGCTGGGATTGTTCTGGAACTTCGGGCGCTTTCCCCCTGATGTGCACGACGCGCTCGCGGCAATCTACAGCTGCCTGGAGCCAGACCTCGAGCGCTACTCGGTCCTGCTCGGCAGCTCCGACCGTCGGCTGGACGCGACGGAGGCCGCACTGAAGCGGACGGGCTGCCTGACGTCGCCGGAGCTGCTCAGCTGGAGCTGGACGCGTCCATACGAAACCGCGCAATGGCTCGATCTGCTGCTCACGCACAGCGACCATCAGGCGCTCCCCGCGGCTCGACGAGATGCCCTGATCGGCGCCGTGGGCCGGGCGATCGACCAGCTCGGAGGGGCTTTTGAGATGACCTACGAGACCAACCTTGTGAGCTCTCGCCGGCATTAGCGCTGGCGCCCGCCCGCCCGCCCGCCGCGTCGCTTGACTCGTGCGTCGATTAACGAGGCAACGCCAGGCATCAAGCGCGGATTGCTCAGCCGAAGCTCATCGCCGTCCTATCGCTTGGGCTGCCAAAAGGCGATCTCGCCGCCGATCGGCGTGGCCACGACGCTTCGCCAGCCGACCGGACCCTCTCGAGGTTGCAGCAGAATCGAGGCGCCGAGCAGGCGCGCCCGGTCGGTGGCCTCGGCGACATCGGCAACCTCGACGTATGGCAGCCACAGCGAGCGCGAGGTAGCGCACTCGACGATGCCGCCGCCCAATCCGTTGCCCAGCTCGAGCGCGAGGTAGGAGCCGCTGCGGGCGTCGATCCGCTCCGTGCGCCAGCCGCAGAGCTCGGCGTAGAGCGCACGTGCGCGCGCTAGATCGCCGGTGTGGAGCTCCAGGTGGACGACGGGATTGGTGAACGCTTGCGTCATGCCCCGACACTTTTGACCCGCGCCGAGGGCGAAACTAATCGAACGGAGCGATGAGCCCGTCGCCCTGCGCATGTCTAAGCTGATGACGATGGGCGCGCCCTCCATGGACTCGACCACCGAGCAGCAGCTCATCGATGCCGCTCGCGGGGGCGACGAGGCGGCCTACGGTCGTCTCGTGGAGCCCTATCGCTCCGAGCTGCACGCGCACTGCTACCGGATGCTCGGCTCGGTCCACGATGCCGAGGACGCCCTTCAGGACTCCTTGCTGCGCGCCTGGCGTGGGCTGTCCGGCTTCGAGGGACGAAGCTCGCTGCGATCTTGGCTCTACACGATCGCGACGAACTCGTCGCTGAACCAAATCGCGCGACGGCCCAAGCGCGTGCTCCCGATCGACTACGGCCCGGCGGCCGACCCCCACGGCGGACCGGGTGAGCCGTTGATCGAGTCGGTCTGGATGGAGCCCTATCCCGACGAGAAGCTCGGCCTGGAGGACGGATTCGCCGGTCCCGAAGCTCGCTACGAGCAGCGCGAGAGCGTCGAGTTGGCCTTTATCGCCGCGCTGCAGCACCTTCCCGCCAGTCAACGCGCCGTACTGATCCTGCGCGAGGTTCTCGGTTTCTCCGCCCGCGAGGTTGCGCAGTCGCTCCAGACGACGACGGCATCGGTGAACAGTGCCCTGCAGCGTGCGCGAAAGACCGTCGATGAGCGACTCCCGGAGCAGAGCCAGCAGGCGACTCTGCGTGCGCTCGGCGACGTGCGCCTCACCGAGATCGTCGACGGCTATGTCGAGGCATGGCAGCGCGGCGACGTCGATGCCGTCGTGGGAATGCTGTCCGAGGACGCGAGCTTTGCGATGCCACCCCTGCGAACCTGGTTTGGCGGCCGCGATGCGATCGCCATCTTCCTCGCCGGCTGGCCGCTCTCGGGCCAATGGCGCTGGTGTCAGGTCCGAGCTCGCGCCAACGGGCAGGAGGCGCTCGCCTTCTACACGTGGGACGAGGATGCGCTGAGCCACCTCCCGTTCGCGCTCAACGTGCTTGACATTCGCGGCACGAAGATCAGCGCCGTCACCGCCTTCCTGATCCGCTCCACGCAGATTCCCGATCGCGAGGTCATCGCGCGATTGCCGGAGCAGCCGGCCGATCCGCTCAGGCTGCTGGCCGCCTTCGAGCGTTTCGGCTTGCCCGAGCGGCTCGACTGACCGTCGCTGAATCCGCGTAAGCTGGCCGTTGTCATGAGCGCTGGGAGCGACCGGAGGAGTGCCGCGACGATCGAGGTTGCGCCCCGCGGGCGCAACCCATTCGATGAGAGTGGCGTTGAGCGGGGCCCGGACGGCATTGCCCGCTATCTCGACCGGCCGCCGTCGTTGGTGCATCTGCTGCGCGCGAGCGTTGATCGAGACGGCAAGGCGACGGCGCTCGTGGAGGTCGGCGGCGCGTCGCTGAGCTACGGCGAGCTGTGGGATCGCGCGGCCCGCGTCGCCGGCGGCCTGCGCGGCGCCGGCGTCGAGCGAGGCGATCGTGTCGCCATCCGCCTGCCCAACGGGATCGACTGGGTACTGGCCTTCTTCGGCGCGCAGCTTGCCGGCGCGGCAGTCGTCCCGGTCAACACGCGCTTCACCGACGACGAGGTCGCTTACGTCGTCGGCGACTCCGGGGCCGGGTTCGCATTCGCGCCCGGCACAGCGATGCCGGATGGCGAGCCGTTGGCGGTCGAGGATCTGAGCCCCGATGATCTTGCCGCGATCTTCTACACCAGCGGGACCACCGGCTTCCCCAAGGGCGCGATGACGACCCACGCGAACTTCGCGGCGAACAGCGAGAACGCGTTCCGCTGCCTGTCGACGGACCGCTCGGAGGGGCCCGGCATCTCCACCCTGGTCGCCGTCCCGCTGTTCCACGTGACCGGGTGCAACAGCCAGCTGATCCCGGTGCTCGAGATCGGCGGCAGGGTCGAGATCCTCTCGAGCCCGTTGGACTTCGACGGGTTCTTCGAGGCGGTCGGCGTGCATGGCGTCAACCAGCTGGTGTCGGTCCCGGCGATCTACCACGCCGTCATGCGCCATCCGAAGTTCGCCCAACTGGACGTGAGCGGCGTTCGCTGGATCTCCTACGGGGGTGCTCCAATCGCCGAGAGCCTCGTGCACGCGATCAAGGACGCCTTCCCGAGCGCCCGCGTCGGCAACGGCTTCGGCCTGACCGAGACCTCCTCGCTGACGTCTTTCCTGCCCCACGAAGAGGCGGCCGAGCATGCCGACTCGGTTGGGTTCGCGATGCCCGTCGTCGACCTGGCGCTGGACGGGGCGGACCCTGACAGTGGGGTCGGCGAGCTGCTGGTGCGTGGGCCAAACGTCGTTCACGGCTACTGGAAGAAGCCCGAGGCGACGGCCGAGACGTTCTTCGATCGGTGGCTGCACACCGGCGACTTGGCACGCATCGCCGACGACGGCCTGCTCTACATCGTCGACCGCAAGAAGGACATGATCAACCGCGGCGGGGAGAACGTCTACTCGATCGAGGTCGAGAACGCCCTCGCCGCAGCCCCCGGTGTCGGCGAGGCGGCCGCCCTGGCCGTGCCCGACGAGATGATGGGCGAGAAGGTCGGTGCGGTGATCGTGCCGCTTGCCGGCGCCGACTTCGATATCGACGCCGTCGTAAGCCACGTCCGCGGGCGCCTCGCGGACTTCAAGGTTCCGCAGTACATCGCGCTGCGCAAGGACCCGCTGCCGCGCAATCCCGCGGGCAAGGTGCTCAAGGCGCAGCTGCGCGAGCGGATCGAGTGGGGCAAGCCGCTGCGTTAGCAAGCCAGTCGAGGGGGGGGGGGCTGAATGACGAACGTGCAGACCGTTCAGGGGCCAGTCGACGCCGAGGAGCTTGGGGTCGTGCTCGTCCACGAGCACGTCCGCTTTCGCGACGAGGCGGTCGCTTTCGAGTGGCCCGATCGCTATGACGATCGGGCCGAGCTTGACGCGGCGCTGGAGGCGGTCGAGGCCGCGAAGTCTCGCGGCGTGAAGAGCATTGTCGATCCCACCGCGATGTTCGGCGGGCGCGACGTGCGATTCATGAAGCGCGTCGCCGATCGGACCGGCGTGCGCATCCTCGCCTGCACCGGCATCTACAGCTATGACTATCTGCCCCACTACTTCGAGAACCGCGACGTCGACGCGATGGCCGAGCACTTCGTCTCAGACCTCCAGACCGGGGTTCAGGGCACCGAGATCAGAGCGGCGTTCCTGAAGTGCGCCGCCGACGCGGCAGGGGTGACCGAGCACGTCGAGAAGATCCATCGCGCCGTCGCCCGCGCGAGCCTGCAGACCGGCGCGCCGATCATGGCCCACTCGATGCCTGCGCTCGCGACCGGTCCGCGCCAGGTCCAGATCTTCGCGGAGGAAGGAGTCGACCTCGCCCGCGTGCAGATCGCCCACTGCGGCGACACCGAGGACGTCGACTACATCGAGCGGCTGATCGAGAAGGGGGTGTACGTCGGCTTGGACCGCTATGGCCTGGAGATGTTTCTGCCGATCGAGAAGCGCAATGCCACCGCCGCCGAGCTGCTGCGCCGCGGGCACTCCGAGCGCCTGATGATCTCTCAGGACTACTGCGCCACGATCGACTGGTTCCCGCCCGAGGCCGAGGAGGTGTTCGAGAGTCAGGGCGCGATTCGCAACTGGTCGATGACGCTCGTCTTTGACGAGGTGGTCCCCGCGTTGCGCGAGCTGGAAGTATTCGACAATCAGACCTTCCGCACGATCTTCACCGAGAATCCAAAGCGCTGGCTGACGGCCTGAGCTCGGCGTCGAGATCCCACGGTCGTCCGCTCGCGGGTAGGGCAGGGGAGCTACTGTTGGCGGCGTGTTCGAGCGCCATCCGCATGCCCAGCTGATCCGCGAATTCCACGATCGCCAGAATCGCTTCTACGCCGGTGGCGATCAGGGACCGGTGAGCGCGATGCTCACCGACGATGTGGCTTGGCACGTGCCGGGTAGGAGCGCGATCGCAGGCGAATATCGGGGTCGCGAGGAGGTGTTGCGCTACTTCGTCAGACGACGCGAGCTCGCTCACGCGACGTTCCGCATCGAGGTGCGCGGGGTGCTTGTCGACGAGGAGCGCGCGGTGATCCTCGCCGGAGGCGAGGTGGATCACGGCGGTGAGACGCTCGCCTGGGGAACGGTGGGGATCTTTCGCATCGCCGCGCGCGCGATCGCCGAGTGCTGGGTGCATCCATACGACCAGGCGGCGTTCGATCAGATCTGGTCCCAGTTGCCCCAGAACGCCGACGAGAGAACGCTCCGATGAGCGCTCACGACCGCGAGCCACCGGTGGCCGCCTGAGGTGTCGCGCGCGGGGAGGATCACGGTCGCCACGATCGGCTCGCCGACCATCGAAGCCGGCCCTGCTGACGCTCGCGAGGCTGTTCTGTTCGTGCACGGCAACCCCGGCTCGGGCAGGGACTGGGAGGAGTTGGTGGACGCGACGGGCGAGCTCGGCCGGGCGGTCGCGCTCGACATGCCCGGGTTCGGACAGGCCGACAAGCCGCGCGATTTCGCCTACCGGGTCTCCTCCTACGCCGACTTCCTGCAGGGAGCGTTGAGCGAGCTCGAGATCGATCGCGTGCACCTCGTGGCGCACGACTTCGGCGGCCCGTTCGGGCTGCTGTGGGGTCTGCAGCACCCGACGGCGTGGGCGAGCGTCGTGCTCATCAACGTCGGCGTCCTGCCCGGCTACCGCTGGCACGCGATGGCCAGGCGCTGGCGCACGCCCGTTCTCGGCGAGCTCCTCCAGGCGTGGATACCCCGTTCGGCGTGGCGACGCTCGATGCAGAAGTCAAACCCCAAGGGCCTGCCCGGCAGCTTCGTCGAGAAGATGTACGACGACTATGACCGCGGCACGCGGCGCGCCGTGCTCGAGCTCTACCGGGCCACGCCTGACCCGGCGCAGGCGGCGAGCACGCTCGGGCCTGCGCTGGCCGAGCTGCGCAAGCCCGCGCTCGTCCTATGGGGCGCCAAGGATCCATTCGCCGGCGTCGAGTACGCCGAGCGCCAGCGGGAGTTCTTCGACGTGCAGGACATGGTGATCCTCCCGGACAGCGGTCACTGGCCCTTCCAAGATGACCCGGCGCCAGTCGCGCATGCAGTGGTGGCGTTCCTGCGCACCCAGTTGCGCCCGACGCCGAGTCAACCATGAGCCGTGCGCCGCATGAGGCACTTGGAGCGCTGACCGGATGGCCATATGCGCTGGCGAGCCGGGCGGGAGGGCTGGGCGGGGAGAGTCCGCGCCCGACCTGGCCCGGGCGAGCGGGCATCGGTGTCGGTGCGATGGCCATTGCTAGGGTGGATCGCGAGGTGGCGCGCTGACATCCAGCCAGGGCAGAGGAGACCGTCAGGCACGGCCGCAGGGCTCCGCCCGACCGGCGCCCGTGGTGCCACTCCCGCCCCAGTTCGACGAGTGGCAGATCGAGTTGCACGGGCGTCGTGTGATCTACAGGATCGCGGGCAGCGGACCTCCGATCGTGTTGATCCATGGGATGCTCAACTCCTCCAGCCATTGGCAGTCAGTGGCGTTGAACCTCGCCGGCGACTACACCGTGATCGCGCCGGACCTGATCGGACACGGCGACTCCGCGGCGCCGCGCGGTGACTATTCGCTGGGGGCTCACGCGGCCAGCATCCGCGACCTGTTGGCCGCCGTGGGGATCGAGCGCGCGACGGTCGTGGGCCACTCGCTCGGCGGAGGCGTGGCGATGCAGTTCTTCTACCAGTTCCCCCAACGCGTCGAGCGCCTGGTGCTGATCTCGAGCGGCGGCCTCGGTCACGAGGTCAGCCCGGTGCTGCGCACGGCGGCGCTGCCCGGCATGTCGCTGCTGCTGTCGCTGACGATCCATCCCCGCCTGCTCGACGTCCTGAGAGCCTCGGGTGGCCGTTTGCGCGAGCGCGGCAATACAGCTGGTGTGTATCTGCAGGCGATCGCTCGCGCGCTGAGCCCGCTGGAGAACGGCGAAGCGCGTGGAGCGTTCCTGCACACGCTGCGCTCGGTGATCGATGTGCATGGGCAGCGCGTCAGCGCGACGGACCGCCTGTATCTGTTGGAGTCGATGCCGACGATGATCGTCTGGGGCGAGCGCGACAACACGATTCCGCTGGCGCACGGGCGCAAGGCCCACGAGGCGATCCCGCACAGCAGTTTTCAGACGCTCCCCGACGCCGCCCACTTCCCACATCTCGAAGACCCGGACGGCCTGTCCGAGGCGCTGCGGCAGTTCATCGGCGAGACGACACCGGGCGTGATCAAGGATGGCGACTGGGGCGGGATCCTCGCGCGGCGCTCGCCGCGATCGCGCCGGATTGGAAGCGCCGCCGCCTAGACTGAGCGGCGCTGCCCGGTGTCACCGATGGCCAGCCAATCGCTTGCAGGCAAATCCACAATCGTCGTGACTGCTGTGCTCGCCACGCTGGCTCTCGGCGCGGGGGCTCCCAGCAGGGGTGCGGCGGGCGGGAAATGGTGGATCCTGCCGCAACGCCTGACGTGGTACTGGCAGCTGCAGGGCCGCGTCAGGAGCACCAAGCCGGTGGCGGCCTATGACATCGATGGATTCGAAAACGGCGCCAGTGAGGTCGCGGCGCTGCACGGCCAGGGCGTGCATGTGATCTGTTACATCGACGTGGGCACCGCCGAGAACTTCCGTCCCGACTACTCGGAGTTCCCGAAGTCGGTGCTGGGTCGCTCCAACGGCTGGCCGGGAGAGCGCTGGCTCGATATCAGGCAGCTGAGCGTGCTGGAGCCGATCATGCAGGCCCGCTTTCAGATGTGCCGGGAAAAGGGCTTCGACGCGGTCGAGCCGGACAACATCGAAGGCTACGCAAACAAGACCCGATTCCCGCTGACCGCCGAGGAGCAGCTGACCTACAACGAGTGGGTTGCCGACCGCCAAGTGACATCGACGGCCGTGCCGAAGGTCGAGATCGTGCTGAGGAAGACCAGCTCGCCGTCGCCCTCGGGCAGGTCGAA
>Ga0208241_1000029_pt1 | contig 11502 bp, 8 predicted proteins | sample MicForSoiPHH12_O_FD_188040 | JGI IMG/M metagenome (GOLD analysis project Ga0208241, IMG submission 188040) | Forest soil microbial communities from Harvard Forest Long Term Ecological Research site in Petersham, Massachusetts, USA - MetaG HF047... | ecosystem: Environmental > Terrestrial > Soil >... | reverse complement strand
GCGCCTGGGCCCCCGGTCGCGTGCGCTGCAGAGCAAAGCCGCCGCGGAGCTTCTCGCCGTGCAGCACGAAGACGCCGTGGCCGCGCTCCAGCGCCTCGGGCCAGGCCACCCTGCCACCCTGCTCATAGCGGCCGCGATCCCAAACCACCACGCCGCCATGGTCGGTCAATCCCTCGAAGGCGTCGTGCTCCATACCGTGGTCGGCGACCTGGAGGGCCAGGCGCTTGACGGATGGGTCCAGCGATGGACCCTTGGGCACCGCCCAGGACCGCATGACGCCGTCCACCTCAAGGCGCAGGTCGAAGTGGCGCGCCGTGGCCGCGTGCTCCTGCACGACGAAGGCGCCGGCGCTCACGCCGCGGATCGCGAACTGCTCGTGGCCCTCGATCCGGACGTTATGCGCGGCCACGTCGACGACGACGGCGCCCCGCGGGCCCTCGCGCAGAAAGGCAATGAGCGCCTCGATCGCAGCGGACGGGCCCTCCGCGTGCACACCCATGGTGCCGTCGTCAGCGTTACGCACCCAGCCCATGAGGCCGAGCTCGCCCGCTCGGCGCCGGGTGGCTTCTCGGAAGCCCACGCCGTGGACGGTTCCGGCGACGACCGCTCGGATTGCCCGGGTGCTGGAGTCCAATTCGGGGTCCAAGGTGCGCGCAAGATCGCACAACTGGGCCTAACTCGTCGCGCCTGGCCGCAGGCTAGACGCGGTCAAGGGGATCGTATCCGCGGCTGGGGGGCAGGCCGGCCGAAGTGACTAGCGGATGGCCGACTACCCGCGCGTAGCCTCTTGTTGCGGTCACGGCTCGGGGACTAGATCGCTCCCCGTGACCGACCTCACAGACAAATGCGCGGCCGTGGGGCATTCTGGTGACACAGGCCAATCGTGACCGCAGACGCGCACCAGGGGGGCTGGGGCGCACGCTAAAAGCGGGACCGTCCCGGAGCTCTCAGCCCCTGCGCTCAGAAGGGGCCTGGGTCATCAGAGCGTTCCGGGGCGGTCCCATCCCTAGGGACCTCGCATGGGGGGGTTAGCGAGGACCCCAATCCACTCTAGCCTCCATTCAGGAGGGAGCCCCTGCTAAGCGCTCAGCGTGGCACGTCGGGCACATTGTGTGGGGTTCGAGTCCACCGTCCAGGAGATCGCGACGACCTGCGAATCCGGACAGACTTGATCATCGCAGCAGGCCACAGGCCGACTGCGATTGCAGCGAAGGCGAGCAGCCTCCGCCTCAACGGATGTGGCCGGAGAGATCGCCTTGCTCAGCGCCACTGGCGATTGGCGGAAACATCTCGGCTCTTCTGTCCCAAGCTGTCGGACACAACACCTGCTGGACCATTGGCATCAGCTCGCGACCGGCTTGTAGACCGTTACGACGGCGGCGCCGCCGAGGCCGATGTTGTGCTGGAGAGCAACCTTCGCGCCGTCGACTTGACGCGCGTCGGCCTCGCCGCGCAGCTGCCAGCAGAGCTCGCTGCACTGCGCCAGGCCGGTGGCGCCAAGCGGGTGGCCCTTTGAGATCAGCCCGCCGGACGGATTGACGACCCAGCGCCCACCGTAGGTCGTGTCGTGTGCGTCGATCAGCTCATGTCCGTGGCCCTCTTCGGCCAGGCCGAGCGCCTCGTAGGTGATCAGCTCGTTCGCGCTGAAGCAGTCGTGCAGCTCGATCACTTGAACATCCTCGGGTCCGATCTGCGCCTCCTCGTAGGCCTGACGCGCCGCCTCCCTGCTCATGTCGTAGCCGACGATCTTGATGCAGTCGGCCGTCTCGTCGAACGTCGAGGCGAGGTCCGTGACCATCGCCTGGCCGGCGATCTCGATCGCTCGAGCCCAGAGCTCGTGCTCGTCGACGAACCGCTCGCTTGCGACGATCGCCGCCGCGGCGCCGTCGGAGGTGGGCGAGCACTGCAGCTTCGTGAGCGGCTCGTGGATCACCTTCGCCGCCTTGATTTCCTCGATCGAGTACTCGTCCTGGAACTGCGCGTACGGGTTGTTGACCGAGTGCTTGTGGTTCTTCCAGCCGATCCACGCATAGTGATCGGGCGTCGAGCCGTACTTCTCGATGTGATCGCGTCCGGCGTTTCCAAACATCTGCGGCGCGAACGGGGATTCCTCCGGCGGGCGGATCTCGAACATCCGCGTCATGTGCCTGTCCATCGCCGGTGTGCGGTCGGTGTACTTCATCCCCAGCGAGCCGCGCTCCATCTTCTCAAAGCCGACCGCCAAGGCACAGTCCACGAGGCCGCCCTTGACCGCTTGTCGTGCGAGGAACAGCGCGCTTGAGCCGGTCGAGCAGTTGTTGTTGACATTGACCACCGGGATACCCGTCAGGCCGAGCCCGTAGATCGCACGCTGACCGTAGGTGGAGTCGCCATAGCAGTAGCCGGCGAAGGCCTGTTGCACGCCCTCATATGCGATGCCCGCATCGGCTAGCGCGCTCGATCCCGCCTCGAGCACCCAGTCCGGGTAATCGCCCTCCTTGCTGCCCGGCTTGTCGAACTTCGACATCCCAACCCCGATCACAAACGTGCGATTGGTCATCTGCGCTCCTTCCGTTCGATGCGTCAGCTCGGCGGATCGCCGTCTTGGACATCGACGGCCGCCGGCATGGTTGGCTGCGCTCGACGCTGCTTGAATCTGATCGCTGATGAGACTATCCGACGCGAAATGGAACGGAGCGATCGCCGACTGGCAGCGCCCTCCGCTGGATCCACGCTTCGAGGTCCGCTGGTGGCGCTGCTGAGCGCGGCGGCGCTGCCAGAACACGGCGCCCAACCGGAATCGCGCTGTCCCCAACGCAGACGGCTGTGAACGGTGGGTCAGTCTGAGGCTCGAGCGATGTGAGCTGCAGAGGCGACGTCGCCTCGGGCGATGGCCTCCCGACGCCAGCGCAGGTAGCCGGAGCCGGTATTGCGCAGCCACGAGGGCATCAGCGGTGTCGCCGATCGCAGCACAGCGCCGAGAGCGCGCAGCTCCAGGTCGTTTGCGCGCGTCCAGGAGACTCCGAAACGTCGGCGCAGCGCAGGCGTCAGCATGCCCACCGTCGTCAGCCCGAGGACGTGACCCAGCGGCGCGCGGATCGGAGCCCAGCCGGGTTCGCGCAGCAGCGCCAGCGGCGGGGGTGTCGGCCGCGCCAGCGCCTCGAGCACGTCATCGACGGCGGGTGTGTGCTGGAGCGTGCCGTCGACCATCTCCTCGAGATAGTCGCGAAATCCCAGCCAATCCCTCGGCAGGTCCGCCTCGCGGACTCCGAGCAGCCGTCCCAGCGAGCGCCACTCCGACCAGAACTGCCGGCGCTGCTCGTCCGTGAGCGGCCGGCCGAAGCGCTCGTGCGCGGCCACGATCGCCTCGGCGAGCGTCGCATGGACCCAGGCATAGGCCTGCGGCTCGAGGGCGTGGTAGCGCTGCCCATCGGGGCCCGTGCCGCGGATCTGCGTGTGAAACGAGTGGATCCGGCGCCCCATCTCGCCGGCCGCCTGCGGGCCGCCGTAGACGATCGTGTAGGTGTAGTCGAGCGTGCGCAGCAGCCGCCCCCACGGATCATCGCGAAACCGCGAGTGCTCACTGACGCCAGCTCCGACCGTCGGGTGTGACACCTGCAGCAGCAGCGCATAGCCTGCTGCGACGAGGAGTCGTGCGTCGCCGGCGTAGCGCCAGGTGATCGTCCCCCGGTGGGGAGCCAGGGACGGCCAGTCGCCGGAGGGCGGCATGATCGGAGTCGAAGCGGACATCGACGCTCCGTGCACACGGTAGGGGGAAATGTCCCAGGCCGTAGGAAAAGATCCGCACGGTCGTCCCGTGCGTTGGCGCTTGCTTAGGCTAAGCTCGGCGCCCTACCCGCCACGGACACCTGGATGGCCTGCATGCCGCTCGAACACGTTGATGTGCTGATCGTCGGAGCGGGCCTGTCCGGTATCGGCGCCGGCTATCACCTGCAGGCCAACTGTCCCGAGAAGACCTACGCGATCCTCGAGGCTCGGGACTGCATCGGCGGGACTTGGGACCTGTTCAGGTATCCGGGCGTTCGCTCGGACTCCGACATGTACACCTTGGGCTACGCCTTCCGGCCGTGGAAGGAGGCCAAGGCGATCGCGGACGGCCCGTCGATCCTCAGCTACGTCCGGCAAACCGCAGAGGACCACGGCATTGGTCAGAAGGTCCGCTTCCACCATCGCGTGGTGCGCGCCGAGTGGTCGACGGCGGATGCACGCTGGACGGTGGAGGCCACGCGCACCGATACGCAGGAGACCGTGCGCCTGAGCTGCAGCTTCTTGCTGATGTGCAGTGGCTACTACCGCTACGATGAGGGCTACACGCCGGACTTCCAGGACACCGAGCGCTTCGCTGGGCGCATAGTGCACCCGCAGCAGTGGACTGACGACATCGAATACGACGGCAAGCGCGTCGTCGTGATCGGCAGCGGCGCGACCGCTGTGACGCTCATCCCCGCGCTGGCGCAGAGCGCCGCGCACGTCACGATGCTGCAGCGCTCGCCCAGCTACTTCGTGTCATTGCCCGCGGAAGATCCGATCGCCAACATTCTGCGCCGCCTGCTGCCGGGCAGGCTCGCCTACTCGCTCGTGCGTTGGAAGAACGTCCTGCTCACGATGTTGAGCTTCCAGCTCAGTCGGCGCCGACCGGAGTGGGTCAAGGCCCTGCTCCGAAAGGGGTTGGAGCAGCGACTCCCACCCGGGTACGACATCGACACGCATTTCAAGCCCCGGTATGGCCCTTGGGATCAGCGCTTGTGCCTGGTGCCGAATGGCGATCTGTTCGACGCGATCTGCAGCGGTCGCGCGTCGGTGGTCACCGATCACGTAGACACGTTTACGGAGAATGGGCTAAGGCTTGTGTCGGGCGCTGAGCTCGAAGCTGACCTGATTGTCACCGCCACCGGCCTCAACCTGCTGACGTTGGGAGGTATGCAGATCGCTGTCGACGGCCGGGACGTAGACATCTCGCAGAGAATGAGCTACAAGGGCATGATGCTCAGCGGCGTACCGAACCTGGCGATGGCGTTTGGGTACACCAACGCCTCGTGGACGCTCAAGTGCGATCTGACCTGCGAGTACGTCTGCCGTCTGCTGAATTACATGTGCGAGCACGGATACCAGCAATGCACGCCACAGAACCGGGACCCCTCGGTCGTTGAGCAGCCGTTCATCGATTTCTCCTCCAGCTACGTGCTGCGCTCGATCGACCAGTTCCCAAAGCAGGGTTCGAAGGCGCCGTGGCGCCTCTACCAGAACTACGCACTCGACATCCTGAGCCTCAGGTTCGGCGCGATCGAGGACGGCACGATGCAGTTCTCGGACCTTAGATTGGCGGCTGGTGCCGTTGAGCAGGTCGCCGCCTGAGCGCCTGAGAGTGCGAATCGGCCGTGCGCTCGTGGAGGTCCGCTGAGGTCCTAGGCCGACTGCCTGTCGCCGAGCGCTTCAAAGTCGCGGACATCTCGCCCTACGCCTGAGCGCTAAGGTCAGTCGATGGGCGCCAAAAAGGATCGGCCCGTCAAGCGTCGGATCGAGATTCTCATGGGGCGCTACACGCTCAATCCCCTGATGCGTGGCATGTTCAGGATCGGTGTCACGCCACCGGGGATGGCACTCATCGAGACGATCGGACGACGGACGGGCGCTGTGCGCCATACCCCGGTGGTCTGTTCGCCGGATGGCGATACGCTGTGGCTGATCGCCCAGCACGGCGTGCACGCGGGTTGGGTGCGCAACTTCCAGGAGAGCCCGAGCGTTCGCGTGCGCCTCGGACGTCGTTGGCTGACAGGCACGGCGCAGCTCATCCCAGGCGACGATGTCAAGGCGCGAATCGACACCTTCTCGAGCACGCCGATCGGCCGAGCCGTCACCGCCGCCACGTTCCGCGCGCTGGAAAGCCAGCCCGTCAGCGTGCGGATCGTGCTCGCGGCGTAGCCCGAGATTCAGCTGGGTCCATCGGAGCGGCGTCGCGGCGGACGCTAGGGCAGCCACAAGCAAGCGATCCGATCAGGTCGGTCGATCGTTCAGCTCTTTGCGGAAGCCGCGCCGAGTCGGCTTGCGCCCCGTCCGGTGCAGGGATAGGGTGCAGGCATCAGGAGGGGAGGAGCAGGGTGGCCGTCACGGTGCCGGCATTGAGCGAGTCGTACTACCCCGCGGACCAGAGCGAGCGGGTCCTCGACACGACGGTTGGGGGGATCCTGCGCGACGCGGCGCGGGCGGTGCCCGATCAGCCCGCGCTCATCGCCGGGTACCCCGACCCGACCCAGCGCCGGCGCTGGACATACGCTGAGCTGCTCGAGGATGCGGAGCGTTGTGCCCGCGCACTGCTGGGACGCTTCGCGCCCGGCGAGCGCGTCGCGGTGTGGGCGCCCAACGTACCGGAGTGGGAGGTGCTGGAGTTCGGCGCGGCGCTCGCCGGCCTGATCCTCGTGACGGTCAACCCGGCCTACAAGCCCGGAGAGCTCAAGTACGTCTTGGAGCAGTCCGCCTCGGCGGGGATCTTCCTGCTGGGAGAGTTCCGCGGCAATCCAATGGCGCAGTCGCTCGGGGCCGTCCGAAGCGAGCTTCCCGGGCTGCGCGAGGCGATCGCGTTCACCGACTTCGACGCATTTCTCGCCTCCGGCGCGCCCACCGAGCCACTCCCCGACGTTGATCCGGACGACCCGGTGCAGATCCAGTACACGTCGGGCACCACCGGCTTTCCGAAGGGAGCGCTGCTGCACCACCGTGGCCTAACCAACAACGCCCGGATGACAATGGGCCGGTTCGGGTTCGCGGCGGGCGAGGCCTACGTGAATCCGTTCCCGCTGTTCCACACCGCGGGGTGTGGCCTTGGCGCACTGGGGTGCGTCTCGCATCAGCTCGTGCACGTTCCCGTCCTCGCATTCGAGCCTGGCCTGATGCTCGATCTCATCGAGGCCGAGCGGGCGGCGGCGCTCGGGGGTGTTCCTACCGTTCTGATCGCGCTGACCGAGGACCCAGGGTTCGACACGTGTGACCTCTCATCGGTTCGCGCGGCGCTCTCGGGCGGTGCCCTGGTCGCGCCCAACCTCGTCAAGCAAATAGAGGACCGGCTTGGCGTCCGTTTCTCGATCATCTACGGGCAGACCGAGAGCTCGCCGGTGATCACGCAGGGTCGCCTCGAGGACAGCTTTGAGGATCGCGCCACCACGATCGGCCGCCCGCTCCCGCAGACCGAGGTGCGGATCGTCGACCCAGCCACCGGCGAGACGGTTCCCTGCGGCATCGTCGGTGAGCTGTGCGCGCGGGGCTACCTCGTCATGCACGGCTATTACGAGATGCCCGCCGCGAGCGCCGCTGCGATCGACGCGGACGGATGGCTCCACACGGGCGACCTCGCGTCAATGGACGATCGTGGCTACTGTCGCATCGAGGGTCGGTTGAAGGACATGATCATCCGCGGCGGCGAGAACATCTTCCCGCGCGAGATCGAGCAGCGGCTATTCACCCACACAGCGGTCGGCGACGTAGCGGTCGTGGGGATTCCCGATGAGACCTGGGGCGAGCAGGTGTGCGCCTTCGTTCGGGCGGCCCCGGGCGCAATGCCGCAGAAGGATGAGCTGGACGCCTACGTCCGCGCGGAGCTCGCCGCTTACAAGGCACCGCGCATTTGGGTCTTCGTGGACGAGTTCCCGATGACACCGTCGGGCAAGGTGCAGAAGTTCGTCCTGCGCGACCGCTTCCTAGCCGGCGACCTGCGTCCGGTCTGAAGCGTTTCTGAAAGTCGCATCGAGGAGACCAGCATTCCCGATCTCGAGACCTCCAGCGCAATCGCCTCGACCGAGAATCTCGAGCGAGCGGCCGATGAGCTCTCTGCGCTCGCTCGCGAGCTCGCGCCGGCGATCGAGACGAATAGGCGACTTCCCGACGAGCTCGTCGGTGGGCTGCGCGCCTGCGGCCTGTTCCGCGCTGGCGCGCCTGCGTCCGTCGGCGCACCCGAGGCGCCCCCGGCAGTCACGTTGCGATGTGCGGAGGCGATCGCGCGCGGCGACGCCTCGACGGGCTGGTGCGTCTCGATCGCCGCAACCAGCAGCCTGCTCGCCGGCTGGCTGCCGGCGGTCGGGCTCGCAGAGACGTTCGGCGATCCCGAGAAGGTCGCGGCCGGAGTGTGGGCTCCACGCGGAAGCGCGCGACGCGTCGATGGTGGCTATCGCGTGTCGGGCCGCTGGGCGTTCTGCAGCGGGATCATGCACTCCGACTACCTGTTCGGCGGCTGCATCGTGCAGGACAGCGGCGACGGCTCGCCTACCATTCGCGTCCTCGGGATGCCGACGAGCGAGTTGGAGATCATCGACAACTGGCACACCAGCGGCCTGCGTGGCACGGGCAGTCACGACGCCGTCGCCGAGGAGATGTTCGTGCCCGATCACCGGAGCCTGTCGCTTTTCGATCCGCCGACGTCCGACGCTGCGCTCTACAGGTTCCCGATGTTCGCCTTCTTCGCGCTGTCGATCGCCGCCGCCGCGCTCGGTAACGCGCGCGGCGCGATCGACGACCTCACCACGCTGGCCGCCGGCAAGGTCGGGCAGGGATCCAGCCGCACGCTCGCCCAGCGCGCGGCCACCTGGACCGTCGTCGCACAAGCGGAGGCGTCGCTGCGCGCGGCGCGCGCCTTCTACTACCAGGCGATCGACGAGGTGTGGGCGGCGACAGCGCCGGCGGAGCCGGTGTCCGTGAAGCTGCGCGCCGGCCTGCGCCTGGCGGCGACGCACGCGGTCCGGACCGCAGCGGACGTCGCGCGCGACATGTGCGACCTGGGCGGCGGCTCGGCGATCTACGACGACTCGCCGCTACAGCGGCGCTTCCGTGACGCGCACACCGCGACCGCGCACTTCCAGGTCAACCCCACAACCTGGGAGCTGACCGGACGCCTGCTGCTCGACCAGCCCACGGAGACGGCGATGCTGTGAGGGGCGAGGTCGGCGTCGCAGCGCAGTCCTCGCTCCGGTGTCGCGGCTAGCGCATGTAGGGTCCTTCGCGTCCCAGAGGGGATGAAGCTGTGTCCGAACGCGGGGCGAGACTACGGAGGACGAGCGGGATGTTTGGATCGGCTGCCGCCCTGCAAACGGCGGCTGGCTCTGTGGCCGCCCGGCCTGGACCTGTTCCCGGTCGGCAAAGCGGGGTCCGTCGTGGAATTCAGCTGCGGCGCCACCACCGTGTCGGTGCGGGGGTCGGTGATCGCACCCGTGACAGCGAATAGGATGTCGCTGACCTCGGCGCTCAGATTCAGGGCGGCGAGAGGTAGGCAGAGGCCGGAAAGCCTCGTGGCGGCACCGATGGACGTTTCTCGAAGCCTCCTTCGGAGACACAGCCTTCGAACGGATTGGGCTGATGCTCGCAACAACCCAGACCAACAGTGAAAAGGTGGAGGTCAACTCTGTCGTCTAGCATCTGCCCGTAAGGCAGTGGCGCTGCCCTGAAACGCCGAAGCCGGCTCCCTCCCTGGAGCCGCGGCCACGGGATAAGTCGGGCCAACGAAGCTGCGATCCTTGAGGATATGACGATTCGCGAGCGTTACGAGGCGCAGGTCGACGGGCTGCGCGCGCTCGGCGCATTGGTCGCAATCATGTGGGCCGTTGAGCTCGTCAACGTGCTCGACAACTACCGACTGGACCGCGATGGGATCCTGCCGCGAAGCGTCTCGCACCTCTACGGCATCGTCTTCGCGCCGTTCCTGCATGCGAGCTTCTCACACCTGCTCGGGAACACCGTCCCGTTCGTCATCCTCGGATTGGCGATCGCGATCAGCGGGGCGGGACGACTGCTCCTCGTGAGCCTGATCGTGGCGCTCGTCAGCGGGCTCGGCACATGGCTCACCGCGCCAGGCGGAAGCGTGACGGTCGGCGCGAGCGGCGTCGTCTTCGGATACGCGACCTACCTCATCAGCCGCGGGCTGTTCGACCGCCGAATAGCCGAGATCGCACTCGGCATCCTCGTCGGGCTCCTGTTCGGCGGCGCGCTCATCTCGGGCCTGATCCCGCACAGCGGGATCTCCTGGGAGGCGCATCTGTTCGGCGGGATCGGCGGCGTGATCGCCGCCGCGGCGCTCGCACCCCCAGCGCCTGGGCGAGCGAGCGCGACGCCTGCCACAAGCCTGCCGGCGTCGCTGCATTGAGTCAGGGCAAGGTCGCGAGCTGGCAGGGGCTTGCAGCACGCCTGGAGGGGGGATTCCAGGGCGCGCCGCAAGCGAAAGGGGGCACCCGCCGCACATGTCTCTCCCTCATGAGCACGTCGACGAACCCCTCATACGACAGGGTTCCGGGCTGGAGTGCCCCCGGGCGCCCTGCGTACTTGTTCTCTACCCGCTCCTGCAGATCTGAAACGCTCACCGGGCAAAGATTGTGCTGAGGGTGGCGCTCCCGCGGCCGAGGTCGGCGACCGGCGGCGCCCTCAGGCGGCCACCCGCAGCTGTTCTCCGTACCGGATCGGATCGGCGAAGAAGCGGTCGGGGAGGACGCCGTGGTAGCGGATGCACTCGGCCACGTGCGGCCAGCCGCTCCGCTCGGCCGGCTCGTGGCTCCGGACGGCCTTCTCAATCCGCTCGTCGGTGTTGCTGAAGTCGTGGAGGCGCAGGGCCGTGAGGCGAGGAAAGTAGGTGAAGCGGACGATCGGCTTGAGCACGAGCCGCGTGAGGATCGGGCAGTCGACCTTGGAGACCTCCTCCTTGACCTTCGGCCCTACGGTCGTCTCCCGCTCAAAGAGCAGAGCGACCTCGAAGACCTGGCCGCGCTCGGCGGTCGATAGAGCACGGCTCGAGCGCGCGGCGTGGTGCACCCGGTTGAGCGCATCGAGCAGCCGCGGCGCCACCAGCTCCTCCGCCGCCGGCGCCTCGCCGTGGCGCTTGCCCAGTCAGCGTCGCTGTCGATCTGAAAGAGTCCCCCACGTGGCGCGCTACGAACTCCGAGACAAGGTAGCTCTCGTGACGGGCGGTGCCCGAGGAATTGGCCTTGCGACCGCACAGGCGCTCCGCGCGCGCGGAGCTTCGGTCGTGATCGTGGACCTCGATGTCGAGGCGGTCGAGCGCGCCGCCATGCAGGTCCACGAGAGCAAGGCGCTTGGAATCGCCGCGGATGTCAGCGATCGGAACGCCATGCAGCGCGCAGTCGCGACGACCGTCGAGCGATTCGGCGGCCTCGACGTGGTCGTGGCCAACGCGGGCATCGCCTCGCGAGTTGCGACCTTCCGCGCGACCCCATCAGAGAGCTTTGAGCGAGTCCTCGAGGTCAACCTGATGGGCGTCTATCGGACCGTCGATGCCGCCCTGCCCGAGATCGTTCGCCGCGGAGGACACGTCGTCGTGATCTCGTCGATCTACGCCTTCACCAACGGCATCGGCGCCGCGCCATACGCGATGAGCAAGGCCGCCGTTGAGCAATTCGGTCGGGCCCTTCGTGTCGAGCTCCTCCAGCATGGCGCGAGCGCCACCGTGGCCTACTTCGGCTTCATCGACACCGAGATGGTCCATCGCGCGATCGATCGGGACCCGCTGGCGAA
>Ga0208241_1000028_pt1 | contig 11557 bp, 11 predicted proteins | sample MicForSoiPHH12_O_FD_188040 | JGI IMG/M metagenome (GOLD analysis project Ga0208241, IMG submission 188040) | Forest soil microbial communities from Harvard Forest Long Term Ecological Research site in Petersham, Massachusetts, USA - MetaG HF047... | ecosystem: Environmental > Terrestrial > Soil... | reverse complement strand
ACGGCAGCCACGGCCGTGGCTGCCGTGATCGCCGCCTGGGCGCTGGCCCAGAACCCGATCTTCCTGCGCGGCCTCACCGTCCAACGGGCGGCCGCGCCGCACGACACGCTAGTCGCGGTGACCGTCGCGGTGATCGCCGGCGCGGTGATCCTGTTCCCCTCGCTCGCGCTGCTGTTCAGGCTCGTCCTGCACGGCCAGCTGGATCACGGCGCCGCCGTGAGCGGCCGACCCTCGAGCTCGACCGCGGCGCTGCTGTCAGCGTCGGCGACCGGGCCGTGCGCGCGACTGGCGACCGCGTGCCTGCTCGCGGGATTCGGCTTCCTGACGGTCGCCGAAGCCGGCTGGGCGCACGCCCTCGGCGTCCTCGCGCTGCTCGGCTTCCTGGGCTTCGGATTCCTCGCGGTCGCGCCGTCTCAGCTGGCCGACAGCGGCCACGAGCGCGACTCACCCTAGGCCGGGCAGCCGGCGGGAAGGCCCGCCGGCTGCCACGCGCCGCGCAGATCGCTGTCATCAGTAGCTCGGGTAGCTCGGCGGCGGCGTCATCGGCGGGGTCGGCGGCGCCGGAGTGCTTGGAGCGGTGTTGGGCGCCGGAGTGCTGGGCGCGGTCGATTTCGTGCCGGTCGCCACGACGGCGTGCCAGATGCCGCCGAAGCTTTCGATCCCTTCGCCGCTCGCCTGTCCCTTGGCGTGGTCGCGCGAGAATCGATACAGCGGCCGGCCGCCCAATGTCACCTGCAGCAGCCCGTTGGAGCGGTGCAGGATTCCAAGATGCCCGTGCACGCCGGGCCCGTCCTTGAGCTTCGTCGTCGAGGAGCTGACCGTGAGCGGTGGCCAGAACTTGATGCATTCGCTGCTCTTGCACAGCAGATGACTGGCCGTCTCGGGACTCAGGGCGTAGAGCGTGCGGCCTTGCGCGTTGACCGCGACTCGCTTGCCGAGGCTCGAGTTCGAGGCGGAGCCGATCGTCAGCGTTGTGCTCGCCGCAAGCGCAGTGGCAACGAGCGCGCCGGCGAGCAGAAGGGCCAGCGCGGCCACGCGCCTCGCCATCCCCGCTTGGCGCCCGCCGCAGCGCGATGACACGATCTCCTTCAGCTCTGAGCCGAACATTGGTCTCCCTTCGTTGTGCCGATGCATAGACAGACACCTGCGCGCCGGCAACCTTCCCGCCGGCGAGATCTCATGGCTCGGTGTGGATGACGACGTCGGCGATGTCGGGGATGTGCTGGCGCAGCTCGTCCTCGAGCTCGCCGGCGAGCCGATGCGCGACCGTCAGCGACTCGCCGCGGCTGACGGCGAGGGTCAGGAACACGACGCGCCCGGCATCTGTGGACAGCAGCTTCACGCGCCGCGGCTCGGCCCCGGTGCGCCCGCGAACGAGTCGATCGATCTCGCGCCTTGCATGCAGGTCCGCCGCCGTATCGGGCGGCCGGGCGCCGAGCGTGCGCTCGAGCGGCTCGAGATGGGTTTGCACGGCGGCCACCCCGGGCCGCGCGGCGATCGCTCTCTCCACTCGGCGGGCGATCTCGGCGGCGCCCTGGAGGTTGAGGTCGGCGGGGAACTTCAGGTGCAGTGAGACGTTGACCAACCCGTCCTGCTCGAAGATCGTGATGTCGTGCGCCTCCATCACCAACGGCTCTGCGAGCGCGATCGCGAGAACGCGCTCGCGCAGATCGAGCCCGCTGCGACGAGGCTCGACGTGCACGACGACGTCACTGCCCGGGAGCGCCGTCTCGACGGCGGCCTCGATCATGTTGGCGGCCTGGTGGCCCTCGACCACCGCCTGTCCTGGCGGAACGCTCACGACAACGTCGGCGAAGTACCGTCCGGAGGACTCGCGCAGCCGCAGCCGGCTGAGCTCGATGTTCGCTCCGAGCTCGGCGATCGCGCGCTCGGCGGCCTCCCGCGCCTTCACCGGAGTACGGTCCATCAGGATGTTGGCGTTCTCGACGACGAGCCGCGCCGCCGCAGCGCAGATGATCGCCGCGACGAGCAGCGCGGCGATCGAATCGCCCTGCATGAACCCCGCGTTGACGAACAGCAAGCCGACCAGGACCGTGATCGACCCGGCCATGTCGCCGGCGAAGTGAAACGCGTTGGAGCGCAGCGCGGCGCTGCCATAGCGGCGAGCGCTGCGCACGGAGATCAGCGTGCGGCTCAGATCCACGATCAGCGCCACCGCGATCACGGCAAACTGGTACCAATGGATGTCCGGCGCCTTGGCGGCGCCGGCAAGGTGGACGACCGCCAGGACCGCGACGAGCACGCCGCCCGCGAGCAGGATCGCGGCCTCGCCCAGGGCGCCGAGGTTCTCGGCGCGGCGGTGACCGTAGGGGTGCTCGGGATCCGCCGGCCTGCCGCCCAATCGCACGGCGAAGAACGTCAACGTAGCGGCGATCACATCGCCGCTGGACTCGATCCCGCTCGAGATCAACCCAAGGCTGCCGCTCAGCACGCCGACGCCGAGCTTGAGAGCCACGAGCAGCGCCGCGGCGGCGACCGAGACGAGCGTCGTGCGTCGTTGCGTGAGCACCTGGTCCGCCTCGCTGGCCTCCACGATCGCTAGAGACTATGGTCCGGGCGCACCGCGAGCCGCTTGCCTGAAAGGATTTCAGCTGCGCCGGAGTCTCAAGTGCAGTGGCTGGCTGGCAAAGCGCCAGCATCTCGACCGTTGCGTGGCCAAAGGAGCCCCGATGCGCCCAACCCCGAAGATCCTCGTCCCTGCGGTCATCGCGTCGCTTCTCCTCGCCGCCTGCGGGAGCAGTTCGAAAGGCTCGAGCTCATCCTCATCGGCCACGGCGGCAGCATCCTCCAGCCCGGCGACCGCAACGTCGGCAGCCTCGAGCGAAGCAGCGTCGCCCGTGATCAGGACGGCATCGAATGCGACGCTTGGCGCGACGGTGCTCACCGATGTCCACGGAATGACCCTCTACCGGCTCAGCGGAGAGAGCAGTGGCAGGTTCATCTGCGCGAGCGCCGCCTGCCTGCAGGTGTGGCACCCGGTGATCGCAGCGGCCGGGAGCAGTCCCACGGGCAGCGTCGGCTCGCTCGGAACCGTCAAGCGACCGGACGGCGCCAATCAGGTGACCTACAAGGGGATGCCGCTGTACACGTTCGCGCAGGACCAGCAGCCCGGCCAGGCCAAGGGCGAGGGACTCAAGGATGTGGGCACGTGGAACGCCGTGACGACCAGCGCGTCGAGCAAAGCCAGCTCGCCCGCGGCGACGCAGAGCGCGCCGAGCACTCAAGCCACCCAGACGAGCCCACCGTCAGAATCGGCCCACTCGGGAGGCGGCTCCGCCTACTGACCGCGTGAGTTGAGCGGCTTTCGCCCATGGCCCCCAGCGGGTTCCGCCGTCCCGGCCTCACACCTGCCCACTGAATGCGTCGTATCGTGGGCCGATGGCCCACGATCACACAGCCCACTCTGCCGCGATCGGCGCCGACGCCGATCGCGGCAGGCTGGCCGTCGCCCTCGCCCTGATCGTCGCCTTCATGTCCGTCGAGGTGGCGAGCGGGATCATCGCGAGCTCGCTCGCGCTGCTCTCAGACGCGGCGCACATGCTCACCGACGCAGCGGCGATCGGCTTCTCGCTGCTTGCGCTGCGACTGTCCCTGCGCCCGGCGAAGGGGGCGCTGACGTTTGGCTTCAGGCGCGTGGAGATCCTCTCCGCCCAGGCCAACGGCGTGACTCTGCTGATTCTCGCGGGATTCATCGCCTACGAGGCGATCCGGCGGATGTTCAACCCGCCCGCTGTTCGCGGCGGCCTGATGCTCGTCGTCGCCCTCGTCGGCATCTTCGTCAATCTCGCCGCCGTCTGGATGCTGGCGGGCGCAAGCCGCAAGAGCCTGAACGTGGAGGGCAGCTTCCAGCACATCCTCACCGACCTGTATGCGTTCATCGGCACCGCGATCGCCGCCGCGGTGATCCTGGCAACCGGCTTTCTGCGGGCGGACCCGATCGTCTCGCTGCTGATCGCGGCGCTGATGACGCGCTCGGGCTATTCGCTGCTCAAGGCCTCCGGCCGCGTCTTCTTGGAGGCCGCGCCAGAGGGGCTCGACCCGCAGACGATCGGCGAGGCCCTGGTCGGCGAGGCAAACGTCGTCGAGGTGCACGACCTGCACGTATGGGAGGTGACGAGTGGGTTCCCGGCGCTCTCCGCACACGTGCTGGTCGGCGTGGACAGCGACTGCCATGCCGCGCGCCGAGAGATGGAGTCGATGCTGCACGAGCGCTTCGGGTTGGACCACACGACCCTTCAGGTCGATCACGCCGGCGGCGCGCTGCTCGAAATCGAGCCGGCCGACCGATCCGCAGTCCGCGCCAGCCCGCCTCTGAACGATGATCAGACCGACGCACCGATCGCCCCATGACATTGACTGAACAGACAGGAGGAGCAGCGATGACGAAGGCTCTCTACACGGCGCAGGCGCACGTCACGGGCGGCCGCGCAAACGGCCACGGGCGCACATCTGACGGCGCCCTGGAGGTCGATCTAAGACTGCCGCCGGAGCTCGGCGGGCAAGGCGGCGGCACCAATCCCGAGGAGCTGTTTGCGGTCGGCTTCGCGGCCTGCTTTGAGAGCGCGCTCGGCACCGTGGCCCGCCGGAGCAAAGAGGAGACCGGCGATGTGGCGATCGACTCCAAGGTGATGCTGCTGACGACCGACGAGCGCGGCTTCAAGCTCGCGGTCGAGCTCGACGTCAATCTCCCCTCGATCGACGATACCGCCAAGGCGATCGAGCTCGTGCGCGCAGCACACCGCGTGTGCCCCTACTCCAATGCGACGCGCGACAACATCGAGGTCACGCTGACTGCCAACGGCCAGCCGGTCGCCTGATCGCCGCTCGGCGGCAGGCTGACGCTAGCCGGCCTGCCCGCTCGGGCGGATCAGCACCTCGTTGACGCTCACGTTCGCCGGCTGGCCGATCGCATATAGCACCGCGTTCGCGATGTCCTCGGCGGCGAGCGGGGTGACGCCCTGGAAGCGCTTTGCCATCTGCTCGAGGATCTCGGGACGGTTGTGAGCTGGCAGCTCGGTGGCCACGGCGCCGGGCTCCACGAGCGTAACGCGCACGCCGAGCCCAACCGCCTCTTGGCGCAGCGACTCCGAGAAGGCGCCAACTCCGAACTTCGTGAGGTTGTAGACGCCCGAGCCGGCACGGGCGACGCGGCCGGCGACGGAGCTGACATTGATTATGTGCCCCGACCCCTGCCCTGCCATCAGTGGCAGCGCGGCGTGCGTGCAGTAGAGCACGCCGAAGACGTTCGCGTGGACCATCCGCCGCCACTCCTCGGTGTCGGCGTTCGCGATTGGGCCGAGCAGCATCACGCCGGCGTTGTTCACGAGCACGTCCAGCCGCCCGAGCTCGGCGTGCGCCCGCTCGACGAACGCGCGCGCCTGGGCCTCCTCACCGACGTCCGTGCGTACCGCCACCGCCCGGCCCCCTTCGCCAGCAATGCGCTCGGCGAGCGCCTCGATGCGATCGGCGCGCCGGGCGGCGAGCGCCACGGCCGCCCCGGCACGCGCGCACGCCAGAGCGGTGGCCTCGCCGATGCCGGATGAGGCGCCCGTGACCGCGACCACCTGATTGGACAGCTCGCCCGCCATCCGCCGAGCTTAGCTTGCAAGGCTCAGCCGCGCCCGAGTCCCGGCCGATATCTGGCCCAAGCAACCAAGCAGAGCCTTTTCGGCGGCTGGCGGGTTATCGATTCCCATCCGCCGAAATAGTTTGCGCCGCGACGGGCAGGTAGGGGGTACGGGGTGTCGAACGAGGTCTGCGGACACGCGCCACCAAGAATAATTGACAACGCAACTATCACGGCGTATAATTCCGACTCCAAGCATCGGATTAGAAGGACGATCATGTCAGATTCCCCCGCAAACTCAGCTTCAACGCTAGATCCCCTCGCTCCGGTCAAGGACGCGGAGCGCGATAGGGATGTCCTCGACGGCCCGGCCGTCGCTGCGCCCGGACGCCTCGACAGCCCGATCGAGCGACTCGACCTCGCTGCCTCCGACACGTTCATCCCGGAGGCGGTCGACCAGCTGCTCGCGCACTCGCGGCGCTATCCCCTGCTCACCCCGGCCCAGGAGATCGACCTCGCGCAGCGGATCGAGCGCGGCGACCTGCACGCCAAGGAACTGCTCGTCAACTCCAACCTGCGACTTGTGGCTTCGAATGCCAGGCGCTACCAGAATCAGGGCCTGCCTCTCGGCGACCTGGTCCAGGAGGGCATGCTCGGCCTGATCCGCGCCAGCGAGAAGTTCGATTGGCGCAAGGGCTTTCGTTTCTCCACCTATGCCACTTTGTGGATCCGTCAGGCGATTCAGCGCGGCCTCGAGAACTCCGGACGGACGATCCGCCTGCCCGTGCATGTCGCCCAGCGCTCGCGCAAGGTCGGACGGGTCGAGCGCGAGCTGTCGGTACGGCTCGGGCGCGAGCCCACGATCGACGAGCTGGCGCAGGAGACCGGTCTGCCGATCGAGCAGGTGGAGGAGGTCCGCCACCAGCGCGCGGCGCTTGTCAGCCTCGACCAGCAGGTCGGCGAAGACGGCGACACGGCCCTTGGCGACCTGCTGCCCTCTGACGCGGAGGCTCCCGAGGAGACCGCGTGGGACAACGAGCGCGAGCGGATCGTCCACCGTGCGATCTCGCAGCTGCCCGAAACCGAGCGGACCGTGCTGACGCTTCGCTTCGGCACCGGACGCGAGGAGCCGCAGACGCTCACCGCGATCGGCAAACGGCTCGGATTCTCCGCCGAGCGCGCGTCCCAGCTCGAGCAGCGCGCGCTGAAGAAGCTCGCCGAGGTCCCCGAGCTGGCGGCGCTGCGCGAGGCCGCCTAATCGCTTTAGCGGGCAATGCGAGTCAGGCGCCCGGCGATGAACGACGCCGGCGCCTGAATCGCCCCTTCCCAAGCTCGCCCGACGCGTTCGCTAGGCTGGGCGCCAGGGGCCGCTTCCGGCGGTCCGCCCAAGCCAAGTTCTGGAGCCTGGAGCAACGTGTCGAAGTCGCCGTGGGAGCGGACGGTCGAGCTGACGATCACCGTCGGCGAACGGGTGCTCGCTCCGATCGAGCGTTGGATCGGGCGCCGATCGCTCGTCGGCGACGCGACGTTCTTCCCGCCGGAGCGCTTTCCCTGGGTCCAGCACGTCGAGGAGAACTGGACCGTCATCCGCGAGGAGCTCGAAACGGTGCTCGAGGACCACGCGGCGTTGGCGAACTTCCAGGACATCTCCAAGGACCAGATCGAGATCACCGACGACGACCGCTGGAAGACGTTCTTCCTCTACGGCTTCGGCTTCAAGGCCAAGCTAGGCGTCGAGATGTGCCCGCGGACCGCCGCGCTGATGGAGCAGATCCCGGGGATGAAGACGGCGATGTTCTCGATCCTCTCGCCGCGCAAGCACATCCTCGACCACCGTGGCCCCTACAAGGGCGTCCTGCGCTACCACCTGGGGCTGATCGTGCCGCAGGACGCCGCGGCCTGCCGGATCCGCGTCGGCGATGACGTTCGCCACTGGGAAGAGGGCAAGAGCATGATCTTCGACGACACCTTCAACCACGAGGTCTGGAACGACACCGATGAGACCCGGGTGGTGCTGTTCGTCGACGTGCTCCGGCCCCTCCCCTCCCCCGAGTCCGCGATCAACGACCTGATCGTCAAAGCGATTCGCTTCTCGCCGTTCGTCCTCGACGCCAAGCGCAACCAGGAGGCCTGGGAAAAGCGCTACCTGGCACGCATGCGCCAGCCTCCGGTCGCCCCCCAGCCTGCGCGCTGAGCTCCCCTGGCCTGCGGCGAGCTGCGGCTACGCTTTTTCTTTTTCTTTGAGTTCCTTTTCTTTGAGCTCGATCCGCACTTCGTGACGGCGGCTTACATCTTTGGCGATCTCTTCTTTCTGGCGCAGTAGCGCTGCTGCCCGTTTTTCCGTGGCCGGGTGCGTCCTGATCTCAGCTTTCCGCCTGCGAAGCCGGCGTATTTCGAAGGTCAAGTGGTGGAGCTGGTATTCGTATCCAGGATGCCGTTTTCTTTTCGCGGCCATGGCTCGATTCGCAGCCCCTGCTTCTCCCGCTTCTTCGGCGGCTTCTTCCGCGACTTCCGCAGCTTCTTCCGCGACTTCAGCCGTCGCGGCTTCCTGAGTGGCGGGTTCTTCCTGAACTTCCGCCGATGCCGTTGCTGCCATGAACCCGCTTAGCGCGAGCGCCGCCGCGAGACAGGCGGTTAGGATTCTGACGCCTCTCATATGTTGTTGCCCCCAATATCCATAGAAGTCACGAAACATTCACGATCCCTCGCTCGTGCCGGGTATAGTAGCCGTTCTGGCCGATCCTTGCTCTCGGCGACGTTTCGAGCCGGTTGGCGCACCACCTTCGAGCGCTAGATCGACCCGGACGGGAGTCCCAGCGTGCTGGTGAGTTCATTCGCCTTCGCGTTTAGGATCGTGAACTCGCCGGTCAGGATCAGCACGCCCAGCGCGATCATCACGGCGCCTCCGATCGCGATGATCACCGGGAAGTGACGCTTGACGATCGCGAGCGCAGCGGTCATTCGCTCGAAGGCGAGCGCGATCAACAGGAACGGGATCGCAAGGCCTGCGGAGTAGAAGGCGAGCAGGAGCGCGCCATGGGCGGCGGAGCTTGAGATCGCCGCCTGGGTGAGGATCGCCCCGAGAGTGATGCTCGTGCAGGGCGTCCAGGCGATCGCGAACGCGGCGCCCGCGACGAGCGGCCCGCCACGGCCGGCCAGGCGCAGGAGCGCGTCGGAATGCCACTCGCGGTTGAGCATCCCGACGAAGGGCGTCGCGAGGAAGATCAGGCCCATCGCGACGATCACGATCCCACCGGCCTGCTCGAGCAGGTGTTTGTGGCTGTTCAGCGTCGAGCCGATCACCGTGGCGCTCATGCCGAGCAAGATGAAGATCGCCGAGAAGCTGGCGATGAACAACAGGCTCGGCACGAGCACGCGCTTGGCCCCGAGGCCGCCGCTCAGGTCGGCCGGCGTGGCGCCGATGACGGTCGACAGGTAGCCGGGCACGAGCGGCAGGACGCACGGTGAGAGGAATGACACGAGCCCAGCGGCAAGCGCGAGCGGAATGCCCACGCCGGTGGCCGTGTCCGAGGTCGACGTCGCCGCGAGGATCAGCGGCGCATGGATCACGACAGCGCCTCGGTGGCCTGGCCCGCGCGCAGGCTTGCGCGCAGCTCGGCGACTTCATGTTCGAGCCTTGCCACGCGCTCGTGCAAGCCCGCCAGCTGGCGAGAGTCGGGAGCCGCTGCTGAGGGGCCCGCCGCGGTGGGCCTCGATCGGTCGGGAGCGAGCCCTTCGGGGTCGACCGTCGCGGGCCTGGGGTCGAGCTCGTCTTGCTCGCCGTTGGCGCCCGGCGGGCGCTCGAGAAGCTGGGCGTAGCGCTCCTCCTTCTGGCCCGGACGACGCTCCAGGCGCGCGACGAGCGCGCGCTCGATCAGCTGCTGTAGCGTCTCCTGCACGGCATCGAGGTCGGGGAAGCCGTGCACGCGCTCGGCGCGCTGCTTGAGCTCGCCCGGCGTCTGGGGGCCGCGCAGCATCAGCACGGACAAGACGGCCTGCTCGGCATCCGTCATCGGCAGCGCTTCGGCGAGCAGGTGGCGGTACTTCGGGGCCCGGCTGCCACGGCCACTGGCCAGGCGTATCAATCGGCGGCGCTCCAGTCGGTGCAGCGCGTCGCGGATCACGCGATCGTCGTAGTCGACGACGGGGTCTCTGTTCGTCGACTGGTTGCAGGCCGCGCGCAGCGCGTTGAGCGTCAGCGGGTAGGCGTCGGGCGTCGTGCGCTGCTTCTCGAGCAGGCAGCCGAGGACGCGCGTCTCGGACGGTGAGAGATCCACGTCTGAACCTTACGACCCTCGACTCTCCACGGGGCCACCGTCGCGAGCCCTGGCGGCCCTAAAGCACGCCTCCGGCACGCCTCCCACGGCCGGATGAGCGAGAGGGCGGCGGTAGAATTCGAGTCGTGAGCGAGCCGATCGAAGCCGCGGGGCCGTTGCGTTGAGCAGCCAGCCCTTCGCCCAAGGTCGGCAGGGCGAGGGACGCCACGAGCAGCGGGGAGAGCTGCGGCCCGAGGACATTCCCGACCGTCCGGTCTCGCTGCGCCGCGTCGGCCGGCTGTTCATCCCCTATCGGCTGCGCCTGGGGACGCTGCTCGCTCTGATCTTCCTCGGCTCGATCTTGAGCGTCGCCTCGCCGTTCCTGCTGCGTGAAGCGGTCGACAAGGGCATCCTGCAGCGCAACCTGACGCTGCTGTCGTGGCTGGTCGGCGGAATGATCGCGCTGGCGATCATCAACGGGGTGATCAGCGTCGCGCAGACCTGGATCTCAAATCAGGTTGGCCAGCGCGTGATGCACGACCTGCGCGCCGCCGTCTACGCGCATCTGCAGCGCATGTCGCTGGCGTTCTTCACGCGCACCCGCTCCGGCGAGGTGCAGGCGCGGATCGCCTACGACATCGGCGGGATCGACGACGTGGTGACGAGCACCGCGACCTCGACCGTGTCGACCGTCGCCACCGTCGCCGCGACCGTCGTGGCGATGTTCGCCTTGGACTGGCGCCTTACGGTGTTCTCGCTGGTCCTGCTGCCGTTCTTCGTGTGGCTCACCCGACGCGTCGGCAACGAGCGCCGCCGGATCCAGTCGGTGCGCCAGGGGCGCCTGGCGGACATGTCGACGCTCGTCGAGGAGTCATTGTCGGTGTCGGGCATCCTGCTCGGCAAGACGATGGGCCGCTCGCACGAGCTCGTCGACCGCTTCTCCAAGGAGTCGAGCGAACTGGCCGACCTGGAGGTGCGCGCGCGCATGGCCGGCCGCTGGCGCATGGCCTCGGTGCAGATGAGCTTCGCGATCATGCCCGCAGCCGTCTATTGGTTCGCCGGCTACAACATCGCTCACGGCCACACGGCGATCTCGATCGGCACGGTCGTCGCGTTCACCACCCTGCAGACCCGGTTGTTGTTCCCGATGCAGCAGCTGCTCTCGGTCGGCCTTGAAGTGCAGACCTCGATGGCGCTGTTCGGGCGGATCTTCGAGTACCTCGATTTGCCCGTCGACATCGTCGAGCGGCCCGGCGCTCGCGCTCTGGGCGGGGTGCGCGGCGACGTGAGCCTGGAGGATGTGTGGTTCCGCTACACGGCCGATGCGCCCTGGACGCTCGAGGAGATCGCGGCTGAGATCCCAGCGGGGACGCGCACCGCGCTGGTCGGGGAGACGGGCTCGGGCAAGACGACGCTCGCCTATCTGGTCGCGCGGCTGTACGAGCCCCAGCGCGGCTGCGTCGCGATCGACGGCGTCGACATCCGCGACGTGACGCTCGATTCGCTGGCTGCCACCGTCGGGCTCGTCTCGCAGGAGACCTACCTGTTTCACGCCTCGATCCGCGAGAACCTGCGCTTCGCCTGTCCCGACGCGACCGATGCGCAAATCGAAGATGCGGCGCGCGCGGCGCAGATCCATGATCTGATCGCCGGGCTGCCCGCGGGCTATGACACGCAGGTGGGCGAGCGCGGCTATCGCTTCTCCGGCGGCGAG
>Ga0208241_1000027_pt1 | contig 11603 bp, 18 predicted proteins | sample MicForSoiPHH12_O_FD_188040 | JGI IMG/M metagenome (GOLD analysis project Ga0208241, IMG submission 188040) | Forest soil microbial communities from Harvard Forest Long Term Ecological Research site in Petersham, Massachusetts, USA - MetaG HF047... | ecosystem: Environmental > Terrestrial > Soil... | reverse complement strand
CGCCCAACCGTCCCCGCCGACGCGGACGGCGCCGCGCCCAGCGGTCATCATCGGCTCGACGGCGATCACCATCCCCTCCTCCAGCAGCGGACCGCGGCCCGGCTTGCCGTAGTTGGGCACCTGGGGGTCCTCGTGCATGCTGCGTCCGATCCCGTGTCCGACCAGCGAGCGCACGACCGACAGCTCGGCACGCTCTGCGACCCGTTGGATCGCGCTGGACACGTCGCCCATGCGATTCCCAGACCGGCACTCGGCGACGCCCGCGTGCAGCGACTCCTCGGTGGCGCCGAGCAGGTTCTGAGCCTGCGGGCTCACCTCCTCGACTGCAAACGTCCGCGCCGCATCGGCCACCCAGCCGTCGAGCGTCACCCCGACGTCGATCGAGACGATGTCACCGCGCTTGAGGCGATAGGGCCCGGGGATCCCGTGCACGACCATAGCGTTGGGGGAGGCGCAGATCGAGCCGGGAAAGCCGCGATAGCCCTTGAACGTCGGCGCCCCTCCACGGGCGCGGATGAAGCGCTCGGCGGCCTCGTCCAGCTCTCCGGTGCTCACGCCCGGGCCGATCCTGCCCGCGATCATCTGCAGGGTCGCGACAAGTATCGCGCCGGCCCGCGCCATCTTCTCGATCTCTGCGGGGGACTTCTTGATGATCACCCGCGGAGCTTAGCTTGCCCTACAGGTCCTCCTCCAGGCGGAGCGTCGCGACGGTCGCCCGGATGTGGGCGTGCACCTCATCCGAGTCTCGCTGCCCGTCGAAGCGGCGCAGCAGCCCGGCGCGATCGTAGCGGGCGATCAGCGGCTCGGTCTGGGAGTGGTAGACCTCGAGGCGATAGCGAATCGTCTCCTCGCTGTCGTCTTCGCGCTGAACCAGGCGTGAGCCATCCTGGTCGCAGACGCCATCGTGCTTGGGCGGATCGAACTCGACGTGGTAGATGTGGTTCGGGTTCTTCACGCACACGCGACGGCCCGCGAGTCGCCGCACGACCTCCTCGTCGGGCACGTCGATCGACAGCACGGCCGTCAGCCGTCGATCGAGCGCGGCGAGCGCCTCGTCGAGGGCGTTTGCCTGCTGCTCGTTGCGGGGAAAGCCGTCGAGCAGAAACCCGTCGCGGGCTTCGCCGCCGTCGATCCGCCGCGTGATCATCTCGATGATCACCCCGTCGGGAACCAGGTCGCCGGCGTCCATGTAGCGCTTTGCCTGTCTGCCGAGCTCGGTCACCGCTGCGACCTCGGCCCGCAGGATGTCCCCCGTCGCGATGTGCGGCAGCCCGAAGTCCTCGCGCAGACGCTCGGCCTGCGTGCCCTTGCCTGCGCCCGGTGGGCCGAGCAGGATCAAGTTCAACTCGGACAACGCCGAGCAGCCTATCCGCTCGAGCCAAGGTTGCGAGCTGCCGCGAGCGCCTTTCCCGCAGCGGTCTCCTTGCGCCGGCTCGCTACTTCAGAAAGCCCTCGTAACTTCGCATCATCAGCTGCGCCTCGAGCTGCTTCATCGTTTCCAGCGCGACCCCGATCACGATCAGGATCGACGTCCCTCCGAGCGGGATGTTCTGATGCGTGCGCGCAATCAGGATCGTCGGCAGCGCCGCCACCGCCGCGAGGAACAGCGCGCCGGGGAACGTCAGGCGCGCGAGGATGCGATCCAGGAACTCCGCGGTCGGACGCCCGGGTCTCACGCCCGGGATGAACCCTCCGTACTTCTTCAGGTTGTCCGCCTGATCGACCGGGTTGAACGTCACGGCCGTGTAGAAGTAGGTGAAGACGATGATGAACAGCGACTCGCCGACCACGTAGTGCCAACCGTTGGGCGAGAAGAAGTCCGAGAGCTGCTGGCCCCAACGGGTTTTGACGAGCTGCCCAACCGTCGGTGGAAAGGCCATGATCGAGGCGGCGAAGATCACCGGGATGACGCCTGCCATGTTCACGCGCAACGGCAGGTAGGTCTGTCCGCCCTCGGTCATGCGGCGTCCGATCACGCGCTTGGCATACTGCACCGGTATTCGTCGCTGGCCTTCCTGCACGAACACGATGCCGGCGACGACGGCGAGCACGAGGAACGGCATCATGACCTTGAAGACCTGGTCCTGAGTGGTCCACCAAGCCTGGATGCCGGAGGGCAGGCGAGCGACGATCGAGGCGAAGATCAGCAGCGATATGCCGTTGCCGATGCCTCGCTGGGTGATCAGCTCGCCGATCCACATCAACAGCACACAGCCCGTGGTCAGGCAGACGACGATCAGGAAGATGTGCGGCGCGTCAAACGTCTTGACCACCGATTCGCCGGCTTTTGCCTGCAGGGTATGGAACAGGAACACGTAGCCGATCGACTGGGCGAACGCGAGACCCACCGTCAGGTAGCGGGTGTACTGGGTGATCCGCGCCTGTCCGACCTCGCCTTCCTTGGAGAGCTTCTCCAGCGATGGCACGGCGACCTGCAGCAGCTGCAGGATGATCGAGGAGGTTATGTAGGGCATGATGCCCAGGGCGAATATCGCGATCCGCGACAGGCCGCCGCCGGAGAACAGGTTCAGCAGGCCGAGGATGTTTGAGCCGCCAAACTGCTTCTGGATGTTGTTTACCGCCGAGAGGTTCACGCCCGGGACCGGGACGTGCGAGCCCAAGCGGTAGATCAGCAGCATCGCCGCCGTGAAGGCGATCTTCTTGCGGATGTCCGCTACCTGAAAGGCGTTTAGGATCGTCGAGAGCATGGGCTCAGTTTCCGCGGCTCAGAACAGCGCAGCGCCAGACCGGCTGCAGAGCCGCCGATTCTAGTCGATGCGAGCGTGCGCGGGGACGCATGCCCGCCGGGGCTGAACGCTAACGATCCACGAGCTGGCAGCTGCCGCCGGCCGCCTCGATGCGCTCGCGCGCGCCGGCGCTGAAGGCATGCGCGTGCACGGTCAGCGCCTTGCTGAGCTCGCCCTTGGCGAGGACCTTGACCGGGATGTCCTTGCGCGTGGCCAGGCCGTTGGCCTGCATCAGCTCGATCGTGACCTCGGCGCCGGCGTCGAAGCGGCTCTCCAACGCCGAGATGTTCACCGGCTGGGTGTGCGTGCGGAAAGGCTCGAACGGCATCGACTTCTTCATGTGCGGCCCGCGCAGCTTTCGCATGCGCATGTGGATCGGCATCTGCCCACCCTCAAAGCGCGCCCTGCGCTTGGAGCCGGAGCGCGAGCCGGCGCCCTTCTGTCCGCGGCCGGCCGTCTTGCCCGTGCCCGAGCCTTCGCCCCGCCCGACGCGCTTGCGCGGACGCCGGCTGCCGGGAGCGGGCGCGAGGCTGTGCAGGCCGATGCGCTCCTCCTTCTGCTCCTCGGCCGGGCTCACTTGCCCTCCTGCACCTCGACGAGGTGGCGCACCGCGTGCAGCATCCCGCGCGCCTGCTCGCAGTCCTTGACCTGCACCGTGTGACCGATCCGACGCAAGCCCAGCGAGCGCAGCGTCTGGAGCTGTTTCTCGTTGGCGCCGTTGCGCGACCGTCGCTGGGTGACACTCAGAACGCTCATCAGGCGGGCGCCTCTTCGGGAGCCGCGACCGCCTCGCTCGCCTCCGCCGGGCCGGCCGTCTCGGACGCCTCGCCAGGCGGCGCGACCGTCGTCTGTCTCGGAGCGACATGCTCTTGGGCTCCCACGTCCTCGCCCCCGGGAGCGCCGTTCGCCGAGTCGCTCGCGAGACCGAGGACCCGGGCGATCGAGAGCCCGCGCAGCTTTGCGACCTCCTCGGGCGTGCGCAGGCCCCGCAGCCCAGCCACCGTCGCCTTGACGAGATTGATCGGGTTCTGCGTGCCAAGGCTCTTGGAGAGGATGTCGTGGATCCCGGCAAGCTCGAGCACCGCCCTCACGCCGCCTCCAGCGATGACCCCGGTACCAGGAGACGCCGGCTTGAGCAGCACCCGGCCGGCGCCGAAGATGCCAGTGGTCTGATGCGTGATCGTGCTGCCGTGCTTGGGCACGCGGAACAGGTCCTTCTTCGCCCGCTCGACCCCCTTCTGGATGGCCAGCGGCACCTCGTTGGCCTTGCCATAGCCCACGCCCACGACTTCGCGTTCGTCACCGACGACGACCAGCGCGGTGAACGAGAAGCGCCGGCCGCCCTTGACGACCTTGGCGACGCGGTTGATCTCGACCACGCGCTCCTGGAGGTCCAGGCCGGATTGGCTGACTGAGCGATCTAGGGATATGGACATGGGCAGGAGAGGGTAGCGGTAGGAGTTCTCTAAGACACTAGACGGTGATGCCCGCCTCGCGGATCGCCTCGGCGAAGGCGCGAACGTGACCGTGGTAGCGGTATCCGCCGCGATCGAACACGGCTTGCGAGATCCCGGCCGCCTTTGCGCGCTCGGCTAGCATCTCCCCGGCACGCTTGGTGCGCTCGGGCTTGGCGAGCGAGCGCAGCTCCGACTCAAACCAGTTGACCGCAGCGAGCGTGTGGCCCGAGGAGTCGTCGATCAGCTGCGCACAGAGTCCAAGGTTTGAGCGAAACACCGAGATGCGCGGACGAGTCGCCGTGCCCGAGACCTTCGCGCGAACCCGCCGCCGGCGCTTCAAACGGCGATCGCCCTTCGTGAGCGTGCTCATGCCACTCGCCTCCCGTTCTCTCGAGACGCCCCGCATGAGCTCGCAGGGCAAGCTGGCCAAGGACGCAGGGAGCGTGGCGTGCTACGCACGCGAGCGACCGAGGACACAGGTCCAGCGCAGCCATGCGTGCTCATGCGCGCTTGCCGACCTTTCGCTGGACGTGCTCGCCCTCGTAGCGGATCCCCTTGCCCTTGTACGGCTCTGGCGGACGCTGCTTGCGGATGATCGCCGCGGTCTCCCCCACGAGCTGCTTGGAGATTCCTTTCACGACGACGCGCGTCGGCTGAGGCACTTCGAACTCGATGCCCTGTGGCGCCGGAATCGGCACCGGATGGGAGTATCCGACGGCGAGCTCGAGGTTCTTCCCCTTCAGCTGCGCGCGGTATCCGACACCCTGGATCTCCAAGCGCTTCTCATAGCCCGCGGTGACCCCTTGGATCATGTTTGCGACGAGCGAGCGCGTCAGCCCGTGAAGCGCGCGATGTTCACCGCGATCGGTCGGTCGCGTGACCAGCAGCTGCTCGCCGTCCTGAGTGACCTCTATGTCGCGATGAATGCGCTCGGACAGTTCCCCTTTGGGGCCATTCACGCGCACGGACTCGGGCTCGATCGCGACGGTCACGCCGCTCGGCACTGGGATGGGCTGTCGGCCGATTCTTGACATGCGCTCACGCTCACCAGACCTGCGCGAGAACCTCGCCGCCGACGCCCGCTGCGCGCGCGTCGTGGCCGGTCATCACGCCATGTGAGGTCGAGACGATCGACGTGCCCATGCCGCCGAGCACCTTCGGGATGTGTTTTGCGTCGACGTAGGTGCGCCGCCCCGGGCGCGAAACGCGGCGCAGCCCGGAGATCGCCGAGCGGCGATCCTCGGTGTACTTCAGCCGAATCTCGATCAGCGCGCCGGCGCGGTCCTCGCGCTCGGGAATGACCGACCAGGACTCGATGTAGCCCTGCTCGGCGAGTATCCGCGCGAGCTCGCCCTTCTGCTTCGACGCCGGGATCTCGACCGTCTCGTGCGCCGCATGGATCGCGTTACGCACCCTCGTGAGGAAATCGGCGATTGGATCGGTCATCGACATGGTCGTTGCCTCATATGCGAGCGGCTGGGGCGCGAGTGTGGGAGTGTTGGGCGTGCAGGTGTCGTGGACATGGCGATTGGAAGGTCGTGGCGCCAGCTGCTACCAGGAGGACTTCGTCATCCCTGGAATCTGGCCGTTGTGGGCGAGCTCGCGCAGGCAGATGCGGCACACGCCGAACTTGCGATACACCGCGCGTGGGCGTCCGCAGCGGTTGCATCGAGTATAGGCACGCGTCTTGAACTTCGGTGTGCGCGTCTGCTTGAAGCGCAGCGATGTCTTGGCCATCAGTCGGTGCTCTCTTTCTCGACGGTGTCTGCGTCTCCGGGCTCGGAGCCATCCTCGTTCTCGGCCGTGTCTGCCCGTCCCGGCTCCGGGGCGTCGCTCTGCTCGGTCGGGGCGCTTGCGCTCTCCGCGACCGTTGGGGCATCTTCCTCGGATGCCTCGATCTCGGCTGCCGGCTGCTCTGCGGCCACAGCGTCGTCCTCGCTCACGGGAAGATCAGCTGCCCCTTGTTCGATGACTGCGGCCTCGGCCTGACCCTCGTCGGCGGCGTCGCTCGAGCTCGCCGGTGCAACGGCCTCGGGCTGCTCGACGACCTCAGTCTCGGCGGCCTCGGGCTGCTCGACGACCTCAGGCTCGGCAGCCTCAGGCTGCTCTGCCTCGGGCTCAACAGCCCCACCTTGCTCTGCGGCGCCTGGCTGCTCCCCTTGGTCCTCCTCGGCCTGTGATCCGTCTGCCGCGAAGCCAGCTGGTCGACCCTGGGTGGCGAACGGCATGCCAAGCGCCGACAGCAGCGCGAATGCCTCGGCGTCGCTCGAGGCGCTCGTCGTGATCGTGATGTCCAGCCCGCGCACCTCGTCGATCGCGTCGTAGTCGATCTCGGGGAAGATGATCTGCTCGCGCACGCCCAGCGAGTAGTTGCCGCGCCCGTCGAACGATCGCGGGTTCAGACCGCGGAAGTCGCGGATGCGTGGAATCGCGATCGACACGAGGCGATCGAGGAACTCGTAGCTGCGCTCGGCTCGGAGCGTGACCGCGACGCCGACGGGCATTCCCTCGCGCAATTTGAAAGCGGCGATCGACTTGCGCGCCCGCCGCACGCTCGGTTGCTGACCGGCGATCGTCGCCAGCTGCTCGCGCGCGGCCTTCAGCACTTTGGAGTCCTGCTTGGCCATGCCGACGCCCATGTTCAAGGTGATCTTCTCGAGCCGCGGCGCCTGCATGATCGAGCTGTAGCCGAAGCGCTCGATCAGCGCTGGGCGGATCTCATCCTGGTAGCGGACCTTCAGGCGGGCCGGGGGTGCGGTTGCGTCGATCGTGCTCACGTCGCTCATTCCAGCCTTGCGCCGGTGCTCTTGGCGACGCGGAAGCGCGTGCCGCCCTCCCGCTCGATCCGAACGCGGGTGGGCTGGCCCTTGGGGTCCAGGAGCATGACGTTTGAGATGTGGACGGGGCCCTCGCGCTCGATCACGCCGCCGAGCTGCCGCTCGGTTCCGGCGATCGGCGAGGAGCCCTGGGAGTGCTGGGGACGAATGTGGCGCTTGACCATGTTCAAGCCCTCGACGTACAAGCGTTCCTTTGCCGGCTCGACGCGCAGCACGCGGCCGCTCTTGCCACGATCCTTGCCTGCCGTCACCTTGACGTGATCGCCCGAGCGAATCTTCAGCGCGCGGCGCCTGTTGGCGGTCGGGCGGGCCATCACAGCACCTCGGGTGCGAGTGAGACGATCTTCATGAAGTTGCGCTCGCGCAGTTCGCGCGCCACGGGCCCGAAGACGCGCGTGCCGCGCGGGTTGTTCTGGTCGTCGATGATCACCGCGGCGTTCTCGTCGAATGCGATGTACGTGCCGTCATCGCGACCGATCGGCTTCTTGGTACGCACCACGACGGCCGTGACGACCTCGCCCTTCTTGACGGCGCCCTGCGGGTTGGCCTGCTTGACGGTCGCCGTGATGACGTCACCGACGAACGCATACCGGCGCCGGGAGCCGCCCTTGACCCGAATGCACAGGATCTCGCGCGCGCCCGTGTTGTCGGCCACGCGCAGCCGCGTCTCGTTCTGGATCATCGTGCGCGCTCCAGGACGTCGATGAGCTTCCAGCGCTTGGAGCGCGACAGCGGCCTGCTCTCGATCACTCTTACGACGTCGCCCTCGTGCGCGTCGTTGTTCTCGTCGTGGGCGTGCAGCGTGTTCGAGCTGCGAACGATCTTCTCGTAACGCCGGTGCCGGCGGGCGACGTCGATGCGAACGGTGATCGTCTTCTCGGCCTTGTCGGAAACGACGATCCCCTGACGCACCTTGCGCTTGCCCTCGACGGGAGCGTGCACGGGCGCGAGCGCCTCTGCTGCCGGAGCAGCCGCTCGTCGCTCGGCAGCCTTGGCGCGTTCCTGCAGACGACGCGCACGGCGACGGACGGCCTTCGTACGACGCTCGAGCAGCCGCTCGGCGTGACGCTCCTCCGGCGAGCGGGCCGGCCGCGGCTCACCCACGCGCTTGGAGCGCGCACGACGGCGGCGCTCCTTGGGCGAGATCTGCTCACGCGGCTCATGCACGGGGGTGGCCGCTGGAGCGTCGGCAGCCTCCGCAGCGGGAGCCTCCGCAGCGGCAGGAGCCTCCGGCTCCGGCGTCTGCAGCTCGGGCGCCTCTGGCTCAGGCGTCTCTGACTTGGGCGCCTCTCCTTCAGGGGCGTCGGTCTGGGGAGCCTCCGCGGCCGGAGCCTCTGCCTTGGCGATCTCGGCCTCGGCGGCCTGCGCAACGCCCCGCGCCATCTCGGACCCCTGCGCCGGCGCATCGACCACCGGGTTCTCGACGTCCTGAGCGTCGGCGTCCGCGGGCGTCGGGGACGCCTGTTTGTCTGGTTTGTCAGCCATGTCTTCCGTTTCGCCTTCTCAAATACTCAGTTGCTTTGATCGCGCTCCGTGGCGAGGGCCCGCTCGCGCGCGACGGTCAGCGCCCTTGCGAGGTCGCGCCTGGCGCGTCCGACCCCGGCTGTGTTATCCAATTCGCCGGTCGCGTTCGCGAAGCGCAGGCCGAACAGGTCCTTGCGCAGCGCCGCGACCTGCTTGACGAGCTCGTTGTCCTCTATGTCCCTGAGCTCCTTTGCCCGCATCGCGTCCTCAGCCTCAGTCCTCACGCATCACGAACTTGGACTTCACTGGCAGCTTGTGCGACGCCAGCCGGATCGCGTCTCGCGCCAGAACCTCCGATACGCCTGCCAGCTCGAACATCACGCGTCCGGGCTTGACCACGGCGACCCAGCCTTCGGGCGAGCCCTTCCCGGACCCCATGCGCGTCTCGGCCGGCTTCTTCGTGATCGGCTTGTCGGGGAATACGTTGATCCAAACCTTGCCACCGCGCTTGATCTTGCGCGTCATCGCGATTCGCGCAGCCTCGATCTGGCGGTTGGTGAGCCAGCCCCCCTCGAGCGCCTTGAGCCCGTACTCGCCGAACTGGACCTTGACCTGGCCACGCGAGGCGCCACGGCGACGACCGCGGTGCTGCTTGCGATGCTTGACACGCTTGGGCGACAGCATCAGCGCCCGCCTCTCCCACCGCCGGGCGGCCCGCCGCCACCGGGGCGGCCGCGTCCACCGCCGCCTGGCCCGCCGGGGCCACGTCCACGTCCACCGCCCCCGCCGGGGCCACCGCCGCCACGGCCGCGGCCGCGGCCGTCGCGACCATCCCGGCCCCCTCGGCCGTCGCGGTCGGAGCTCGGCGCGGCAGGCGCGGTCATATCGGTGAGGTCCGCGCCCGTGTAGCCCTCGGGCATGATTTCGCCCTTGTTCACCCAGCACTTGACGCCGATCCGCCCGAAGGTCGTGCGTGCCTCGTAGAAGCCGTAGTCGATGTCCGCGCGCATCGTGTGCAGCGGCACGCGACCATCGGAGTAGCTTTCCGTGCGCGCCATCTCGGCGCCGCCCAGGCGCCCGGCGACCTGTACCTTCACGCCCTTCGCGCCAGAGCGCATCGCGCTGGTCAGGGCGCGCTTCATCGCGCGGCGGAAGGCCACCCGGTTCTGCAGCTGCTCGGCGATCGACTGCGCGACCAGGGAGGCGTCGAGCTCCGGACGCTTGATCTCGAGAATGTTGACCTTGATCTGCTTGTTGGTCATCCGGTGCAGATCGCGGCGCAGGGCGTCGACTTCGCTGCCCGACTTGCCGATCACGATGCCCGGACGGGCGGTGTGGATGTTGACCTCGAGTTCGTTTGCGTCCTTGCGGATCGTGATGTCCGAAAGGCCCGCGTGGGCAAGCTTGCGCACGATGTGCTCGCGGATGCGGATGTCCTCCGCGAGGTACTCGGCGAAGTTCTTCTCGTTGAACCAGTTCGACTTCCAGTCGTGGATGTAACCCACGCGCATGGCCTCTGGATGAACCTTCTGTCCCATTCTTAGCTCAGCTCTACCTCTTGGTTGTCCGGGTCTGCGCACCCGGTGTCAGCGTGATAGTCAGGTGACTCGTGCGCTTGCGGATCGGCGTGGCGCGTCCCATCGCGCGCGGCCTGAAGCGCTTGATCGTCGGCCCCTCGTCGGCGTATGCCTCGCGGACGATCAGGTCGTCCTCGAGCAGCTCGTGGTTGGTCTCGGCGTTTGCCACGGCCGACTCGAGCAGCTTACTCCAGTCGCGCGCCACCTCACGAGGGGTGAACGCGAGGATAGCGCGTGCCTCTCCGATCGTCTTGCCCCGAAGGTGCCCGCAGACCATGCGAGCCTTGCGCGCGGAGGTCCGTACGTAGCGAGCGCGCGCGCGAACGACGCGGCGACGCGGCGGTTTGGCTTCAGCTTTCGAGCGACTCGCTTTTTTCTCCTCGGCAACCGCCGGCTCTTTCGCAGCGCCGCTGTCTTTTGTCGCAGCCGCCTTTTTCGCGGCGGCTTTTTTCGCAACTGGTTTTTTGCCCTCGGTCGCTTTCGCCTCGGGCGCTTTCGCGGCCGGTTTTTTGGCAGCGGCTTTTTTGGCGGCCGGTTTCTCGGCGCCCGGCGTGTCCTGCGGCGTCACGTCGTCCTTCTCCTCCTCGGCGCTCATCGGACCCTCCCGGATCCGGCGTGCCCGCGGAAGACGCGCGTCGGCGCGAACTCGCCGAGCTTGTGGCCGACCATCGACTCGCTGATGAACACCGGCACGTGCTTGCGCCCGTCGTGCACGGCGATCGTGTGGCCGACCATCTCGGGGAAGATCGTCGACGCGCGCGACCAGGTCCTGAGCATTTTCTTGTTGTTCTGCGCGTTCAACGCCTCGATGCGCGTCATCAAGCGCTGTTCCACCCAGGGCCCCTTCTTGCTCGAGCGACTCATCGCTGCTTGCCCTTCCCGCGCCTGCGGCCGCGCACGATGTAGGCGTCTGAAGCCTTGTTCTGCTTGCGCGTGCGATATCCAAGCGTGGGCACGCCCCACGGTGTCACGGGATGGCGCCCGGCGGTCGTCGAACCCTCGCCGCCGCCGTGTGGGTGATCGACTGGGTTCATCGCCGTGCCGCGCGTTTGCGGTCGCACGCCCATGTGGCGCTTGCGCCCCGCCTTGCCGACCTTCACGTTCTGGTGCTCGGCGTTGCCTAGCGTCCCCACGGTGGCGCGACACTCGGCGCGCACGAGGCGCATCTCGCCGGAGGGCAGCCGCAGGGTGGCCATGTCCGCGTCCTTGGCCATAAGCTGCACCGAGGCGCCCGCCGAGCGCGCCATCTGGCCGCCTCTTCCGGGCTGGAGCTCGACGTTGTGGACCACGGTTCCGACCGGCATGCGTGCCAGCTCCATGCAGTTGCCGAGCGCGATGTCGGCGTTCTCGCCGGAGGCGACCGTCATCCCCACCGTCAGGCGCGCAGGCGCCAGGATGTAGCGCTTCTCCCCGTCGAGATAGTGAAGAAGAGCGATATACGCGGAGCGGTTTGGGTCGTACTCGATCGCGGCCACCTTCGCGTCCACCCCATCCTTGCGGCGCTTGAAGTCGACCCGCCGG
>Ga0208241_1000026_pt1 | contig 12026 bp, 12 predicted proteins | sample MicForSoiPHH12_O_FD_188040 | JGI IMG/M metagenome (GOLD analysis project Ga0208241, IMG submission 188040) | Forest soil microbial communities from Harvard Forest Long Term Ecological Research site in Petersham, Massachusetts, USA - MetaG HF047... | ecosystem: Environmental > Terrestrial > Soil... | reverse complement strand
CCGGCCGTAAAGCGTCTTGACCTCGTACAGAGGTTCAGACACTTCATGTCGCACGACTCCCTTGATCTCGCCGAAGTGCGGCTCGCGCTCCGCCAGGCCGATCGAGAGAACCTGCCCAAAGTCTCCATACGCCGATCGCACCAGCCGTTGCGGACCCTCGGCCGGCCGTCCCTCCACGAGCGGGTCCACGAACTCCCCGATCGTGGTCATGCGCACCCCGTCCCCATCGCGGACGAGCACATGCTCCTCGGCGTCCACGCTCATCAGCACCACCTTGTGATAGCGCGCGTTCTCGAGGTTGAACTCGTCGCGGACGCCGGTTCCGATCGCCGTGATCAGCGCCTGGATCTCGACGTTCTGGAGCACCTTGTCGATGCGCGACTTCTCGACGTTGAGGATCTTGCCGCGCAGCGGCAGGACGGCCTGAGTGCTGCGATCGCGGCCCTGCTTGGCCGAGCCGCCGGCGGAGTCGCCCTCGACGACAAACAGCTCGGCCAGCGAAGGGTCCTTGACCGAGCAGTCCGCGAGCTTGCCCGGTAGCGTGGAGTTCTCGAGCGCGGACTTGCGCCTGGTCAAATCGCGTGCCTTGCGCGCCGCCTCGCGCGCGCGCTGCGCCTGGACGGACTTCATGATCACGGCGCGCGCCTCGCTCGGATTCTCCTCGAGGAACTCGCCCAGGCCGGTGTTGACGATCGACTCCACGAAGCCCGCCATGCCGGGGTTGCCCAGCTTGGTCTTGGTCTGTCCCTCGAACTGCGGGTCGCGCAGCTTGACGGAGACGACCGCCGTCAGACCCTCGCGCACGTCCTCGCCGGTGAGGTTGTCCTCTTTCTCCTTGAGCAGGCCGTGGTCGCGCGCATACTTGTTGAGGGTGCGCGTGAGCGCCGAGCGAAAGCCCGACATGTGCGAGCCGCCCTCGCGGGTGTTGATGTTGTTGGCGAAGGAGTGGACTGACTCCTGGTAGGAGGAGTTCCACTGCATCGCGATCTCCGCCGCTCCCTCCTCGCTCTCGCCCTCGAAGAAGATCACCTTGCGGTGCACCGTGTCCTTGTTCTCGTTGAGATAGGAGACGAAGTCCTCGATGCCGCCCTCGTACTGGAAGGTTGCCGAGTGGCCCTCGCCGCGCTCGTCGACGATCGAGATCTCGAGGCCGCGCGTGAGGAAGGCCGTCTCACGCAGGCGCTCCTCGAGCGTGTAGAAGTCGAGGTCGAGCGTCTCGAAGACGTCCGCGTCGGGGAGGAACGTGACGGTCGTCCCCGTGGGCGCGTCGGCGGCGAGTTTCTCGCCCTTGGCGAGCTCGCCCAACGGCGTGCCGCGCGAGTAGTCCTGTGAGAAGACGTGGCCGTCGCGGCGAATCTCCACATGCAGTCGCTCGGACAACGCATTGACGACCGAGACGCCGACGCCGTGCAGGCCACCGGAGACCTTGTAGCCGCCTCCTTCGCCGAACTTGCCGCCCGAGTGCAGGACGGTGAGGACGACCTCGACTGCGGGGCGGCCCTCCTTCTCCATCGTGGCGACCGGGATGCCACGCCCGTTGTCGACCACGGTGACCGAGTTGTCGGGGTGGACGGTGACCGAGACCTCGGTGCAGTAGCCGGCGAGCGCCTCGTCGACGGAGTTGTCCACGACCTCGTATACGAGATGGTGAAGACCCATGACGCCCGTCGAGCCGATGTACATGCCCGGACGCTTGCGGACTGCCTCCAGTCCCTCGAGTACGGTGATGTCCTCCGCGTCGTAGCCGGAGGAGGTGTCGATCATCGACGGGTCGTTGACGCCGCCCTTGGTCGCACCTGCTTGAGAACTGTCGCTGCCGCTTGTGGCCAATGGCCCTCCGATGACGTCAGAACGCCCCGGAATCCGCGGCGCGAGCACCGCGGGCCGGGGCGGGGGAAGTTGTGTACATAACAATAGCACGGAGGGCACCTGAAAACCGCCTAAATCCCTGCAAAATGGCGGGAAAAAGGCCCTCCGAGCGGGGTCTCGGCGGGGGCGGGGCGGGGGCGGCTCCCAGCGGCGCGGTCAACCGGTCCGACAGCGCAGCTCGCGGATCACCTCGGCGCCGAGCGCCTCGTTCAGGCGCGGAAGGAGATCGACGGCCATCAGGTCGAGCTCTTGAGCCCACACCGCGGCCTCGCAGCGCACCGTGAGGACGCCGTTGCGCTCAGCCGTCGGGCTGGCGGCAGCGGCGATCGCGGGGCCTGTCGTGCGCTCCCATGCCTCCTGCACGCGGGCCAGGGTCGTCGCCGGCGCAAGCGTCGAGCTGAGCTGTCGCAGGACCACGGACAGTGGGCGCGGAGCACTCCTCACGCCGCCAGCGCCTCCTGAAGGATCGTCCCGCCCGAGACGCGCAAGCGAGTCACGCGAGCGTCCGAGGCGCCGGGCACATGGGCGAGGTCGGTCGTCGCGATGACGCTCTGGCCGCCGGCCCTGAGTTCGGCCGCGAGCAGCTCACGTCGCTCTGAGTCGAGCTCGCTCATCACGTCATCGAGCAGCATCAACGGCGTTCGGTTGCGTTCACGTGCGAGCACGCCACGCTCGGCGAGCAGCAGGGCCAGCAGGGCCAGGCGCTGCTGGCCCTGGGAGCCATAGAGACGCAGCTCGCGCCCGTCGCGCAGGATCGCCAGCTCATCGCGGTGGGGCCCGTGGCCAGAGAAGCCGCGTTCCAGGTCTCCGGATAGCCGTGTTTGCAGCTCGGCGATGAATTCATCCTCGTCGCAGGCGTGCGAGCGCGGGCGATAGTCGATTCTCGCCGCGCCGCTCAAACCGAGCTGCGCGGCGCGCTCGACAAACGGCTCGGCGAGCAGCTCGACGGCCGCCGCGCGATTGGCGCGCAAGGCGATCGCCTTTGCGGCGAGCTCGCGATCCCATGCGGACAGGGTGGCGTGCGAGGCCCGTCCGGAGCGAATGCGTCCAAGCAGCGCGTTGCGCTGGGCGAGTATCCGCGAGTACTCGCGGCGGTCGCTTGCGCGCAACGGCCAGATCGCCGCGACGACTTGATCGAGGTGTGCACGACGCAGTGCGGGGGGGCCCTTTAGGAGCTCGAGCCGGTCGGGCTCAAAAACGCTCACCAGCGGCCTGTGCTCGACGTCCAGCAGCCGCTCGACGGGTGCTCGATCGGACATCATCCGCTTGGGCTGACCGGGCTCGAAGCCGACGCTCAGCTCGTGCGGGCCGTCGTCACCCGTGAGCTCCACGACCACACGAGCCGCCTGCGCGCCGAAGCGCACGAGCTCGCGCTCGTTGCCGGTGCGCGGCGAGCGTCCGGTGCAGCCGAAGTAGAGCGCCTCCAGCAGGTTTGACTTGCCCGCCCCGTTCGGTCCATGAACGACCGTGAGGCCCGCTCCCAGTCGCGCCTCGGCGCGGGCATAAATGCGGAAGTCACGCATCTCGACGCTGACCACGCGCACGTCACCGCTCCTCGCGCGTAGCGCCGCGTGTGAGGTCATGGCCAAGCAGATCAAGGACGCAGGGAGCGTCGCATGCTACGCACGCGAGCGACCGAGGACGCAGAGATGCGCAGACCATGACCTCACACGTTCAGCCTGATCGGCATGATCAGGTAGACGAAGTCGCCCGAGTCTGGTGATTCGATCAGGCCAGGACGCAGGGGGCTGATCAGCTTCAGCACGAGCTCGTCGGACTCGATGCTCTCCAAGCCGTCGCGCAGGAACTCGGGGTTGAATCCGATCTCGAGGGGATCGCCGTGAAAGGGAACGGGGATCGCCTCGCTCGCCTCGCCGACGTCAGGGGTCTGGGCCGACACCGTGAGCGTGCCCTCGCTGAAGCTGAGGCGCAGGGGAGCGTTCTTCTGGGCAAGCAGGCTGATACGGCGCACGACGTCGGTCAGCTCGTGAGTGGCGAGGCGCAGCTCGTGATCGACCGACTCTGGAAGCAGCTGACGGTAGTTCGGGAACTGGCCGTCGATCAGGCGCGAGGAAAGGACCGTGTCACCGAGCTCGAACACGACCTGGTTCGCCCCAACGCTCACGGCGAGGGACTCGCTCCCCGCTTGTTGAGCTATGCGCACGAGCTCCTGCAGCGCGCGGGCCGGCACGTTCGCCTCGAGGCTCCCTTGGAGCGGGGTCTGCAGCGCCGTCTCCTTGACGCTGAGCCGGTAGGAATCGGTGGCGACCATCCGCAGCTCTTGGCCGGAGGCCGACATCAGGACGCCCGTCAGGACTGGTCGTGTCTCATCCCGCGAGGCCGAGCGCGCGACCCTCGAGACAGTCTCGGTGAACGCCCCGGACGGCAGCGTGATACGAGTGTCGGCGGAAGGTGTGGGAAGTGTCGGGAAGTCATCGGCGCGAAGCGTGCGCAGATGAAACGTCGCGGCACCGCAGACCAGCTCGACATCCTGCTCAGAGCTGCGCAGCTCCAGTGACAGCTCCGGCGCGGGCAATGAGCGGACGACATCGTGAAGCAAGCGTGCTGGTAGAACGACGGAGCCCGGACGCTCGGTCTGCGCCTTGAGCGGGACGCGTAGTCCGATCTCCATGTCCGTCGCAAGCAGCTCGGGCGTCGCATCGAGGGACGCGGAGATCATCACGCCGGAGAGTGCTTGTACCGCGCTGCGGGTGGAAGCGACGCGAGTGATCGTCTGCAACTGCGTAAGCAGCTCGGCTGTTGAGAGAGACAACTTCATGAACTTGGCTGTGGAGAAGGAGAGCAGTCAGTAGTGGCTGTGGGCATGTGCATATTGCGGGTGGCGTTGGGGATCGGAGTGTTGAGAGGCGTATTGAGCTGTGGATAGTCTCTGCGGCAGTCTTTCAGGCTGAGCGGTCGGGCGGCATCGGGCGGCGTTGTGGTTCAGAGTCAAGGCTGCGGCACAGCTTCTCAACAGCTTCACGGGAAGCTGGATCGGCGGTTATCCGTGCAGAGGTGCGCCGCCAGGCATGCAGGACGGTAGTGTGATCGCGCCCCCCGAAGCGCCGTCCGATGGCGGGTAGGGACTCGCCTGTCAGCTCGCGCGCCAGGTACATGGCAACCTGCCGCGGCCAGGCGACGCGCGCGGTGCGCGCTGATGAGAGCAGCTCGTCGGAAGAGACGCCGAAATGCCGGCACGCCGCCGCCTGGATCTCGCTGATCGTGCGTCTGGTCGGGCGCTTGGATGCGCCGTGTGGATAGAGGCTGTGAAGAACCTCCTCGGCGAGCTCAGCAGTGAGCGGCCGGCCGGTGAGCGAGCTGAACGCCACGACGCGGATGAGCGCTCCCTCGAGCGCCCGAACATTCTGCGTGACACGCGCGGCGATCACGCCAAGCGCGAGGTCGTCGCTGATTTCGACGTGATCGTGATCAGCGCGCTTGCGCAGAATGGCCAGACGCGTGACGAGGTCCGGTGGGGCGATGTCTGCGACGAGCCCGGCTTGGAAGCGCTCGCGCAGGCGATCCTCGAGCGCTTGCAGGTCGCGCGGCGGACGATCGGAGGTCAACACGATCTGCCGGCCGCCGTCGTGGAGGGCGTTGAACGTATGGAAGAACTCCTCCTCGGTCTTCGTCTTGCGCTCGAGGAACTGGACGTCGTCGAGAAGCAGGACGTCGACGTTGCGAAAGCGGGCCTTGAAGTAGTCGGTCTGTCCGCCGGCGAGCGCGGCGAGAAACTCGTTTGTGAAGGCCTCGCCGGTCGTGCAGCGGACCGTGAGGCCGGGACTGTGGGAGAGAAGTAGTGTCGCGATTGAGCTCAGGAGGTGGGTCTTGCCGACGCCGGGTGGGCCGCAGATGAAGAGTGGGTTATAGGCCTGCGCCGGCATCTCAGCGACCGTCAGGGCGGCGGCGTGGGCGAGCCGGTTGCAATCACCGATCACGAACTGGTCGAAGGTGAGCTTCGGATTGCCAAGCGGGCCTGCCTCGGCGGAGAGCTCGGGCCCGGACTCGCGGTCGTGGGACGTTGTGAGCGGGTGGGGGCCGTGAGAGGATCGCATAGCCCCGCGCCGTGGTCGCGGGGCAGGGCTGGGCACGCTTGTGTGGGCATGCTCGCCGGTGGCGGAGTCCTGGCGACGGACGAGCTCGACGACGGTGTCCGGTCCAAGGATGAGCGCGGCGCTGGCCTGGAGAATCTGGCCAAAGCGGTCGCTGATCCAACTGCAGGCGTGCGGCGGCGCTTCGATCTTCAGGCGCCCGGCGGACAGATCGTGCGCGCGCAGCGGCTCCAGCCAGATGCGGTAGGTCGACTCATCGACGGCGAGCGCGAGTTGGTTTTGGACGCGCGACCATATGTGCTCGAGCTCGGCGCTCACGGCAGCGTTCACCTGCTTCTCCGGTAGAGAAAGTGGCCACGATTATTCGAGGGGGGCCTCGCCAACGACCCGGTCTGGGCGACTATAACCCACGCCTTCCGAGTCCAATCAGGGCTGGTCGCAATTGGCGGGAAAATTCCGCGAGCGGTCGACGGTCCTATACTTGGGCGGCACGTGGTGGGCGCGGGGATCGCCTGCCGCGGCAGGAATCGGACGGCGAGCGTCGAAGGGAACGATGAAGCGCACCTACCAGCCAAAGAAGCGAAAGCGAGCCCGCGCCCACGGGTTTCGGTCGCGCATGGGCTCGCGCGCCGGACGACTGACGCTCAAGCGTCGGCGTGACAAGGGACGCAAGCGCCTGTCCGCTTGACGGTGGCGGCCGTGCGATGAATCCGCGCTCCTCAAGTCGCGGTCGCCTGTCGCGCAGCGCGGAGTTCGAGCGGGTCTACCGGCAGGGACGCTCGACGGCCAATCGTCATCTGGTGCTCTACAGCTTCCCGAACTCCTCGGTGGAGAGCCCGCGGTTGGGGCTGTCGGTATCGCGGAAGGTTGGCGGCGCGGTGGAGCGCAACCGCGTCAAGCGGCTGCTTCGTGAGGCCTTCGCGGGCGCCGAGGCCGAGCTGCGGCCGGGACAGGACCTCGTCGTCGTCGCGCGCCCACCCGCTGGCGATCTGGCTGAGCGCGAGGGCCTGGCGGGAGTGGGCGCGTCGCTTCAGGAGTTGATCACGAAGGCAGGCCTTCGTCGCGGAGCGAGCGAGGCGAGTGAGGGGGACGTGCCGTGAACGCGTCGACTGCGCCCGGGAGCGGCCCGCCTCGGGGGCGCTTCACGCGCGCTGCTCGCTCCGTCGCCGTGTTTCCGATCGTCGTCTACTCGCGGGTGCTCTCACCCGCGATTCCGCGTCGCTGCAAGTACGAGCCGACGTGCTCGCGATATGCGCTCGAGGCGATCCGGGAGTACGGCATACTTAAGGGCCTGGTTCTCGCGGGGTGGCGCCTGCTGAGGTGCAACCCATGGAGCTACGGCGGGTACGATCCGGTGCAGGCCCAGCGCCTGTTCAGGATCGGCCACCACACCGGCGCCTGAGCGGCGTTGGCAGGCAGCTCAACGGCCGAGCGACGAGTAGCAGCCAACCCGCCCCCAGCAACAAGCCGCCCAAGACGATCGTCGAGACCCCCGAGACCCACTAGAGCGCATGCCAATCCTCGCCAACGTCATCCAGGACGCGTTCTCGCCCCTGATCAGCCTGTTCGAATCGATCATGGTGTTCATCCACGCCCACCTGGTTGGGGGCAGCTGGGGCCTGGCGATCGTGGGGCTCACGGTACTGATCCGGGCGGTGCTCGTGCCGCTGACGTTCAGGCAGCTGAAGTCGATGCAGGAGATGCAGCGCCTGGCTCCTCAGATAGCCGCGCTGAAAGAGAAGTACAAGGACGACAAACAGCGCCAGCAGCAGGAGATCATGGGCTTCTACCGGGAGAACAAGATCAACCCGCTTGCCTCGTGCCTGCCTCTGCTCATGCAGCTGCCCGTCTTCATCTCCCTCTTCTACATGCTGCGGACGGATTTGAAGAAGCACATCTGCGGGCCGAGCCTCGTGTCGCACTACAACGCGCTGCACCACACGGCGATTGCCGGCGTCGGCAGCCTGCCCGGCAAATACATCGAAAAGACGACCTGCCAGGCGGTGGCTCCTCACTCGGCCAAATTCCTGTTCCTGCCGGACATCACCAACAAGGCCACCGGCGTTGCCCTGATCGTGCTGATCGTCCTCTACGTTGGATCTCAGCTCGCGTCGACGCTCGTGGCGACCGCGGCGGCCGATCCCAACCAGCGCCGGCTGATGCTGCTGCTGCCGGTTGTGTTCGTGGTGATCCTGTACCGCTATCCGGCCGGGTTGCTGGTCTACTGGATCACCACGAACCTGTGGACGATCGCCCAGCAGTTGCTGATCCGTCGCCACATGGGAACGCCGGCCGCCGCCCCCGGGAAGGGGCCCGATGAAGGCGGCGCCGGGGGTTCGCCGAACGGCAAGACAGACGGCCCACGAGGCCCGAGCCCCAAAGGCGAGCCGGCGCTGGCCGGCGCCGGGCTCGGCGCGGGGAGCCGAGCCTCATCGCCTCCGCCGCGCTCGCCGCGCAAGAAGAAGAAACGCTCGGGGAGGCGGCGATGAGCGACGAGAGCCGGCACGCCGACGCAGACTCCCAGGAGGAGGAGCTCGAGCCCGAGGAGGCGCTGGAGGAGCTGCTCGAGGAGATAGCGGACGCGCTGGGCCTCGACGTGCGGGTCGAGGTGCAGGCACGTGAAGGCATACTGAGCGGACGCGTCAAGGGCGAAGACGTGGGGCTGTTGATCGGCAAGCGCGGACAGACGATCGATGCCGTGCAGCACCTTGCGCAGCGGATCGTGTTCCCGGGCGGCCCGTCCCAGTGGCGCGTGGAGATCGACGCGGACGGATATCGCGAGCGGCGGGCAGAGCTGCTGCGCGACGATGCCGACGCTGCCGCCGAGGAGGCGCTGCGCCTTGGCCGGGCCGTGGAGCTTGACGCGATGCCCCCGTCGGAGCGGCGGATCGTCCACGAATACCTGCGCGAGCGCGGAACCGTGGAGACGCACAGCGAGGGAGACGAGCCCGAGCGCTACATCATCATCGCGCCGCTCGACGACTGACGGCTTCTCCGAGCGTTTCACGTTTTTCTTGACGGTGAAACAATGTGGGGCCATGGCCCACGAGCCTCAACCGGATCTGACTGACCTCGAGCGAGGGCTCGTCGTGGGAGTCCTGATCGGCGAGGGCCACTTCGGCGGCGACGGAAAGTACCCACAGATAACGCTGCGGATGCACGTTCGCCACGAGCCCCTGTTCCGCTGGCTGGAGAAGCGCTTCCCTCGCGCGCGTCTCTATGGACCTTACAACCACGATGGGCGCAAGTACTTCCAATGGATGGCACGCGGAGAGGCGTTGGCGGAAGATGTCCTCCCGCTCGTGGAGGCGGTGCTGACGGATGAGATCGACGCGCACGTCGCCGGGCGAGTGCGCGCGATGAGAGAGCGCTACGCGGAGTTTTTTGCCAGGTATGACGGCTGACGATGCGCGCCCGCGCCTGCAGGAGCTGACCCGTCAGTACGATCTGGCAGCCCACCAGCGCGATCGGCTTGCAGGTCTGCTCTCGCTCCTGGAAGGCGACGAGCGGGCACCGACGGCGGTGCGCAGCCCCGAGCAGGCGGTTGATGTTCACATCGCCGACTCTCTGGTTGCACTCGAGCTCGAGGTCGTGCGCTCGGCCGCGACGATCGCGGACCTCGGCGCCGGCGCCGGCTTTCCGGGGCTGGCGCTGGCGGTTGCGCTCCCCGGCGCTGAGGTCAGGCTGGTGGAGAGCCAACGACGCAAGTGCGCGTATCTCGACGACGTCATCGCGGAGGTAGGCCTAGAGAACGCACGCGTCGTGTGCGCGCGGGCCGAGGAGTGGAGCGAGGGGGAGCGGCGACAGGACGTGGTGACGGCCCGCGCCCTGGCCGCCCAACCCGTGGTGCTCGAGTATGCGGCGCCGCTGCTGTCGTTGGGAGGGACGCTGGTGGACTGGCGCGGCAAGCGGGTGTCGCGGGATGAGGACGCGGCGGCGCGGGCGGCCGATGAGCTCGGCCTGCGACTGGTGGAGGTCCGCAGGGTCGAGCCGTTTGAGTCGGCGACGGACCGCCACCTGCACGTGTATCTGAAGACAAGGGAGACGCCCGCAAGGTTCCCGCGCCGAGCCGGAGTGGCCCGCAAGCGCCCAACCGGCGTTTAGAAGTCCGAACGAGGGTGCGGTGGCACGCGTTCTTAGCAGGATGCGATCAGGGAGCGCCCGTCTGACCGTGATCGCCGCTAGCTTCCACGGTATGGGCACGGTGTACGCGATCGCCAACCAAAAGGGCGGCGTGGGAAAGACGACGACGGCGGTCAACGTCGGTGCGTGCATCGCCGAGGCTGGCTACGGGACGCTGCTGGTGGACGTCGACCCGCAGTCGAACGCGACGGTCGGGCTGGGGATCCCGCGTTCGCGGACGCCCGGGCTGTACGAGGTCCTCACGGGCGAGGCGACGGCATCGCAAGCGCTGACCGACACGAGCGTGCGGGGCCTGCAGGTGCTCCCCGCCGGAGCGGGCTTGGCCGGCGCAAACGTCGAGCTGCCGCGAATGGAGGGCTTCGAGCAACGCCTGCGCGAGTGCCTGGCGCCAGTCAGGGACCGCTTCGAGTACATCCTGCTGGACTGTCCGCCGTCGCTGGGACCACTGACGGTGAGCGCCCTGGTGGCCGCCGACAAGGTGATCGTCCCGGTGCAGACGGAGTACTTCGCGCTCGAGGGCCTGGCGGGACTGCTCGACACGCTCGCGCTCGTGCAGCGCGAGCTGAACCCTCGACTGACGGTGGCGGGGATGCTGTTGACGATGCACGACAGCCGCACGCGGCTGGGGCAGGACGTCGAGCGCGAGGTCAGGGAGCATTTCTCCGATCTGGTGTTCTCGACGGTGATCCCGCGCAACGTGAGGGTCGGCGAGGCGCCGAGCCATGGCCTGCCGGTGACACATCATGATCCGCACAGCGCAGGCGCCGCGGCGTACTTCGAGTTGGCGAAGGAGGTGGCGGCGCGTGGCTAAGCCGAGGCCGGGCATGGGCAGGGGCCTGGAGGCGATCCTGTCGGTCTCGGCCCAGGGAGAGAAGGCGCGGACGGAGGAGCTGCGTGAGCTGCCGGTCGAGCTGATTGCGCCCAACCCCAAGCAGCCCCGCAGGCGATTTGACCAGGAGGGGCTGCAGGCGTTGGCGGGCTCGCTGGGCGAGCGGGGCCTGCTGCAGCCGGTGCTCGTGCGTCCCAGGGCCGGGGGAACCTATGAGCTGATCGCCGGCGAGCGCCGCTGGCGGGCGGCGCGAATAGCGGGCCTCGAGACGATCGCGGCGCTCGTGCGTCCGCGCGAGGACGCAGAAGCGTTGGAGCTGGCGTTGATCGAGAACATGGCGCGCGAGGACCTCAGTCCGATCGAGGAGGCTCGCGCGTGCGCGGCGCTGGTCGAGGAGCTGGGGCTTACGCGCGAGGGGGTGGGGCGCCGCGTGGGGCGCAGCCGCGTCGCCGTGAGCAACCTGATGCGCCTGCTGGACCTCCCGGAGGAGACGATCGAGCTCCTGCAGGAGGGTGCGCTCAGCGAGGGACACGGACGCGCGCTCCTGCTGGCCGAGGACCACGGCGCGCGCCGAAGCCTCGCGCGCCGAGCGGTGCAGGAGGGATGGTCGGTGCGGACCGCCGAGGCGCGAGCCCGGGAGAGCAATGCAGAGGCAGGAACCGAGGGTCGCGCCCGCGCCCGCCCTCACGCCGGCACGCCGCCGCACCCCGATCAGGAGGACGCGGCACGGGAGATTGCGGAGGCGCTCGGCGCCGCGCTCGGCGCCGAGGTGCGCGTGAAGGCGAGCAGCGACGGGGGATACCGTGCCGAGCTCTCATTCGCGACGTCGGCGGAGGCAATCGATCTGGCGCGCCGGCTGCGCCCGCGCGCGGTCGTCTGAGCGCCGGGCTGGCGACGACTGCGAGGTCCCCACCAACAGGTGATTCGGCCTCATGGGACGGGATGTCCACGGCTTGGGGCTGGCGCAGGAGCGGGCTGGGGCACTGGCAGATGCGGCCGGACGTTCGTCGGCCTATGAGGTTGCGGGTCGCGTTGCGATGATGACTGCGAGGTCGCGGTGTGCCCAAGCTAGCGAGGGTTCCAGGCCCACTTCGGCAAGCCAGTTGAGCTGTTCGGCGATGCTGCTGGGCGTG
>Ga0208241_1000025_pt1 | contig 12222 bp, 10 predicted proteins | sample MicForSoiPHH12_O_FD_188040 | JGI IMG/M metagenome (GOLD analysis project Ga0208241, IMG submission 188040) | Forest soil microbial communities from Harvard Forest Long Term Ecological Research site in Petersham, Massachusetts, USA - MetaG HF047... | ecosystem: Environmental > Terrestrial > Soil... | reverse complement strand
GCGCCGCCTCGGCGGCCGGCCAGAGAGCGGCGAGCGCTACCCGGTAGGCGCCCAGCCCGTCTCGCACCGCGGCAAGATCCCCGGTATCCGCGGGCAGGCTCACATCGGCCGCGAATTCCGCCGCCCGCATCTGTGCGGCCGCCAGTTCCCCCTGCCGCTGCTGGAGTCGCGCGACGGCCTCCGCATGATCAATGCGCGCCTGCGCGAGCTGTTCCTCGCCGCCGGCGCGCGCGAGGTCTACCTGCCGTTGCCGCCTGGCGTGAGCCCGCAGCGGGCCCGCCCGCAGGACCTGAGACTGATGGCCTTCCATCCGCTCGGCACCGCGCGTGCCGATGCCCGCCCCACGCACGGCGTGACGGACGGCGATCTCGCCCTGCACGGCGTCACCGGCGTGCACGTCGCCGACGGCTCGGTCGTGCCGAGCGCCCTCGGCGTGAACCCGCAGCTGACGATCATGGCGCTCGCAACCCGCCTGGCCTTCCGGCTGCTCGGCCGGGCCGTGCCGGACATCACCGATCCCCAATCAACAGACGAGGAGATTCCATGTCCTTCCTGATCGACCCGCCCTGGCTGTACGCGACCGGCCGCGCCTATGGGGGGCTGATGCCCGAGCGCACGCCCGTCGCGCGCGCCATCCACACCGCAACCGCCGGCGCGTTCCTGGCGACGAGCATCTCGCTCTACCTCAACCGTCCCTGGACACGGCCGATCTGGGAGCGTTGCCGCGCCGAGGACGGACGCGACTGGATGCTCAACTCGGGTGTCTTCCGCTTCGACCATCGGCGCGCCGGCTGGCGCACGCATGCCACCAGCGCCCTGCTGTTCGCGACCTACCCGTGGTGGCTGTGGCTCGGCGAATGCTCCGGGCGCAAACGCTAGGAGGGCGTCACAGCGGGATGTTGCCGTGCTTGCGCTTCGGGCCCGGTTCGCGCTTGCTCTGCAGCGTGTGCAGCGCCACGATCAGCTTCGGACGCGTCTCGTGCGGCACGATCACGTCGTCGATGTAGCCGCGCTCGGCGGCCGTGTAGGGGTTCGCGAAGCGCGCCTTGTAGTCCTCCATCAACTTGCCGCGGCGCTCCTGCGGCGTCGGGCTGCCAGCGATGTCGCGCCGGTAGATGATGTTCACGGCTCCCTCCGGCCCCATCACCGCGACCTCCGAGGTCGGCCACGCGAAGTTGAAGTCCGCGAGCATGTGCTTCGACGCCATCACGTCGTAGGCGCCGCCGTAGGCCTTGCGCGTGATCACCGTCAGCTTCGGCACCGTTGCCTCCGTGAACGCGTACAGGAGCTTCGCTCCATGGCGGATGATTCCACCCCACTCCTGGCTCGTGCCCGGCAGGAAGCCCGGCACGTCGACGAACGTCAGCAGCGGAATGTTGAACGCGTCACACGTCCGCACGAAGCGCGCCGCCTTTGCCGACGCGTCGATGTCGAGCACGCCCGCGAGCTGCGCCGGCTGGTTGCCGACGATGCCGATCGAGAAGCCGTCGAGGCGGGCGAAGCCGCAGATGATGTTCTTCGCGTGGTGCTCGTGCACCTCGAAGAACTCCTGGTCGTCCACGATCAAACGCACGACGTTGCGCATGTCATACGGTTTGTTCGGGTTGTCCGGCACCACGTGGTCGAGCTCGAGATCCATCCGCTGCGGATCGTCGGTCGGCTGGGCGCGCGGCGCGCTCTGCAGGTTGTTCTGCGGCAGAAAGCCGATCAGATAGCGGCAGTCCTCCAGGCACGCGTCCTCATCCTCGGAGGCGAAGTGCGCGACGCCCGACTTCGTGTTGTGCGTCATCGCCCCGCCAAGCTCCTCGAAGCCGACCTCCTCGCCGGTCACCGTCTTGATCACGTCGGGGCCCGTGATGAACATGTGCGAGGTCTCCTTGACCATGAAGATGAAGTCGGTGATCGCCGGCGAATAGACCGCTCCGCCCGCGCACGGCCCCATGATCAGGCTGATCTGCGGGATCACGCCGGAGCACTTGACGTTGCGCACGAACACGTCGCCGTAGGCGCCCAGCGACACGACGCCCTCTTGGATACGAGCCCCGCCCGAGTCGTTGATGCCGATCACCGGGCAGCCGATCTTCGCCGCGAGGTCCATCAGCTTGCACATCTTCTCGCCCATCACCTCGCCGAGCGAGCCGCCGAACACGGTGAAGTCCTGGCTGAAGACGCAGATCCTGCGGCCGTCGATCGTGCCGTGTCCCGTCACCACCGCATCTCCCCACGGCCGGTTTTTCTGCATCTCGAAGTCATACGTGCGGTGGCGCACGAACGTGTCCAGCTCCTGAAAGGACCCTGGATCCAGCAGCTTCTCCACGCGCTCCCTGGCCGTGTACTTGCCGCGCGCGTGCTGCTTCTCCTCCGCCTCCGGAGCCGAGTGCAGCGCCGCTTCGCGCAGCTCCTGCAGCTGCGCCAGCTTCTCCTCGTAGGTCTCCGGAGCCTTCTGGCGCGGGGCGCGCCTGTGCCCGCTGCGGGAAGCCGCGAGCAGCGCCGCATCTGCCTGTCGATCGTGCGAGCTGGCCATCGGACGCGGGATGTTATCCCGCGTCTCTCCCCAGCCCCGGAAACGGCCGCTCAGGCGCGCGAGAACGGCCGGTGGTGAGCTGCGCCCAGCCGGTCCAGCACCGACGTCAGCACAGCTGTCACCTGCTCGGCTGCGGCTTCCTCCGCCGCCCTGATTTCGGCGGAGATGCCGCCGACCTCCTCGGCCTCCGGGCCCGCCTCGGGCTCGTCCCATTCGGGCTCGGCGGGCGTCTGCGCTTGGGCCCAGTGCCGTGCGGGCTCCGCGATCTCCGTTGGCTCGGGCGGCCGTTCGGCGGCGAGCTGCGCTGCCGCGAAGGGATGCGCGGCTGCAAAGGTCTCCGGCGCGAGTGCCCGCGTCACCGCTGCAAAGGCATCGGGCGCCTCGTCGGATGGAGCCTCGAGGGAATCGAACGTCGGCTGCTCCTCTGCGCGGCGCCGACGGAACAGGCGCGCAAAGAAGCCGCGGCGGGGTTCGAGCTCCGCCACGAAGGCGAGCTCTGGCTCGTGTTCCGCCTCGGATACGTCGTCGGCCGCGACCGTAGCCTCCGGACCGGGTTCGAATCGCGGCGCGGCTTCGATCAGCGAGTCCGGCTCGGTCTCGATCGCGGGCTCAGGGTCGTTTGCGACGACGGGCTCGCGTTCGGCTTCGACCGAGAGCCCAGGGCCAGGCTGCACGATCGGGTCGGGCTCGGCTTCTAGGATCGACTCGGGCAGGATCGACTCAGGCTCGGCGGCCAGCGCTGGCTCGGGCTCGATTCGCACGGTGGGCTCGGTCTCGGCCGGCGCGTGGGCCGCGAGCAACGGCTCGGGCTCGGCGATCTCGCGCGTTACCGTCAGCGTTACCCTGGTGCCCCATCCAGAGGGGTCGATCAGCACGGTGCCGGTGGTGTCCTCGGTCTCCCACTCGACCTTCTGCTCCGGCTCGACGCGGGTGATGCGGATCTCGCCGAGCTCACCGAGGTGACGGGCAAGCGCGGCGGGGTCGCTGAGCTCGGCCCACAGCTCGGGCGGAGACTTGACGAGGGTGCGCTGCACCTCTGAGGAGATCATCGCCCCCCATTTCGAGCGATCCGGCGCTACTCCTTCCGCACAGCTCGACTACGCAGGCGAACGTGCCGGTCGCGCTCCGCTTGCGGGCGCGGCGATCAGGCCGCGGGCGCGCAGCAGCTCGGCCAGCTGGATGGCGTTTGTGGCGGCTCCCTTGCGCAGGTTATCGGCGACGATCCACAGGTCGAGGGCGCGCTCGTGTCCGGGGTCGCGGCGGATGCGCCCGACGAACACGTCGTCCCTGCCGGCGGCGTCGATCGCGAGCGGATACATCGCCGCGTTGGGGTCGTCGATGACGGTCACGCCGGGGGCTTCGCGCAGCAGCTCGCGCGCCCGCGCGGGCGAGAGGGCGTCGCGCGTCTGGACGTTGACGGCCTCGGAATGTCCCGTGATGACAGGCACGCGCACGCACGTCGCGCTGATGCGGATCGACTCCTCGCCGAGGATCTTGCGCGTCTCGTTCATCAGCTTGCGCTCCTCGTCGGTGTGGTCCTCGCCGTCGGCGAAGCTGCCAGCGTGGGGGAGCGCATTGAAGGCGATCTGGTGTGCGTACTGCTCGGGCGGCGCTATCTGCCGCTCGTGCAGGAGCGCGTGCGACTGCTCGAGAAGCTCGTCGACGGCGCGCCTGCCGGTGCCGGATACGGCCTGATAGGTGCAGATAACGAGCCGCTCGATCGCTGCCTCGTCGTGCAGCGGCTTGAGCGCCACGACCATCTGCATCGTCGAGCAGTTTGGGTTGGCGATGATCCCGCGGTGATCCTCCAGCGCCTCGGGGTTGACCTCGGCGACCACGAGCGGGACGTCGTCCTGCATCCGCCAGCGCGAGGAGTTGTCGATCACGATCGCTCCTGCCTCGGCGAAGCGGGGAGCCCATTCGCCGGACGTCGATCCTCCGGCGGAGAAGAGCGCCAGATCGAAGCCGGCGATCGCCTCCTCGCTCAGCTCCCGCACGACCAGCCCGCCCTCGAGCTGACGACCCGCCGAGCGCGCGGAGGCGAACGGGACGATCTCGGCCGCGGGAAACTCGCGCTCGCGCAGGAGCTCGAGCATCAGCGTGCCGACCTGACCGGTGGCGCCGACGACGGCGACTCGATAGCCCTCGCTTGTCACCTCGCCAGGGTATCGCGGGAGTGTCGAGCGATCTACGGCTGGATCGTCATGAAGAGAATCGTGACCAGCACGAGCACGCTGAGCAGCGAGCCCACGGTCGATAGGCGGCGAGCGAGCGCGCGGTACTCCTCGCTCATCTCGATCGGCCCGTCGCCGGCGGCGGCGATGTCACGCTCGGCGACCGTCTCGGCGCGTTTGGCGGTCGGGACCATCACAGCGCCGACGAGCGCGCCGATGACGATCACCGCGCCAAGGCCCCACTGCACGAAGAACTCGCTCCAGTGATGGCCGTCGCTGGCAAGGAAGATCCCGGCGCCGAGGACCAACACCAGGCCCCCGTTGATCAGGCCACGCTCGATCGTGTACTCGATGCGGTGCAGGACGGGCAGGCTGCGCGGATCGCGCCGAGCGCCGACCGCAAACATGATCGGGTAGGCAAACGTCACGCCGAAGGCGATCACCACGGCCATGATGTGGACCGCGAGGATGACGTCGTAGAGCGAGGTGGCCGGCGTGGGGATCATCGGCGCACAGTAACCGTTGAGACGGGCGGATGTCCGGGAGGGCGTGCCGGCCGGGGCGATGGTCGAGCTCAAAGCATGTGTATATCCACGGTATACACAAAACCCCTCATGTAAAGACGCTTGTTATACGCGCTTCACAGCGGGAAACAACATCTCCGGCTGCTCCCACCCCAGGAGTCTCAGCTCGCACCGCTCGCGGGCCTCTGCGCGCCTCCGCACGCAGGCGAGCGCAGCTAGAACGTCGGCGCGTACTTCCCGGCTAGAAGGTCGGCGCGTACTTCCCGAAGACGTCCTCCATCGCGCCGCAGACCTCGCCCAGGGAGCAGCGGTCCTTCAGCGCCTGGCGGATCGCGGGAAGCAGGTTCGCGCTGCCGCGTGCGACGTCGCGCAGCTCCTCCAGGCGCTGGGCGACGAGCGCCTGATCGCGGTTGGCCTTGAAATCGCGCAGACGGTCGAGCTGCAGGCGCTCGGACTCGGGGTCGACGCGCAGCAGATCGGGGACCTCGATGTCTTCCTCCTGATAGGCGTTGACGCCGACGACGATGTCCTGGCCGATCCGGTAGCGCTCCTCATAGCCCCACGCGGACTCGTCGATCTCGCCGGTGATGAACTGGATCGCGTTGACGGAGCCGCCGAGCGCGTCGACCTTCGCGATCAGCTCGTTCGCGCGCGCTTCGATCTCATCGGTCAGCGACTCCACGAAGTAGGAGCCGGCGAACGGGTCGGCGGTGTCGGCGGCGCCGGACTCGTTCGCCAGGATCTGCTGTGTGCGCAGGGCGATTTTTGCGGCGCGCTCGGTGGGCAGCGCCAGGGCCTCGTCGAAGCCATTGGTGTGCAACGACTGGGTCCCGCCGCAAACGGCTGCGAAGGCCTGCAGGGCGACGCGCACGATGTTGTTCTCCGGCTGCTGGGCGGTCAGCGTCACGCCGCCGGTCTGGGTGTGGAAGCGCAGCATCGTCGCCTTGGGGTTGGTGGCGCCGAAGCGCTCGCGCATGATGTGCGCCCACATGCGCCGCGCGGCGCGGAACTTGGCGACCTCCTGGAAGACGTTGTTGTGGCCGTTGAAGAAGAAGGCCAGGCGTGGCGCGAAGTCATCGACGGACAGGCCGGTGTCGATCGCGGCCTGGACGTAGGCGATGCCCGAGGAGAGCGTGAAGGCGACCTCCTGAACGGCCGAGCAGCCCTTCTCGCGGAAGTGGTAGCCGGAGATCGAGATCGTGTTCCATTTCGGCACGCGCTCGTGGCAGTACTGGAACAGGTCGGTCGTCAGGCGCATCGTGGGGACGGGCGGGTAGATGTAGTTGCCGCGCGCGATGTACTCCTTGAGCACGTCGTTCTGAGTGGTTCCGCGCAGCTTCTCGCTCGGCACGCCCTGCTCCTCGCCGACGAGCTCATACAGCAGCAGTAGACAGGCGGCGGGGGCGTTGATGGTCATCGACGTCGAGACTTCATCCAGGGGGATGCCGTCGAACGCGGTGCGCATGTCGTCGATCGTGTCGATCGCGACGCCGGTGCGCCCGACCTCGCCGAGGCAGCGTGGGTTGTCGGAGTCGAGTCCCAGCTGCGTGGGCAGGTCGAAGGCCATCGACAGCCCGGTCGAGCCCTTCGAGAGCAGGTAGCGGTAGCGCTCGTTGGACTCCTTCGCGGAGGCGTAGCCGGCGTACTGGCGCATCGTCCAGGCCTGCTTGCGGTACATCTCGCGGTGTATCCCGCGCGTGTAGGGGAACCCGCCCGGCTCGCCCAGGTCGAGCTCGTCGGGCAGATCAGCCTCGGTGTAGAGCTCGGCGATCTCGATACCCGAATCGGTGAAGCGCCGTGGGTCATCGGGGCCAATGATCGGCGCGACGGTCAGGTGCTCCTCGGTCGAGGCCATGCTCCAGATGATAAGGACCCGGGAGCAATCGAAGCTGGGCTGAGTATTCGGGAGACACGTCCGCTGGCTCCCCGCAATGGCCGATCCGGCGCCGGTCACCACACCTGCCTCACGCGCCGGGCGCGGCAGACACGGGTATCCTCCCGAGTCGATGTCCACCTGCCTTGTCACCGGCGGCGCCGGCTTCCTGGGATCGCACCTGTGCGACGAGCTGCTCGCCCGCGGGCACCGGGTGATCTGCGTGGACAACCTCGAGACGGGATCGTTGACGAACATCGAGCACATCCGCGACCCGGCGCAGTTCGAGCACGTTGGCTTGGACATCATCGAGCCGTACTTCATCGAGGAGCCGGTCCATTTCGTCTACCACCTGGCCTCGCCAGCTTCGCCGATCGACTACCTGCGCCTGCCATTGCACACGCTGAAGGTCGGCTCATACGGCACCCACCACACGCTGGGACTGGCCAAGGCCAAGCGCGCCCGCTTCCTGATCGCCTCCACGAGCGAGGTCTACGGCGATCCGCACGAGCATCCGCAGCCGGAGAGCTACTGGGGTCATGTCAACCCGATCGGCCCGCGCGGCGTCTACGACGAGGCCAAGCGCTATGCGGAGGCGCTGACGATGGCCTACCACCGCCAGCAGGGCGTCGACACGGCGATCGTGCGGATCTTCAACACCTACGGCAGCCGGATGCGCCCGCACGACGGCCGCGCGATCCCGACGTTCTTGCGCCAGGCGCTTGCGAACCGTCCGATAACGGTGTTTGGCGACGGCAGTCAGACGCGGTCGTTCTGTTACGTCAGCGACCTGATCCGCGGCATCATCGCGCTGGCCGAGTCCGGTTACCACGACCCCGTGAACATCGGCAACCCCGACGAGTTCACGCTGCTGGAGCTCGCCGAGACGGTCAAGGAGCTGACGGGGTCGAGCTCGGAGATCGTCTACGAGGCGCTGCCGGTCGACGATCCCAAGCAGCGCAAGCCGGACATCACGCTCGCGCGCGAGCTGCTCGGATGGTCGCCGGAGGTCTCCCTGCGGGACGGGCTGGAGCGCACGATCGAGCAGTCCGGCGTCGAGCTGCTCGTCGGTGGGAGCTCGCACTGAGCATCCGGGCGGCGCGAGCGGATCTCGCACCAATCGGCTGGCCGACCGCTACATCTGCGAGTCTGACGCGTTGTGAGTAGGGAGATGGGACCACGTTCATCGGGAACGTCCGCTCCGCGCGCACGCCGCACGTCCTTGCCGGCAGCTTCGGCGCCTGAGCCGAAGTCCTCGATCCGTAGCCGGTCCGTGCGCGCAAGCACCGTGCTCTCCGAGGCGACCGAGCGCCGGGAGCCATCCGATCACGACATGCGCCGCAAGCGCCCGCCGGCGCTTTCGTTTCTGCTGCGCATGGCCACCGCCCGCCGCCTGGCGCGCGTGCTCTCGCTGCTGGCGCTCGACTTCGCCGGCGTGGCGCTCGCGATCTTCACCGCGCTGATCCTCAAGGCCGTCGTGCGCGACCACGCGCAGCTCACCCCGGCGCTGCACGAAACCGAACGCATCCTCGCGTTCGTGTACCTGCTGACGGCGCTGCTGTTCGCGCGCTCGGGTCTGTATGCCGAGCGAGCCCTGCGTCCGGGGCTGTCGCGAATCGTGGGGTCTCTGTTCCAGGTCACGTTCGTCGCGCTCGCCTTCGCCGTCGTGAGCGGCGAGCACTTCTCGAGCTACTACCTGTTCTGGGGCTCGCTCGTGTTCGCGCTGCTGTATGTCTCACTGCTGCGCGCGGGCTATGAGTGGCTCACCGGCGTGATCCTGCGCGCGGCCGGCTACCGGCGCCGAGCGGTGCTCGTCGGCACCGGCAAGCACATCCGCGACGTCGCCCATGCGCTCGAAGACGCGCCGCACTCGCCGATCGAGGTCGTTGGGTTCCTCTCGCCGCTGGCGCTGCCCGCCAACGGCCTGCGTGCGCTCGGGTCGCTCGGCGACCTGGACGGGGTGCTGCGCTCCGAGCGGATCGACGAGGTGATCATCGCCGATCCGGAGTTCCCCCAACTCGACGCCGTCGAGCTCGTCGACCAGTGTCACCAGCGCGGCGTGCGCGTGCGTCTTGCGCCGTCGACGATGGAGATCCTGATCCACCGCGCGGAGTTCGTGCCGGGGCAGTCAGTGCCGCTGTTCGAGCTCGGCCCGCCGGTGTTCGAGGGCGTGGACTTCGCGCTCAAGCGGACGTTCGACGTCGTCGGCGCGACGCTGCTGCTCGTGCTGCTCAGCCCGCTGCTGCTGGCGATCATAATCGCCGTGCGCGTCTCCTCACGCGGGCCGATCGTGTTCCACTCGACGCGGCGCGGCATCGGTCAGCGGCCGTTTCAGTGCTTGAAGTTCCGCACGATGCACACCGATGCCGAGGAGCACCAGGCGGAGCTCGAAGAGCTCAACGAGGCCTCGGGCGCGCTATTCAAGATCCGCGAGGATCCGCGGCTCACTCGCGTGGGAGGGTTGTTGAGGCGGTTCTCGCTGGACGAGCTGCCGCAGCTGGTGAACGTGCTGCGCGGCGAGATGTCGCTCGTCGGCCCGCGCCCGCTGCCGCAGCGCGACTACGAAATGCTCGAGGACTGGCACCGCAAGCGCTACCTCGTGCTGCCCGGGATCACCGGGCTATGGCAGGTCTCGGGCCGCTCGGAGCTGGACTTCGACGATCTCGTGCACCTGGACTTCATCTACCTCGAGCACTGGTCGCTGGCGCTCGACTTGACGATCATCCTGAAGACGATCCCCGCCGTGCTCTCCCGGCGCGGCGCCTACTGAGGGCCGCGCCTCCTACCGAGGCTCGGTCAGAGCCTGCTCGCCTCCGCGTGGGGCGCGCCGGCGCAGGCTGCGAGGAGCCGTGCGCGGCCCGTCCACCTGGGCGACCGCCTGCTCGTACACGCTCCACGTCGCTCGCGCGGCGTCCTCCCACGTCCACGACGGGGGTGGCGGCGCCGGGCGCCGGACCGCCTGCGCGGCGAAGATCAGCGCCTCCATGTCTCCCGGCGCGACGAACGTGGCGCGCTCGTCCAGGACCTCGCGCAGCGCTGCGACCTCGCAGGCCACGACGGGCGTGCCGCAGGCCAGCGCCTCGACGGCCGGCAGGCCAAAGCCCTCATCCTCGGAGGAGACGACCAGCGCATGCGCTCCGCTGTAGATCGCCGCGAGGTCCTCGTCGCAGACCTGTCCGGTCAGGGTCACGTCGGGGAGCTCGTGCGCCCAGGGCCGGGTTCCGCCGACGAGCACGAGCGGCAGCTCGCGCGGGGTGGCAGCGAGCTTGGCGACATGTTTTTTCGGATCCGGATGCTGCAGGCCGCCGACCCACACGAGGTAGCGCTCGGGCAGCCCGAGCCGAACGCGTGCCTCGGCGATCTTCTGCGGCGTGCGCATGTACATCACGGCGTCGGCTGCCTCGGGGATGACCACGACGCGCTCGCGCTCCAGCTTCAGGCGCGTGATCGCGTCGTGTGCGAGCGCCTCCGTCGGCACGATCACGCGCATCGCGCGCTGGACGGCGAGCTGGCGCAGGCGCGGGCGCACGCTCGTCCGCAAGAGCTCGCTGCGACGCTTGAGCGCCGCGAGGTCGTGAAGCGTGACGACCATCGGGCAGGGGCTGTGCAGCATCGCGCCGTCCATCCACGGCGAGTGGAAGACATCGGCGTGTCGTGGACGATGTGTTTGGATGATCTCCGCGCTCGGATCGGCCGTGTCGCGCAGCGCGCGAAGCAGGCAGCGGGAGTAGCGACCGACGCCGTGCGGATCGGTGACGCGTCGGCTGTCAAAGGCGACCTTCACGCCTCCGCGCTCGCCTTCATCTCGCTCCCCGAATCAACACACCGGGCAAGATAGTCGCTTCGCGGAGGTTTGTGCAGCGATGAGCGCTGAATTGCGGCCCCAGCTGGGCGCTTAGCGTGAGCATTCCCTGTCAAGCTCTTCCCTTGACCAGCTACCACGAGGCCCTGTGGGACGGGATGCCAGATGGACTGGATCCACCCGATCTGGCGATCCGACGCGCGTTCCTGCTGGAGCACGCGCTGGCGAGGGGCGCACGCGGCGAGCAGCCGCCTCGCGTGCTGGACGTCGGCTGTGGGGAGGGCTTCCTGACGGCCGAGCTCGCGCAAGCGGGCATGACGGTCGTCGGCGTCGACGTCGCCGAGGAGCCGCTGCGCCGCGCACGCGCACGGCACCCGGCGCTGGACCTGCGGATCATCCCGGTGGAAGGCGCATGGCCTCTGCAGGACGCGAGCTTCGACGTCGTTTGGGCGGGTGAGACGATCGAGCATGTCGCCGACACCGCCGGCTGGCTCTCGCAGGTGCGGCGCGTGCTGCGCTCGGGTGGCAGCCTGCTGTTGAGCACGCCCGCCCATGGACGGCTGGCGATGCTCGGCCTGGCCCTGTCCGGGCGCAGGCTCGATGCCCATTTCGATCCGCGCGCCGATCACCTGCGCTTCTACACGCCCCGCACCCTCAGACGGCTGCTCGAGGACTTTGGCTTCGAGGCGATCGACGTGCGCGGCGCCGGCGGAATTCCCGGCGCGCGGCGACTGCTGCTGGCCTCGGCGCGCCGGATGCGCTTTTAGCCAGGCTCTGCTCCGCGCCGTCAGCGCGGCGTTTTGGCTCGGCCCGGGTTGCTCGGCAGTCGCAAGCGCGTCGGGGCGGCCTTGGCTCGCGTCGGCGCCACGGCGCTTGCGCGCAGCGCTTGCACATAGTCGTTCTGGATCGTGATCGCTTCCGGGTTGCCTTTCGCGATCAGTTCGGGGGCGATCGACTCGGGGTTCAAGTAGATCGCCGCGGACAGCTCATCCAGGGCCGAGCGGGCGCCGCCTTCGGTGGTTGTGCCGGCGAGCGTCGAGCTCTCGGTCAGGTCGTACTGCCCGAGCGTCAGCCAGGTCTGCGGGTTGGAGGGCTGCAGGCGCACGGCTCGCTGCAGCGTCGCCCGCGCGAGCGCCGCGTGACCAGTCGCCTGCTGGACGGTCGAGAGCGTGAACAGAGCCTGCGCCGACAGCGGGTCGCGAGACACGGCGGTCTGCGCCGCGTCTTCGGCGCCGCGGGGGTCGCGCGCGAGCAGGGCGAGCGCCCGTTGGGATGCGTCGATCGAGCGTTGGGGTTGCCACTGTGCCCAGGCGGCGAGCAGCGCC
>Ga0208241_1000024_pt1 | contig 12321 bp, 11 predicted proteins | sample MicForSoiPHH12_O_FD_188040 | JGI IMG/M metagenome (GOLD analysis project Ga0208241, IMG submission 188040) | Forest soil microbial communities from Harvard Forest Long Term Ecological Research site in Petersham, Massachusetts, USA - MetaG HF047... | ecosystem: Environmental > Terrestrial > Soil... | reverse complement strand
GCTGCTCGACGGCACGAGCCAGTCCGCCGGCGGTCGTCCCCGACACCGCGGCCTCGTCGATGAACGGGAGCGAGACGCGGTAGTCGCGCCGGCCCCGCTCGCCCAGCGGCAGGTTGCCGGGGTCCGCAACCGCCGAGACGACGCTCCCCGCCACCAGCGCGACGGCATCCTGATCGATCGCCTCTCCGCCGTAGCTTTCGATCCGGGCGGCACGGAGGGCCAGGGCGCCGCAGAAGGCGCCGCACAGATCGTCGCGCTGCGGCAGTTCTCGAGCGTGGAGGGCAAGCAGCTCCTGGGCGCCGGGCAGGAGTGTCATCTGGAATCGCTTCGGCGTCGCCACGTTCCCAATCTATCGGCCAGTAAGGCCACGGCGGCGGGGCCGGAACGGAGCTTGCCGACAATCCGGCGCTCCGTTGCGCTAGTCTTGCGCGCGCCTAATCCTGGACGCCCTGTCCGGGAGCGGGGGAACCGAGTTGTTGGGGCGAGTTCCGCGGTAATCCGCGGGAAGCGCAAGCCGCTAGCCCGTCAGCTAACCCCGTCGGCCGACGAGAGAGGCAGACATTGCGACGGCGTCCACCGACGTACGCGATCACCTTCGTAGTGGTCTCGCTGATGGCCCTTCTGGCGATCGTCCAGACGGCGTTCGGCGTCGCCACCGGCGGCACGGGTGTGCCGAGCGCGCCTCCTCCTGCGACCAGCACGAGCGAATCGCCCACCAGCGCGACCGGAGGCGCCACGACGACCGCGCCGGCGCCGGTCAGCAGCCCCTATCCGGTGGGCACGCGTGGCTGGGTGTTCCCCCTCTATCCGCTTCCGCGCGTAGCCCCCATGAACTGGTGGACGTTGGACCAGGGGGTGGATCTCGGGGGCAGCGCGAACCAATGTGGCGCTCGACTGCTCGAGCTCGCGGTGGCGAGCGGCACGATCGTCCACGAGGGTTTGGATGGCTTCGGCGCGCAGGCGCCCGTGCTGCTCCTCGACGGCGGACCCGACGCGGGCCGCTACGTCTACTACGGCCACGCCGCTCCGATCCTCGCTCCCGTTGGCACCCATGTGAGCGCGGGCCAACCGATCGCCGAGGTTGGCTGTGGCGATGTCGGCATCTCCTCGGCGCCGCACCTGGAGATCGGGATGCTGGCGGCCAAGGCGAGCAATCCAGAAGATCTACCCGACGTTGGGCAGACGGCGCACGAGACCCTCGCCAACCTGAGGTCGGCTTACGACGCGGCGATGTCCGCCTATCGCGCCCGGAAGGCGGCCGCGCTCAAGGCAAAGAAGCGCAGCGCCGGCCACACTCGCTCCGGCTAGCCGATCGCAGTCCACGGGCGGGCAGTTTGCTAGGCGTAGCGCGTCCGGGTCGGTAGCATGGCCCGGCCGGGGGGCTTGGCACGGGCCTGCGCCCCAACGCCTGACCGCGACGGATTGCGATGCACATCGATCCATACATAATTCTCGGGAGTGCCGTGGTTGGCTTCCTGGTCGGCATGACGGGCGCCGGCGGCGGCGCCCTGATGACCCCGATGCTGATCCTCCTGTTCGGCGTCCAGCCCTCGACGGCGATCTCGAGCGATCTGGTCGCGGCCGTCTTGATGCGCCCGATCGGCGCCACCGTGCACCTGCGACAGAAGACGGTCAACTTGCGCCTGGTCGGATGGATGGTGCTCGGCTCGGTCCCGATGGCCTTCCTTGGCGCCTACCTGCTGCACGTGATGGGACACGCAAAGACGGCGCAGAGCAACATCGAGGTGGCGCTTGGAGCGGCGCTGCTGGTCGGCGCCTGCGCGATGGTGCTGCGCTACGTCCTGGACCGCCGCAGCGGGCAGGACCGGACGGGCGTGGTCCATGCGATCGTGCCGCGACCGCTTCGCACCGTCGCGATCGGGATGATCGGCGGGATCGTCGTCGGGATGACCTCGGTCGGCTCGGGCTCGCTGATGATCATCATGCTGCTGTTCCTCTACCCGATGCTCGGCGCAAACCAGCTGGTCGGTACCGACCTGACCCAGGCGGTTCCCCTCACGGCAGCCGCTGCGCTGGGCGCCTTGGCCTTCGGTCATGTTCAGTTCGGCGTCACGGCCTCACTGGCGATCGGCAGCGTCCCGGCGGTGTTCGTCGGGTCGCTGCTCTCCTCCAGCGCTCCGGACCGGTACATCAGACCGGTGATCACCTTCGTGGTCGCCGCTTCGGGACTGAAGTACGTCGGCGTCGGGACGACCGCGCTGGGCTGGATCCTGTGCTCGACCCTGCTCGTCGGAGCATCGCTGTGGCTGGCGCGCACACGCCCTTGGCAGAGACTGGGCGCGCCGGCGGCTTCGGTGACGAGCGAGGCCGATGCGCTGGAGGTCGAGGAGAAGATCTCAAGCGTGCTGTAGGCGCAGACAGCCGCGAGGCGGCGGCTTGGAGGCCGTCGCGCCGCCCCGCTCGCGCTCGACTTCGCCGATCGACTGACAAACCATCGACCGAGCCGTGTCCACCAGGGCTAAGGCATCGCGCCAGGCCTGCCGATGATGGGCTCGTGGCCGTCCCCACTCGCTCGCTCGCAGTCTTGGCCGATCTCCGATTGCAGGTCAGATCGCGGTCGAGTGCCGCCGCGCGCTCGCTCGCCGGCCTGTGCGTCTGTGCCACGGTCGGACTCGCCGTCACGCCCGCGCCCGCCGCGGCGCTCGTCACGCCAATTGGCTCGCCGCAGTTCGGCGTCGAGCCGCATTCCATCACGCCTTTCACCGCAGAGCCCACCCTGCCGTTGACCTACCACGGCGGGCCGGTGATGCACTCCAACAAAACATATGCGATCTATTGGGATCCCACGCAGAATCCGGAGAATCAATATGACGGCGATTGGAAGGCGCTCATCAACCAGTACTTCCAGAACGTTGGGAGCGAAAGCGGCTCGCTCGGAAACGTTTACGCAGTCGCCTCTCTGTATACGGACTCCACCGGTGGGCGTGCCGCATATAGCTCGAGCTTCCTCGGCGACGGGACCGATACGACGGCCTATCCGACGAGCGGATGCATAGACCCTCATCCGACCGCGGAATCGCTGGCGTGTCTGACCGACGCGCAGCTGCGCAGCGAGCTGACGAGCTTCATCTCGGCCCATGGCCTGCCCACGGGACTGGGCACGATCTTCTTCGTTTTCACTCCGCCCGGAGTGACGGTATGCACCGATGGTGGAACCGTGAGCGGTCATTGCTCCGACAGCAAACTGTCCTCAGCGGAAAGTTATGAACACAGCTTCTGCAGCTATCACTCCTTCATCGGCTCGGGCGCGAGCACGATTCTTTACGCCGCCCAACCGTGGACCGCCGGAACGCTAGGAAGCGGGGACGCGCTGCTCACTCGCCACGGCGAAGTCGACTGCCAGAACGGCACGGAACCTCAGCAGGAGCCCAATCAGACTCCCCTGCGTGACACCGATGGGGACTTCGACGCCGGCTTGGCCGATGTGATCCTCAACGAGGTCAGCGTTGAGCAGATCGCGACCGAGACCGACCCGTTGCTCAACGGCTGGTATGCCCCAAGCCCGCAGGCAAACGCCGGTAACGAGGTGCCGGACCAGTGCCGCAACTGGTTCGAACCGAAACTTGGTGGAACTGTCACGGCGAACAACTCGGAAGAAGATAAATCCGAAGCCGGGACGCTGTTCAACCAGGCGATCATTGGCCACTATTATCTGAACACGGAGTATGATCAGGTGGCGCTGAGCCAGGACTATCCGGGAGTGGCGTGCATTCCCGGCGTCTCGCTAGTGCCGATGTTCACGGCGCCCAATCCCGTCAACAACGGCGAAGTGGTTGGCTTCGACGCGACCGAGTCGAATGTCAGTCTCGGAGTCGCCAATTACGCGTGGAACTTCAACGACGGGTCGGGCCCGGTGTCTGGTTCGGGCGATGCGAGCGTCTTTCACTCATTCGCCTACGGCGGCACATACAACGTCACGCTCACCGTCACGGACGGCGGTGGCAACAAGTCGAGCGTGACAAACGCAGTCACGGTCGCCGGCCCGCCCCCGCCATCGAGTGAACCCCCGGCCGAAGGCGGCGGTAAAAGCACGTCAGGCGCCACGTCGGGCGGCACGACGTCGTCTGCCTCGGGCGGATCCGGCGGGGCGGGGGCGAAAACCATCGTGAACCCGGCGGCGACAGCTTCGATCGCGTCGCGATCGTTGCGTGGCGTGTTGCGCAGCGGCTTGGTCATCCGCTACTCGGTCAATGAACGGGTGACCGGGCGTTTCGAGGTGCTGCTCGCCACCTCCGTCGCGCGCCGGATCGGCTTGCATGGACCGCTGGCCACGGGCCTGGCAAAAGGCACCGCTCCGCAGACGATAATCGGCAGGGCGATCCTGGTGACGACGGCCGGCGGGCGCAACACCGTCAAGGTCCAGTTCAGCAAAGCGACCGCGTCGCGCCTGCGCCGCCTGCACAACGCGTCGTTGATGCTCAGGCTGATCGTCCGCAACGCTTCGGCCGGCACGGCGACGGTCTTGAGCACGGTCGCCTTGTCAGGCTGATCCAGCCGATCGCCCGCGCCTCGACTTGCTCAGTCGGGCGGTTCCCTTCGCTTGGCTTTCGCCTTCGCGCTGAAGACGTATCGCCACAGGGCGAACAGCAGCAGGTAGCCGGCGATGATCGACACCAGCGAGATGACCGCGATCGCCGTGCCGTTGCCGCCGGTTTCTGTGACCGATTCGCCGTCGAGCGCGAGCGGCAGCGCGGTGGCCATGAGGACGCTGAGGGCGGCGCTCACCACTTCGCCCGGCTCCCGGCTAGCCGATAGGCCCGCGTCGGCGCCGGCGGGTCATCTACAGCCCCGGCCAGTGTCGGGCCACATAGCCGCTGTTGTCCACCGGGCTGACCTGCCAGCGTGAGGCGTAGACGCCGCTGCGCCCGGCCGTGTCATAGAGGATGCCGTCGACGTACATGTAGGTGTGTCCGGCGTTTGCGAACACGGTGACGTACCGCCCCGGACCCGCAACGCCCCAGCTCTCCAGTGCGCCGGAGGTCTCCGGCGCGCTCAGCAGGCCGCCCGCGGCGAGCGCGTAGCTCACCGATCCGGAGCAGTCGTAGGCGTTGTCCACGAAGGAGGCGTGCCCGCCTCCGAATACGTATGGGAAGTCGGCGATCGCGTTTGCCCCGGCGACGACCCTCTGTATGACTTCCGGGACGTTCGTCGGGATCGGAATCGTCCCATTGCCCCCGACCGACTGGCCGCCCTTGACCGGCGTCAGGCTTTGCTGTTGGGCCTTCTTGGCGCTCTGTTCGGCCGCCTGCATCTGCTTGAGCTCGTTGCGCACTTCGGCATCCGATGGCGCGCCAGCGGCTACGACCTCTTCGCCGGCCTTCGCCGGCGCCGTGGCCGCTTGGTGGTGAACCGAGGCGGGGGCGGGGAAGCTGCTGGCTTCCGTTGGGTCAGCCACCTCGGCGACGTTCGCCCGGATCTCCGCGGCGGCGCGCACGCTTGGAGCGGCCGCCGGCGCGCTCGCTCTCGCGGAGGTGGATCGGCCGCTCGCGCGCCCGCCGGCGCTTGCGTGGGCGGGTCCCGTCGAGTGATGGGAGCCGGTCGCCCAGACCAGCGCAAGCGCAAGCGCAACCAGCACGGTCGCCAGCAGCGCCGCCGCGAGTGCGCGACGCGATGGTCCGCCGCGCCATGCGGTCAGAGCTTCCCCATGGGTGGTGTCCGTCACTGCTGCAAGGCTAGCGGGCGTGCGGTCGCCATGTTGGCGCTACTCTTGCTTGGCTCCGACGCCGCAACCGCCGCCGATGCGTCGGCGGGCGTCGTGGAACGCCGCTCAGCTAACCTGAATCGAATGCACGACGAGGCCACGGCCGTGGACATTCACTCTGGGAACATCCCCGGACCCGTCGAGATCCAGCCCCACATGCGCCTTCTGCACGGTATGCGCAGGCCGGCGAACTGGCTCCAGCTGGTGCGCTTTGGCCTCGTTGGCGGGGTCGGGTTCGCGATCAACCTCGCCGTCTACACGCTCTGCGTGCACGGTTTCGGGATCGACTATCACGTCGCGGCGGTGATCGCTTGGGTGGTCGCGGTGGCGAACAACTTCGTGATGAACCGTCACTGGACGTTCGACGCGCGCGGCGGTCGAGCGCATTTCCAAGCCGCCCGCTTCGTCGCCGTGAGCCTCGTGGCGCTGGGCTTCAGCCTGCTGCTGCTGATGCTGTTCGTCGAGGCCGCCGGGATGCCAAAGGTGGCGGCGCAGGCGCTCGCGGTGCTTGCGTCGATGCCGCTCAACTTCCTGGGAAACAAGCTCTGGAGCTTTCGCAAGCAGCCGGACGGTTTGGCTGTCGGCGAGCTCTGAGCGGCCTCGCTCTGACCGTCCGCGGGCGCTCAGCGGGTACCTATACTCTGGCCTTTCCCCTCTCGGAGGATTTGCGTGCAGGAGATGGTCATCTACGGCGTCAGCTTCGACATGGTTGGCAAGCAGCCGATCGTGCTGCTGAAGACGGTGGACGGCAACAAGTTCCTGCCGATCTGGATCGGGCACCCGGAGGCGGCGTCGATCCTGATGAAGCTGCAGGGCGCCGGCACGCCTCGCCCGATGACCCACGATCTGCTCTGCGACATCCTCGGCGAGCTAGACGTCAAATGCACGCAGGTGTCCGTCACCGAGCTGCGCGAGAACACGTTCTTCGCGTCGATCACCCTCAGCGTCGCCGGCCGTGAGCTCGAGATCGACTCCCGCCCGAGCGACGCGATCGCCCTGGCGGTGCGCTCCGGCGCCCCGATCTACGCCGCCGAGGAGGTCATCGCCGAGTCGGCGATCGAGTTCGAGCATGACGTCGAGGAGTCCGAGGACGTCGTCGAGAAGTTCAAGGAGTTCCTCGACGAGGTCTCCCCCGAGGACTTCGCCGCCGGAGACTCATAGGCCGGCCTGGACGGCCGGCTCAAGCAACGGCCGTGGCGGCCGGAGCGGTCACGAGTTGTTGCGAGAAGCGGAGGCCGGCTCGGCTCGAAGGCTGGATGCCGTTCACCGCGTCCACGCGCTGGCGAGAACCCGCGCGACCAATTCGTCGAACCCGATACCAGCCGCGTCCGCAGCCTGCGGGAGCAGGCTCGTCTCGGTCATGCCGGGGACGACGTTCGTCTCCAGGACCCACAGCTCCCCGCTGTCCCCGTCGAGCATCAGATCGACGCGTGCGACACCGTGGCAGCCGAGCAGCTCGTAGACCTCGAGCGCCAGCTCCTGGGCACGGGCGGTCGTCTCCGCCCCCAAGTCCGCGGGACAGACGAACGTGGTCATCCCGATCTGGTAGCGCGATTCGTAGTCATAGAAATCCTCCTCGCGTGGAACCGCCTCGACCACCGGGAGCGCCACGGCGTTAGCCCGATCCGGCTTCTCCGACGCCCCTCGCTGCCGTGCCCGTGAGGATGACGCGTCGCCGTCGAGCACCGACACCGCGAGGTCACGACCCTTGACATAGCGCTCGATCAGGATCATCTCGTCGTAGGAGAAGGCTCCCACCATCGCACCCGGCAGCTGCTCGCTCGTGCGCGCGAACTTGACGCCCAATGCCGAACCCTGGCTCGCGGGCTTGACCACGAGCGGGAATCCGATCTTGGCTTCGACGTCCGCCACCGCGGCGGCAGCGCCGAGCTCCTTGATCGCCGCCTCGCGGAATGAGTGGAACTCCGGCGTCGGGATGCCGGCCCCGCGCATCAGGTGCTTGGCGAGCACCTTGTCGGTGCAGCACATGCACGCAGCCGGCCCCGAGCCGGTGTAGGGCACGCCGATCGCTTCGAGCAGCGCTTGCACCGTTCCGTCCTCGCCATCGGGGCCGTGCAGCGCGATGAACGCCGCGTCCGGCTCCGCCGCGTGAAGCTGCGCGACGAGCTCCGGCCCGACGTCCAGTGCGACCAGATCGTGGCCCAGCCGCGCGAGCGCCTCCTGTGCATGTGCACCGGAGCGCAGCGACACCTGGCGCTCGAGCGAGCGCCCGCCCTTGAGCACGGCGACCTTCTTCGCCGCGCTCATCGATCCTGGCGTCGGCGTGCCGATCTCTCTCGATCGCGGCGCGGCAACGCCACGACGTCCGCCAGGCCGATGCTCGCGTCCGTCCCAGGCCCATCCGCGCGCTTCGCCTCTCCCTCCGCCTGCGCAGGGGGAGCCCCGGTGAGCGTCCCGAACAGTCCGACCTGCTCGCGCACGACCTTGCCGATCCGGCGAATGCCCTCGCGAATGTCCTGATCGGGAACGCCGGCGAAGTTCAGGCGCATCGAAGAGGAGCCGCTGCGACCGTCCATGTACGCGGCTCGACCCGGGACGAACGCCACTCCCTGGCTCTTGCGCGCCAGGGCGAGCAGGTCGGTCGTATCGATCCGCTCGTCGAGCGTCGCCCAGATGAACAGCCCGCCCTGCGGCCTGGTCCAGCGCGCGTCCTCGCCGAAGTGCTCCTCGAGCGCCTCCAGCATCACGTCCCGTCGGCGCCGGTACAGATCCTTGAGCCGCTCCACGTACTCGCGCCAGGCGGCGTCCCCATGGGCGTCGTGCTCTTGAAAGTATGCGGCGACGAACAGCTGAGTCACCGGCGAGGAGCACAGGTCGGCGCCCTGCTTTCCCAGGTTCAGCTTCTCGAGCACCGGCCTTGGAGCAACGGCCCAGCCGAGGCGCAGCCCGGGTGAGAGGATCTTCGAGAAGGTGCCGAGATAGATGACCAGATCTGCCGCCGGTCCCCGCCCGACCGCTTCGGCGTCGAGCGAGTAGAGCGTCGGCAGCGGCTCGCCCTCGTAGCGGAGCAGGCCGTAGGGATTGTCCTCCAGCACGAGCAGCTCGCGCTCGCGCGCCACCTCGACCAGCCGACGCCGGCGGGCGAGCGACATCGTGACCCCGCCGGGGTTCTGGAAGTTCGGGATCGTGTAGATGAACTTCGGTCGCCTCCCCTCTGCCTGCAGCCGGTCGAGCGTGCTCTCCAGCTCGTCGATCGGCATCCCGTCGCCGTCCATCTCGATCTGTGCCACCTCGGCCTGATAGGCGCCAAAGGTCGGCACCGCTCCGGGGTAGGTGGGCGCCTCGGCGACGATCACGTCGCCAGGGTCGATCAGCGCCTTGCAGACCAGGTCGATCACCTGCTGGCCGCCGGTCGTGACGATCACCTCGTCGGGATCGACCGTCGTGCCCTCCGCCGCCATCACCTCGACGATGCAGTCAACGGCGGAAGCCATTCCCTCGGTTGGGCCATACTGCAACGCCCGCGCCGTGGACTCGGCGGCCACCTGGGACATCAGCTTCGCGTACAGCTCCGGCGCAAAGGTGCTCGTGTCGGGCAGCCCTCCCGCGAGCGAGATCACGTCGGGGCGCTCGGTCAGGGCCATCATCTCGCGCATCGCGGAGCTTTTCATGCTGCGCGTACGGGCGGCGAACAGCGCCTCATAGCGCGCGAGCTCGTGCGCGGTGGGCCGTGCTCCGCGCCCGTCGCCTGTGCCGCTTATCGATCGGTCCATTCGCTGTCGTCTCTATTCGCCGTCGCGCGCGTCGAACCTCGCAAGGCGCCCGCCTAGCCGCCGGACGCGTCCTCTATCGTCCTGCCGATCAAAGATCGCCAGCTCCCGCACGGTAGCGCACCCCTGCTTCCGAGCTTGAGCCAGCGACGCGTCCACTGAATGAACGGCATCTTCTTCTACATCGGTCTCGGCGTTGGGCTGGCGGCGGCGTGCGGGTTGCGCCCGTTCCTTCCAGTCCTGCTCGCGGGGGCCCTGGGCTCGGCAGGGGATCTGGGAGTCGGTTTCACTCACGATCCCTTCCGGTTCCTGCAGTCCGGCTGGTGGCTGCTCGTCGTGGTCGTGGTGCTCGCGATCGCATATGCGCTCCAGCTGTTTCTCGGTCAGTCGCCCGCGCTAGACCCCGGCGATCGCTCGCGCCGCAACGATCCTCTCGCCGCTTCAACCACTGGGCTGGCGTTCGGCGCGGGCGCTCTTCTGTTCGGGGGGACGCTCGCGGCGCACGGCGACAGCGCGTGGCCCGGGCTGCTCGGAGGCTTCCTCGTCGTCGGCCTGGTCCAGCGCGCGTCCGGGCCGGTGATCGTTGGCGCGCGGGCGCGCCTCCCCGACCGTGCTGCGCGCGAGGCGCTGACGATCTACTTGGACGCGGCGTCCCTGGTGCTCGCCGCGGCCGTCGCGCTGCTGCATCCGCTCGGATACGTCGCCGTCGCGCTGCTCGGGTGGTTTGTGTGGCGCAGGCGCGCACGCACGGATGAGAAGTACGCCGGCCTGCGCATCTTGCGTCGCTAGATGGGCTCGACCCCGCCCAAGCTGGTCCTCTGCGTGATCGACGCGATGGCCCCTGAGATGCTCGAGCGGGCTGTCGCCGCCGGCGCCGCGCCGGTGCTTGGACAGCTGATCGAGCGCGGTCGTTACGTGCCCGACTGCGTGGCCGCCTTCCCGTCGGTGACCCCCGTCTGCGCCGCCTCGATCGTCACCGGCGCCGCGCAGGACGCGCATCGCATCCCCGCCATGAACTGGTTTCATCGCGAGGAGCACCGCTATGTGGAGTACGGCTCGAGCTTTCGCTCCGCCCAGCGCCTGGGGATAGCGCGCCAGCTGACTGACCTGGTCTACAACATGAATCGCGCGCACCTCTCCGCTGACACGCCGACGGTGTTCGAGACGCTCGACGACGCCGACGTGCGCACGGCGGGCACGACCTATCTGATGTATCGCGGTCGCCACCGGCACGAGCCCCAACGCGACACCGCCCTGACGCGTGTCGCCTCGACGCTGATACGTCACCCGGTGATGGGTCCGCGCGAGCTGTTCTACGCCGATGTCTTCTCCTCGCGCCCCACCGGCTGCCGGTCCGGGCTCGGCATGCCCGGGGTGCGCGACCGTCATTCGGGCTGCGTCTCCTCGTACTTGGTCGAGCACGATCTGTTCGACTTCCTGCTGCTCTCGCTCCCGGACAACGACTGGCACTCGCACAAGCACGGACCGGAGGCGCAGCTGCAGTCGATCGCCCAGGCCGACCTCCAGCTCGCGCGCGTGTTCGAGGCGTCGGGCGGCGTCGATGAGTTCCTGCAGGAGCACGCCGTGATCGCGATGGCTGACCATTCGCAGGCGCCCGTCACGGACACGATCGCGCTTCAGGACGAGCTCGCCGAGCTGGGCGTGCTCGGACCGCCTCGCTCGTCGGGGAGCTCGAGCGGCGAACAGCCACGAATAGCCGTGTGCCCCTCCCAGCGCGCCGCGATGGTCTATGCGCTGAATGCGCCCGAGCGCGACGCCATGCGCGCCTCGGTCGGGACGCGCGCGCTCGCGATCGAGGGGATCGAGCATGTGATGTGGCTTGCGCGCGACGCCCATGAAGCCCCGAGCGAAGGGATCATCTCCAGCCCCACCCGCGGCGAGCTGCGATTTCGTCCCGGCGGGCTGCTGCAGGACCCGCGCGGTGTCCGCTGGAGCGTCGAGGGAGCGCTCGCGGTGATCGACGCCAGCGTTCACGACGGGCTCCTGGAGACTCCCAGCTACCCGGATGCGCTCGCCCGCGTCTGGTCGGCGCTGACCTGCCCGACCTCCGGCGAGGTTCTGCTCTCCGCTGCGCCCGGATACGAGTTCATCGACTGGGGTCGTCAGGCGCACGTCGGGGGTGGCAGCCACGGCTCGCTGCACGCCTCGGACTCGCTTGGCGCGCTCGTCATGTGCGGGGTTGCGCCGCCGCCCGAGGAGCCCGCCCAGTGGGCGATCCGCGATGTTGCGCCGATCGTGTTGGGCCACTTTGGGCTCGGCGGCCCGCGTGGCCGGTGAACGTGAGCGAGCCCTTCGTCAAGCGCGATCGCGGTCCCGTACCCTCGCGTGATGCGTCGCACGTCGCTCCTGCTTTCCTGCGCTGCGCTTTGCGCGCTGCCCGCAAGCGCCCCGGCTGCCACCGGTCCCTCCTCGGCGGCTCCGCGGCAGTCGACGCTCACGTCCGCGCTCCGCACCGGCGCCGCCCAAAGATCGGCCGGCGCCTCCTCCGGCCAGTCGACGACCTCAGAAGCGCCGATCCCCGTGCCCGCCTCCAACACACCTCCGGCCGGGCACAGGCTGTCGGCGAACAAGGTCCTCGCGATCGCTGGCGCGCTGCCGAAGATGCGCGCCGTGCGCAAGGAATACCGGGGCTCCTACGGAGGCGCCTACCTGAAGCTCCCGTTCCACTGGCAGGTGAGCTATTTCTCGCGCAACGGCAAGAAGGAGATCGGCCAGGTCATCATCGATGACCTCTCAGGGCGCGTGCTCGAACAGTGGACGGGATTTCAGGTGGCTTGGACGATGGCGCGGGGCTACCCCGGGGCGTTCGGCAGGCATGTCAACGCGCTCTACGTCTGGCTGCCGCTG
>Ga0208241_1000023_pt1 | contig 12390 bp, 14 predicted proteins | sample MicForSoiPHH12_O_FD_188040 | JGI IMG/M metagenome (GOLD analysis project Ga0208241, IMG submission 188040) | Forest soil microbial communities from Harvard Forest Long Term Ecological Research site in Petersham, Massachusetts, USA - MetaG HF047... | ecosystem: Environmental > Terrestrial > Soil... | reverse complement strand
GGGGGCGTCGTCGATCGCTTCCCGTGCGGCATCCGAAAGGCGCTCCGGTGCGGCGAGCCACCAGAGCCAGGCGTGCGTGTCGAGGACGATCACCCGGCAGCGGCGTCCCACTCGATCTCAAGTGGCTCGATGAGCTCCTCGTCGGAGACGTTGAACGTAACCGAGCCGCGCAGGCTCTCCGGCTCGGTCGCGGCCGACACGCGCGCAACCGCGCGGCCGCGCTTGGTCACGACGATCTCCTCGCCCGTGGCGGCCACCTCGTCGAGCATCGACAGACACTTGGCCTTGAACTGGCTGGCAGGGACAGTACGTGTAGACATGACCATGGTCATGGTACCATAGTCCGTTCTGGCCTGTCGTGAGCGTCACGCCGGCCAGGCGTGGTCGCCCGTGACGGCGCTCCTGACGACCTTCAGGTTGAGCAGCGCGCACTTGCGCCGCGTCGCCGAGACGGGTATTCCAAGCAGCTCCAGCATCCAGTCCGCGTCGAGCTTTCCGACCCGCTCCAGCTCCATGCCCTTGAGCTCGTCGGAGGCGATCGACGCGGAGGCCTGGGAGATCGCGCAGCCGTGGCCCTGGAAGCGCAGATCCTCGATGCGATCGTCCTTCACGCGGATGTGCACGCCCAGCTCATCGCCGCACAGCGGGTTGTACTCGTGCGCCTCGAGATCGTGGGGGTCGAGCTCGCCGAAGTTCCGCGGGCGCTTGTAGTGGTCGAGGATGTAGTCGCGGTAGAGGTCATCCATGTCTTCTGCCTACTCTTCAAAAGTGCGTATAACCATGGCTATACACGCTCGTGAAAGCGAGTAGCCCATCACCGGCCGAGCTCGAAGATCTCGCGCCCGGCCATCAGCGCGCCGACGAGCGCGTCGATGTCAGCGCGGGAGTTGTAGACCCCGACGCTCGCACGCGCCGTCGCGCCGACGCCGAGGCAGCGCATCAGCGGCTGGGCGCAGTGGTGTCCGGCGCGGATGCAGACGCCGCCGCGGTCGGCCAGCTCGGCGATGTCGTGCGGATGCATCCCCTCGATCGTGAACGATGCGAGCCCGCCGCGCCTGTCGGCCTCCGGCGGCCCGACGACGCGCAGGCCCGGCACGCGCGACAGGCGCTCGAGCATGTAGGCGGTGAGCTCGCGCTCGTGCGTGCGGACGCGCTCCATCCCGAGGTCGGAGAGGTAGCCGACCGCCACCCCAAGGCCGACCGCCTCGGCGACCATCGGCGTGCCGGCCTCGAACTTCGCCGGCAGCTCGTTCCACGTCGCCGACTGGAAGTCCACCGACGCGATCATGTCGCCGCCGGTCAGAAACGGCTCCATCCGCTCGAGGATCTCGCGGCCGCCGTGGAGCACGCCGATCCCCGTCGGCCCGAGCGCCTTGTGGCCGGTCCACGCGTAGAAGTCCGCGCCGATCGCCGCGACGTCGACCGCCATGTGCGGCACCGCCTGGGCGCCGTCGATCAGCGAGACGGCGCCCGCCGCGCGAACTCGGGCGGTCATCTCGGCAACCGGGTTGATCGTCCCGAGGACGTTTGAGACGTGCGTGAACGCGACCAAGCGGACGTCGCCGCGCGCGAGCTCCCGATCGAGCGCCTGCAGCGAGATTTCGCCGCGATCGTCCACCTCCAGATAGCGCAGCGACGCTCCCCGCTCACGGCACAGCACCTGCCAGGGGACGATGTTCGCGTGGTGCTCCATCTGCGTAATCAGGACCGCGTCGCCCGAGCCCACGTTCGCGCGGCCCCACGCGTAGGCGACGAGGTTGATCGCCTCGGTGACGTTCTTCGTGAAGATCGTCGTGTCCGGTTCGGCGCCCGTGAACGCGGCGACTCGGCGGCGCGCTCCGTCGTAGGCCGCGTCGGCCTCCTGCGCGAGCGCGTACACGCCGCGGTGGACGTTCGCGTTGTGCCTGCGCAGGTGCTCGGCGACCGCCTCGATGACCGCGTCGGGCTTCTGCGCGCTGGCCGCCGAGTCCAGATAGACCAGCTCGCGCCCGTCGAAGCGACGCTCGAAGATCGGGAAGTCTGCCTTGACGTCCAGCCCGCCGGCGACCGCCGCCGCTTGGGTCATCGCCACGTTGCCCTCCTTCCCAAACTGCGCCGTCCATCCCGACCCCCGGAGGGGGTCTCCATCAAAAAGGCAGTTTCAGCGACTCGTCGCATAGGCCTCGATGTCCTCGCGCGCTGCCGCCAGCTTCTCCGCGACCTTCGCGCGCACGAGCTCTTCCAGCGGCTCATCCGATAGCTCCGCGATCAGCGGCTCGAAGAAGCCCTCGACGATGACGCGAACCGCGGCCGGGCGATCCAGGCCGCGGGTCTGCATGTAGAAGATCGCCGTCTCATCCAGCTCTCCCACGGTGCCGCCGTGGGAGGCGGAGACGTCGTCGGCGGAGACGAGCACGGAGGGGATCGCGTCGACGCGGGCTTTCGGCGAGAGCATCATCGTGTGAATCTGCAAGTAGGTGTGCGTCTGCTGGGCGCCGGGGTCGATCTGGATCAGGCCCTCGAGGCTCGCGCGGCTCTCGCCGGTCGCGGCGCCGCGCCAGTGCAAGTCTCCGCCGGAGGGGCCGGTCTCGTGCAGGTCCACCACGAACGCGTCGAGGTGCTCGTCCTCCTCGGTGAAGAACAGACCGCGAAACGCCATGTCCCCGCCGGGCTCTGAGACCGCCAGCTCGAGATGCTGGCGGACGAGGTGGCCGCCGAGCAGCGCCGGCAGCCAATGGCAGTAGGCGTCGCGGCCGACGCCGACGAAGCGCGTCGAGAGGTCGAAGACTTCCCCCGATCCCCAGTCCTGGACCTGCGACAGACGGCAGCGGGCGCCGTCCTGCAGGTAGAGCTCGAACGCGCCGGCGTGCAGCGCCTGGCCGTCGAAGTCCTCGGCGAGGTCGTACTCGTGCACGCGGAACTCGCTCGTCGCCCCGCCGAGCACGAGCGTGCGCCCGTACTGCGCCACGCCCGGGGCGTCGATTGCGTAGACGATCTCAAACGGCTCCTCGACGACGACCCCTGCGGGGACGTGCAGGAACGCCCCCGCCGTCCAGAACGCCGCGTTTGCGGCCTCGAGCTTGTTGCGATCGATCGTCAGCCGCTTGGAGAACCACGGCTCGACCAACTCCGCGTGCTCGCGGAACGCGTCCTCCAGCGAGCACAGGATCACGCCGCGCTCGCGCAGCTCGGGGTCGAGCTCGAGGTGGACGACCGCTCCGGCGCTTTGCACGATCCGCCCGGCGCGCGCGCGGTCTGGGAGCGTTCTCCCGACGACCGCCGGCACCTCGCAAGGGTCGGAAGCCGCTGGCGCCGCAAGCGAGTCCAAATCGAGATTCTGAAGGCTCGTCGTCCAGAATCCGGAGCGTCGCCAGATGGGCAGATCGAGCGCCTCGTAGGCGCTCAGCGCGGCCGCTCGTAGCTCCGCGAGGCTGCGCCCGCCTGTGCCCGCGAGGGTATCGCCCGCGCCGGCTCCCGCGAGCGCGTGGTAGAGCGTCGCCTCGCGATGGCGTCCGGGCTTGGCCTGGACCGGGCTCGAGCCGTTGACAGCGGCGCTCGGCGTGGCGCCGTCGGGGATGCTCGCGCCGTCGCGCTCAGGCACTGCCGTCACCGGCCGCGAGCGCGCCGGCCTCGGTTGCGCCGAACTCCTGGCGGATCTGGTCGTAGCCCTCGCGCTCGAGGCGCTCGACCAGCTCGACGCCGCCCTCGAGGACGATGCGACCGTCCATCAGGATGTGGACGAACTGCGGCTTGACGTAGTGGAGGATGCGCTGGTAGTGGGTGATGATCAACGCGCCGAGGCCCTGCTCGTCGTGCAGGCGCTGGACACCCTCGGCGACCGTGCGTAGCGCGTCGATGTCGAGGCCCGAGTCGGTCTCGTCGAGGATCGCGATGTCGGGAGCGAGCATCGCCATCTGCAGGATCTCCGCGCGCTTCTTCTCGCCGCCGGAGAAGCCGTCGTTGAGGTGGCGCGAGGTGAACGCTTTGTCGACGTCCAGCAGCTCGATCGCGTGCTGCAGCTGCGTGCGGAACTCCTTCACCTGGATCGGCTCGTCGCGCTTGGCGTTGATCGCCATGCGCAGGAAGTTGGCGACCGAGACGCCCGGAATCGAGACGGGATACTGGAAGGCGAGGAACAGCCCGGCCTTGGCGCGCTCATGCGGCTCGGCCTCGGTGATGTCCTCGCCCTTGAAGGTGATCGTGCCCTCGCTGATCTCATAGGTTGGGTGGCCGAGGAGCGTGTTCGCGAGCGTCGACTTGCCGGAGCCGTTCGGGCCCATCAGGGCGTGGATCTCGCCGCGGCTGATGTCGAGGTCGACGCCGCGGAGGATCTCATGTTCCTCGGTGCGAACGTGCAGGTCTCTGATCTCTAGGTCGGCCATCTTCGCTGTTCAGGCTCCAGTCGTGAGGGGTCGGGGTTTGGGTTGCGCGGCGGCATCCAGCGCCGGGAGCGTCGGGCCCGCAGGGTTCGCGGAGGTGCGCGCCGCGATCGCGCCGCGGGCGACGAGCGCCGGCCCGAGGACGAGATCGGCGAGGCTCATCTCCTGCAGCGTGCGCACGATCGCGAAGCGGACGCGCGTCCACAGCAGCTTGGTCGGGCAGACGTGTCCCGGGTCGGACTCGCGCGAGCAGACGATCGACCCGTCCGAGGCCTCCGAGATGCACTCGATCGGGGCGATCGAGCCCTCCAGCGCCTCGACGATCTCGGCCATCGTGATGTCCGTCGGGGAGCGCGCGAGCAGATAGCCGCCGCGCGAGCCGCGCCGCGAATCGACCAGCCCCGCCTTGCGCAGTCGTGCGACGAGATGCTCCAGGTACGCGAGCGGGAGGCCGTCGTGGGCGGCGATCTCGGCCAGCGGAACCGGGTCCTCGCCGGCTCGTCGAGCGAGCTCGACCATCACGCGAACGCCGTACTCGGCCTTGGTTGAGAACATCATTCCTCGAATACCTACCTGCGCGCTAGGGTATCAGCAGAGCGGCGCCGTCCCGGATCGCTGGCCGCGCGCGGGCGCACCGTTGCCGTCCAGCCCGGCGCCGCCGTGTCCCCTCATCCGAGCTTGCCGATGTCATGCGCCAGGCCTTCCGGCGTCAGCTGTTCGAGCTGGAAGATGACGCGCTCACGTCCGCTTCGGTCGAGCAGGAGGACCCCGGCCGAGCGTTCGAATGCAGCGCGTCCCGCCGTCGGCGCGACGATGCCATAGGCTCGCCAGATCGGCCTGAGGGCCGCTTGTGAGCCGGTCAGGTAGAGCGCCCGCCCGCTCAGCGAGACCTGCGCCAGGAAGCCTGAGATCCGCGTCGGCGTATCCGCGCCGGGGTCGACGCTCACGAAGAGCACCGGCACGGGATGGGCAAGTTCATCGAGTGCCCCGCGGATCTGCTGCGCGATCAGCACGCACGTTGGCCCACACGTCGTGTACAGGAACGCGAGGACCGTGACCTGGCCGCGGTAGCGGCTGAGCGAGACGGTCCGGCCGGACGGGTCGGTGAGCGTGAAGTCACGCGCTGGGGCGGCCGTGGGCAGTGCCGCGCCGTCGAACCCGGAGCTCCCGCTCGCCCCGGAGGAGGCAGCTGGGGAGGCGGAGCGGCCCGTGGATCGATCGAGGATCGCCGCGGCGGTCAGCGCCAACGCCGCGACGGTCGCGAGCGCGAGCAGGCCGATCCGGGAACGCGGACGCATGCTCGCCCAGGGTAAGGCAGTGGTGATCGCCGCCGGCCCGTGGCCCCGTCGATAGCCTGGTTTCCAGGCGCCCGGCATGGTGCCGGCGTTCGTCGCCGCCGAGCGCGAAACAGGCGCTATACTTTCTGAAGCTAATGAAATCCGACCGTGGTTTAGGAGTTTCGAGATGAGCCCGTCTGGAGCTGAGCTTCTCCGCCGAGTCAAGAGCCAGATCGATGAGGTCGACCCGTCCGAGGTCGCCGAGCTGATCGACGAGGGCGTGACGGTCGTGGACGTGCGCGAGGCCGAGGAGTACGCCGCCGGGCACCTGCCCGGCGCCAAGCACGTGCCGCGGAGCTATCTGGAGACGCGGATCGAGGGAATCGTGCCCGACCGCTCCGCGCATGTGATCCTCTACTGCGCCTCCGGCAATCGCTCCGCCTACGGGGCACGCACGCTCGAGGAGGACCTCGGCTACGAGCACGTCCGCTCGATGACCGGCGGGATCACGCTGTGGAAGGACCGCGGCTATGAGGTTCAGGTTCCCCGCACCCTCACCGCCGAGCAGCGCGAGCGCTACTCGCGTCACATGCTCGTTCCCGAGATTGGCATCGAGGGGCAGCAGAGGCTGCTCGATGCGAAGGTGCTGCTGCTGGGCGCCGGCGGCCTCGGCTCGCCGACCGCCCTGTATCTCGCCGCGGCCGGCGTGGGCACGCTCGGCATCGTCGACGACGACGTCGTCGACCTATCAAATCTTCAGCGTCAGGTGATCCACAGCACCGATCGCATCGGCACGCCCAAGGTCGACTCCGCCGAGGAGTCGATCCACGCGATAAACCCCGACGTGAACGTCGTCAAGTACCCCGTGCGAATCGACGCATCGAACATCGTCGAGATCATCGAGGGCTATGACGTGATCGTCGACGGCGTCGACAACTTCCCGACGCGCTACCTGCTCAACGACGCCAGCGTCCGCTTGAAGATCCCCGTCGTGTCCGCGTCGATCCTCGGCTTCGACGGGCAGCTGTCGGTCTTCAAGCCCTATGAGGGCCCCTGCTACCGCTGCCTGTTCCGCGAGCCGCCGCCGGCCGAGCTGGCGCCGTCGTGCGGCGCCAACGGCGTGCTCGGCGTGCTCCCCGGGACGATGGGCCTGCTGCAGGCGACCGAGGTCGTCAAGCTGATCGTCGGCATCGGTGAGCCCGCGATCGGCCGCCTGCTCCTGTACGACGCGCTCGGCGCGACGCTGACGGAGGTCAAGGTTCACCGCGACCCGGACTGCCCGATCTGCTCGCGCGACCCCGAGGAGATCGCCGACGAGGAGCTGGGCGTGTTCCCCGACTACGAGGCGTTCTGCGCCGCCGCCGGATAGTCTGCCCGCCTAGCATGGCGACGATCAAGATCCCTCCCGTCCTGCGCGCTTCGGTGGGCGGTGAGAAGGAGGTCAGCGCCTCGGGCGAGAACGTCGGCGAGGTGCTGCGCGATCTCGCCTCCAGCCACCCGGCAACCCAGAGCCAGCTGTTCTCGGCCGAGGGCGAGCTCAACCGCTACGTCAACGTCTATCTCAATGACGAGGACGTGCGCGTGCTCGATGGGCTCGAGACTGCTGTGGGGGCCGCGGATGTTCTGGTGATCCTGCCGGCGATGGCCGGCGGCTCAATCGCTTGAGCCGTTCGAGCGCTCAGAGCTGAGCGGCAAGGGGGGAGGCTGCGCCCGGAGATGCCTCGGCGTCCTCCGCGGCGCCCGCCGGCGAGACGTGGCTCATCGCGTGCTCGGCCAGCGCCGTGATCGTCAGCGACGGGTTGACGCCGACGTTCGCCGGGATCGCCGAGCCGTCGCAGACGAGCAGGTTCTCGTATCCGAACACGCGCTGGCGCGCGTCCACGACACCGTGCTCGGGGTCGGCCGCGATGACGGCGCCGCCCAAGATGTGGGCGGTGGTCGGGATGTTGAAGAGCGCCTCCGTGAGGGCGCTCTGGGCGATGCCGCCGGTGCGCTTGGCGAACCATTCGGCGGCCTCGTTGGCGATCGGGATGAACGTCGGATTGGGGCGCTCGGGATCCTGTTCGGTCTTCAGCCAGAAGGAGCCGAACGGGCCTTTGTGAGGGCGCAGCGCGATCGCGTTGTCGAGCGTCTGCATCACGAGGATGATGATCGTGCGCCGTGACCAGCTCTTGGGAAACAGGACCTTAGCCAGGCGCTTCGGATGCCGCACGATCTGCGCGAGCAGCTTCAGCGGCCTGGTCAGGCGCGTGCCGTCGCCGACGAGCAGCGTATAGAGGCGGTGCATCGAGTCGCCGTCGTTTCCGTAGGTGACCGTCTCGATGTGCGTGTGCGGGTCCGGGTAGATCGAGGAGCTGATCGCGACGCGTTTGATCAGGTCATCGGGATAGTCCTCGGGCACGGTCACCGTGAGGATCGACTCCGAGTTGGTCCGCACGAGCTCTCCCAGCTGCGCGGAGATGCGCGGCAGCGAGCCGTTCAGGCGGCAGCGCTGCAGCAGCCTGTTGGTGCCAAGCGGCCCGGCGGCGACGACGACCCCGCGGGCGCGATGGAGGCGGCGGTCCTTGCGCAGCCATGCGCCCGAGCGCACGCTTTCGACCTCATAGCCCTCGGCGCCGTCCCGTGAGCCGAGCGGTCGGATGTCGAGCACCGTGCGCTCTGCCATCACTCGCGCGCCGCGCTTCTCGGCGAAGTAGAGGTAGTTCTTCACGAGCGTGTTCTTGGCCCCGTGCGGGCAGCCGACCATGCAGCGCCCGCATAGCCTGCAGCCCGTCCGGTCGGGGCCCTCGCCGCCGAAGTACGGGTCCGAGACCGTCTTGCCGGGCTCGCCGAAGAAGACGCCGACAGGCGTCTTGTTGTAGGTCTCGCCTACGCCGAGCTCCTCGCCGAGCTCGCGCAGGAGCTGGTCGGCGGGGTCGTCGTGAGGGTTCTGCACGACGCCGAGCATCCGCTGCGCCTCCGCGTAGTGGGGCGCGAGCGCGCTCTTCCAATCCTCCAGCTCCGCCCACTGGCGATCCTCGAAGAACGCCTTCGGCGGGACGTACAGCGTGTTGGCAAAGCCGAGGCTGCCGCCGCCGACGCCGCAGCCGGAGACGACCGTGACATCCCTGAACGTGGTCAGCCGGAAGATGCCCTTCATTCCCAGCATCGGATTCCAGAAGTAGCGCTTCAGGTCGGCCGTCGTGCTCGGGAGCTGATCGTCGGCGAAGCGCCGCCCGCACTCCAGCACGCCGACCGAGTGGCCGCTCTCCGACAGGCGCAGCGCCGAGACGCTGCCGCCGAAGCCCGAGCCGATGACCAGCCAGTCGAAGTCGAAGCTCTCTCGCGACGCATCCATGCTCGGCAAGACCCCTCTCGGGTCGTTGGAGACGGAACCCGATCTTAGTGGGTGACTGGCCGGTTAGCTTAGAGCGAGGCTAAGCTGGCCCGTCGCTAGCTCGAATGGCTCGCTCGTCTCCTTGGGCGCGCGGCTAGTCTGAATATGCTTGCGCTCGGCAAGCAGAATCGGTTCGGCAACATAGTGGCGGCCGCGTGTGCGGCCGATAGGCTTTACCAGCTTGGCATCTACGAGCGCTCGAAGGTCGCGGCTGGCAGTCAGGGCCGAGATCGTTTCGCCCGCGGTGATCTCCATGATCATCTTGTAGGTGCCGTGGGTCAGGCGCAAGCCATAGGCGACCTCGGCCAGGGCCCCGGTGGTGCGATCCGGAAGGCCGCGCTGGCGGGCGATGTTTGCGCACGCCTCGTAGAGTTGCTCTGTCTCTTGCACGCGCCGAAGCTGCGTCCTGGCTTGGTAGTAGTGCGCCCTGAGGCAGTATCTGAGCCACGGGCGCGCGTCGTTCTCCGGGCGCCAGTGGCCCTGCCCGACTTCTCCTAGCACGTCGTAGTAGCTCTCGGTGTTGCGGCCGAGATACTCCTCAATGCTTGAGAAGACGGGCGCCCTGATCTCCTCGCGAGCGAGGACCAGCGTTTGGAGGGCTCGCGCCATGCGGCCGTTGCCATCCCTAAAGGGATGCACCATGACAAGGTTGAGATGCGCCATCGCCGCGCGCGCGAGGACTGGTGCATCGCTTTCTTCCAGCTCGGCAATCATGGCGGAAATCAGGTCAGGCACCCGGTCGAAGGGCGGTCCTTCGTACGTCGGTTCGCCCGTGGACTCGCGGACAACATAAATCTCCCCTGGGCGCCAGCGTCCGGGGTCCTTATCTAGTCGATGCTTGAGCATCATGAAATGCAACGATTTGAGAAGCCCAGCATCTACATTGGCGGCCGGGTCCTGAGCAACCTGAAGCACGTACGTCATGGCATCGCGGTAGCCGGCTAGCGCCATGCGTGTTTCCTCATCGGCGGTTAGCGTCGGCTCGTCATCGACTGCGGCGAGCACATCGTCCAGGCTGGCGTCGTAACCCTCGATGCTGTTGGACCCCTGGACGGCGCGCGCGAAAGACAGACCCCGCTATATTCCGTGAAGTAATGGCGGCTGAACGGCTGAGGAACCGGCCTTGCGGAGGTCGGTATGGGGACATCGTGCAGTCGATCGGGAACACCCCGTTGATCGAGCTGCCGCGGCTGTCGCCCAAGCCGGGCGTGCGCATCTGGGCGAAGCTCGAGTCGCGCAACCCGACGGGCTCGGTCAAGGATCGGGTGGCGCGGGCGTTGATCGAGGACGCCGAGGAGAAGGGCGCGATCGTGCCGGGGCAGACGATCCTCGAACCGACGTCGGGCAACACTGGCATATCGCTCGGGATGATCTGCTCGCGCAAGGGCTATCGGCTGAAGGTCGTGATGCCGGAGAACGTGACGCCCGAGCGCACGCAGCTGCTTCAGATGTACGGCGCGGAGATCGTCTACTCGTCTGGGTCGGAGGGTTCCAACGGCGCCGTCGCGAAGGCGCTGGCGATGGCCGAGGAAGACCCCTCCTGCTACATGCCCTACCAGTACGGCAACCAGGCGAATCCGAACGCCCACTACAACGGGACGGCCCTGGAGATCCTGGAAGAGCTGGATGAGGTCTCCGCGTTCGTCGCCGGGCTGGGCACGGGCGGGACGCTGATGGGCAACGGCAGGCGGCTGAAGGAGACATTCGGCGAGAACGTGAAGATCGTCGCGGCGGAGCCGATGCAGGGCGAGCCGGTGCAGGGGCTGCGCTCGCTGGACGACGGCTTCATCCCGCCGATCATCGACCTGGCGCTGCTGGACCGCAAGATTTTCGTGACCAACAGCGACGCGATCGTCTGGACGCGCAAGCTGCTCGACGAGGAGGGAGTCTTCGCGGGTGTCTCCAGCGGCGCGATCGCGAGCATCGCCGTGCGGATCGCGGGCGAGCTGGAGGAGGGGAACGTCGTCTTCGTCGTCGCCGACGACGGCTGGAAGTATCTTTCCAGCGGCATCTACACGCGGCCGGTCGAGGAGATCGAGAATCTCGACTCGACCGTGTGGTGGTAGATCTCGCCACGGTCGGCGATCGGCCACAGCGGACATGAACATCTCCCGCGAGCTTCTTGACGAACTCCTCGCGCATGTTCGCGAGGACCCCGAGAACGAGTGCTGTGGGGTCGTCGCCGTCGAGCCCGGACAGCCGCCGCTCGCGCTACGCGTGTTTCGCGCCAAGAACGTCTATGCCAGCCCGCTGAAGTTCGAGATAGAGCCGGAAGAACTGCGGAAGCTGTGGAGCGCTTGCGAAGAAATCGGCGAGCTCGGTGCGATCTACCACTCGCACGTGCGGAGCGAGCCCTACCCATCCCAGACAGACATCAATTTCGCTGCCAACTGGCCGGGCGTGGAGTGGATCATCGTGGGGCTCGCCGCCGGCCGGGCGCCGGAGGTCCGCTCCTATCTGATCGACGGGGCGAGCGTGCAAGAGGTGACGATCGAGGAGCCGGCGTCGTGACCGAGGAGCCGCTGATCTGTCCCGGCTGCGCTCGCACGCACCCCCGCGACGAGCGCTTCTGCGCGGCGTGCGGCATGCCGCTCGTCTACCCGCCCAGCGCGAAGCACAAGGCCAGCGAGCGTCAGCGCAAGGCACGCAAGATCAAGCCCCAGTACGCCGAAGGGGAGCTGGTGAAGGTCGTCTGCGCCGAGAACCAGATCGAGGCCGAGTTCATCGAAGGCCTCTTGCTCGAGGAGGGGATCCCGTGCGTGCTCAGCGGCTTGATAGCCGGGTACGCGCCGGTGGTCGGCCAGCGCGACGTGCTCGTCCCGGAATCGGGAGCCGAGGCGGCACGCGAAGCGCTCGCATGGCAGAAGCCATAGACGGCGGCTCTACGCGAGGACGGGCTGTCCGGCTTCGCTGGTGATCGAGCGGATCTCCTCGGAGGCGCGCTCGAACTCGGCGTCGGAGAGCACGGGCGTGCCCTCGAAGGGAAGTTCGCGCTGCAGCTCGACCCAGGCTTGAGCGGCGGAGTACTCGTCCTTGACCTTCACCGTGACGGGCCGGGGGATGCGGTAGGTGCGCAGCAGCAACACGTGCAGCGGCTGGTGCCTGCGCCAGCCCAGGCGCTTTTCGGCGTAGTCGGGCGTCCAGACGTAGAAAGGTGAGAGCGCGTCCACGCAGCGGGGGTCGGCGATCATGAAATGGCCGGCGACCTCGGCCCAGGCGCGGATGCGCACGCGGTCGGGCTGCTGGACGGGAGCGCCGGAGGCGAAGGCCTGCAGGTGCGGCTCGCCGTCGCTCCAGACACCCTCCTCGAGCGCGCGGCGCAGCTCCGGCTGGTGGGACTCGCGCACGAGATCGCCCGGCTGGTGGTCGAATGTCGGGT
>Ga0208241_1000022_pt1 | contig 12435 bp, 11 predicted proteins | sample MicForSoiPHH12_O_FD_188040 | JGI IMG/M metagenome (GOLD analysis project Ga0208241, IMG submission 188040) | Forest soil microbial communities from Harvard Forest Long Term Ecological Research site in Petersham, Massachusetts, USA - MetaG HF047... | ecosystem: Environmental > Terrestrial > Soil... | reverse complement strand
CTGCCCCGACACCTCTCTCAGCACTCGGGTGGAATGATCGTCGCCACCAGCCCGCTGATCGACTGCTGCCCGGTCGTGCCGGCGGCGATGGAGGGCAGGCAGATGGTGCAGTGGGACAAGGACTCCTGCGCGGACGCCGGCTTTCTGAAGATCGACCTGCTCGGACTGGGGATGCTCTCGGCGGTGGAACGCTGCGTGGAGACGATCGCGCGCACGCGCGCGCAGCGGATCGATCTCTCCCGGATTCCCTATGACGATCGCCCCACCTTCGATGCGATCTGCGCAGCCGACACGGTGGGCGTATTTCAGATCGAGAGCCGCGCGCAGATGCAGTCGCTGCGGCGGACGCGGCCAGAGAGCCTCAAGGACCTGACGATCCAGGTCGCGATCGTGCGACCGGGTCCGATCCAGGGCGGAGCGATCAACCCCTACATCGAGCGCCGTCGGCGCCTGCGCGAAGACTCCGCGTACGAGATCCCTTACGAGCACCCAACGCTTCAGGCGGTCCTGGAGGACACGCTTGGCACGATCATCTTTCAGGATCAGGTGATGGAGGTGGCGGAAGCCTTCGCCGGCTTTTCCCCCACCGAGGCGGAGGGGCTGCGCAGGGCGATGAGTCGCAAGCGCTCGCAGGAGATGCTCCAGCGCCACCGCGACAGCTTCATCGGGGGCGCGCTGCGGCATGCCGGCGCCGATCAGCGGACGGCGGAGCGGGTGTGGGGGATGGTCGAGGGCTTCGCCGGCTTCGGCTTCCCCAAGGCCCACGGTGCGGCGTTCGGCCTGCTCGCATACCAGTCGACGTGGCTGCGCGTCCACTATGGCCCGGAGTTTCTGTGCGCGCTGCTGAACGAGCAGCCGATGGGCTTCTACGCCCCCGACAGCCTCGTGCACGAGGCGGAGCAACGGGGGATCACGATGCTGGGTCTCGACGTGAACGCCTCGGAGGTGGAGTGCACCGTCGAGGGCGGAGGGGTGCGCCTGGGCCTGGGCTATATCAAGGACGTGGCGGCCGTCGAGGTGCGCGAGCTGGTGGCCGAGCGCCAGCGAAGCGGACCCTTTCGCAGCCTCGGCGGGCTTGCCGGGCGCGTCGGCGCAGGGCGCAGGACGCTCGAACAACTGGCCTGGTCGGGCGCCTGCGACTCCATCATCGGCAAGGCGGGCAGGCGATCGGCCCTGTGGCAGCTGGGCATCGCCGCTCCGGGACGAAGCGCGCGCGAGGGCACTCAGCTCGCGCTCCCCCTGGAGCTGCCGGAAGCGCCGCGCCTGCGTTCGCTCGGTCGCTGGCAGCGGCTGATCGCCGACTACGCCACGAGTGGGGTGACGGTGGGCGACCACGCGATGGCCGTCCTGCGCGGGCGCTTGTCGACTCGCATGCTCGCGACCAGCGCCCAACTCAACCGTTTGCCTCGGGGCTCCACGGTGGCGGTGGCCGGGCTGGTCATCGCCCGCCAGCGGCCAGGCACCGCCAAGGGGACGATGTTCCTGCTGCTCGAGGATGAGTGGGGGACGATCAACCTGATCGTGGGAAAGGCGGTGTATGAGCGCCACCGCCACCTCGCCCGAGCCGAGCCGCTGCTGCTGGCGCGGGGCCGGCTGGAGCGCGAGGAAGGAGTCGTCAACGTGATCGTGCGCGAGCTTCGGGCGCTCGAGCGCTTTCTCGCTCCCGGCGTCGAGGAGGGGGAGGAGCCGCTCGCCACCGCGCGCGTGCACCGCCTGCCCGGCTCCGAGCGTCCGCCGACGTCCGTCGATGAGGCTCTGGATGGAGATGTCGACGCGCAGGAGGCGGACGCGGCCGTCGAGGTGGGATCGAGCATGCGCGCCGTGGCTCCGCCCGTGCAGAGCTTCGCGATGGGGCGGCGACGGTAGGGCTGGCGTCTCGCGTAGGACAATCCACGCGCCGGTCGCGGAGGGACGCAGATGGATCCGACCTGCGCGGCCTACGCCAGCGTGCCGCCGCCGGGGCGATGAAGGGCGACAACGCTCCGCTACCCTGGCCGCATCGCGCGCTTGGGCAAAACCGATCTCGACGTCTTCCCGATGTGCCTCGGCGGGAACGTGTTTGGCTGGACGATCGACGAGGAGCGCTCGTTCGCCGTGCTCGACGCCTACATGGAGGCGGGCGGGAACTTCATCGACACGGCCGACACCTACGGGCGGCGCGGACCCGCCGGCGCCGGTGAGTCCGAGCGGATCATCGGCCGTTGGATCGCAGCGCGCGGAAATCGGCAGGAGCTCGTGATCGCCACCAAGGTGGGGATGTCCCCGGATCTGTCCGGGCTATCGCAGGCGACGATCCAGCGGGGCGTCGAAGGCTCGCTCGATCGCCTGGGGATCGAGCGCATCGATCTGTACTACGCCCACAAGGACGATCCCGGCACGCCGCTCGAGGAGACGCTCGGCGCCTTCGACGAGCTCATCCGCGCGGGCACGATCCGCTACGCCGCGGCGTCCAATTACAGCGCCTCTCGCCTGGCCGAGGCGCTGAAGATCGGCGAGCGCGACGGGATGGCCTCATATGCCGCGCTGCAGCCGCACTACAACCTGATGGAGCGGGCGGGATACGAGGGCGAGCTGGCCGCGGTATGCGGGCGCCACGGCCTCGCCTGCGTGCCCTACTTCGGGCTCGCGAGGGGCTTTCTCAGCGGCAAGTATCGCCGCGACGGGGGAGATGTGGACAGCCCTCGCGCGGACGGCGTGCAAGCGAGCTACTCGGGCGAGCGGGGCTTCGCCGTGCTCGACTGTCTCGAGGACATCGCCACCGCACACCAGACGGCGGTTGCCGCCGTCGCGCTTGCGTGGCTCGCCGCCCAGCCCACCGTCGTCGCCCCGATCGCGAGCGCGACCTCGATCGAGCAACTGACCGAGCTCGTGGCCTCTGTCGAGGTCGAGCTCTCGCCTGCCGAGCTCGCTCGCCTCAACGACGCCTCGGGCTGACGATCAGCTCCCGGCGCGACCGTCGCGCGCGGTGAACGCGAGCCGGTGCCCGTCCGGGTCGCTGACGTGGAGGCGCCCCGGCTCGCGCCGCGTCGAGCCCCCTCCCTCGGGGACGGCGGCCAGCCGGCGCTCGAGCGTCGCAAGAGCATCGGCGTCGCCGAGCTCGAACTCGACGGCTCGCAGTCCGGGCGCGTCGTCTCGCGGAGCGCTCGCGCCACTGCTCTGCCATGAGTTCAGGCCGATGTGATGGTGATAGCCGCCCGCCGACAGGAAGGCGGCGGAGGGCATCTGGGCCTGCTCCTGCAGGCCGAGCGCTTCGCGGTAGAAAGCCGCCGCGCGTGGCACGTCGGAGACCTTCAGATGCACGTGACCGAGCGCGGCGTCTGAGGCAATCTCCGGCTCGGCCTCGGCCGGGGCCTGCGCCATCAGGTCCTCCAGATCCAACGGCAGCGTGACCATCCTCACGCCCTCGCCGCTCGCCGGCCGCTCCCAGCGCTCGCGCGGGCGGTCCGCATAGATCTCGACCCCCAATCCGTCGGGATCGTGAGATACAGCGCCTCCGAGACGCCGTGATCCGCGGCGCCGTGGATCGGCCAGCGTGCGCGGGCGACGCGCTGGACTGCGGCCGCGAGCTCCCCGCGCGACGGGTGCAGCCAGGCAAGATGGAACAGCCCCGTGCTGTGCGGGGAAGCCGGCGTCGAGTGCGCAAGCTGAGTCAAGCGGAGCGCTGGGTGGTCGCGATCAGCGCCCATCAGGGCGCTGTCATCGTCTCTCGAGATCAACCGCAGTCCGAGCACGCGCTCGTAGAAGTCGACGCTCCGCGGTAGCTCGGCGACGGCCAGCTGCGCGGAGCCGATCCGCAGCGAGGGGTCGATCGGGGCGAGCTCCGTTGCCATCCATTCGAGGCTACTACTCGCCACGATCGCCAGGGCGCGCCGACGGATAAGCTCGAAGGGTGAAATTTCGCACGCTCGGCTCCAGCGATATCTCCGTCTCCGAGATCAGCCTCGGCTCGTGGCTCACCTACTCCGGCGGGATCGCGCGCGAGCAGGCGCAGGCATGCGTGAGAAGGGCGTTTGAGGTCGGGATCAACTTCATCGACACGGCCAACGTCTACGGTCGCGGCGCGGCGGAGACGCTGCTGGGCGAAGTCCTCTCGAACTACGAGCGCTCTTCCTACGTGCTCGCCACGAAGGTCTACTTTCCGATGTCGGACGCCGATCGAGGGCTCTCAGCAGCGCAGATCCACAAGCAACTCGACGCGTCGCTGCAGCGACTGCGAACGGACCACGTCGACCTCTATCAGTGCCATCGCTACGACGATGCCACTCCCTTGGACGAGACGATGGGCGCGCTCACGGAAGTCGTCCAGGCCGGCAAGGCGCGCCACATCGGCTTCAGCGAGTGGCCGGTGGAGAAGATCGAAGAGTCGCTCGCATTGGCCGGTGCCGCGCGGTGGGTCTCCAGCCAGCCGCAGTACTCCATGCTGTGGCGTGCTCCCGAGCTCGAGGTGATCCCGTTGTGCGAGCGTGAGCAGATCTCCCAGATCGTGTGGTCGCCGCTCGCCCAGGGGGTTCTGACCGGAAAGTACCGGCCGGGCGAGCCGCCCCCGGCGGACTCGCGCGCCGCCAGCGAGAGCATGAGCGGTTTCATCGACCGCCTCGTCCAGCCGCGCGTGCTCGAGGCCGTGCAGCGCCTGCGGCCGGTCGCCGAGCAGGCCGGCCTCTCGATGTCCCAGCTCGCGCTCGCCTGGGTGCTGCGAGGAGCAAACGTCGCCTCGGCGATCGTCGGCGCCAGCCGACCCGATCAGGTCGAAGCCAACGCGTCGGCCTCGGGGATCGTGCTCAGCGCGGACACCCTCGCGGCGGTCGACGACGCGCTCGGCGACGTCGTCGTGCGCTAGCCCGCCGTCCGACTCATCGCGGCTGCACGACCAGCGCCTGAACGGCGCGTCCGACCGGGCCGGCGGCGTCGTGCAGCACGCTCTCAGCCGTGCCGGCGCCGCCGGCGTGCAGCAGCGTGCGCGCGTCGAGTCCGATCCACTCGCCTCGCGGCAGGCGCCACAGGTGGATCGAGAGATCGGCGTTGATGAACAGGTAGTCGTCGAACGGGAGCACGGCGCTCACGCCGTTGCCGAAGTCCGCCACGCCGGTGAGGCACATGAGCGGCGTCGCCGGCTCGCCGGGGAGGATCGGATGGCGCAGGCGCATCCACACCTTGCCCGGCCCGAGCGTCCATGGGTCATTGAGCCAGCGCATCTCCATCCCCGTGCTGCCGAAGCTCGTGACCGTCGGATCGCCCAGCGCGAAACGAGTCGCCTCGCCGGTCTCGGGCCGTGCCATGCCCTCCGGCTCATATCGCGCGGCGGGTCTGCGCAGGCCGTCGGGCACCTCCTGGACTCGAAGCGCGCTGGCCCTGCAGATCGGGTCTCCGCCGGAGCGGATCTCGGCGGCCAACCCTTGCACGCGCCGTCCATTTCGCACGATCTCCGTCGAGAGCTCGAGCGGCTCGAACGGGATCGGCGTCAGGAATTCGAATCCCAGCCGCGCGATCGGAAGCCCCGAGCCCGGCTCGATCCGCTCGAACGCGCATGCGATCAGCGCCGCCAGGGCGCCGCCGTGCAGCGCCCGTGGGTCCCACGGACCGCGCGCATGCTCGGTTGGCTCAAATCGCCCGTCATCGGACGGGATGAAGACGCTGTCGCTCACGCCGGCAGCTGCGAGGCAAAGCGCGCGAGCTCCTCGCCGCCGCGTAGCGGCGGGCCGTGGCCAAAGCACGTGAGCGACGGTCGCAGCTCGGCCAGGCGGCGGGCCGACTGGCGATTGCGCGCCGGGTCCGGCGTGAAGATGCGCGGCGGCTCGTGCAGGCCCGGGACGCCGGTTCTGACGTTCATGTTGTTCAGCACGTCGCCAAGGATCAGCACGCGATCTGATTCGCGCCAGTATGCGACGTGTCCACGCGAGTGTCCCGGCGTCTCAAGCACGATGAACCCCGCGACGTCGTCCCCCTCTTTCAGTGCGCGGGCGACCGGGTGCGCGGGCCCCGTCCAGTAGCGTTCCTGCAGCCGGTTGAGCCAGCCGGGCGCCTGGCTGTTTTTGATCGCGCCCGGCGTCTCCATCGCGGGGACGTCTCCGGCGCCACACCACAGCGGAATTCCGAGCCGCTCGCAGATCGCATGGCTCGCCCCCTGGTGGTCGGGATGGGCGTGCGTGAGCGCGTGCGCGGTCACGCTCCGTCCGGCGATCTGACGCATGATCCGCCTCTCGCCCTGCCGCGTCGCCGCATCGATCAGGACGTCCCCGACCAGGTACACGTTGATCGCGTTGGGCGGAAAGCCCCTCAGCAGATGCACATCCGGTGCCAGTTGCCTCATGTATGCCCTTTCTCATTCCTCATGCCTGCCCGATCGCGCCGAAGCCTATCCACGCGTGCGCTCCCAGGAGAAGCCGCGCGCGGCGAAGCACAGGCCGAAGATGCCCCACAGCCCGATCACGGCGAGCGCGTCGAGGTTGCCGCTCAGGCTCGAGCCCGTCACGAGCGCTGCCGAGAGCCCGTCGATCAGGGGCTTCAGGGGCAGTGCATCGGCGATGTTCTGAAGGAACCCCGGGGCGCTCTTCGAGTCGAAGACGTAGAAGGAGATGAACACGACAGGCAAGAAGACGGCGTTCACGTACGCCGCCGTCGACTCGAAGTTGGGGATCACATGGGCGAAGGCGACGCCCAGCGCGGCCAAGCTGACGACGCCAACGAGCAGGAACGCGATCAGCGAGCCCCACTGATGCGGCCATCCGATCCCAAAGAAGGCTCGCCCGGCGAGCACGATGATCGTGATCTGCAGGGCCGTGTTCGTTACCGCGTTGGCCGCCACGCCGCCGAAATAGGAGATCGTCGGCAGGGGCGTGCCGCGGATGCGCTTCAGCACCCCGCGCTCGCGCAGGAACACGATGTTGTATGCGAGCGCCGTGAACGTGGTGGACATCACGCTCATACCAGCGATTGCCGGAACGAGCCGGTTCAAGTCGTGCTGGTTGCCGCTGAGAATGATGCCGCCGCCGGCCAGGAACAGCAGCGGAAGCAGGAAGTTGAAAAACGCCGCGCTCGGGTTGCGCCAGAACATCCGGCGCTCCAGGCGATACTGGCGCCAGGTCAGGATGAGCGCATCAGCCATCCGCCGTCAACTCCAGATAGACGTCCTCGAGCGTCGGTCGCCCGACGCTGAGCTCCTCCAATCGCTCTCCGCGCGCGAGCGCCTCGCCGGTGAGCTCGCTCAGCAGGCTCGTCGGGTCTTCGGTCTGCAGTTCGATCAGCTGGCCGCCGTGGTCGCGATAGGCGACCCGGTAGTGCGACGCCCCCGCGCCGAGCTCTCGCGGCGGTCCGATCGCGAGGATGCGCCCGTCCTTGACGATCGCCACGCGGTCCGCCAGCTCCTGCGCCTCGTCGAGGTAGTGCGTGGTGAGCAGGATCGTCTTGCCGAGATCGCGCAGGCGGCGCACCGTCTCCCACGCGCTGCGGCGCGCCTCGGGGTCGAAGCCGGTCGTGGGCTCGTCGAGGAAGATCAACTCCGGGTCGCCGACCAGCGCCAGCGCGAAGTCGAGTCGCCGCAGCTGTCCGCCGGAGAGCTTGCGGCTGAGGACGTCGGCCTTCTCCTGCAGGCCGGCCAGCGTCAGCACCTCCTCGACATCGCGCGGCGTGGGGTAGAAGCGCGCCCAATGGCGCAGCGCCTCTCGCGGGGTGACGTGGCCGTAGATGCCGCCCGACTGCAGCACTATCCCAATGCGCTGGCGCAGCGCCCGGCTGCGCGTGCCGGGATCGCTCCCGAGCACTGAGACCTCGCCGGCGCTGCGCTCGCGATAGCCCTCGAGGATCTCCACCGTCGTGGTCTTGCCGGCGCCGTTCGGGCCGAGCAGTCCGAATACCTCGCCTCGGCGCACCGTGACGTCGATACCGCGCAGCGCATCGAAATCGCCATAGCGCTTGCGCAGGCCACGCACCTCGATCGCCGCGCTCGCCGCGGGCGAATCGCTCACTGCGCGATCATCCCAACACCGGGCTCGGTCCTACCAGTGCACGCCCCGGGTCAAGGTGGCCATTGCTATCTGCTCGAACGACGCTCGCTCCTCGATGTTCTTCTCGCCCTTGGAGGCGGCGGAATCGGGGAATACTCGGTAGGCGAGGTGCAGAAGCCGGTCGACGGCCTTCGGCGCGAGCGCGTATGTGACCTCGCCGAAGGTCCCCAGCCGGGTGCCCATGTGCTTGGGACGGGCACGCAGCGCCTCGCAGATCATCTCGCCCGCCTCCTCCGGCGTGATCGCGGGGAACGCGTCGTACATCTTGGTCGGGGCGATCATCGGCGTGCGCACGAGCGGCATGTGGATCGTCGTGAACGTGACACCGTCGCCGACCACCTCCGACGCGACGACGCGCGTGAAAGCGTCCAGCGCGGCCTTCGAGGCCACGTAGGCGGAGAAGCGCGGCGGGTTGGTCTGGACGCCGATCGAGGAGATGTTGACGATGTGCCCCGAGCCGCGCTCGCGCATGTGTGGCAGCAGCCCGATGATCAGCTTGACGGCCCCGAAGTAGTTGAGCTGCATCGTCCGCTCGAAGTCGTGGAAGCGGTCGTAGCTGAGCGCGATCGACCGCCGGATCGAGCGCCCGGCATTGTTGACGAGCATGTCGATGTTGCGGTGATCGGCCAGCACGCGCTCGACCAGGCGGTCTACCGACTCCATGTCCGCGAGATCGGCGGCGTACACATAGGCGGTCCCGCCTGTCGCGACGATCTCCGCGCGCACCTCCTCGAGCTTCTCGACGTTGCGAGCCACGAGCAGTGGGACCCCTCCGGCGGCGGCGAGTTTCAACGCCGTTGCCCGGCCGATCCCCGAGGAGGCGCCCGTGATGATGACGTGCTTGCCGCCGAGCTCCTCTTTCAGCGTGCGTCCTTTGGCCAGGTCGTCCATCTCGCGCTCCCAGTAGTCCCACAGGCGCGCCGCGTACTCGTGCAGCGGAGGCGGCTGTCCGAGCGCCGAGCCCTTGAGGGCACGCTCGGTCTCGTGCGTGTCGAAGGACGGCGTGAGCTCGACGTGCGCGAGTACCTGCCGGGGGATGCCGAGCTCGTGCAGCGCAAGCCTGCGCGCCTGACGCAGTGGGGGCATCCGCATCAGCAGCGACAGCGGCCATCTCGGCACCACGTCGGTCAATCGTTTGTCGACGCTGACCGCGAAGCGGGGGGCGTGCGCGGCAGCGGCGAACTCGTTGAAGAGATCATCCACCCGCTGCGGGTGTGGGTCGGTCAGATGAAAGGCGCGGCCGTCGAGGTCGGGCTCATGGGCGATGTGGTCGAGCGCCCCGACGACCCAGTCGACCGGCACGACGTTGGTGTTGCCGAGGTCCAGGCCCACCAAGGGCAGCCACTCCGGGAGCAGCCGGCGCGTACGCTGGATTGCCTTGAAGAAGTAGTAGGGGCCGTCGATCTTGTCCATTTCGCCCGTCTTCGAGTCGCCCACGACGATCGCCGGGCGATATACGCGCCAGGGCACGTACGGCTGCTCGCGGACGATCCGCTCGGACTCGAACTTGGTCCGGTGGTAGGGGGAGGGCAGCTTCTGGCCCTCGTCGAACATGTTCTCCTCGAACAGCCCTCCGTACTCGCCGGCGACGGCGATCGAGGAGACGTGGTGCAGGTGCTCGACCTCGAGCGTCCTTGCGAGTTCGACTGCGTGGGTCGTCCCGCCGACGTTGACCGCCGTGTTTAGCTCGGCGGGCGCCGTCATGTCGTAGACGGCGGCTAGATGCAAGAAGTGAACGATCTTTCCCCGCAGCTCCGCGACGCGCTCCTGCTCGACCCCCAGCAGTGGTCTGCGCAGGTCACCGATAACCGGCTCGATGCGCTTCGCCGCCGACGCTCCAGCGACGACGCTCCAGCGCTCGACCATGTCCTCCAGCCGCTCGAGCGAGCTCCCGCGCACGAGCACGAACACCTTGCCCTGGCGCTTCTCGAGCAGCCGCTCGACGAGGCGGCGACCGATGAAGCCGGTTGCTCCGGTTACGAAGTAGGCCATCGCAGGGCGAGCATATCGGGACGGGCGCGGCGAGCCCCGCACGAGCGAGCTAGGCGCCGGCGCCGGCTCCCCCGCGACCCTCGCCGGCGGCGAAGCGGGCGGCGCCACGGGCGCCGTCTTGGAACACCTCTGGTCCGGCCTCGGCCTCCAGCGCCAGGCCCTCCTGAAGGGTCATCCCAAGACCCTCGATCGCCGCGCGGCGATCGGCGAGCATCGTGCGCTGCGGGAAGCTCGCGAGCCCCTCGGCGAGCGCCAGCGCGCGCCCCAGATGAGCGCCCGGCGGCACGACCTCGGTGAGCAGTCCCATCGACAGGGCCTCTTCGGCGCCGACCATGCGTCCGGTGAGGATCAGGTCCAGCGCGCGTCCGAGCCCGACGATACGAGGAAGCCGCTGGGTGCCGCCGTCGATCAGCGGCACGCCCCAGCGGCGCTCCGGGTAGCCGAGCGTCGAGGTGTCCGTCGCGATCCGCAAGTCGCACCACAGCGCCAGCTCCAGGCCGCCGGCCAGGCAGAAGCCGGAGATCGCGGCGATCGTGGGCTTGGACGGCGTCAGGCGGGTGAAGCCCATCGGCCCCTCGGCCATCATCAGCCGCTCGACGAACGTATCGGTCGCCTTGAGGTCAGCGCCAGCACAGAACGACACGCCGCCCGCCCCCGTCAGCACGAGCACTCGTGCCTCCTGGTCGGCCTCGAAACGCGCGTAGGCCTCGTGCAGCGCGGCGGCAGTCGGGCCGTCCACGGCGTTGCGCCTGTGCTGGCGGTCAATCGTGATGAGCGCAGCGCTGCCGCGGCGCTCGTATCGGACCGGCGGCGCGACCGGGTCCTCGCCGACCGGCGCCGTGCCGTCGGCGTTGCTCATCCGCGGCTCATCGCGTCGGTGTGAAGCTCTGGGCCTACCAGCCGCCGCGCCACTGGGCGTTGCCGAGGTGTGCCTTTTTCGCAGCCTTGCGTTCTTCCTTGCGTTTGTCCAAGTGCCGCTGCAGCATGCTCATCACGAACACGAACGTCGGGAAGAACACGATCAGGATGAAGCTCGCGTCGACCACGACTTTGTCGTTGCTCGCCCCGTAGAAGCCGCGGCCGTCGTTGTAGGCCTGCGCGGCCGGAGCGAGGGCGAGCGCGAGCGGCAGCGCCACCAGGAGGAGGAGTGAGGGCAGCCGGCGCATCTGGATCCGATCCTACCGGAGGCCGTGGGCGCTTTGCGGGTCGGGTGACCGGCATCCGGCCTTCAAGCCGAGCCGGCCTCCACTCTGTGTTAGACGTTGTGACCGTTCCGGCCGCCACGGCCGCTACCAGGGCCGGCCATCCGGGCCGGCCTACTATCAGCCGATGGCCGTAGTGATCGCATCGGATCTGCACAAGGACATGGCCGGGCAGCCGCTGCTGCGCGGGGTGTCCTTCAAGCTCGAGCGCGGCGAACGGATGACGATCGCGGGGCGCAACGGAGCAGGCAAGACGACGCTCTTGCGGATGCTCGCGGGCGAGACGTCGATCGACCGCGGCAAGCTGAGCGTCGCGAAGGGAGTTCGGATTGCCCTGCACGACCAGCGCCCACCGATCGGCGATCAATGGGATCGCCGATCGGCCAGCAAGCGTGCGATGCCCTTGCGCGAGTATGTGCTGTCCGGCTGCGCCGAGGAGCTTGCGATCGAGGCCGAGCTGGCAGAGCTGGAGGGAGCGATGGCCGCCGGTACGGCCGACGAGACGCTGCTGGCTCGCTACTCGCGCGCGCAGGCGCGACTTGAGGCACGCGGCGGCTATCTGTGGCGCGACCGCGCCACGGCGATGGCACGGGGCCTGGGGTTCGTCGAGCAAGACCTCGAGCGCGCGCTGGACACGTTCTCCGGCGGGGAGCTCACGCGCGCGTCGCTCGCCCGTGCGCTGGCCACCGGAGCGGACGTGCTGCTGCTGGATGAGCCGACGAACCATCTCGACATCGAGTCGCTCGAGTGGCTCGAGCAGACGCTCGTCGGTCTGGATGCGGCCGTTGCGCTGGTGGCGCACGATCGCTGGTTCTTGGAGGCCGTCGGCACGGCGGTGCTGGAGATCGAGGCCGGACGATCACGCTTCTTCGCCGGCAGCTGGCACCAGTGGCGAAAGGAGCAGGCGGCGCGCGAGATCGCTCTCGGTCGGGCGATTGACGCGCAGCGGGCCGAGATCGCGCGCATGGAGCGGTTCATCGAGCGCTTCCGCTACAAGGCGACGAAGGCTCGCCAGGCGCAGTCGCGGGTGAAGAAGCTCGCCAGGATCGAGCGTATCGAGCGCGATCCGCGTGCGGGCAAGGGCCTGGAGTTCTCGTTCTCGACGCCGGAGCGCTCGGGGCGAGTGATCTTCGAGTTGCTCGACGGGCGCATCGAGGTCGGCGGGGAGGACGGCATCGGGAACGGTGGGGGCACGGCCGGGTCTGCGGTCACGCTGCTCGAGCACGCCGAGCTGTGGCTCG
>Ga0208241_1000021_pt1 | contig 12523 bp, 11 predicted proteins | sample MicForSoiPHH12_O_FD_188040 | JGI IMG/M metagenome (GOLD analysis project Ga0208241, IMG submission 188040) | Forest soil microbial communities from Harvard Forest Long Term Ecological Research site in Petersham, Massachusetts, USA - MetaG HF047... | ecosystem: Environmental > Terrestrial > Soil... | reverse complement strand
GCGCAGGCCGTCGCCGGCAGCGTGGAGGAGGCCGAGCGACTCTTGGCGCAGCTCGGCGTGGGAGCGCGCGAGAGCGACCTCCACACCTACGACGTCGGCCACGCCCGGGCCCTCGCCTTGATGCGTCGTGGGCGCTTCATCGAGTCCTACGCTCCGGCGATCGCTGCAGGCGAGGCGATCGCTCGCGCCGGTCGCCCCGACCTCGCCTACGGGTGCTGGGCGAACGCCGCCGGAGCCGCCGCCGCCGCCGGTGAGCTCGAGCGGGCGCTGGAGTTCATCGGCCGCGGTTTCGCGGCAGTCGATGAGCAGGGACTGCAGAGCCTCGAGATCCACCTGCTCGCCGCGCGCGCGTTCGTGCTCACCCGCCTGCACCGGCTTGACGAGGCTCGCACCGCCGTCGAGGCGGAGGAGCAGCTCGCCGAGCAGCTCGCGCAGCCGGAGCTGCTGGCGATGGCCAGCCATGACCGTGGACTCGTCGCGCTCGAGGCCGGCGAGCGTGAGCTCGCAGCCAAGCTGCTCGCCGACGCGCTCGTCGAAGGTGCCCCGATCAGCCGGCCGCTCACGCGTCTTGCGCTCGCCGAGGCGCTCGTCGCCGCGGGCGAGCTCGAGCACGCTGGCGAACAGCTGCGCGCGACCGTGCTCGAGCCCGTTCAGCCGAGCGATTTCCCGGAGGCGCTCGTACCGAGGCTCGCGCGCCTCCAGGGCCTGATCGCGCTCGCACGTGACGACCATGGGGAAGCCGAGAGCCGGCTGCGGGAGTCGATCGCGGGCTGGGAGCGACTGCTGGACGGCGCCCGCGATGCCGAGAGCATGACCGCCGTGCTCGCCGATCTCGGCCGCCCCGTCGTCGGACTCGTAGATCCCAAACGCGAGCTGGCACGTACGAAGGCCGAGCTTCGAGGACTGACGAAAGGAGAGGCTAGTGCCGTCGTTCCATGACAGCGCCATCAGTCACGCGTCACCCGAGGAGGTCTGGAAGCTCCTCTACGATCCCGCCCGTTTCCCCGACTGGTGGGCGGGCATCGACACCGTCGAAGTGGAGGATCGGGGGAAGTACACGATGTTCCCGGACGGCTATCCCGATTTCCCGATGGCCCAGTTGCTCGAAACACGACGCGATCAGCAGCGCGTCACGGTCTCGTGCCTCGTGTCCGACCTGCGCTTCGAATGGCGCCTGGAGCCCGCGGACGACGGCACGCTGATCACCGTCGATGTCGAGATCCCGGCAGCCGAGGCTGATCGCCTCGACAGCCAACGCGAGATCATCCGAGCATCGCTCCAACGGCTCGCGCAGGTCCCGTCGGCACCGTGATAAGGACGTCCAGCCGGCGGCCGAGACGCGAGTCACCAGCTTTCGGGCCGGCACGCGAGAGCTCCGCCACCGCGCAAGCATGGCCGCGCGGGTGGCGAATGCCCCTCCCCTACGAGCTCGCTATGACTTCGAGGAACGGCACGACTTCCCTGAAGAATTTGTTGGCGAAGATGCCGCCCTTTTCCGGTTCGGCCCCCGCCGGATCGTTGTGAGCGTATTCGTTTTCGGCGTCGATCAGCGTCAGGTTTTCCTTCGGTATGCCCGACTGTTCGGCCAGGATTTCCGCCGCCGTCAGCGAGCTTGCTCCGATGACTTTGTCCAGTTCCGAGCTGATCGCGAGGATCTTCAGCGATTTGGGCAGTTCGTGACCGTGGATCGCGTGCTCGCCCAGGACTTCCTGCGCCGGGTTTGCGTTGCCCTCAGCGACGGCGGCGGTGTCGATCGTCAATCGTTCCGGGAAGTACCACTCGGTTCCATCCGCACCCATGACCCCCGTCCCCGAGAGCATTTCGGCGTAGCGTTTGATCGGCGTGAGCGTTCCTTCACCGTTCCAGCCGTGCAGCCCTTCTTTGGTCACTTCCTCGATCCCCTTGCCGGCGTGCACCTGGGCCGCAATCAGGTTCGGCGGCGAGGTGCCGACGTTGACGCCAAAGCCGAACAGCGCTTCGTTGTCGACCGGCACCAGTTCGCAGCCGGCTTCTGACAATTTGCACCCCGGCGGGTTTCTCGGCTTGAGGTTTTCCGGAAGCAACGGGAAGTTCTCCGCGAGGGATGCTTCTTCTGGGAACGCCACGGCCGAGGTCGAGCCGAGCGCCGAGAATAGGCCAAGGAACGGCGCGGGAATACCGCCGAACGAAAGCCACGGCGATTCGGCCGTTCTGAGTTTGCTCAGCTCTTCTTCGGCCGTTTCCTTGCTAACCGGGACGGGGCTGCTGCCACCGTCGTCATAGACCAAGCCGGAGAGGCCGTCGGCTCCTGGCGTTCCGCCAAAGTCCCAGGTCGCGTACGCGGTTACGACCGAGCCACCGAGCGAGTGGCCACCGAGCACGACCTTGCCGCCCAGGGTTTTTGCGGCTTCGATAACGACGTGCAGGTCTTCGACAGCTACGTTCATGCCCCATTCATCCGCGAATTTTTTGATCGCGTTCGCTTCTTCGGCCGGGATGAAGCCGGGCGCGAGCGGAAGGAAGTGATTGGTAGTGCAGGACCCGCCACCCAAAAACCCAAGGTAGTAGCAGAAGAGTTCACTTCCCGTGATTTTATGTGCCTTGGCTTTGGTGAGCTTCGACTGGTCCTCGAGCAGGTTCTGGCGACGTTCGACAGACCACACCTGCCAGCCTTTGGTGCGTTCGACCAGCGACTTGGCGAACGGGACGAAGTATCCGGCCCCGGCCGAGGTCCCTGGCTCGAGCACCAGCACGTTTTTGGCGGATTCCGGGCCGATCTTGATGACTCCCACCTGATTCAGGTCGATTTCTTTGGGGAGATGGCTTTTCCTTGGGGGTTTGAAGGGCACCGGAGTTTCAGGGGCTGCGAAACCTGGCATAAACACCCTGTGGACCCTTACGTGGGCGCCCGCCGACGAGGCGACGACCATGGAGGCCAGCGCAACGGCGGATGCCACGAGTGCCAGCCGACTGAGCGTGCTGCTGCCTACATGCATTCTCTCTCTCTCTCTCCTTCTCCTCGAGCCCCGTTGGTGAGCCACGGGACCAGCGCCCACTAGATTCCCACGCATCACACGTTAGAGCGAGCGCTGCACTCGCGCAATGACGTTCTGCCGAGCTTCTTCCTGCTTGCTTGTGCAGTTGCACAAAGACGGCCGTTCGGGCTGGCGCAACGCCAGCCGGCGCCGCCGCGCCCAGGCACCGTGTTCGCCGCCGCGGGCGGCCGACGCTCGCTCGGCCCGCCAGCTGCCCTGTGCCCCTGGCCGGGCGCGTAAACTCGGTGATCCCGTGGATCCCCGTATTGTCATGCGAATCGCGCTTGCGTGCATTCTCGCTTTCGTGTGCGCCGGCGCCGTAGCCGGCTGCGGAAGCGCCTCACCGTCCGGCTCGGCCCAATCGGCGGCGCCGAGCGGAGAAGCCGCCGTCGAAGAACACAGCGAAGAAGCGGCTCAGAAGAAGCAGGAAGCTGAAGAAACGAACAAAAACCGGGAACTGCTCTCAGAGGTAGAAGCCAAGAAGAAAGAAGAAACGGCGGAAGAGAAAGCCAAGAAGGCCGAAGCCGCTGCCGAAGCCAAGGCAAAGCAGCGCGAACGGGCGGCAGCGATCGAAGCCAAGAAGAAGCTCCTAGCCGCCGAAGCAAAGGCCAAGGAAAAGGAAGAAACGTTGACGGCTGAGGTCAAAAAGAGAGAAGAAGCGTCTAAGAAGAGCACGGAAGCGAAGAAGAAATCCTCGCGGGCGCCACGGGTGGGGACGCAGCCAACACAGCCAATCCCGCTTAAAGTGAGCGAATGACCGCGCGCAGAGGCGATCGGCAGGCCGCGCGCACGCTCCTGACAGTGCTCATCTGCCTGCTTGCGTTTGCCGGCGCGGTGACCGTCGCGGGCTGTGGCGGAGGATCGTCGGCGCAATCGAACGGCGAAGGCGCATCGACCAGCCCCGAAGGATCACCGGAAGCAGAAGCGGCAAAACGCGAGAAAGCGGCGGAAGCGGCGGGTAAGAAGCGGGAACAGGCTGCGGATGCGGAACTGACGGCGCTCAAGAAGCGCGAGGAAGCGGCGCGGAAGAGCGCCGAAGCGCAGGCGGCTGAACAGAGCGCCAAGAAGCGGTCCGGAAAAGCGAAGAAGGGCTCGGCGAAATCGAAGAAAGGCTCGTCGGGCGGGACGAAATCCAGCAAGGGAACTTCAACGAAATCGAGCGCGAAATCCGAATCCGCAGCCGAAAAGGCCGCGCAGGAAGCCGCCAAAAAGCGATTTGAACACGAAGAAGCCGCCGAAGAAAAGGCGTTCAAGAAAGCCGAACGCGAAGAAGCTGCAAAAGGACACCCCTGAGTAGGCGAGCTCAGGGTCGAGACGGGGCGTCCAGGTCCCTTGCCAGGGCCATGTAGACGCAGGCCAGATCACGCGGACTGCTGAGGTCGATGGCGGTGATCTCCTCGATCCGCTTGAGCCGGTAGGCCAGCGTGTTGCGGTGGATGTGGAGCGCTGCGCTCGTGGCGCTGCGGTCAAGGCGGCACGCGAGCAGCGTCCGCAGGGTGTGCACGAGCTCGCGATGATCGTCCTCGGTGAGCGGCGTGAGGAGCTTCGCGCGCAGACGCGCCGCCAGCCGGGGCGATCGACCGAGCAGGATCTCGGGCAGGTAATCCTCGACCTCGAGCCTGCCCAGCAGCCCCAGTTGACGTCCGTGCTCGGCAAGCACGACCACCTCCTCGCGCGCCGCGGCGAGATCGGCGCGCGGCGTCGGCTGCCCGATCGCGAGCAGCAGCTCAGATCCCTCGCCCAGGTCGGGCGCCTCGAGCGCCTTCCACGTCAGCCCCACGACGCAGTCGCTCTGCGTCACCGCAAGGCTGAAGCCGCCCCGACGCAGGCGTGCGGCAAGCACCGCGTGGCTGTGCGGCGGACGTCGCGGCAGCACGGCGACGAATGGCGCGTAGGCGCTCTGCAGCGGGACGCCGAGGCGCTCGGCGAGCTCGCTGTCCGCCGCGTCCAGCGGCGAGTCCAGGCACAGACGGTCAAGCAGGCCGCGTGTTCGGCGCTCCTCCTCGGACACGGCGATCTCCGCGGCAGCATCCGCCTGAGGGATCCTTGCGACGATCGCCGCCGCCCCGGCGAGCGTGGTGCGAGCTGGGGACGCCACGCCAGCGATTATCTCCCACTTGCGCGATCGCGTTTCCGTCATCTCGCGCGCGAGCTCTCGACCCGGCTCGGACCCGCGCCCGGTCCGGCGGCGCGTGTAGCGTTAAGCGGCAGATGGTCGCAAATGCCCAGGAGCCTGGGGTCGGGCGATGGCCTGATCGAACTAAGGGGGAACCGATGATTCGACCGATATCTTCGTGGCTGCTCGTGGCGCTGGCGGGTGGAGCACTGCTCGCAGGCTGCGGCAGCAGCTCCGGCAACTCCACATCCAGCAGCCAGGCGAGCTCAGCGGCCGCCCCCACCGTCCCGGCCGCGGCCGGGACGTCATCGACGTCCGCGGCTGGCACCCCAGGCGGCGCAGCGAGCGTCGCTGGCGTGCAACAGGCGGTGACGGCCTGCAAGTCGGTGATCCGGGCGGCGCCAACCCTGTCCGCGAGCACCAAGGCCAAGGTCGAAGGGGTCTGCAACAAAGCCGCCAGCGGTGACGAGGCCGGGGCTCGCAGGGCTGCCAAAGAAGTGTGCGTCGAAGTCATCAACGCTTCGCCGGTACCCGCGGTGGCCAAGCAACAGGCGCTTGCATCCTGCAACGCCAAGTAGCGCGAGCTGCGAAGCGCCGGATCTCGCGTCCAACCGATCCGGAGTGCCTCGGCTAGCTCGTCGTGGGGCCCCGTTCGTCCTCCACCGTCGCCTCCTGCTCGTCCTCGTCCTCCTCCGCATACAGTGACTCGCGGGCCAGCTCCTGGCCTTTGACGCCGAACAGCTTGATCTGCAGCAGGTCGTGGCGGTAGTCGTCGGGAGCGATCAGCGTGAAGCGCTCGTCGATCAGCTCGCACTGGTCGACGGCCAGATCGGCCAGCTCGGCGGTGGCGATCCGCCCGCCGGAGATCAGCGGGTGCCCCCACACGAGCGTCATCGCAGCGACCGCGCCGAGGTGCCCGCGCCAGGCGCCGATGACCTCGTCACAGAGGTCCATCTGCCAATCGGGATTGCGCTCTGCCGTCTCGTCGGTGAAGTCCACGTGCGCGGAGAAGTCGCTCGGCTCTCCGCCGTCGCCGGCGGGAAGGAAGCGCACGAAGCCGAACAGCTCATAGCCGGTGCTCGTCGGCGCGGTCGCCGGCACATAGGTACGTCCGTGCCAGGTCCGATCCGGGTACCAGACGATCTCGCCCGGCTCGCCGAGATCCGACTTCCCGCTCTGGAGCTCCTCCGACGCCTTCAGGAGCTCGTCGCGCAGCCGCTCCTCCCAGCGGCCGTAGGGCAGCTCCTCTTGTGGCGGCTCGGCGGCGAAGCGCGGTAGGAAGCGTTCCTCGGGAGGCATGGCTGCCGGGCAGCGTAGCTTCCCGGCGCCCGCGGCCGGCGGCTCACTCCTCGCGCAGCGCCGCTGCCGCGTGCTCGGGCGCCACGATGTTCAGGTTGACGTCGGTCGACAGCTCCAGTCCCGCGAGGTGGGTCAGGCGCGGAAACACGTCGATCCGCCAACAGAAATGATCTGCTCCACGCGGAGCGGTTCGCACCCACAGGTTCAATGGCGGGCTCGCCCCGAGGCGGCGTGCCAGGCGTCGCAGCCCGTCGTGGAGCAGCGCGGCTGCCGCGGGCCCGTCGTCCTCAAAGCGCGCGCGAGGATCGCGGGGAGCGAGCATCAACTGGAATGGCACGCGCGAGGCATAGGGCGCGATCAGCACGGCCTCTTCGTCGATCGCCACGATCCGCTCGCGCAGGCGCACCTCCTCGGCCACGAGGTCTCCGAGCAGGTTCTGGCCCATCATGCGCGTCGCGTAGGCGCCAAATCGCTCGCGCTCACGCGCCACCGCGGCCGGCACGAAGTCAAGCGCGTAGAGCTGCGCGTGCGTGTGCGGCAGCGACGCCCCCGCCTCGCGGCGCTCGTTGACGATCAGCTGCACGCAGGCGCTGGCCGCATGCGCTCGCATGCGCTCGCGCCAGACCTCGACGGCCGCCGCGACCTGCTCGACGGGAAGCTCGGCCAGGGAGAGCACGGGCTGTGGTCCGTTGATGATCACCTCATGCGCGCCCGTCGCGGGCAGCGAGCTGAACAGCTCGCCGGTGGCCCGCGCGAGACGATCGGGACCGGCGTCGGCGCCGGCGATCCCCGCTTGCGCGCGAGCGCCGTCCTGCTCCTCGGCAGGTGCGAGCGCGGGGTATAGGTTCCGGACCACGCGCACCGTCCAGCCGGGCGAGTCGGGCGGGCTCCCGTCGGGCCGCACGGCGAACAGCTCGGGCGGCGTGCGGTCCTCGTGTCCCTCGGCGAACGGATCGCGCTCACGGTCGATCGGCTCGGGCGCAGAGCAGCCCGGCTCTCCTCCGGGCCGGCGCGAGCGCTCGCCGGCGATGATCGTCTTGTGCCCGCTCAGCGGGTCGATCCGAATCTCTGGCAACGCTCAAGCGTCAAGCGCATAGCGCCTGACGTCCCGTTCGAGCTTTGCCTGGTTCGGATAAGGACCTTGGTGGATGTACTGCCGGCGGCTGCGGTCCAAAAAGACGGTCACGGGCGTGAACGAGGAGTCCGTGATCGCCCTCCCGACGGCGCCGCTCTCGTCGTAGTAGCTCGGGTAGCTCACGGGGAAGGAGCGCAGAAAGGCGAGCGCGTCCGCCCGGTTCGTGTCCTCTGAGTCGATTCCGATGAACGCCACCCGGCGTCCCTGCGCCAATGAGACGCGCTGGAAGGCCCCAAGCTCCGAGCGGCACGGCACGCACCAGGACGCCCACTTGTTGATCACCACCGCGCGGCCACGCAATGCCGTCAGGCGGCTTTGGAGGGCGCGCAGGCCACCCGGCAGCAGCTCGCCCGCCTGGGCGTGCAGCGATGTCAGCGGCGCCGGGGAGCCGGACAGGCGGGCACGCATCTGGGCGAGCGTGAGCGTCGATGGCTTCGTCGGCGCGGTCGATGAGCCAGCCAGCTGGATCAAGCCGACGAGGAGCAATACGAGCAGGGCCACTCCGCTCGCTGCGATCGACAAGCGCTTCGGCGTCATCGCCGGTAAGGGTGGCAGAAACGCTCACTTCAATCCGTGCGCGACGTGCTATATCCTAGAGACACGTCAGAGCCGGGTAGCCGTGAGCATCCGGCAAACGGTGCCAGTCGAGCGCCAGTCGTTCTGAGCCACGCCGAAGCCACTTTCTGCGGCGGCTCCGTCTCGTAGTCCAAGAGCCTCAATGGCCGAGTCCACCTCAGTGGCCCTCGCGGCCGCGCCGATTCCAAGTTCCGCCGAGATCTCGCGCGCGGAGAAGCTCGTGCGCGAGCGCTTCCTTCACGACGGCGAGGATCCGGCCATCGCGCTCGCTCCAGGCTCCCCGCGCCGGCGCGCGCTGGATCAGGCGCTCGCCGAGCTCGAGGTTGACCCGAAGGCCAAGCATCCTTCGACCGCCTGGCGCCGCGAGTTCTCACTGCTGTTGGGTCTTGAGCGACTGCTCTCCGACGACGAGCCCAAGCTCGCCGACGGCACCGAACTGTCCGCCCATCAGGTGGATGCCCTGTCAGGAACGCTGGCGGCATTGCTGGCGGCCGCGCAGAGCGGCGCTCCAAGCGGCAATGGTCGAGCCGCCGCCTCGCCCGAGCTGCTCGCGTCAGCCGACATCCTCGGTCCCGACGATGTCGTGCGGGTGAGCGACGGCGATCACGCGACCGCTGCCGCCGTCGACTCCGAGACCTCCGCTGGTGCTGTGGACACCGCGACGGTCGATGACGAGGAGGATGAGGAGGAGGACGAGGAGGAGGACGAGGACGACGATGAGGACTTGGGCCCGGTCCAGCGGGCTGCGCCCGACGAGGACGAGGATGACGACGAGGACGATCTCGAGGACGAGGTCGAGCTGAGCGTCGCCGAGGAGCCGGAGGAGGAGCCGGAGCCGGAGAGCGAGTCCGAGGAGGAGCCGCGCGACTGGGTCGAGGAGAGCGATGAGGAGTCGCTCGCCGAGCAGCCCGAGGACCCCAACGCCGCCAAGCGCTTTTGGTTTGAGCACGCGACCGGCGCCGGCAAGACGGTCGCGGCGCTCGGATTCGTGGAGGCCTCGCACACGGGAGGCGTCCTGATCCTCACCCACCGGCGCAATCTCGTCGACCAGTTCCATGGCGAGCTTCGCGACCGCGGCTACTCCAAGCGCATCAGCCGCCCACTGCTGAGGGGGGAGGACTCGGTCAAGGGTCCGGTGACCGTCGAGACATACCAATGGTTCGTGCGCAACGCGGGAAAGATCTCGAGCGCCTACACGATCGTGATCTGCGACGAGGCCCACACCGCTCTCGGCGAGAAGACGAGCGCCGCGATTCGCAATTGGACGGGTCCGATCTTCATCGGCATGACCGCCACCGGCGCGCTGATCGCGCGCCACGTCACCGATCTGTTCCCCACCCAGACCTCGCGCTTCGACCTTGCCCAGGCGGCGCGACGTGGCGTGATCGCGCCGCTGCGCTGCGTGCGCATCTCCCCGGGCGTCGGAGTGCGAACGATCGCCAAGGTGCCCTTGCGCCGCGGCGAGGTGGACACCGAGTTCGATCAGGACGAGCTGGCCAAACTGCTCGACCAGCAGCCGTTCAACGTCGCCGTCGCGAACCTCTACAAAACGCGCTTCAACGGAGTGCCCGGCGTCGTCTATGCGGCCGGCGTGCGCCACGCGTACAACCTCGCGGAGGCGTTCCGCGCGGAGGGGATCAAGGCGCAGGGCGTCTCGGGCGAGACTCCCAAGCGCCAGCTCGCTGAGATCCTCGCGCGCTACGAGCGCGGCGAGATCGACGTGCTGATCAACGCGCAACTGCTCGCCGAGGGCTGGAACAGCCCGCGTGCGACCGTCTGCGTTCACCTCGCGCCGACGGCATCCAAGCGCATCTACCAGCAGCGCGTCGGCCGCGTGACGCGGCGGCACCCGGGCAAGGAGGCGGGGCTGGTCGTCGACTTCGTCCACCCCGCCACCAAGCACGACGACCCGGTCGTGACGCTGCACTCGCTGCTCGACCGCGACGTCTACCGCGGCGGCGCGATCGTGGTCGGCCCGGTGCGCCGCGGACGCGGACGCCGAATGCGCGTCGAGCGGCGGGTCCTGCCGGTGTGCGCCGAGGAGGAGCGCCGCTTCGGAGTCTTCGAGCGCGAGCTGTGGCGGATCGCGGTCGAGCACCTCGACTACGGCGAGCAGCACGTTTGGGCGGCACTGGCCGGGGCGCGCGTCGCGCCGAGCGGATGGCGCCGGGCGCGCGCGATGCTTCACTTCGATCGCACCGGCGAGCTGAAGAGCCGTTTCCTGATCACCGCCGTGCAGCGCAACAAGAACCCGCAGCTGCGGCTGCGCGCTCTGAACGACATCCCCGCGCTGCGCGATCCGGACGCGTTCGACACGGCGATCGACATCATCGGCGGCTGGCCTCGCGACGAGCGCCGCGAGGCGACCAAGATCATGCTACGCGCGCTGGTGGAGCGGCGCATCGGCAGGCGCGATCAGGCCAACGCCTGGATCTGGCGTCTGGCCGAGTACACGCGCGACGTCCATGAGGAGTACGCCGTGCAGCGCTGGCCGGAGACCAAGCGACTGCTTGGACTGCTCGTCAATTCCGCCGGCGGGGCCCATGCGCGCAACGCGCGGCGTCTGATCCACGCCGCGCGCAAGCAGGACCGCCGCCTGGCCGCGGCTCTGCTCGCTGCCGCTCTGGCGCACACGCCGGAGGCCGAGGAGGCGCTGCGCGGGGCGCGCACGCGGATGGCGCGCAAGCCCCCGGCGCTCGCACGGGAGCTGCTGCGCAACTTCCCCAAACGGCGAGCCCGCACCGCGCGGCGACGGCGAAAGGCAGGCTCAAACGGCGCGTCGCGCGCGGGCCAGGCGGGCGCACGCCGGGACGGGAAGGTGACCGGGGCGCCCACCGAAGCGATGTTGAACGAGGCGCTCTCGAGTGTGCCGTTGCCCGTCGAGGATCGTGGCGGGCTGGGGCCCGGCGCGGATGACAAGCTGGCGCGAAACGTCCAGGAGGCGCTCGACCACGCCGCCGAGTGATCTGCGTTTGCGGTCGTGCTGCTCGGACTAGCCGATCTCCTCGAGGTGAACCTCGCCCGCGTCCAGCGTGGCGTGCCCGCCGCCAGCCAGGGCCACTATCAGTCGCCCCTCGCCGTCGATCCCCTCCGCCCGCCCACGCCCCGCGGCCCACGCGACCGCGCGTCCGCGCAATGCATCGCGTGCGCGCCAGGCCTCGAGCGTCGCCTGCGCAGAATCCCCCAGGCGCCGCTCCAGGGCCTCCAGCAGGCGCTTCAGCGTCGGCTCGATCTCCGCTGAGCTCTGCCCCATGCTCGCGGCTCGCTCGCGCAGCTCGGTTGGCAGATCGCTCGCCTTGACGGCGACGTTCACGCCGATTCCCAGCACGGCCCAGCCCTCCTGCGGACGTCCCTCGGCGAGGATCCCCGCGAGCTTGGCGAGGCCCTGCGGACGGGCCATGACGATGTCGTTCGGCCACTTGATCCGTGCATCCTCTGGCGCGACGTCACAGACGGCGAGCGCCGCGATCAGCGGCAACAGCGACGGCGAGGAATCGGGAATCGCCCAGCGCAGCACGAGCGACATCAGGACGGAGCTCGACGCGGGGGCCGACCAGCGCCGGCCCTGGCGTCCCCGCCCGGCGGTCTGCTCGGAGGCTGTCACGAGCGTTCCGTGCGGCGCGCCTCCTATCGCCAGATCGCGCGCACGGTCGTTCGTCGAGTCGGTCCGGCGCAGGTGCACGCGCGGTCGGCCAAGGACGGCGGAGCGGGCGCTCGTGCTCACCCTGCTCGCACCATCAACTCGTCGTCGCGCGCGGCCCCAAGCAGCTCGGCGGCCGATCCGTGGTTGAGCGCGAGCGCGATCATGCGCTGGGCGTCCTCGTAGATCACGAGCTCGCCGGCGCGCACGTCGGCGAACGTCGCGCCGTAGTGCGCCTCATGGATTCGTCCTGCGTGCTCGACCGTCAGGGCGTCTCCCGGTTGCGCCCCCGCCGCCGCGATCTGCTCGAGCGAGGCGTCGAGGATCAGGTTGCCGAAGTGATCGCAGCGCAGCACGTGGGCGGCGAGCCCGCCGTCGATCAAGCGCGCCGCCGGGAGCTCCAAACGACGCAGCTCCCCCGGTGCGAGCGGGCTGCCGACGGTCGCCAGCTCCTCGCCCGCGGCGAGGGCGGCGGCGACCGGCGCGAAGACGTCCCGGCCGTGAAACGTGTGCGAGACGGGCTGGATGCGCTCGTGCGAGTGGCCGATGTCGACGGCCTCGAGAACGCCGGCGAGCGCCTCGGCGGCGAGCCTGAAGCAAACGGTTCCACCTTCGCCTGGGCGCAGAGCGACCTTGCCCACGCCCTTGAGTTCGAGCACAGGCCGCGCGACGCTCGCCACCATGTCGCGCGCGAACAAAAAAACCGTTGCTTCCCCAGCGGCGGGGCCTTCATTGAGAACGTC
>Ga0208241_1000019_pt1 | contig 12666 bp, 12 predicted proteins | sample MicForSoiPHH12_O_FD_188040 | JGI IMG/M metagenome (GOLD analysis project Ga0208241, IMG submission 188040) | Forest soil microbial communities from Harvard Forest Long Term Ecological Research site in Petersham, Massachusetts, USA - MetaG HF047... | ecosystem: Environmental > Terrestrial > Soil... | reverse complement strand
CAGCAGAGGTGCGCCTGCAACACACCGGGGCGGAGATCCGCGCTTCGGTCATCGAAAGGAACGTCTCATGGCGCTCATCCTGCTCGTGCTCCTGCTCGCCCTGCTCCTGGGCGGCCTGGGCTTCATCCTCCACGTGCTGTGGTGGATAGCGCTCGTGGTCATCGTGCTCTGGCTAGTCGGCTTCCTCGTCCGTGCGGGCGAGGGCACCTCGCGCAGCCGCTGGTGGAGCCGTGCGCGCTGGCGGTCCAGGTGCGCCGCCGGCGCGCGCGAGAGCGTCGAAAGCAGACGGGCGCGAGAGAGCACCGCCCGCCGGCCATGGTCTCGCAACCGCGCCGCCGCGAGCGCCTGATCGGCACGGGCGCGCCGGCAGTCCACGCCGACGGCCGCCTCCGCGGCGTGCGTCGGCGTCGAGCAGCTGATCGCGGCGACGTCGTCGAGCAGCGTGCGGTCGGTGTGATGACCCACCGATGCGATCACCGGCACGCTCAGCAGGGCCACGGTGCGGCACAGCGTCTCGTCGCAGAAGCACAGCAAGTCGGCGAGCGAGCCACCGCCGCGGGCCACGATCAGGACATCCACCCCGCCCACGGCTGCGAGGTCTCCCAGCGCGCGGACGATCGCCGGGGCGGCGTGGCGATCCTGCACTGGAGCGAAGGCCCACACCAGGCGACCGGCCCAGCCGCGGCGCGCGAGCGCGGCGAGCAAGTCGCCGCGCGCCTTGCCATCCCGCCCCGTGACCACGCCGATCGTGCGCGGCAGCAGCGGCAGCGGAAGCTGCTTTTGCAGCTCGAGCAGCCCCTCGCCGTGGAGCTGCTTGCGCAGGCGGTCGATACGCGCGAGCAGATCGCCCTCGCCGGCGACCCGCAGGTCGGAGACGGCGAAGGAGAATCCCGGCGAGGAGGTGGCGCTGCCGGCGTAGTAGTCACAGCCGCCAGCGACCACCACCTGCATTCCGTCCCCGGGAGGGCCTCCTGCCCGGGCGATCATCTCCTCCCAGTCCTTCAGCCATACGGCGCACGGAATCGCGCCGCTTGAGTCGCGCAGCTCGAAATAGATCCGCGCCCGCGAGGGGCGCAGGCTCACGAGCTCCCCAACCAGTTGGACGTGCGCGAAGGAGCGCAGCTTGGAGCGCAGGGCGGCGGCGTACTCTCCGACCGGGAACGGCCCGACGAGCGCGCTGTCCGGGATGCCAGATGCGCCGCCGCGCGCAGCCCGCTCGCCCGCTGACGGCGCGAAAGCGCGCGCCGGATGCGGAGGCGCGGACGATCTGCCAGACGGCGTTGAGGAATGCGGCGCGGACATAAAAGTCCAGCATAGGCGGTACGATCGACGTCAATGCGCCGCAGTGAACCCCGGCCGAGCAGCAACTAGAAACGGACGCCGTGGCGAATCGCAACAAGGGCCGGCGCGAGCGCTCGCGCAAGCGACGGCGCGCGAGCGCGTCGGTCGCGAGCGCCGACGCGCAGGCACTCAAGCAGCCGCCGACGGCTGGCGCGAGGGCGGGCGGGGGAAGTCCGCCCGCGGCGCCACCCGCCCCCGGCGCCACCCGCCCGCGGCGGCGCCGCGCGGATGGGCGCAAAGCGGGCGCCGGCGGCTTCAGGGACCCGATGTCGGTCGGCGATCGGCCACAGGCGCCGTGGCATCCGCTTCCGCTGTCAGAGCTCTTGATACTGGTCGGAGCGATCGGGACGGTCATCGGGTTGCAGAAGGGGCTCTCCCACGGCGGCCCGCCGCTGTTCGCAGGGCTCGCGGCCGTCGTGATCGGCACCGTTGAGGTCACGCTGCGCGAGCATCTGAGCGGCTACCGCTCGCACACGCTGATCCTCGCGCTGCTGCCGACGATCGCCTTCCACTCGGCGGTCGTGCTGACCGTCGCTGCGTTCACGTCGACGCCGCGGGTGCTGAACATCGCGCTGCTGGCGCTCGACGCCGCGCTATTCGCCTTCCTGTTCAAACTGCTGCGCGCCCGCTTTCAGGACGCCCGCCGCGAGCGTGTGTTCGCCGGACGGCGATGACGGGGCTCAGACGGGAGCGATCGCGGTGGGGTCGAGCGAGGGCAGCGGGCGCTCGCCGATGTCACCGGCCTCCCCGCGCGCCTCGCCGCTGAACGCGAGTTGCTCCAGACGCGCGATCTCGCGCTCGCCTTCGATGCTAGCCGGATGACCGGGGGGCAACGTGGCGATCAGTTTCGCGATCCGGTTGCGAAGCTGAAGCGCGAAGTGAGGGGTCGAGGCGCCGATCAGCTGACGCACGTCCTCGACGGTGACCTCGTGCATGGCCTCCCCGTGCTGCAGGCGGCGGGGATCCTCGGCTTGGCTCATATCGCGTCGGTGCAGGTCCTCTATTCGGGGGGCGGGAGCGCCTGTTCGGCAGATGATGGCGTGCGTGGCGCGATCTCGAGTATGGCGTCGATTTCAGCCTGCGCGAGCGCTGAGATCGCCTTTTCGTCTCCGATCAGCCAGCCGTGATTGTAGACCTCGCGCACCGGCGGGACGGCTTGCGTATAGCCCGGCTCGATGTCGCTGAGGTAGTGGGCCAGCGCCGACGGCACCGAAGCGCTGCCTGCGAGCAGCAGCAGCGGGCCATAGTCGCCATGGGCCGACAGCGGCGCGGCGGCCGGCGCGTCGAGCGGGCGCGAAGAGTTTGCGAACACGAGGCCGTGTCCAGCTTCGTGGATTGCCCATCCGAAGGACCCGTCGCCGAAGCGCGACACGGAGATCGCGTTTTCGACCGGATCGCTGCTCTGTCCCTGCGCGGGCGAAGCTTCCGCGACACCTGCCGATCCTGCGATCGGCGAGACGCGGCCGAAGCGCCCGAGCTCGGCCCGAACGCGCCCGCCGGCGGACGATGCGCCGAGTAGGTAGATCGCGGGCCGGCGCAAGGCCTTCAGCACGGCGGCCGTCGCCGCCGGGACCCCCGCCGCGCTGATGAAGAGGATCGGCGCACCGCTCTCGGCGGACAGTCCGGCCGCCGGCATCTGCAGCGCGCGAGGGGCGTCGGCGGAAAGGACGATCACCTGATGGGGGGATCTGCCATCGGCCGCGACGAGCAGCCGCTCGACAGCGGCGGCCGTGCTCGCCGCGTCGCCCGCGGCCGCAGCCGTCTGCGTGCTGTAGCGATCGGGCACGGCGGCGGAGGTCCCGATCCGGATCACCTGCGCGCCGCCCAGCGCGCCCGCGCCGACCGGTCGCATCGCTTCCAGCGCCTGGACGCTTGCCTCGGGCAGCTCCTCACCGTCGGCGTAGAGCAGCGGCGCGCCCAGCGGCGCGCTGGCCAGCGCGGAGGCCGCTATCGACGCTGGCCAGTCGCGCTGGTCCACGAGCACGACCGCCTGTGGTCGCGTCGCCGCTGTCAGACCGGGGTATACGGCGCGCGCCACCGCCGCCGCGTCGGTCGCCGGATCGGCGCCACCCAGCCTGGTCGTGTTCTTCGTCGCGACGCTCACCACCCCCTGATTGGCCGGGGGCGGCCCGCTGATGTTGCGGCTTGCAACGCTCGAGGACGTTGCGCCCTTGCCGCATCCCGCCAGCACTCCGCCGAGCGCGAGCACGGCGAGCAGCCGAAGCGGGAGGGCGCGCATGAGCCGCCACACTAGCGGGCGGCACACGTCTGCAAGCATCCATGCACTCTGCTAGCCTGCCGCGCAACGCCGAATCCCTGATCAGATGTCAGGGAACGGGGGACCCAGGTTGTTTGGGGCGAATCCGACGGTATGACCGTCGGAAGCGCAGGCTCTTTCAGCGCTAGCCCGTCAGCTAACCCCGCAGGCCGACGAAAGAGGTTGTTCCTTGCGGGTGCGAACCCTCAGCGCGTTTCTCGGCAGCTTGGTGATTCTGGCCGTCTCGGCCCCAACCGCCCTGGCCACCTCTCCGGGCGGCGCCGTCGCCGGCACAACGCCTGCCGGCTCTGCTCCAGCGTCGACGAAGCCCGCAGCCGGAGCGACGCCGATCCACGCCTCGCCGATCACCGCTCGCTCGCCCCACCTTTCCTACAAGGGGCCGGTCTACGAGAAGACCGCGACCGGCGAAATCGTTCCCTATCAGGCGCCCCAGGCCGCCGGCCAGCTGAGCACCGCCACCGGCGGAAGCCCCGTCGGGGTCACCGCCGACGCCAAGCCGCAGCTGCTCGTTCCGGGCTCGCTGGCCCGCTACGTCAACGGTCTCGCGGCGGCGCCGATGTCAGCGCCGGCCGCCGTGCAGGACGTCATCTGGGCCGGCAACCAGATCATCGGCCTGCCCTACATCTTCGGCGGCGGACACGCCTCGTTCGAATCGCCCGGCTACGACTGCTCGGGAACCGTCTCCTTCGCGCTGCACGGCGCCAGCCTGCTCGCTGCGCCGGAGGACTCCTCTGAACTCATGGTCTGGGGCTCGCACGGGGTTGGACGCTGGGTCACGATCTTCTCCAACCCGGGTCACGCCTACATGGACGTCGCCGGCCTGCGCCTGGATACCAGCGCCGCCGACGACCCCTCCAACCAGCAGGGGCCGCGCTGGCGTCCGCTGCGTCCGGAAAACGGCGGCTACACGGTCCGTCACCCGCTCGGTCTCTGAGAGGCCCGGCGCGCGCGTCGGCTACGCTTGAGAGATGCTGGCCGGTCGCCGATCGGTCGCCCCGAAGACAAGCAATAGGAGGATCAGATGGCCGGCCTGACCGGGCGCATGTCAACCGTCGTGAAGGCGAAGGTCTCCAAGCTGCTGGACCGCGCTGAAGACCCCGCCGAGACGCTGGACTACAGCTACTCCAAGCAGGTCGAACAGCTGCAGAACGTCAAGAAGGGGATCGCCGACGTCGTGACCGCCAAGAAGCGCCTTCAGATGCAGGAGGCCTCGCTCCAGCAGAGCGTCGTCAAGCTCGACACGCAGGCCCGCCAGGCCGTCTCCTCCGGCCAGGAGGACCTCGCGCGCACGGCGCTCGAGCGCAAGAACGTCGCCCAGACGGAGCTTCAAGGGCTCGACACCCAGGTCACAGAACTCGAAGAGCAGCAGCAGAAGCTGACCGATTCTGAGCAGAAGCTGCGGGCCAAGATCGAGGCCTTCCGCACCAAGAAGGAGGTCATCAAGGCCCAGTACTCGGCGGCGGAAGCCCAGGTGCGCATATCGGAGGCGGCGACCGGCGTAGGCGAGCAGATGGCCGACGTCGGCCTGGCGATGCAGCGCGCCGTCGACAAGACCGAAAACATGAAAGCGCGCGCGGACGCCGTCTCGGAGCTGGAAGCCGCGGGAACCTTCGAAGACCTCACGGCATTGGGATCAGGCGAAGACGACATCGACCGCCAGCTCAAGCAGCTCTCAAGCCAGCCCCAGGTGGACGACGAGCTCGCGAAGATGAAGAGCGAACTCGGCCAGGGAGGCGCCGGCTCTCCTGCTCAGATTCCCGCGACCGCCGCGGGCCAGCCAGCCGCAGAGCCTGCTTCGGAGGCGCCCGCCGATGCGCAGCAGCCGGGCGAGGGCGGGCAGTCATGATCGTGCGAATCTCCGGCGAGGATCAGTACCGGCTGGCCGACGGCGAGTCCCAGCGCCTGAACGAGCTCGAGAATGCCGTCATCGCGATTGTCGAGGGCGGCCGGGAAGATGGCTTCGCCGACGCGTTTCGCTCGCTTCTGGACTACGTGCGCGCGAACGGAACGCGGATCGGAGATGACGAGCTCGAGACCTCGGACTTGATACTGCCACCGGCTGATCTGACGTTCGCGGAGGCCGGTAGGGAGTTCACCGGAGAGGGTCTGGTTCCGGATTGATCGCGATGGATCGCGCGGCCAGGCCGCCGACCCGTAGGGCTCCGCCGCGCATTTCCCTGCACCAGTCTTGATCAGTCGAGCAGGACGACGATCTCGTCGTGCTGGCCGACCGCGTTCTGGACCTGGGGCTGGATCGGCGCAACCGTGGGCGAGAGACCGGAGATGACTCGTGCCACGGCCTGCGCCTGCGCCTTGGCGCCCGGCGGGTAGAGCACGTATGCCCCCTGGCCCAAGCTCGCATTCGTGATGTCCCCGACCTTGCCGACGTGGAGGTGATTCGCCCTCAACGTGACGGCGATCCGATGCGCCGCGCCGGTACTGCCGGTCGCGTTGAAGACGGCCACGGGGACCCTGGCGCCGCCGTGCGCGGGTGTCGAGGATGAGCTCGTCAGCAGATGAACGCCGAGGGCGACGAGGATTGCCAGGACCGTGATCAGAGCAGTTGCCAGGATGCCCCTACGCCAGCGTCTGCGCGTGCGGTAGATCGTGGGGCCGCGTTGCGCGGACACGGCCGCGCCGCCGACGGCTCCCGCCAGCAGTGGTCTCTGCCGGGCCTCGAGCGTCATCGCCTGGGCGACCTGCTCGCGCAGGACCCGCAGGTCGCGCTGACGAGCGAGCGCGCGGAAGGCGAGCAGCGCGAGTGCGGCGAGGCTGACGAGGCCGACGACTGCTCCGAGCTCCGAGAACAGGCTCGTCGGGGGCGCCGCGCGCGCAGGCAGACTCAAGCCCCGCGCCAGCAGGCTGGGAGGGACGGCGCCCGTGGCGGCGCTGACCACGGGCAGCGTCTGCTCGGCAATCGCAAGCAGCTCTCGCGAGGGAAGACTGTTGGTGAGCGTGTTCTGGATCCAGTAGGAGGCGTTCCCATCGCGCCAGGCGATCGTTCTGATCTGTTCACCGGCATAGAACAGCTCGTAAGCTCGCGATCCGACGTGCAGCCTCTGGCTGGGGTCGCTCAACAGCGGCGGTTCGCCCCAGGTGGTGCCCTGGACGTCATAGAACTCGCCCAACGGCCCGCCGTCGACGATGATCGTGTAGATCGGGTGAAGGTGGCCCTGCGGGTCGCGGATGTCGTACAGGCGCAGCGCGTCGGGGGCGGCGAGGGCATAGGCCTCGCGTACCCGCGGGTACTCAAGGGGGAATGGCAGGTTCGGTGCGGCCGAGCGCGCCGCTGCAAGCGCGGAGCCCGGAGTTGATGCGAGGGCCAGCCCGGGGGGGTTGCCGCGGGCGCGCGGGCGCGCGCCGTGCGCCGGCTGGCGCAACCGGTGCTTGGCAAGTGGCGCCGTGCCACCGAGGAACGAGTGCACCGATTCACGGATCTGCTGAGGCGTGGCGGTGTCATAGGTTGGGAGCAGGTTGACCTGGAAGGGGACCTGACGCACGGGCTTTCCCTGGGACTGCACCAGCAGCGCGAGCAGGTCGAGCACCTGGCCGCTGCCGTGCAGATCGGTTTCCACGGCCCGGCCCAGGATCCGCTCGAACTTTTCGCGATCTTCAAACAGCGTCGAGCCGTACTGCGCCTTGGCTTCGAGCAGGAAGCGCTGGTCGCGAGCGTCGCGCGTGAGCGAGGTGTCTTCGTGGCGGTTGGCCACGAATTCGAGCGCTTGCGTGCCGCACATACGCTGATATCCGGGCTGCAGGTTGATTTCGAAGTACTGTTCGCCGCCCGGTTCATTGACGTGGTGGTAGCGGCGGTCGACGGTCAAATAGACGCAGCCCATTTCGTTGACCGCACGCTTGAACTTCGGGAAGGTCACGACGAAGACGTGGTTGACAGAGACGCCGAGCACGCGCTTGATCGTTTCGGTCATCAGTTGGATTCCGCCGATCGTGTAGGCCGCATTGATGCGGTTCACGACCGGCCGGGCGCCGGGCGGATAGATCGTGACCTGCAGCTCGCGGGGGATCGACAGCATCGAGATCGTCGGCTTGCTCGGGTCGATCCGCACCAACAGCATCTCGTTGGAGTGCGGCAGGACGAAACCCCCGGGGTTGCTCTTGGGCGGCGGGCGACGGTCGTCACCTACCAGGAGCAGCGTCTGCGGCGCGCCCCTGCTCGTCGCGGCGAGCACCTTCGGAGCAAGCTTGACCGCCCTGTTTTGGCCAAGCGCTTCGACCACTTTGTCGAGCTCATTGAGCGCCAGCACGGCGGTCGCACCGCCGGACAAGAGCACCACACCGAGCCCGCCCAGCAGGACGCGCTTGGCCAGCCACCAGCGACGACGTGGCGGTTCGGGGGGGATCAGATCGGGTGGTGGGGCGCCCGGCGGCCGTGGCGGCGACGAGCTCGTGACGGCGCTCACACGCTCAGATTATCGGTCAGATCGGTATTCCCCAGAGCGGAAACCAGCGCTCCAATTCGGGCTCCATCGGCAGTTCGGAGCTCATCTGCGCCTTGATCTGAAGCTCGCGCTCGGTCGAGCGCTGCTGATCCCCTGCGGCCGGGACGAACGGGTACCAGAAGCCGCGCTTGTAGTTGTAGATGAAGTAGATGCGTCGCTTCTGGGCGTCGAGGAAGGCGAACACGGCGCACAGCAGCCGCTCGCCGTGGCCGGCGGTCTCGATCGAGCCGGAGACGGCGTTGATGCCCACCGCGAGGTCTTCCACGCACGGCGTGCCCTCGGGGTTGCGCAGGATCATCCAGCGGTAGCCGAAACTGTCGTCCTGTGTGGACACGCTGGTACCGCTGTCGCCGCCGGTCGCCTTGACGACCTCTTCCATGTCGCGCAGCGTGGCTTCGAACTCGCTCGTGGCGAGCGCCTGGAAGACGATCGCCGCGGTTCCGACCGGATCGATCTGGTGCTCTGACTGGAGCGTGACGTAGGCCGTCGAAATCGCGAACAGCCGGTCCGGCGCGGGGCCCTTGACCTCGTGGCGGCCGGTGAGGATATCGCGCAGTCCCACGGTCAGGCGGTGCTCTGCAGCTGGGACTCCAGGCGCTCCAAGGCGGCCAGGCGCTGCTCCAGCGGCGGGTGGTCGGCGAAGATGTTCATCAGCGACTTCTTTGTCCTGGCGGGCAGGATGAAGAAGGCGCTCATCCCTTCTGCGCGGCGCAGGTCCTGGCTGGGAACGCGCTCGATCGTGCCGCTGATCTTCAGCAGGGCGGAGGCCAGTGCGCTCGGGCGTCCCGTCAGCACGGCCGAGCCGCGGTCGGCGGCGAACTCGCGATAGCGAGACAGCGCCCGCAAAAGCAGGAAGGACACGGCGTACACGACCACCGACACCAGCACCACGATCATGATGTCCTCCTCCTCTTCGCGGTTGCCGTAGCCGCCGCCGAAGAACAGCGCGAACTGCGCGATCATCGAGGCCAGCGTCGCGAAGAAGCTCGCGAGCGTCATGACCATCACATCGCGGTTGATCACGTGGGTCAGCTCGTGCGCCATCACTCCTTCGAGCTCGGCGGGGGAGAGCAGTTCGAGGATCCCCCGGGTGGCGGTCACGCTGGCCGACTTCCGCGAGCGGCCCATCGCGCAGGCGTTGGGCATCGACGTCTCCATCACGCACACCCGCGGCTTGGGCAGGTCGGCCTGCACGCACAGCCGCTCGATGATCCCGTGCAGCTCGGGCTCCTCGGCCGGGGAGACCTCTTTGACGCCCATCGTCGCCATCGCGAGCTTGTCCGAGCCGAACAGCTGCACCAGCAGCAGCACCACTGCCACGACCACGATGATGCCGGCGCCGGCGCCGACCGCGAACAGGACGCCGACAAACACCGCGTAGAGCAGCCCCAGCAAGAACATCGTCAGGAGCATCCGCGCCTGCAGGCCTGTGTCTTTGCCGAAGCTCGGGCGTCGCGTTGCCATCGGGGGCTGATTGTGGCAGAAGCAGATGCGGGTGCCCTAAAGTGCCGCGAGGACTGCCATGACCGCCGAGGAGACGCCATGAAGCCCGAGATCCACATCCTCGGCATCTCGATAAAGACGTTCGGCGTGGCCTTCGCATGCGGCTTCATCGCCTGCGGAGCAGTCGTTGCGCGCAGGTTGCGCGAGCTGGGCAAGCCGGTCGACTGGTCCTATGAGATCGTGTTCGCGGCGCTGATCGGCGGCGTGGTCGGCGCGCGTGGCTACTACGTGATCCAGAACTACAGCCAGGTCAAGCACGATCTGATCGGAAGCATCTTCTCCGGGTCCGGGCTGGTCTGGTACGGCGGTGCGATCGGCGGTGCGATCGGCGTGGTCGCGTGGATGCGCTGGCGCCGGACGCTCGAACTGCAGATGTTCGACATGTGCGCCACGGCGCTCGCGCTCGGCTACGCGATCGGGCGTATCGGCTGCCAGGTCTCGGGTGACGGCGACTACGGGATTCGCTCGAGCCTGCCGTGGGCGATGGGCTATCCGCACGGGACGGTCCCGACGCCCCCGGGCGTCGAGGTCCAGCCGACGCCGATCTATGAGACCGTCACGATGTGCCTGCTCGCCTACGCGCTGTGGCGCCTGCGCGATCGCGTGCGCCCGGGCGTGGTCTTCGCGCTGTACCTGCTGGGGAGTGGCTTCGAGCGGTTTCTCGTCGAGTTCATCCGCCGCAACCATGAGGTGTTCGTCGGCCTGACCGCGCCGCAGCTGGAGAGCATCGGGCTATGCGTGATCGGCGCGGCGTGGCTCGTGGCGATGGTGCGCCGGGGCGGCGCCGCCGCGCTCCGTCCGACGACGGCCTGACTCGGGCCGTCCGACGGCCTCCCCATCCAGCAAGCGATAATCACCGGCCATGCCCACCGGCACGTATCTCTCCGACGTTTTCCCGCTCGGCAGCCGTCTGAACGAGCGCGGCCGGCTGGAGGTGGGCGGCTGTGACACGATCGAGCTCGCCGGGGAGTTCGGAACGCCGGCCTACGTCGTGGCCGAGGACGACCTGCGCGCGCGCGCTCGCACCTTCATCCAGGCGGGCCGCCAGGCGCCGCACGACGACTTCCACGTGGTGTTCGCGTCCAAGGCGTTCCCATGCACGGCCGTGCTTGGGCTGCTCGCCCAGGAGGGATTGTGGTGCGACGTGGCCTCCGGCGGAGAGCTGCACCTGGCCCTGGCGGCGGGCTTCTCGCCCGAGCGAATCGTCATGCACGGCAACGCCAAGTCGGAAGCCGAGCTGCGCATGGCGCTGAGCCATCGCGTCGGGTTGATCGTAGTCGACAACTTCGACGAGATCGACCGCCTGGAGCGCCTGCTGCTGGAGGGCGCTGTGGCCTACGCCGCCTCGCGCGATGCGGCGGTCGGCGGTCAGCCCGTGCTCGTGCGCGTTGCCCCGGGCGTGCAGGGACAGACCCACGAGAAGATCTCCACCGGTCAGGCGGACTCGAAGTTCGGCTTCGCGATCGCGCAGGCGGGCCAGGCGCTCGCCCGGGTGGCGGGCATCGAGGGGCTGGCGCTGCGCGGGCTGCACGCGCACATCGGCTCGCAACTGTTGGATCTGGAGCCGTTTCGCAGGGAGGCTGCCGAGCTCGAGAAGCTCGGCGACTTTCCGGTCTGGAACCTCGGCGGGGGTCTCGGCGTGCGCTACACCGAGCAGCAACCGCCTCCGCCCACGATCGAGGAGTACGTCGGCGCGGTCCTCGAAGCGGCGCACGCTCACGGAATGGGCCCCGGCAGGCGCCTGCTGATCGAGCCGGGGAGGGCCCTCAGCGCAAACGCGGGCGTGACGCTCTACACGGTGGAGAGCGTCAAGCGCAACGTCTCGCGCTGGGTCGCCGTCGACGGCGGGATGTCGGACAACCTGCGACCGATGCTCTACGGGGCCCTCTACGAAGCGCACGTGGCCGATCGCTTTGGCGGCGTTGAGGAATGTGTGCTGGCCGGCAAGCACTGCGAGTCCGGAGACGTGATCGTGCGCGACGCCCGGCTGGACGATCCGAAGGCGGGCGACGTGATCGTGACGCCCGCCACGGGGGCGTACGGGTATGCGATGGCGAACAACTACAACGGCGTACCCCGGCCGCCGGTGATCTTCTGCCGCGGCGGCGACGCACGCGTGGTCGCGCGGCGTGAGAGCTTTGCTGATCTGACCGCGCGCGATGTCCGCTAGAGCGCAGGAGATCGCGCGCGATGGCGGCTGATCGATTCAACGTCGGCCTGCTCGGCCTGGGCACCGTGGGCTCGGCGTTCGCCGAGCTGTTGGACGAGAGGGCCGAGGAGATCGAGCGTTTCAACGGCCGCAGGCCGGTGATCAGCGGTGTGCTGACGCGCACCCGGGGAAGCTTCGAGGAGATCCTCTCGGGGGCCGACCTGCTCGTCGAGCTGATCGGCGGCATCGAGCCGGCACGCCAATACCTGCTCACGGCGATGCGCGCGGGCAAGGACGTGGTCAGCGCCAACAAGCAGCTGCTCTCCCAGCACGGCGAGGAGCTGTTCGAGACGGCCCGCGAACATGGCGTCAGGCTGCGCTTCGAGGCGGCGGTGGCGGGCGCGGTGCCGGTCGTGCGCGTGCTCGAGGAGTCGCTTTCGGCGACGCCGATCGAGCGCATACACGGGATCGTCAATGGCACGACGAACTTCATCCTCACGGAGATGGCCCGGGGCTCGAGCTACGACGAGGCGCTCGCGGAGGCTCAGCGTGTCGGTTACGCCGAGGCCGACCCCAGCGACGACGTGAGCGGTCGCGACGCGGCCGCGAAGATGGCGATCCTGGCGCGCCTGGCGTTCGGCTCGCCCGTCCACCTCGACGACGTGCGCTACGAGGGCATCGAGCATCTGCGCCGCGACGACCTGGAGTACGCGCGCGAGCTGGATCTGGGGCTGAAGCTGGTGGGGACCGCCGAGCGCTGTCGGGGAGGGCTGTCGGTGCACGTATATCCCACCTTCCTTTACTCCGGGCATCCGCTCGCGGCGGTGTCCGGACCTTTCAACGCCGTGACCGTCGAGTCCGAGACGATCACCGAGCTCACGATGTCCGGACCGGGCGCCGGCGGCCGGCAGACCGCGAGCGCGGTGCTCGGCGAT
>Ga0208241_1000018_pt1 | contig 13135 bp, 12 predicted proteins | sample MicForSoiPHH12_O_FD_188040 | JGI IMG/M metagenome (GOLD analysis project Ga0208241, IMG submission 188040) | Forest soil microbial communities from Harvard Forest Long Term Ecological Research site in Petersham, Massachusetts, USA - MetaG HF047... | ecosystem: Environmental > Terrestrial > Soil... | reverse complement strand
GCTCGAGCGCGCGGGCCGCGACGGCAGCGAGCTCGACGAGCCTGCGTACGTCTCCCGCGAGCGGGGCCAGCGTGGCGCGAACCGAGCCACGCAGGCTGGGCGCAACCTCGTCCTCGAGACCCCGACCCAGTGCGCGCGCGGTCTCGACTGCGAGCAACGCGTTGCCCTCCGCCCGCTCCACCACTCGCTCCACGTCGGCGTCGGTCAGACGGGCGGCGCTTCGCGCGAGCGCGGCCACGGGCGCGGATTGCAGCGGAGCCAGCGCCAGCTCGCAGGTCAGGAGGCCACGTGACCGCAACGCGTGCTCGAGCCGGTCCGCGTCGGCGCTGTGCGGTAGCTCGCATCGGGTGAGAACCATCATGATCCGCGACCCGGCTACGCGCCGGGCGACATAGCCGGCGAGCTCTAGGCTCGGGCGATCGGCTGCATGGACGTCTTCCAGCACGAGCAGCACCGGCCGCGCGCGTGCCGCCCAAGACAGCATCGCTACGACCGCCTCGAACAGCCGCGTGCGCTGGAGGTCCGGCGCGACCGCCGTGCTGGCCGCACCGCCGCGGGCGAAGTGCGCAGGCAACTCGCTGGCGAGCACCGCGACATCCTCTGGCCAGCCGGCGTCCACGGGGGGCGCTGGAAGCACCGGCAGCAGCTCGCGGATGAGCTCGGCCCAAAGGCTCAGCGGGGCGCTGCCGCCGAGGTCGAGCGCGGCGGAAGTGGTCGCCTGGCCACCACTCGCGGCGGCTCGGAGACGCAGCTCGGTCGCCAGCCGTGTCTTGCCGATCCCCGCTTCACCGCGGACCAGCGCCACGGCGCCCAGCCGTTCGCCGGCGGCGCGCCAGGCGCGTTCGAGCTTGGCCAGCTCGCGCTCGCGACCGACGAGCGGGAGCATCCCGGGCGCCGTGGTCGTCGCGGGGGCGCCGGAGGGAGTCGGTGTGTCCGTACGGAGCCGCTCGATCAGCTCGCGCGTGAGCGTCGATGGGGCAACGCCGAGCTCGCCGCGCAGCCGCTCGGCCAGCATGCGATAGGTGCGAAGCGCCCCAGCACGATCGCCCACCGCGTCAAGCCGAGCAATCAGGCGCCGGTGAGCCTCCTCATCGAAGGGGTCGCGCTCGACCTGACGCCGGGTCCACGCGATCGCGTCGCGGGGCTCGCCCCGCTCCGCGCAGTCGGCGGCCAATCGCTCGAGCAACACGATCACGTGCTCGCGGTGGCGCTCGCGCGCCGACAGCGCCCACTCGTCCTCCATGCCCTCGAGCAGCTCGCCCCGGCACAGTGCCAACGCCTCCTTTGCCGCGGCGTCGCCGGCGAGCTGGTCGAACTCGCGGGCATCGATCCACAGCTCCGGGCCCCCACGCAGCGCCACGCGCTCGCGGTCGACGACCAGGCAGCCACCGATCTGGCGGCGAAGCGCCCACAACGCGCTGCGAAGGCTCGCGCGCGCGCTCTGGTCGAGCACGTCGGGCCAGAACCGTGATGCGAGCTCAGCCCGGGACACCGGTTGCGGTGCAAGCGCTACGTAGGCGAACACCGCCCACGGGCGCTGCGACGGCGAGGAATCGACCAAAGAACCGTCCAGCTCGACCTCGAGCGGTCCAAGCAGACGCACGCGAAGCACCAGTCAAGCGTACCGCCGGCGTCCGTTTGACGCTCGTTTGACGATCGCTGGACGGTGGCCGGCGATCCTACGCCAGATGACATTCACACCAACCACAAGGAGGACGACATGAGCACCATCGCGACGACGAACTTCGATCTTGCGCTCTTCACGCGCGCCACCGAGGAGCGCGACGCCTCGACACAGGTCTCGATGTACTCGCAGGACGCGACCGTCACCGTCGCTGACCGCATCAACCAGCCCAGCTCGCCTCGAGTGATACGGGGTCGCGAGCAGATCAAAGGCTGGATCGAGGAAGTCACAGGGCGCGACATGACACACGCCGTCCAGCACACCGTAGAGGACGAGGCCGGCGCGGCGTACACGGTGGCCTGCCGCTACCCCGATGGGACCAATGTGCTGTGCGCGACGGTGCTCGAGCTGCAGGGCGGCTCGATCGCCCGACAGACGGTGCTCCAGGTCTGGGATGAGAGCTAGACCGCGAGCGCGCACGGCACGCTGAGAGAGCGCGATCGGCGATCACGGGGCCGAACTACCGCAACGCGCAGTCGCGCAGGCGGGTGCGCGTGACGCGGATGCATCGGGCCGGGCACCGGACCGGGCCGAGCCTCACTTGTATTCGAAGCAGTTCACCGAGGTGGCTCGCGTCCTGCCAAATATAACCTCTGTCTTGGTTTCGCCGAGAGCGAACCCGGTCCCGGTGACCGTCACCATGGTGCCACCGGCCGTGGATCCGGTATTGGGGGTTACGCTGGTAGCTGTGGGTTCCACAAACGTGAAGACTTCGCGAGAGGGGCAAGGAATACGCCGTGGCCGCCATCGCGCCCTGGGACTGAAGAGTGCCCAGCGATCATGCGTCGAGAAGCAGGCGGGTGATCAACGCCGTCGTTGCAGACCCCATTCGCGCATCGTGCAGACGACCTGCGCGTTGTCGAGTGGGGGGACGGGCATCGGAGAGGGTCTCCGCCGGTCGGGACGCAGCCCGTCGAGCGCTATCAACATGATGCGTCGCCACGCCTCAGGGGAGACTTCGCGCGTGTAGTCGGCGACTTCGCCGATCGCGTGCTGGAGTAGCGGCAGGTCGGTGATGGTGAGGTCGTCCCGCACGACCCCCGCCTGCTGCGCGCGGTGAAGGACGGCCTCGACGACAGGCTGTATCTGCTGGCGGCCTTGCTCGATGCGGGCCTGGCCTGTGGTGGTGCCGTGGAGTAGCTCCTTGAGTCCTCGGTTCTCGACCTGCAGCTCCATCGAGCGTTCGAGGAAGTGCACGAGCGCCTCCCACGGGTCGGACATCTCGAGACTGGCGGTGGCCGCGGTGAGGATCTCGCCAATGCGTGCCTCGAAGAGGGCATCGATCAGCTGATCCTTGTCGGGAAAGCGCCGGTAGACCGTTCCCACGCCGACGCCGGCGTGCCGGGCGATCTCGTCCAGGGAGACACCAAGCCCGCGCTCGGCGAAAAGCTGGCCGGCGGTGTCGAGGATGCGCTGGCGGTTGCGCTCGGCGTCCCTTCTCAGCGGTCGCTCGGAGGTCGTAGCCATGCACCTATCGTAACAAAGTGGAGGCCAGGACTCCAAGTGGAAATATTTTCTCCAAGTGGAGCCACTGGTTCCAGTTATGTGTTATCGTGGGCAAAAGTTGAGAGAGCATCTCCACTTCGACGGCCCCCATATCGGACGCGAGGACAAAATGAACCCTGAGACATCCTCTAAGCAGCATGAGCGCCGTTGGTTGATCCTGGCGATGGTCGGCGTCGCCCAGCTGATGGTCGTCCTCGACGCGACCATCGTGAACATTGCCCTGCCCTCGGCGCAGCGCGCCCTCGGCTTCTCCAACGACAGCCGCCAGTGGGTCGTCACCGCGTATGCCCTGGCGTTCGGCAGCCTGCTGCTGATCGGCGGAAGGATCGGCGACTACTTCGGACGCAAGCGCGCGCTTCTGGTCGGGCTGGTCGGCTTCGCGCTCGCCTCGGCGATGGCCGGACTCGCGCAGGGCTTCGACGTGCTGGTGGCGGCGCGCGCGCTGCAGGGCGCGTTCGGCGCGCTGCTCGCCCCCTCGGCGCTGTCGATCCTGACCACGACGTTCACCAACCCCGAGGAGCGGGGCAGGGCGTTCGGCATCTACGGCGCGATCGCCGGCGGCGGTGGCGCGATCGGGCTGCTGCTCGGGGGCGTGTTGACCGAGTACGTCAACTGGCGCTCGACCCTGTTCGTGAACCTGGTGTTTGCGCTCCCGGCGGCGGCGGCCGCGCTCGTCCTGCTCGTCAACGAGCGCCCGGCGATACGCCCGAAGCTCGACCTGCCGGGCGCGGCGACCGTTACCATGGGCCTGTTCGCACTCGTCTACGGCTTCTCGAACGCCGAGACCCACGGCTGGGGAGCCCCGCTCACGGTCGGCTCGCTCGCGGTGAGCGCCACTCTGCTCGCCACGTTCGTCCTCTTGCAATCGCGCGGGAGGCACCCGCTGCTGCCGCTGCGTGTCGTCCTCGACCGTGATCGCGGCGGCTCCTATCTGGCGATGTTGGTCAGCGGGACAGGCGTATTTGGCGTCTTCCTGTTCCTCACCTACTACTTGCAGCGCACGCTTGGCTTCAGCCCCGTAGAGACCGGGCTTGCGTTCCTACCGATGATGGCGACGATCGTGACCTCTGCGACGCTCATGAGCACGCGTATCCTGCCTCGCACAGGCCCCCGCCCACTGATCCCCACAGGGATGGCCTTGGCGAGCGTCTCGATGATGCTGCTGACGCGCGTCGGCCTGCACACGAGCTACGCCACTCACGTCCTGCCGGCGCTGCTCATGATGGGCGTGGGCCTCGGAATGGTGTTCGCCCCGGCGATGGCCACAGCTACTGGGGATGTGCGCCCGGAGGACGCCGGCGTGGCCTCTGCGCTGGTGAATACGATGCAGCAGGTCGGTGGGTCGATCGGCGTCGCGCTGCTGAGCACCCTGTCGGCGACGGCCGCCACGGGCTTCGTCGCCTCCCACGGAGGCCCCACGCCGAGTACCCTCGCAGCCGCGGCGGTGCACGGCTACACCACCGCGTTCTGGTGGGCAGCCGGGATCTTCCTCCTCGGCGCGCTCCTCACCAGCGTTCTGCTGCGATCGGGAGCGCAGGAGCACGATCCGGCGCCAGCGCCGGCGCTGGCGCACTGAGCTGGAGGCTATTGATGCGAGTATTCGTTACGGGCGCTACAGGATTTATGGGCTCCGCCGAGCGGGGGTTCGCTCCAATGCCCCCGCCAGGAGTCGAACCTGGATTTACCGCTTAGGAGGCGGTCGTCTTATCCGTTGGACTACGAGGGCGTGGTCGATCGCGGCGATGCGCCTGCGTGAAGGCTACCGGCGCTCTCGCGGCGGACGAGCGGGGAGCTCGTCGGCGACACGCGCCATCGCCTCGCCATCGAGGCGATGGGTGATCCACTCGCCCATCGTACGGGCGCCGAGGCTGCGGTAGAAGCCGAGCGCGAGCTCATTCCAGTCGAGCGCGGCCCATTCCATGCGCTCACACCCCCGGTCGCGTGCGCGCGCGGCCACCGCCGAGAGCAGTGCGCCGCCGACGCCGGCGCCACGGTGGGGCGGGCGCACGAAGAGGTCCTCGAGCCACACGCCCCGAGTTGCGAGGAAGCTCGAGAAGGTCGGGAAGAACACGGCGTAACCGGCCGTCTCGGTGCCCCGCTCGGCGATCAGCGCCTCCGCGGCGGGGCGCGCGCCGAACAGCGCCTCGCCGAGCTGCTCCTCGGTGCCGCGCAGCTCGTCCTCCAAATGCTCGTACTCGGCCAGCTCGCCGAACAGCTCGAGCAGCAGCGCCACGTCCTGCGGGCTGGCGGCGCGTATCGTCGTGGGCTCGGCCTGCCCCATCAGGGCGCGACCTTCAGCGAATCTCCTCGGTCGGGCCGATCGGGATAGATGTCGTCGATCGTCGTGAGCGCGACGTAGGGGGCGCCCGCCGCCCGCTCGATGGCGGCGCCGGCGCCGGCGAGACGGTCGAGCACGCTGATCACCCCACAGATCTCCTGGCCGGCGTCGAGAAGCGCCTGGATCGCCGCAAGTGTGGAGCCGCCGGTCGTGACCACGTCCTCCACCACCACGCAGCGGTCCTGCGGCGCGAGCGGCGGCCCCTCGATGCGTCGCTGCAGCCCGTGCGCCTTGGCATCCTTGCGCACGAAGAACGCCTTCGCGGAAGTCCCGCCGGCGAGAGCCGCACAGGCGACCGGATCGGCGCCCATCGTCATACCGCCGACCGCCGTGCCTCCCCAGTCAGACACCTGCGCGGCGACAAGCGCAGCCACGGCGGCGAAGCCCACCGGGCGCAGGATCGCGCGCTTGGCATCGACGTAGTACTCGGCCCGCGCCCCGCTCGTGAGCGTGACCTCGCCGATCACCAAGGCGTGCTCGCGCAGCTCGGCGATCAGGCGCTCCCGGGGAGGCGCGAGCTCGCTACTACATTCGGCCAGGCCGTCCATGCGGGTATTTACTCTAAAGGAGTGCTCTCCCCGCTAGCCGGCGTGCTGCGCCTGGCGTCGCTCGCCATCAGCTTGGTCGTGATCGCGTCGTTTGCAGCGTTCGTCGTGGACCAGACGAGCAGCGCCTCCGCCCATCAGCAGGACGTGCTGAACGGGACAGCTCCTGCACCGGGCGCGTCAGAAGGCACGAACCCTGCAACTACGTCCACGACGCGCGAAAGCTCAAAGGCGCCCGCGTCGCGCGAGAGCTCCCTGCACAGGACGATCGACGATGCCTCCAACGCGTTCACATCGCCGTTCTCCGGCGTCACGGCGGGATCGAGCAGCGAATGGGTCATCCGCGGCACGAAGCTGCTGCTCGCGTTGATCGTCTACGGCTTCGGGCTGGGCTTCCTGGCGCGCGTGATCCGCGTGAAGGCGTAGATGGCCGGCGCCGCGTCCGTCGGTCACGGACCGGCGTTGGCGTTCACGTGGCTGCTCCCGCCGCCGCTCTCGTTGTAGACGTCCACCGGGGTCCCCGTCTGCACCCATCCGAAGATCGAGGCGGCGTCCGGGATCGGCACGCGCAGGCAGCCGTGGCTGGCCGCGAACGTCGGCACTTCCGGATAGCCATGGATCGCATATCCGCGGATGAAGTAGTTGGAGTCGACCATGCCCTCGGAGTTCACGCCGGGCGTCTTTGAGTAGACGAAGAAGTGCCCGATCACGGTCGGCGTCGAGGGCTTGCCCGAGCTCATCGTGTAGATCGCCCGAACGCGCCCGCCCGGTTCGATCTCGGCTAGCACCTGCCTGGTCAGGTCTGCCTCGACGTGCCTGCCGTCGCGCCGGTAGTGCACCTGAAAGCCGCCTGCCCCCTGCTGCAGCAGCTCGAAGACCCGAGTGTTCGTCGAGGACACGCGTTCCAGGCCGGTGACCTTGCGGTAGGCGATCACGGCGCGGCCGGTGGCTTCGTCGAAGACGCCGCTCAATGGGACGACATAGTGCAGCGCGTTCAGCTCGGATTGAAGGACTCGCACGGAGAAGCCCTGGGCGCCGCCGCTGAGGTTGGTCGAGGCGACGCGAACGGCGATCGAGCGGCCCGTGAACTCGGCCTGTTCGGGCGTCGCATAGTGCACGGCGCGCGCCTGCAGGAGCCCCGCGCTCGCGCTCGCGAAGCTGAGCTCGAACTTGCCCGTGCCGTTTCGCGCCGCCAGGACGCTCACGGTCTGCACGCCGATCTTGCCCCCGTTGCGGTAGAAGCTCACCTTCACCTTCTGCCCGGATACGTAGGGCACGACGATGCCGCGCACGACCATCCGCCGGCCCGCGATCACGAACAGCGGCTTGCCGAAGGCGCGCTGAACGACCAGGCGGACGTGGCCCGCAGCCACTACCGGCGCGGGCGCCGGTGTCGGCTGGGCGGGCGCCGGTGGTGCCGGCGCTGAAGGCCCTTGCGCGGGTTGGCTCGTCCCCTGCGCCGATGCGGCGCTCGCGAGGACGATCGTGGCGAACGCGGCCGCCGCGGCCGCTGGAAGCGCTGCCTTTCTCATCGACCGATCCTAGCTGCCGGCGGAGATGTCGAACGCGGCGCCGGGGGCGCTCGGCGTGGCGGGGGAGATCACGCCGGCGCGCATCAGCGCCATCGCCAGCAGCGCAATCAGACCCAGCGACGCGAACATCAGGACGAGGATCTGCCACCACCCCCAGCTCTCCAGGCTGCCGAAGGCGAGCGAGTTGTTCAGCGAGTGAGCGGCGATGCACGGATACAGCGAGCCCGTGTAGCGGTAGAGCAGGCACAGGGCAACGCCGAGCGCGGCCAGCGGGACGAGATCGACCGCCGGAGCCGAGCCGGCGTGGACGGCGCCGAACACCAGGCCGGTGATGAGTGCCGCGGGCCACGTCCCCTTCCAGTTGCGCAGGGCGGAGAAGATGAAGCCGCGGAACAGGATCTCCTCGCAGATCGGCGCCACCACGCACGTCAGGGCGGCGCTGAGCACCAGCAGGAGCGTGCTTTCTTCGGCCCCCAGGGTTTCGAGCAGCTTCTCCTTGCCGACGTGAAAGGCCGTGACCCAGATCAGGCTGAAGAGGAGGAATCCGAACAGGGTGAGCGCCCCCAGCCGCACGGCCCGCCAGAGGCGCGTGGGGCGCAAGCCGAGCTGCCACGCGCTGACGCCGCGCCCGCCCAGCTGGGCGAAGAACACGGCAACGGCTACGAACGCGCAGTCCTGCACCACCGTGTCGGCGATCTCCACACCCGGGGGAACGTGCGAGGAGGTGATCTTCACTCCCAGCGCGAGCGCGGGAATGTCCACGATCAGGGCGCCGACGGCGGCCAGGACGAGCCCGCCGAAGAGAGCCGCCGGAGCGGTCCACGGGGGCCACCCCGTCGGCCCGCCAGGTGGCGTCGGCTGCGCGGCAAGACGGCTGCTCGCGGGGGCCGGCGGCTGGATCGTCGAATCGCCCACGTGCCTATGCCACCCAGTGCCAGGTGGCGAACTGGGCGACGAACAGCGCCAGCAACAGGCCGGACAGCGCCAGCGCGGGCTTCTGCGCGCGCGGGCGCGCGGCCAGCCACGCGGCCAGCCACATGCTCAGCGGGAACAGCACGAGCAGAAAGCGCGGCAGCGACATCAGCGGCTGCGCGGCCACGGGGTAGGACAGCGGCAGAGCCAGCGCCGCGATCACGTAGGCGCCGTAGGCGAGCGGCAACGTGCGCAGGACGCCGACGATGGCGAGGACGGCCGCGATCAGGAAGGCGAGCAGCAACAGGTTGTGCTCGGCGGCGACGAACGGACTGCCGCCGGCGATCGCGAAGTAGACGTGGTGGCGCTGGAAGGAGAGCAGCTGGCGGGCGCCGTCGAAGGCGGCCTTGATTCCATCCCAGATGCCGAGATAGGGCCCCGCGAAGTGGCGACCCCACACGACCTGCGCGTGAAATGGCATCAGCGCGTCGCCGCCGGCGAGGGCGAGGTAGCCCATGTACAGACCGAGGCCGGCCGGCAGCAGGCCGAGCCACAAAAAATCCTTGCGCAGGCGGTAGCGGGGAGCGAGCAGGCGTCGCGGCGGGTAGTCCGGCGCCCGGTCCTCGCGCGGTCCGTACAGGTAGAGGATCAGCGCCGGCAAGGCCAGCACGAGGCCGGCGCTGCGCGTTGCGCCGGCGAGCGCGCCGAGCACGCCGACGGCCGCCCAACGGCCCTGCCGGGCCGACCAGAACAGTCCTACCGACAGCGCGAGGTAGAGCGACTCGGAGTAGACCGCCGAGAAGAAGAACGCCATCGGGGCAAACGCCGTGAGCATCACCGCGAGTCGCGCCACCTCGCGGGCTCGCGGGCTCGCGGACGCCGGCCAAGCCGCGGTCGCCCTGCGCGCCCGCGAAAGCTCGAGCGTGGTCAGGCGGTGGATGCCGTACAGGGCGAATGCCAGCGCAAGCAGCGAGAGCAGCACGCCCGCGAGCACCGCCGGGATCCCGAACCACGCGATCGCGCGCAGGCCGAGCGGATAGAGCGGAAAGAACGCCGTGCGCGAGGATGTCAAAGCGCCGAGGTCGGGCCGATAGCCGTAGTGCGCGATAACCAGATACCACGAGGCGTCCCAGCGCGCCGCGGGGCCGGCCAGCAGGTCGCCGAGCCAGCCGAACCCCCTGGTGACGCCGGGCGGATTGAAGGCGTGCCGGACGGGTCCGAAGCCAAACGCCAGCAGCGTCCCCGAACCTGCGAGCCAGACGAGCGCGCGCGAGCTCCAGAGCGCGCGGCGGCTGTCCCGCACGGCCGCCATGCGAGCCGGGTCCGCGCGCAGCCGCGCCCACCACTGAAGCGGCGCGGCGGTCCATCTCTCGCCGCGGGCGGGCTCTCGCGACGGAGCGAGGAGCTCGTTCGTGCCGTCCACGATGGTCGCGGACACGGCCTGACCCAGCGCTAGGCGCTGTGTGCCCGCTGGTTCGGCGGTGTCGGAGTTCATGGCTTCTGACACCGAGCGTAGAGGGCGCCGCGATGCAGATGGCAGGAAATCACAATCTCACGCGGTAATCTCGGTGGCCTTCGGAGATGTCTCGACAAGCAAGACAGCGCCGGCGCAGACACCATCGCGCCGGACCCACGCGGATCCTCCTGCTCGGCGGCGGCATATTCGCCGGCGCGATGATCATCGGCGTGATCGCGGCCGTCGGCTACGTGCTCAACGTCGCCCGGTCGGCGCCCGCGATCCAGACGCTCCACCCGATCCTGACCGGGGGATCCTCCCAGGTGTTCGCGGCCGACGGGACGCGGCTTGGCTACATCCAGTCCGACCAGCTGCGCAGCCCCGTCTCCGCGGGTGAAATGCCGGCAGACCTGAGGAACGCCACGGTCGCGATCGAGGACCAGCGCTTCTACAAAAACAATGGCATCGATCTCACCGGGATCTTCCGCGCGGCGATCAAGGACATCACCCACGGTGCGGCCCTGCAGGGCGGATCGACGATCACGATGCAACTCGTGCGCAACCTCTACCTCGGTGGCGACCAGCACACGATCAGGCAGAAGATCATCGAGGCGAAGCTGGCGCTCGAGTACGAGAAACGGCACAGCAAGCGCTCGATCCTGACCAGCTACATGAACAGCGTTCCCTACGGCACGCTCGGGGGGCAGACCGCGATCGGCGTGCAGGCCGCCGCGCGGATCTTCTTCGACAAGCCAGCCTCCCAGCTGGACCTCCAGCAGTCCGCGCTGCTGGCCGGCCTGCCCCAGGCGCCCTCGCAGTACAACCCGTTCCGTGACGCCTCCGTCGCCCGCACGCGCCGCAACGAGGTGCTGGCGAAGATGGCCGAACTGCACTACATCACCGCCGCGCGAGCCAGCGCCGCCGAGGCCTCACCACTGGAAGTGAAACGCGGCTACTACTACTCACAGCGCAAGGAGAACTTCTTCTTCGAATACGTGCGCCAGAAGCTGATCGAACGCTACGGCGCGACGACGGTCGCCCAGGGCGGGCTGAAGGTCTATACGACGATCAACCTGAACATGCAGCGCCTGGCGCGCAAAGCGATCTCGGAAGTGCTCAACGAGCCGGAAGATCCGGCCTCGGCGATCGTCACGCTCAACCCCGCCAACGGCGAAATCGAGGCGATGGCGGAGTCCCAGAGCTACGACCAGTCGCAGTACAACCTCGCCTCCCAGGGACACCGCCAGCCGGGATCGACGTTCAAGGCGATCGTGCTGGCCGACGCGCTCTCGCGCGGGGTCGACCCGAACAGCACCTACTACAACTCGCACACGCTTTCCCCCGGCTGGCTCCCCAGCTACCCGACCTATGGAGTCAAAACGTTCGGAGGAGAGCAGAACGGCACGATCAACCTGGTGCAGGCGACCATCAAATCGGACAACACCGTCTACGCGCAGCTCGCCGCCGACCTCGGCGAGTCCACGATCACCGAAATGGCGCACAAGATGGGAGTGGTCAGCCCGCTTCACAGCTACGCCGCGGAGGCGCTCGGCGGGCTTGAACTCGGCGTCACGCCGCTGGAGATGGCGGACGTCTACGCCACCCTCGCAGACGGCGGCTGGCGCAACAGCCCGATCGCGATCACGAAGGTCGTCTTCGCGGACGGTCACGTCGACAACAACTGGGGCAAGCCGCATCGCGTGAAGGTGTTGAGCGAAGCGGTGACGGCGGAGGAGACGAGCATCCTCCACCAGAACGTCTTGAGTGGAACGGCGGTCAAATCGGTGATCAACTGCCCGACGGCGGCCAAGACGGGCACGACAAGTGAACTCGTCGACGCGTGGCTTGACGGCTACACGCCGGACTTCTCGACGGTCGTGTGGATGGGCTACCCGAACAAGCGCGTGCCGATGACGAGCGTCCATGGCGAACCCCAGCAAGGAGGCGCCCTCCCGGCGGTGATCTGGCACGACTACATGTCCGCCGTGACCGAAGGCAAACCGTGCGTGCCGTTCTCGACGCCGAGCGAACAGATCTCCTACCAGCCGTTCTACGGCAAGTATGCGACCACGGGCCATACGGAATCGCCCGAAGGGGAAGCGGGGCAGTTCAAGGAAAGCGGGCGCGGATCCCACCCCTCGGGCGGCGGGTCCGGCGGCAGCCGCGCCGGCGGCGGCGCTCCCGGCGGAGGTGGCGGGCATGGCCAGGGGCCGGCGGCGGGCGCGCCTCCGCGGGCGCCGAGTCCTCGCTCGACGCCGCCCCCCGAACGCGGGCCGACCGTGACGGGGACGGGCGGAGCCGCACCGTGAGAGCCGTCGCGGGCTGCGCGCTGGTAGTTTGAGTCTGGAAATCCGCGAGACGAAGGGCCGCGCTCGCGCGTGCAGGCGGTCCAGATGGGATGCAGCGCAGTGGCGAAGGAGGACAAGGTTGAATTCGAGGGCGAGGTGATCGAGGCCTTGCCGAACGCGATGTTCCGGGTAAAGCTCGACAACGATCACGTCGTGCTCGGGCATGTGGCGGGCAAGATGCGGCGCTTTCGCATCCGCATCCTCCCCGGCGATCGCGTGCGCTGCGAGCTGTCCCCCTATGACCTGGACCGCGCGCGGATCGTTTACCGGCATCGCTGAGCACCCCCATCGCTGAGCGCTCCCTCATCGATTCCATCACGGCCGAGCTGGCGGGCCACACCGGAGGCGAGCGGCGAGATGCCGATCAGGCGGACGGCGATGGCATTGCCCGCTCGACGCGGATCGTGCGCGGGATCGGAGACGACGCGGCGGTCGTGCGCGCCCGGCCGGTGTGCGTGACCTCGGTCGACGCGATCGTCGAGGGGACGCATTTTCAGCTGCGCAGCGGCTGGGCGACGGCGGCGGAGGTTGGACGCCGCGCGCTGGCGGGCGCGCTGTCAGATCTAGCGGCGATGGGCGCAGAGACCGGCGAGGCCTATCTCGTGCTTGGCCTGCCGAGCGGATTGGGCGAGGATCAGGCGCTCGAGCTCGTGCGCGGAGCAAAGCGGCTCGCCGCGGAGACGGGCACGACGATCGTCGGCGGCGATGTGATCGCGGCGCCTGCGTTGACCGTGTCGGTCACCGTGGTGGGCTGGGCCGAGCGCGAGGATCAGCTCGTCGGGCGCGACGGCGCCCAGGCGGGCGACCTGATCGG